>Ga0114996_10001671_pt1 | contig 29509 bp, 26 predicted proteins | sample ArcticOcean_MG_C_4_FD_87039 | JGI IMG/M metagenome (GOLD analysis project Ga0114996, IMG submission 87039) | Marine microbial communities from western Arctic Ocean - ArcticOcean_MG_CB4_134 | ecosystem: Environmental > Aquatic > Marine > Oceanic | place: Arctic Ocean: Canada Basin | collected... | reverse complement strand
TGGAATGGGGATGCCGGCGCCTCTGCCGATCGAGATAGCGTTCGCCGACATCGGAACCAAACACGGCATCCCTTTCTACGTCGCAGACGATCTCGACGAGACAACGAACCCCACAACCCGTGTACGATTGCTGATCAACATCACCGACATGGTGTCTGCTGATCAAGTATCGTTTTCGCTCAACGGACAGTCGCTGGAGGGCGAAGAGGGCATGCTTACCTATGCAGGATCTGTAGCCCCGTACGAAGGACAGTGGATAGAATTTGAACTGTCTGGCATAAGGCCGAGGCGGGGAGAGAATCTCTTGGAGGTTTCACTCGTGAATAGGCCAGAGGGTCTGGTAGGCTCGCTGATCATCGAGGACGTTGAGCTCAAAATTGAGCCGGTTTCACCCACCTAATCTGGCCATTATCCGAGCACAGACTGCCATGACACCGTGACCGGGCTGGAGGACTTCCAATGAGTGTGCTACGACGGGTCGGACGGACCATCATCGCCACTGGCGGCGTTTCGACGCCGTCCATAGAGCGCCTGGCCAACGGCGATATTTTGGCCTCCTACAGGCGCTATTTCCCCGGCACAGGCGGGCCCGGCTTCAACTCCTGGAACGGCGAGGTTGTGCGGTCGGCAGATGGCGGGCGAACCTGGAGCGACCCGATACTGCGAATAGGACCGAAGAAACCCGGTGATCCGGAAAACTATCTGCCCTACTACGGGATGTCCCAGCTCACAGACGGGACGATACTGCTCCCGTGCATGAGTGTGCCCAGGGGCGTGTATATGCTGCGCTCACACGACAATGGTGAGACATGGTCAGGACCCGACCCGGTGGGCGACGATATTCCAGGACTAGACTGGGATACTCTCGCGCCATACGGCAAGATACGAACGTTATCAGACGGCACGATGATACTCCCCATAGTGGGTCGCAACCGTGGAGAGGCCTACGACTCCTCATGTCACCTGAGATCGACCGACGGCGGGGAGACCTGGACCGAATTTGTGGTTCTGGCGCAGGGTCTCGTGTTCTACAACGACGCTATAGAGCTTCCTGACGGGCGAATGATGGCAATGATCCACAATGGCAATTCGCCCGCTGGCCACGGCATGAGCCCGTTGCTATGGAGCTGGTCGGAGGACCTCGGCAGGACTTGGAGCGAACCAACAATCGCCCCCGGGCCCATCTACGGCGGCTCACCAGCCCTATTCATGACCAAGAACAACAACCTGGTCTGTGGCTATCGCTGGACCGGAGACATCGACCAGGGCTTCCTGGGGGTTGGGATCAGCACATATCAACCCGAAGTGGGATGGAGCGGGACCTGGCAGGGGAACCCTGATTTGCTCTGGCTGAGCCGCGGAGTCAGAGGTCCATATCCGGGCCGATCATTCGGCGGGTATCCGTCCTTCACATATGCCGACGACGAGCGCATCCTTTGCGCGTTCTACATGTCGTGGATGGGCGGAGGAGACTCGACGACCCAGGACATCGAGGGCGTCTATCTGGTCGAGGAGTAGTCGGCCTCGGGATACGTCCGACTACCCCTCGTGGCTGGCTCTACACGTCCCGGAGGAGACTTATCTCCTCACGATTCGACATCCGCGCCACCCCTAGTGAAAACGGGGAGACGGGCAAGGCGTCGTAAACCTGTGGATTGTGCGCCAGGAAAGACTCCGAGTCCGGAACACGCAGGTGCATCGCGGCGAAATCGGCGAGCTTGGCCATCGGCCGTTTACCTTCCTTGGCATCCAGATACTGCGATCCAAACCTGGACATCGCTTGCGCCTTCTTATCAGCGACGTCGCCGATATTAATGAGGGTCGTGGGCACCCTAGGGAACACGCTCTCCTGGATATTCGTCTCGCCTGGCCAGACATGGTAGAAGATCTGGGCAACCTTTTGAGGCCGGTAGGGCGTCCCCTTGCGTATCCCGGCGGCGGCGTCCACAGCAATCAAGACCATCTGCGTAGTACTCGCATGGGCGGGAACGCTGTCGTAGGGCCAATGGGTGATTATGATATCGGGGCGCACGTCGCCTATGACGTCCGCTATCTCATTGATGATCAGCTTGTCTGGGATGGCAACGTCGTCGTCGTGACCCAGGAACCTCACGTCAGTGACCCCGACGTCCCCTGCTGCGTCTACAAGCTCTCGTTTCCTGTCCTCGACATGTGCATCCCAGTCGGGCATTTGACCAGTCTCCGAAAACTTATCTATGGCCACCAGGTGGGTCCTCATTCCGTTGTATGCCGCCAGCGCGCACACACGGTCTCCGAAAGCGACGTGTTTTGCCATCGTCCCACCCGCGTATAGGATCGCGTCTTTAGGATGGCCGCCGATGTTCAGGATACTCAGACGATCATTCATTCGATATTGCCTCTCGTTGGATTTTGCCGGGCGACCGCCATTATGCCACGTAACTTCCGTGAACGACGGTCCGTTTCGTCCCATTATTTGGATACAACAGGGCTACTGGTTGCAATCGGTTCAGCGAGATGTAAAATGACCCCGCGTTAAACCTGCTCACAGAAGGAGCGTCCATGAAGCCTGAGAGAGTGAAGGAGTTGTTCGTTGGACCGGTAGCGACGGTTCCAACCCCTTTTGATGACGATTTCGAGGTCGATCACGGGCGGATGGCTGAACTGACAAAGTGGTGGGTCGCCAACGGCCTAGTCAAGGGCAAGGCCGTGATCAAAGTAGCAGCAGCCATGGGCGAAGGACCGATGCTCAGCGACGATGAGTTGCACACGCTACTACGCACCACCGTTCAGGCAGCGGACGACAAGGCCGCAATCGTTCTGGGCCTCGGATACAAGGACACCAAGCGCACAATTGAGGACGCAAAGCGTGCCCAGGACCTCGGGGCAATAGCACTCCAGGTCGTACCCCCCATCTTCAACCTGCCGACCCAGGATGATCTGCTGCGGTTCTTCAGTGACCTCTCGGACGCCATCGAGATTGGCATCATGGTCTACGTCACCAAAAGCATGTACACCCCGATCTACATGGACACCTATCGCAAAATGGCAGACTTCGAAAACATCGTTGCTATCAAGTGGGGAGCCGTTGTTGGTGAGTACGAGGACATTTTCGAGATGTCCGACAGATTCAACATCGTCGACAACGCCAAAGGCCCAGTGGCGTGTCACAGGCTCGGGGGCAAGGGCTACATCACGACTACCGCGGATATCCACCCACCCCACGAACTTCGCGTCTGGGAGCTGTGTGAGGCCGGGCAGTACGACGAAGCGCACAAACTGCACCAATCGGTCGAAGAGCCTCTCGGAAAGCTATTTGGGAAATTGTCCGAGCGCACAGGAGGCCAGGGAGTCGGCAAGAAGGGTCTGATGGCAGCCATGGGGCGACCCGTTGGGGCATCGCGACCACCGTCCGGAGCGATGAACAAAGAGGAAATGGCCGAGCTTCGAGAGACCTTGAAGGGTTTTGGCTGGCCCGTCCCGTAGATCTTGCGCTAGGGTGTTGCCAGAAGAGCAACACCCTAGCCTGCTAGACCGGATGCCGTGAGCTCCCACAAGCGTGCAAACTCCGCCGTGCCATCGTCGTCCCAGTAGTCCATGTCAACTGGCTGATCGTAGCCGCCGCCGAATGCGCCCAGGTGCGCGGGGGCAGCCCCCGAACGGTCCCGAAGTGAATTCACCGGCAATCGCCCGTATATCGGAGACATGCCTCGATATAAAATGCAGACGAGTGCGCGAGGAAGCTCTGGCGGCCCAACCCTCTCCCACTTCGACAAGGCATCTCGGTCAAGCGTAAGCCCAAGCCCGGGCTCCTCAGACACGGCGATGGTGCCTCCGGCCACTGCAAATGGCGGCGACACTACATCTTCTGCCCATAGATCGGTCGCTGTGACGTGATGGAGGGTAGCTCCCGGGAACGCCGTCGCCATATGGGCGACAAACGCCCTGGTGATGTTGCCCCCGGTATTTTGCAGCATGAACGGGATATTGGACGCCTCAAACAGACCGGCCCGCCGGATAGCGTTCCCCACCGGTGTATGGCCCATCAGATATCCGTCGGCCAATCCCATCGTTGCCTCGCGTCCCTGCAACGGCAAATGATGGAAGTAGATCGGGATGGGGCTGCGGCTCCTCAGCTCGCGGTAGCCCTCAAAGTCTTCGTTCCGCACAGGGTCCTCGAAAGTGCCGACGATCGGGTACCGCTCCAGCTGCCGTCCGAGGCTCAGGATGTGCTCCACCGTGCTGTCAAAGTTCAGGTCGTAGTGGACCTTGAATCCCCGCGGCGCGACCGCCTGCATCGCCTCGGTCTGGGCCACAATGTCGTGGAAATAGTTTGTGTGGTACTTGAGCCAGGTATGACCGCCTTCTACGGCGTGGACGACCTCCTCGGCCATCTTTTCTGTGGTCTGGGACACCGCCCACGCCGATACCGGCACCCGTTCTGCAAGCAAATCTGAACCGGCGACGTGCAAGCCCTCGACTCTCGGACCGAATAGCCGGTACACCGGGATGTCGTTGAACTTGGCGACGAGGTCGTAGATTCCGCACGCGAGCCAGACCGGAAGCTCCGGATGAGCCAGCCACTCGGCAGGGTTGGTGCCTTCCAATCGGGATATCCACTCGTCGTCAGCTGGCGTCTGTCGGCCGCCGCGCTCTCCCAGCCCCTCCAGGCCGTTGTCAGTCCGGAACACGTAGACCCGTCCGGCACCTGAATTCAGGGCCTTGGTACCGTGTAATCGCCTCGGAGTTCCACTCGTGGAACGGCGGGCATATCTCGTGAGTCGCAATCTCCATTATCTTCATCGTTGCGCCTCCATATGAGAGTCTGGCACCCTGCGAATTCCCGACCTAGCGGAATCGGAGCGAGTACAGGTCAGCGTCCTTGAGCACAAAGCGCAGGCGCACGGGATTGCCCGCCAGGTCGCCCAGATTCTTGCCTCCGCCCCAGGTCACCGTCCGCTCCAGGGAGTCACCGAACACTTCGTGGCAGTCGGACATGGAGAATCCCTCGATGGGTATGCCCCGGTCGTCCTGGAACTCCACATTAACCCCACCAGCGGCGGAGGTCGACACGTTCAGCACCAGCTCGGATCCCTCGAACACGACTGGCCACGTCACGAACTCGCCTCCGGCATAACCGGCGTGCGCCGACACGAATCCGTCAACCCTGATCGTGTAGCGTCGTAACCGCGAAGCACGGTCCGCCTGGTGCAAACCCTCGCTCATCCACAGCGATATTTCCCGAGTCGCTCCTTCGATCGTCGACTCCGTTTCCACGAGGCCCAGGCTCTGATAGTTGTCGCCATAAAACCAGCCGTCCCTATCGCGGAGCCCCGGCCGCAGGAACGCTTCTGGCCAGACATTCCAGGTCATGGCGTCGCGGCTCGACATAAACATTCCCTCGGTAACCGCGCTGCCCTCCCTCGGCGAAGACTCCGCCCGCAGGCGACGGTGCTCGGGCTGCGGCAGCGCATCCATGCCTTCGACCCAGCCCCGGTCGAAGTAGCGCGTCGGAAAGCCTACAAAAATGTGGGGCGCGCGATAATACGGCTCCACCTGGTTCGTATATAGCTCGCCTCCCCGACTAGGCGTGTATCCGACCCACTCCGGCTCGGTCCAGCTTATGAAGTCCTGTGACGTACAGGTCTTGATGTCCCGACCGTCGCGGAAGTCTCTGTGGTACACGCGGTACTCACCTCGCAGCGCGTCCCAGAATCCCAGGTTCTGCGAATCGAACGCGCCATCCGTGATGACCGGATCGTCGGACATCAGAGACCAGTTGATCCCGTCAGCGGATTTCAGAGCGTAGAGCCCGTGTTTCCTGCCAGTGCCACCCAGCGCCTTGAATTTCGCATCGGGGGAACAGTCGGGGTTCCGATCTATGACCGGCGACAGGTTGTGGGATACCACGCCCTCCCAAATGATGTTGTTGTCCTTAGAGCCTTTGTGATCTACGAGGCCCAGCGACGGTTTCTCCCAGTGGATGCCGTCGGTGCTCTCGGCGTAGCAGGTCACCTGATACCCCAGATCGTTATTGTCCCCGTAGGCATGGTGACTACCCCGGTAGTACATCCTGTACAGACCGCCGTCGTTGAGAACGGTCTCATAGCCGGAGGTGTTGCCCTCCCAGGGCCGGTCATACACGATAGAAACCTCTTGCGGAGCGGGGGAGTTGAGCATCAACGTGGCCCCGTGCATCTGGTCTATCAAGTAGCCGTCAGTCAGCAGCTCCAGCCTCGATCCAATGTCGATGTGCGTGTCATCCATAGTTATAGCTCCTCTTGCTCTAGCAGCCTCAGGCTCCCCTGCGCAGCACTCGTCCGGGTCGGGCCCCTGTGTGCCTGCCGTTGGAAATGATCGCCTGGCCGTTCACATAGACATGGTTCACCCCGGTAGACAACTGGTGCGGCTCGTCGAAATCGGCATGGTCGATTATCGTCTCGGGATCGAACACCAGCATATCGGCGGCAAAACCTTCTTTTATTAGGCCACGGTCATTAAGTCCCAGGCGCTTCGCCGGGAAACCGCTCATCTTGTATATCGCTGTCTCCAACGGCAACACGCCATCGTCCCGGACGTAGCGGCCCAGGATGCGCGGATAGCACCCATAAAACCGAGGATGTGGCTTGTCGGTCGCCCACCAGCCGTCGGGCGAAATGGCGCGGCCGTCCGAGCCTATCATGGCGTTTTCGTACTGCATGAAGAAGCGCACATCGCTCTCGATACGATTATGGCCGACGGCTCCTACGTTGTTGCTCTCCTCATCGATGAGGGCGAGCATCGCCTCTCTCGGGTCGACTCCCCTATCCTCGGCAATCGCCTCCAGACTCAAACCCACGACGCCTCGATTTGCCTCCGAGCCGACGTAGGTGATGAACATCTTGTCCCACGTCCAGGGCAGCCCTCCGAAATGGCCCTCTGCCATGTCCTCGAAGGCCCGCTTGCGATCCGACGGATCCCTGAGGCGCGCGAGCATGGCGTCGATTCCGCCCTCTTGAATCCAGGAAGGCAACGACTGGTTCAGCCCCGACGCGCCCGCCGTATACGGGTACATATCACAGGTCATGTCGAGCCCGTCGGCCCGTGCGCGGTCGATGACGGCGACCATCTCCTCGCCGCGCCCGAATATTCGAGAATCCCCAATGGCGATGTGAGAGAACTGCACCGGCACACCACCCCTGCGGCCGATCTCCGCCGCCTCTTCCAACGCGCGGACATGCCACCCGGCCCACACACGCGCATGGGTGGCGTAGAATGCGTGCTCGTAGGGCGAAATCGCTTCAGCCAGGGACGCGATTTCGTCGGTCTCAGCGTACATCGACGGGGCCAGGGTGAGCCCAGTCGACATGCCAAACGCCCCCTGCTCCACCGACTCAGCGGCCAGCCTCCGCATCTCCACAAGCTCGTCAGGCGTTGGCGGTCTGTTCTCGTTGACGCCAGCCGCCACCCTAATCGCGCCATGCCCCACCAGCGGGGCCAGGTTCAGGCTCACGCCTGCAGATTCCGTAGCCTCCGCCCAACCGTCGAGCGATGACCAGGTCCAGTCGGCTTGCGACCGCAGTATCGTCCCCATCGCGTCCCGCAGCCCACCTGCACCCAGCTTTCCTGATGGAAACGGCGAAAAGCTGCAGTTGCCAGTGACCTCGGTCGTCACGCCCTGGAACGCCTTGCTCTCGCCACCGGGATCGTCAAGGAGATTGACGTCGGAGTGAGAGTGCATGTCTATGAAACCAGGCGCAACGACCTGCCCGGATGCGTCGACCGTGTTTTCGGCTTCCGCGCCATCTAGAGAACCGATGGCAGTAATACGACCGCCCGAAACACCCACGTCTACTCGACGACCTGGGGAACCAGTCCCATCGACGACCACTCCGCCGGTAATCAGCGTCTCAAATGCCATCGTTACCTCCAATAAGTCGCATGACTGCCTAAGTGGCGTGTATCGTGACCCGGTAGTGGGTATATGTCAAGACGACCGTACGCGTTGCAGGGACCGTAGATTTCGCGCATAATCGGCCCTGCCTCGACCGCAATAACAGGAGATCGCTAATGGTCCGGCTCGCACTCGTTGGATGTAGGAGAGATGGGGAGCCCTACGCCGAGGCCGTCGGCAGGCTCCAAGGCGCACAGTTCGTCGCCACCATTGATGCTGACATTGACAGCGCCGAGCGTGCGGCGACAGCACTCGGCGCGCCAAACGCTTACCTGGGCATGGAAGACCTGATAATCGAGGACATGGACGGGTTCGACGCCGTGGTCATCGACGCACCCAATCGCGCCCACGCGTCTTTGGTAAAGGCAGCAGCCATATTGGGTAAGCACGTACTTGTAGAGACGCCACTGGCGCTCTCCGCAACGGACGCCGAGGAGGTCACGAGCGCCTGCCTGGCTGCCGATGTGCGACTCATGGTCGGCGCTGCATCGAGGTTCGTACCCACCACCCGAGTGGTCAAGGAGAGCATCGATTCGGGGAAGCTGGGCCAGCCCGGCCTGCTCCGCATCCACCGCTGGGAATCTCGCGACACCGGTGACTGGCCCACGCTGAAGGCCGAGGCCGCGCTGGACGGCGGCTCCGTCATGGGCCAGATAATACGGGAACTTGATCTGGCAACCTGGATGTTCGGCTCAATGCCCACCGAGGTGTATGCCATAGGTCGCAAGCAGGGCGGCGCGGGCCTCCCCGACCACGACTACGTGCAGGTCCACCTGGGCTTCCCCAACGACGGAATGGCCCTCATCGACTACTCCGCCGCACTTCCCGCAGGACAGGGCTACTCATCGTTGTCGGTTATCGGCTCGACCGGCGCGGCCTATTCCGATAATCATCAAAACATGAACCTGCTCTACCGGGGAGGGTCCCCACAGGCCCTTGATACCGGCTACGGGGCCCAGCACGTCCTGGCGCAACTCCAGGAGTTTGTCGACGCGATTACTGAGGAGCGTGACCCAATGGTGACTGGCGAGGACGGCACCGCCGCAGTACAGGTCGCGGAGGCGGTGAAAAGTGCAATAGATTCGGGACACAGCGCGAAGATGAATGGAGGTAGCCATGAGCTCGTCTAGTGGAGACACATTCCGCTTCGCTGCCCTCAGCGCCGTTAAGCACGGATACGTGCCAATGGGTGTCGCTGCCCATCCGAGGTTTACGCCGGTAGTCGTAGCAGACGACGCAGACCAGGGCGACTGGGTCCACGAACGAAACCAGCTACTCGCAGACGAGCTAGGCGTACCCTACGTCAAGGACGTCGAAAAGGCCATCGCCGAATACGACGTACAGGTAGCAGTCATCTCGTCACAGGCAGAGCGTCATTGCGACCTGAGCGTTCGGGCAGCCGATGCGGGGCTCCATATCATCCAGGACAAACCGATGTCGACCGCCGTGTCCGAATGCGACCGCGTCATCGAGGCCGTGGAACGTAATTACGTCAAATTCATGATGTGGAACCGCAACTTCATGCCCGCCCTGCTCCAGGCACGCGACGCTGTCCGCAGCGGCGCCGTTGGTGTGCCCCACGCTATCCACGTGGACTTCTACTTCGCCTCGGACGCCGGGCCTCACAAGGGCTCGGCGAAGCCTGGCGACGCGCCCATAGACTGGCTGGAGTACCAGAAGGACGCGCATGCCACCGGGCGCGACGGCGGCGTGGGTCTCGAGCCGATGGGAGAGTTAAAGATCGAGGGGATCTACCCTCTCGCGTACATCCAGATGCTCCTGGGGGCAGATGTACAGCAAGTCTTCGCCCGCACCGCCTCGCATTTCCACCAGGTAAACGTCGACAACAACGTCGAGGACCTCGCGTCGGTGACACTGGAGATGGAGCACGGCATCCTGGGCTCGCTGGCGATCGGCAGAATCGGGAAGGCGTCCCACCCCGACGGCGGTCTCATCAAGATCTGGGTAATGGGCTCTGAAGGAGCGCTGGCGATCAACGAGTCAAAGCCAGAGGCAGGAGTCTACTATCGAGGACAGCCCGCAGGCGAGGCACGAAACCAGCGCGTCGCAGGAGAGGGCGACTACCTATTGGTCGACGACTTCGCCAACGCCATCGACACCGACGGAGACACAATCCTCGATGCCAGGGCAGGCAGAGCCATTTCCGCCACAGTCGAGGCCGCCCTCGAATCAGGTCGCACAGGTAGCCCAGTCACGGTAACCTAGACCGACTCGCTTCCCCCGTACGGGCGGGTCTGTGACCCGCCCAATCCCGCACGCAACGAACCCCTTAGCTAGCCTCCGGGTTCAGCTCGTCCAGGTCTACCCACGCCCCGCGCTGTGCCGAAAGCACCGCCGCGTCCGTGAATAGCTGGACACGCCACCCGTCGTCCAATCCGGGATGGCCGTCTCCCGTACCGTCGGCCCGTTCGCGAACGCCTGGAAAAGCATACTCAGCGAACTTATTCACGGCAATCTCAGGAACAGTGTCAATCACCTCTGGCACACTACCTGGACGCACCAGCGAAATAGTCGAAGAGGCTCTATCGATGCCCAGGGAGCCTTCCGTGCCGTGTAGCTCCATGTCCGGGGACAGCCCCTTACGCAGGTACCGCGAGTGCGCGACCCTGATCGTGCCGAATGCGCCGCTGGCAAACTCCACCAGGATGGTCCCGTAGTCGTAGGCGGTCCCCAACCGAGTCTTCGAGGCTTCTGCGGGAGCATGGCTTCCACCCCAGTCCAAGGCCTCGCCAAGGTTGGGCTCGCCCAGATCGGGTTTCGCAGGGCTTATCACAGCGGCGTGGGCGACGACTCGCTTTGCCTCGTCGCCGATAATCCAGCGTGCTGTGTCGTAGGCATGAGATCCCACGTCGCCGACGCTGCCACCTGCGGACAGTTCAGCATTGTCCCGCCACGTGAAAGGGATGGCATCGGGCCGAGGGTTCTGCCACCGACAGATGACGCCCTTTATCTCGCCGATCAATCCGTCGGCGACCAGCTCTTTCGTCCTGGCGAACACGGGCACGTAGCGCGACCAAAAGGGGACGAAGTGCCCGAGCCCTGAGCCCTTGTAGGCGGACCACATGTCGTACGCTTCACGCGCGTTGGCTCCGATGGGCTTGTCACATATCATGTGTTTGCCCAACTTCACGCAGGCCATTACCACCTCGTGATGCAGTGCATCCGGGGTCACGACCAAGACCAGGTCGACGTCAGGATGCTCCACGACCTCGCGCCAATCGTCAGTGACGAGGCTCGCCCCGTCCTCGCGCGCCGCCGACTCAAGTGGGCCGCGACGTCGTGCGCACAACGCGATGATGTCCGCGTCACCTGCGGCCTCGCGTATCTCCTTGCGGTACGGGGTCCCTATGAAGCCCGTAGCGCCGATCACACCTATTCCAAATTTCATGCAATGCCTCCGGTCACGTTGAGAAATAGAGTTTTGATATACATGCGTGAGTGACACTCTCTCCAGGCTTCCCGCTCATGGTGAGTCTGCAAAACCACCTCTAGAGACACTTCACGGGCTCACTCTCCAGAGGCAGGTTCCAGTCACACCCCAAACCTTCGACCCCGTACCCACCTACCGGCCATTTGCTCGCAGTAGAGCGTCGATAGCGTCCTGGATCGACTCGGTGGCCTTGAATTCCACCGTCACATCGTCCGATCGCAGCTTGCCAGCGGCGTGTATTTTCGCCGTGCCCTCTTCGGTGACCTTCAGGCAGTCGGGGTGGTTCGGCTCTCCAGGGTGGCCCATGGACTGCGCGAGGTCGTTGGGGCCCCCGGCAAAGACCTCCAGCCCTGGAACCGTGAGTATTTCGTCCAAGTTGTTGTACGCGGTAATATTCTCGATCTGCGGCATCACGAGCATGTTCTCGTTGGTGTCGCGCATGCGAGTGCCGGGATCGCCATCGAGCCCATAGCGCATGATGCGCGGGCTGGTGAAGCTCCTGCGTCCGATGGGCGCGAAGAAACAGGCCTGGACGAGCGCCTCGGCTTGCTCTTTGCTCTCGACATCGGGAACTGTGATCACCTGGACGCCCCGGTCGATGTAGTTCAGTATGTTGCTGGGAATCTGATCCGGCACCCTCATCGACGGCGTAACACCCCAGCCATCGCACATTCGGCAAAAGCGGTCGATGGTTTCAGGTGACGTGGGCGAGTGTTGCCCATCAAAGTTGACGTAGTCCAGGCCCATCCGCCCGGCAACCTCGATCAGTTCGTCGGCGTAGAAGCTCAGGGATAGGCCCAGGGCCTTTTCGCCTCGGCGCATCCTCTCGATGACCTTGTTTCCTGCCACGGTGCCCTCCTTGATTTCCGCCGACTTGGCGCTCGGTGCCGCCAAACATAGCGCAAGTACAGGCCCATGCGCAATCGTGTCACGGATGGAACAGATTCACGGGCCTAGAGGATCGGGGTAATCAACTACGGAGGTACAGCGAGGCAAGGTCCCAGGTCGAGGTGTAATCGAGGAGAATCGGCAGAACAAGTTGGGGCAGGTCGCCTAACGCCTGCCGATTTCGACAACAGGTCCGCCCTTGATGGAAATCGTTTCGTTCGAACTAGTAGTGGTCGCCGGCAGGAACAGCGCAAGAAAGAGGAGGAGTCCAACGCCTCCCGCGATGGAGCTCATCCCGAAGGCTCGCCACCCAACCGTGGAAGCCTGGTGATAGAGCACGAGGCCTCCTGCGATTAGCGCGGGTCCCAGGACCAGCGCCGCAACAAAAACAATTCCGCTCAGTTCAATACTGACGTCCAACAACACACTCCTAGGGCCCGTATCCCGAAGCCTTCGATTCGATGATAACGCCTAATACAGCTTCGACCGAATCGGGAGGACGGCCCAACCGGCATCGGCAAAAAGGACTAGTCTGGCGAAGTTGGGCACGGTGCGGCCAGCTTTGACTTCACTACCACGAATTGCTACCTTTGGAGGGGCATTCGAATCCACATTCCAACCCATAGAGGCAACCTTGACAGAACCCTCCACGACCGTCGATCTCGGCACCCTGGTGTCACTCTGCAAGCGCAGGGGTTTCATCTTTCAGAGCAGCGAAATCTACGGCGGACTCGCGTCCACCTGGGACTACGGGCCCCTGGGCGTCGAGCTCAAGAACAACATCAAAAACGCCTGGTGGAAGGCCATGGTGTGGGGTCGCGCAGACATGGTCGGACTCGACGCTGCCATCCTGATGCACACCGACGTGTGGAAGGCCTCTGGCCACGCCGAACGCTTCAACGACCCGCTTGTTGAGTGCAAGGAGTGCAATTCACGCTTTCGCGCTGACGAACTCGACGAGCAAATATGCTCCAACTGTGGCGGCGAACTCTCAGAGCCTCGCGAGTTCAACCAGATGCTCCAAACACACCTGGGCCCGGTACAGGACGACACCAGTCTCACCTACCTGCGGCCCGAGACCGCTCAGGGCATTTTTGTCAATTTCGGCAACGTGCTCACGGCGACTCGCCGCAAGCTCCCTTTCGGCATCGCCCAGATCGGCAAGTCCTTCCGTAACGAGATCACAACCGGCTCCTTCACATTCCGGACCCGCGAATTCGAGATCATGGAGCTGGAATTCTTCGTCAGGCCCGGAGAGGACGACGAGTGGCACGAACGCTGGGTTACGGACTGCATGGCCTGGTACACCGGCCTGGGCATGAACGCGGAGCGACTACAGCTCCGCGTTCACGACCCCAAGGAATTGGCACACTACGCCAAGGCCACCACCGACATCGAGTACCAATACCCCTGGGGCTGGGGTGAGATGCAGGGAATTGCCAACCGCACGGACTACGACCTCAAGGCCCACTCGGAGGCCAGCGGCGAGTCTCTCACGTTTTTCGATGACGACACCAAGGAGCACATCACCCCGTATGTCATCGAGCCCTCCGCCGGTGTCGACCGGACCGTGCTCGCCTTCCTGGCGGACGCCTACACCGAAGAGGAGACCATCTCCGCGAAGGGCAAAGCGGAAACGCGCGTAGTGCTCAAGATCCATCCAGACTTGGCCCCGATCAAGGTCGCAATCCTCCCCCTGAGCCGCAACGAAAAACTCGTGCCTCTGGCAAGGAAGGTCCACCAATCGGTGCAAAGCTCCGGCGTTATGGGCGGCCTCGTCCAGTACGACGACGCCCAGGGCATCGGCCGTCGCTACCGACGCCAGGACGAAGTCGGCACGCCACTGTGCGTCACCGTAGACTTCGACTCCCTGGACGACGATGCGGTAACCATCCGCGAGCGAGACACAATGGCCCAGGAGCGAGTCAAAATCGACGACCTCGTCGACGAGCTCAAGAAGCGCCTAAACGGCTGAACCCGCTTGGCGTTCACGATGGTAGGTAGTCCCCCGCATATCGCGAGGCACCGAGTTTGTGAAGCATCTCGCAGGCCGTTGAATAAGGGGTCTGCAAAGGGGCTGAGCCCCTTTGCCGGGTGCGCGAGGGTGTCCCTCGCAATACATATCTTTTTTTCTTTTTTGAAGAGGGGCGGGGTAAGACCGGCCTACCAACATGCGCATATTACACTTCAGCGACGTACACATAGGCGTAGAAAACTACGGTCGGCCAGACCCCGAGACCGGCCTGTCCACCCGACTCGCCGACTTCCTCGACACCCTGGATGAGGTCGTCGACTACGCGCTGGAGAACAAGGTCGACCTGGCACTGTTCTGCGGTGACGCATACAAGAGCCGCGACCCCAGCCAGACACACCAGCGCGAGTTCGCCAAGCGCATCGCGAAGCTCTCCAATGCCGGGATCCCCGTGTTCATGGTCGTCGGGAACCACGACATGCCCTTCACAGCCTCTCGCGCCAACGCGCTAGAGATTTTCCGCACGCTGGACGTTAGCAACGTCACCACTGGCGACACCCTGGACGTGTTCCGCGTGGAGACGCCAGCAGGCCCCATACAGGTACTCGCCGTGCCCTGGATTCGGCGCAGCACATTCCTGTCCCGTGACAACACCCGAGGCATGACACCGGACCAGCTAAACGACGCCATTCAGAGCGCGATGACCGATCTGATCCGCGGCAAGGCCGAATCCCTGGACCCCGCAATCCCGGCCGTCCTGGCGGGGCACGTCTCCGTTAGCCAGGCGCGTACCAGTTCCGAGCAGACCATGATGCTTGGGCGCGATCATGTCCTATTGATGAGCGCCGTCGCCCTGCCTCAACTGGACTACGTTGCCCTGGGTCACATTCACAGTCGACAGGAGCTTGAGACATCCCCGCCTGTCATCTACTCCGGCAGTCTGCAACGAGTGGACTTCGGCGAGGAGAAGGACGACAAGGGGTTCTACATAGTGGACATCGATACCACGGCACCACAGGGACAACGTGTCGCAAAATATGCTTTCCATGAGGTCGCCGCAAGGAACTTTCTCACCGTATCCGTCGACATACCTCGGGGTGACCTCGACCCAACAGCGACGGTCATCGCCGCCATCAACCGCCTCTATTTCGAGGAAGCCGTTGTGCGTGTCATGATCACGGTTCCCGCCGATCTTGATGGCCTGCTTCGGGACACCGACATCCGCCGCGCCCTGGACGGGGCCCACTATATCGCGGCGATATCCAGGGAGGTCGCGGGAGAAACCAGGACACGCCTGGGTCAGGCCCACGCCGAGACCCTGGACCCTGCCGAGGCCCTGGCGATGTACATGTCGAGCCGCAATCTGCCGAAGGACCGGGCAAAGGTGCTCATGGACCATGCGACAGAGTTGATGGGCGAGGAAGAGCCCGAGTAGCCAGCCGATTCCTCGCATCCACCTTGCGTCGGGCAGCATCTTATTATCTGCAAGGCTCGTTATATCAATTGAGATCCCGGACGATGGCTACTACCGGTACACACGTACTCAACTATTCACAGCCGGAGGATGGCGAAATGGGAATGTTCAATGATGCACTCCGAACCCTGCCCGCAGGCATAGGACTGTCGCGCCGTGGGCTGCTCGGCATAGTCGCGCTGAGCGCACTCTTGCTGGCCGCATGCTCCGCCGGCGTCCAAACGACCAAGGTGGGCGACTTCGAGGTCGCTCCGGACTTCGAGATCGAGGCTTTCGAGAACATCAACTTCCAGAAGGGCGAGCTCGTATCCGTGTCGGGCTTCGAGGGCAAACCCGTCGTCGTCAACTTCTGGTACCCATCGTGTCCGCCGTGCCGTCTTGAGATGCCAGACCTCGAGGCCACCTTCAACAAGCACAAGGACGATGGCGTCGAATTCCTGGGTGTCCAATCGCTGATTCTCGACACCGTGGAAGACGGCCAGGAGTTCATCGACGAGTTCGGAATCACGTACGCCATAGGCCCGGATACCGATGGCTCAGTCCTGATCGACTACGGCATCGTGAACTTCCCCAGCACAGTATTCCTGGACAAGAACCACGAGATCGTCCGCGTCTGGGCCGGAATCCTGACCGCCGAGAAGCTGGATGAGATCATCGAACCGCTGATAGATTAGCGCCTCGCCCGACCCTCTCCGCCCATACGCTTGATACAATGGCGCCTCGACCGACCGTCTCTGCCCGTCCAAAGACGGGCGTAAGGCTCACCGAGGCACGATGGACACCGGCGAACTATTCCTGCTGATCATCAAATGGCTCCACGTCGTCTCCGCCGCGGCCTGGATAGGCGGTAGCATCTTTTACCTGCTGGTACTCCGCCCCGCTATTCGCAGCTCGTCCGGCTCCCACGGCCCTTTGCTCACCGCCGCCGGCAAGGAATTCCGCACCCTCGTCAACACCTGCATCATGGTTCTCGTGGCCACGGGCGTGATTCTGGCCTTCGACCGGCTCACCGAGGACATCGTCGGCCCACCCTACGCAATCACCCTTGGGATCAAGTCCATATTGTCGGTTTGGATGTTCATGCAGGTGCAGTCCGAACGAAGACGCTCGGAATTCCTGGGCGCTTTCGCAAAGCGCGAGGAACCTCCCCGCGGCAGGCTCGGTACAGCCATGCGATCGGTATCGGGTTATAATGCACTGGTCATCGTTGGCATCGTCGTGTTCCTGCTCTCCGACCTGCTCGGAGCGCTGTTCGAGAACGCCCTGGGCAGCTAAGGTCTACCCTTGGGGCACGGTCGAAGAGGAGACTCAACTTGAAGCAAGAACTGATGGATATACTCGTCTGCCCCATGTGCAAAGGGGAGTTGAGGCTCACCGTCAAGAACGAAAAGGACGGCGAGGTAGTAGAGGGTACGCTTCAATGCACCCAGTGCTCTGAGACCTACCCCATCGAGGACACCATCCCCAACCTGTTGCCGCCCTCCCTCAGAAGCTAACTCCGACCCCATTTCGTTTTGCCCGCCTGGCCCACAAGCACGCTGGCCGAAAGACTGCCATCCCTGCACGTCATACTGAATCGAGGCTACCATGAGCGACACCGATCAAAATAATCACGCGATAATCACATCGTCCCCAGCGGCGGACATCATTGCGCTAAAAGAGGTGCAAGGATCGCTCCCTGGCGTGGAGCTATTGGACTGGCTCGCTCCGGGAATCAGCCTTGTGGAGCTGAGCACGGGCTGGAACTCCCTGGCATCACACCTCAGGCTGCACCCCCCGGTGTTCAGTCGCCATATCTGCCCAGCCCAGGTACGTATTCCGCTCAATAGGCTCGACACCGATCTAAGTGAGCTTGCTCAGGCCTGCGATCAGCTGGTCAACTACCTCGACCCGACGCGAACCCTGTCGGTTCAGACTCGGATCATGGGTGGCGATCGACCCTACGGAAACTACGACGTCAACATGCTGCTATCGGACATCTTCGTGAAGCGGGGCGTTCAGCTTGACGTCCGTCGTCCGGAGCAGGTCGTATCGGTGGTCCTCACCCATGAGGTGGGGTTTCTTGGCCTGTCGCGCAGCGCCGACAACCTCAGCGATTGGGCCGGGGGCGCGCGCAGATTCAAGCGGGAGGACGATCAGGTCTCGCGGGCCGAATTCAAGTTGCTGGAAGCCCTGGACGTGTTCGGGATGAGCCTGCCTTCCGGCGGCAATGCACTCGACCTGGGGGCCGCACCCGGCGGATGGACTCGCATACTCCGAAACCACGGAATGACTGTAACGGCAGTGGACCCCGCGGACATGGACATTCGGTTCACGCGTGATTCGGACGTTCGGCATATACGCAACACAGCGCAAAACCACCTGAGGAGCACTAGCGAGAAGTACGACGTTATCGTCAACGACATGCGCATGGATTCAGCGTACTCGGCCAGGGCCATTGTAGCGGCGGGCAGGAACCTGGCTAAGGGCGGCTGGGCCCTCCTGACACTGGAGCTCCCGAGCGGGGCGATGGGCTATGCCGCCGAGGATGCCCTCGAAATACTCCGCGACAGGTACGAAATCATCGGGGCGCGCCAGCTATTCCACAACCGCAACGAGGTCACCGTAGCGGTTGAGTCTTTCGGGAAGCAGCGGTGAGGGCCCCGGTCACACCAACCCCGACTCCATCATCGCCGCCGCGTATGCCGCCCTGCTGACGGTCCCCGTCCCACAGGGGTCCTCTACGTCACGACCCATTGCACGGCGGTCCATCGAGATCGCTCATCGGGCCCGATGGCCAGGTCGGGACCAAACTCCAGTGCACCAGTACCCTCGCCGTAGCCCCCGGCCATGACCAGAGATTGGGTTGCGTCAAAGCGTGGGTCCCCGACTGGAACATCCAGGAGCCAGGATAGCGGCACGCCATCGGCTAGCAGGCCCCGCTGGAATTGCCTGAGCAGCCCTCGCTCCTCGACGACATCCTTTGGCTTTCGACCCGTGTCCAGGGCAAAAGCCGCCAGGGAACCAGCGGCCTCGCCGATGTTCCACTCAACCGGGTGGAGCCGGTAGCAGCCGTTGGTGATGTGAGTCGTGCCGATGTTCTTGTTGGCGGCCAGTAGGTTCTCGATCCTCCGTGGTACCAGCTCCCCCAAAGGTATCTGAAAGGGCTTGGTCCGCGTGCTCGTGCCCACCTCATCCGCACTCACCGGGTGGATGTCTATGGGGTACCAGCCGACACCGACCGAGTCGGCAACATGGGCAGCGGCGGGACCAGATTGATGGTCAATCACCACGTCCTGCTCAACGACAGTACGTAGCGCCTTGATCCGACGGCCTTCCCGTATGTAAGGGTACTTGCAAAGCCCGTCCGCACTCCCCATCACGTCTGGGCGCAGCAGCAGGTTCGGAAAGCCGGTCCCACCGGCCGGGTTTGGTGCGGCCGTCTGGAGCCAGTGTACGAAGCCAAGGCTGACTCGCTTCGCGTCTTGCAGCGCGAATGCCAGCGCCTCGGGCGTCTGATCGACAAGAGGCTTGTCCCGATAGTCGGTGCCAGGCCAGTTGAACATGGTCACGTCACGCTGGTAGTGGTCGGCAAATCGCGCCGCCTCCACCAGCCTGCGGTAGTGCCACAACGGACCCTTTGTTCCCGGAGTGTCCTCAAATAGCTGGTAGTCAAGCCAGCCCGACTCCACGCCGTATATCTCGCCGCCGTGGACGTGAATACGCAGGCTATAGGGCTACGATTGGCTGTAGTGATCGTACTTGTCAGGCTTACTGAGCCGGTGGTCATCGCCCGATGGGCGTCGCTCCATCGCAAAGGTGTACGTGCAACTCTGGACGCAGCTGGCCTTGGTCTCATCCGGCTGCGCGTGGGGCTCGCCGGTCTCCATAACGCTTTCAGCCCCTACGACGTACTCGGTCCCGGTCAACGGAAGCAGGTCACCAAGCTCGGTGGCGTCCACCACGTATGACGCGTGGAATTCGGTTAACACGCCATCGTCCAGGTTCATCGCCCTGATCGAGACGACTCGATTGCCTTCCACAGTCGCGCTCGTGGCTTTTGTACGCAGATGAACCCGAAGTCTGCCCGCCTTGACCTCCGGATCCAGCAGACCTTCTAGGACCGACAGCGCGACGCGTGGCTCGAACGCGATTCGCGACACCCAGCTGGATCCCGGGTTGAACGGCCCATCGCCCTCTGGAACCGACAACAGCCTGCGATAGTGGTCCCGGATAGCCTCGCGCAGCACATAGTAGGTGCGCGTTCCACCGAATCCCTCTATGTGCTCGTGTTCGTCCATAGCAGACACGCCCTGGGAGGTTATCTGGCCACCCAGCCAATCGGTCTCCTCCAGCAAGCGGACGCTCCGCCCTCTTCTCGACGCAGCAAGAGCCGCAGCAACACCCCCCATCCCGCCGCCCACCACCAGGACGTCGCACTCGACCCGATTCGTGATCTCTCCACTGACGGGCCTCAGCGCCACCAGAGGGTCGCCCGAAGCGGGGACTCGCATTACATCCAGCACCGTATCCACCATCGAAATCACGCTCTCTTCTTATCCCTTCTCCCCTGAGGGGAGAAGGCTAGGATGAGGGGTTCCCCCCTCGGCACATCACGTTCCGAAATCAACTAGCTGCTCTGCCCCTCTGCACTCCCCGACCGAAGCCGGTTCAGGAGTGATAGCACCGTCTCTCTCAGTACCGGATGCACCAGGCCTGGAGCGATGTCCGCCAGGGGCAGCAGTACGAACTCCCGCTCCGCCATCCTCGGGTGCGGCAAGACGAGCCCCGGCGTGTCCAGCACCCAAGTACCGAATATCAGCAGATCCAGGTCCAGGGCCCGAGGACCCATCGTGAAGGAGCGAGGGCCACTCACCCGACGCTGAATTGCGAGCAAGTCGGACACCAACTCAAATGGGTCGTGTTGCGTCCAAAGACGGCACACGGCATTGGAAAATACCGGCTGGCCTGCAAATCCGACGGGCTGAGTGCGATGCGTAGGCGACACGGCGTCCACCGTGCCCAGCTCACGCAGTGTATGCACGGCCCTGTCCAGAATGCCGGGTCCATCACCCAGATTCGACCCCAGGCCGATGTAAGCTGCCGTGACCGTCATTCCTCGCTCCAGCCACGAACGATCGCGTCGGACATCCGCGCGACCCTCACCATCTCCCTGACATCGTGGACCCGGATGATGTCAGCGCCGCCTGCGATCGATAGAGCCACGGTGGCAGCCGTGCCCTCGATACGATCGTCGACCGGCAGATCGAGAACCTTGCCAATGCTGGATTTCCGCGAGGTCCCGGTCAAAATGGGCCTCCCCAGGCTCCTGAACTCATCCAGCCTGCGCAGCACTTCAAGGCTCTGCTCCGCGGTCTTGCCGAACCCAATGCCGGGGTCGAGCACGATTTTTTCCTCAGGTATGCCCGCATCCAGCGCATTCTCCAACAGGCCCAGCAGATCTCCGATCACATCCGGCACCAGATCATCGTACTCCGTGCCATCCTGGTTGTGCATCAGCACCACAGGCACGCCCGTTTCGACGGCCACCGACGCCATTTCCGGGTCGCGCCTCAGACCCCACACGTCGTTGATCATAGACGCGCCAGCGGCCACTGCCCGCCTTGCGACCTCGGCCTTGGACGTATCGACGCTGATCGGAACGCGCAGCGCCGAGGCTAACGCCGTAATCACAGGCACCACCCGCGAGGACTCCTCTTCGGACGAGACAGGCTCAGAACCCGCGTAGTAATCGGGCGGTCTCGTAGACTCACCCCCGACGTCAACGATGTCGGCGCCCCACGCCTCAAATTGCAGTGCCTGGGCCACAGCCGTCTCCACGTCGCGACCGACGCCGTCGCCAGAGAAGGAGTCGGGCGTCGTATTAACAATTCCCATCACGTAGGTCCGGGAACCCCACACAAACCGAGTGTTCCCGATTACAGTTTCGCCCTTGCCCATCGGCCTCTCCAAAGTGAATTCTAGGTCCTGGTGCAAGGGATCGCTCCGCTCTCCCAGCACCCTGCCACATTAATTTACGGATAGTAGAGACAAGAATAATAGAATTTGGGGACGCTTGTGACACCGCGGCAGAGAGTCAGAATCCGCCTGCACACCTCTTCTTTACGAACCCCCAAACCAGGTTTTGAGCCCCTGCCATTTCTTGCTGGGCAGGCACATATCTGTTAACTTTGAGGTGATTATTCCACGGGAGCCGTAGACCTTCAATCATGGTAGTACGACGTAAAATTGATGAAAAACGCGATGATTTGCAGAAAAAGCGCGAAGAGTCCCAACTTGGCGGCGGTACTCGACGTATCGAAGCCCAGCACAAGAAGGGAAAGCTAACCGCCCGAGAGCGAATAGCCTCCCTCCTCGACGAGGGCACATTCGAGGAACTGGACTCCTTCGCGGTACACCAGTCTTCGGAATTCGGCCTCGACAAGCAGCGCTTCTTGGGTGACTCGGTAGTCACCGGGTTCGGGACCATCGATGGCCGCCGTATTTTCGTATATGCCCAGGACTTCACCGTCGTCGGTGGATCCCTGTCGCTCGTCGCAGCCCAGAAGATTACCAAGGTCATGGATCTGGCCCTCAACACGGGCGCGCCCATGATCGGACTGATTGACTCCGGGGGTGCGCGCATCCAGGAGGGAATCGACAGCCTGAGCGGCTACAGCGACATCTTCCTGCGTAACGTCAGGGCGTCCGGCGTTATTCCACAGATATCAGCGGTCTTCGGACCAGCAGCGGGAGGGGCTAGCTACTCGCCAGCGCTTACCGACTTCGTACTGATGGTCAGAGGCACCGGCCAGCTCTACATCACCGGTCCAGACGTCATCAAGGCCGTTACCGGCGAGGAGATCACCCACGAGGACCTGGGCGGGGCCGAGAGCCACGCTTCGAAGTCCGGAGTCGCACACTTCGCTGCCGAGTCCGAAGAAGAGTGCATGGACCAGATCCGCCGCCTATTGAGCTTCCTGCCCCAGAACAACATGGAAGAGCCGCCGCGCGAGACTGGAGCCGACGACCAGGACCCGCCGGACGAGAGCCTGGCCGAGCTGATCCCAGACAACCCGAACCAAGCCTATGACATGACCGAGATCATTCGGCGCATCGTGGACGGAGGGGAGTTCTTCCAGGTTCACGAGGCATACGCCCGAAACGTCGTTGTCGGCTACGCCCGCATGGACGGACGCACCGTAGGCATCGTCGCCAATCAGCCCGAAGTGATGGCCGGCGTCCTCGACATAAACGCCTCTGCGAAAGCAGCCAGGTTCGTAAGGTTCTGCGACGCGTTCAACATACCGATTCTCACCCTGATCGACGTGCCCGGATTCATGCCGGGGTCGGTGCAAGAGCACAGTGGCATCATTCGCCACGGTGCAAAGCTGATCTATGCCTACGCCGAAGCCACCGTACCGAAGATCAGCGTCCTAACACGGAAGGCCTACGGTGGCGCGTACATAGTCATGAGCAGCAAGGGCCTGAAGGGCGACATTAACTACGCCTGGCCCACCGGCGAGCTAGCGGTAATGGGTGCCGGCGGCGCCGTCAACATTATCCACCGCAATCAGCTCAAGGACGCAGACGACCCCGACCAGTTGCGTGCCGACCTGGTAAAGGAATACGAGGACCGCCTCATCAACCCTTACGTAGCAGCCGGGCGCGGGCTCATCGACGATGTGATCGACCCTTCGGATACCCGACAGAAGGTCATCCGCGCCCTCGAAATGCTCGACAACAAACGAGAAGTACTGCCTCCCAAAAAGCACGGGAGCATCCCTCTATGAGCGCCACCGAAAACACGGACCCGGCGGTCCTATCGGCCATCTTGGCCGCAGTTCGGGTGTACATCGAGAACGAGGAGCGCTCGACCCGCAGGACGCCCACCGACACCACAGAGGCGACCGCTGCTCTTAGCGCGTGGAAGTCCGCCGCCTGGAGCCCCCTCCAAGGCGATGCACACCGCGGTCCGCTATCCTGGCGTCACGCCATCTGACCGCCCCCTTCTCGATTGCAACGAACCACCTAGCTGCGGAGAATATATTGGCGCCCGGTCGACGTGCGCCGACTATTTCAAGTCCAAGCCTCGGCTTGATACAATGTGAGCGAAAACATGCCACCGATAAAGATTACCGACACTACCCTTAGGGACGGCCACCAAAGCCTGATGGCCACCCGCCTCCGCATGGAGGACATGGAGCCCATCGCCGCCAGGATGGACGCCATCGGCTTCCATTCGATGGAGGTCTGGGGTGGGGCCACATTCGACGTTGCCACCCGGTTCCTCGCTGAGGACCCATGGGAACGGCTGCGCACCTTCAAGCGGCTCATGCCCAACACACCCCTCCAAATGTTGCTCAGGGGCCAGTCCCTCGTGGGGTACCGCAACTACGCCGACGATGTCGTTGATGCGTTCGTGGAGCGCTCCGCCGAGGTCGGCATCGACATCTTCCGTGTATTCGACGCCCTCAACGACGAGCGCAATCTGGAGCGATCCGCTACGGCCGTCAAGGCCACCGGGAAGCACCTTCAGATGACCCTCTGCTACTCACTGACCGAGGAGGGCCGCCTCGACGGCCCCATCTACAACCTTGACTACTACCTGGAGAAGGCCCGAACCTTCCAGGATATGGGCGCCGACAGCCTCTGTATCAAGGACATGGCCGGGCTGCTTGCCCCCTTCGACGCATTCGAACTGATCTCAGCGCTGAAGCAAGCAGTCGATGTGCCCATACAACTGCACACCCACTACACATCCGGCATGGCCTCCATGTCCTGTCTAAAGGCTATTGAGGCAGGGGTAGATGTCATAGACACATGTCTCGCGCCCCTTGCGCTCAGGACCGCTCAGCCTGCCATCGAGCCGCTAGTCACAGCACTGGCTGGCTCCGATCACGACACAGGCCTGGACATGGACAAGCTGCTGGACGCCGGAGACTACCTGGAGACGGTTCTGCCGAAGTACGCCAAGGAGTTGGAGCCCACCAGGACAGCGGTCATCGACGCCCGCGTCTTGAGCCACCAGATACCCGGCGGCATGATTAGCAACCTGGTGTCCCAACTCCGTGGGATGAACGCCCTCGACCGGCTCCCGGAAGTACTGGAAGAGATCCCGCGAACACGCAAGGACATGGGCTACCCGCCGCTAGTAACACCGATGAGCCAGATGGTCGGGACCCAGTCCGTGTCCAATGTGCTGGCAGGGCGCTATAAGATCGTCAGCGAGGAGATCAAGGACTATGCCCTCGGCCTGTACGGGCGCGCTCCCGCGCCTCTGGATCCCCGTGCGGTCGAGCAGGTACTGAAGCACAGAGAAGGCTCTGTGGTTACAGGCAGGCCAGCCGACCTCATCGAGCCCGAACTACAGACCGCCAAGGACGCCGTAGCCGAGATATCCACAGACATCGACGATGTACTGATCTACGCCCTCTACCCCGCCACAGGCATGAAGTTCCTGCGGATCAAACATGGCCTGGACCCGGTCCCCGATGAAATGAAGGCCAAGACCGCTGAGCAGATCGCTGCGGAGCAAGCTCAGGCTGCCGTCCAGCTCGAGGCCGCCCCCAACTCCCCTGCGCCTGCGAAGAGCGCCAGGAGCCGAGCCTATAACATCCAAATCGGGAAGCAGCACTACCGCGTAGAGGTGGACCCGATGGATCCATCGCGATGCAACAACAACTCTGGTAGTGCTGCCGAACCGGAAAGCGCCCCTCCCGGGGAGGTCACCGTCCTGGCGCCGATGCCCGGCATCATCTCCGGGTATGCGGTGGATATCGGTGCACAAGTCGGCGAGGGAGAGACTGTAGTCTTGCTCGACGCGATGAAAATGGAGAACTCCCTGGCGTCACCCGGGGTAGGCTCCGTCAAAGCCTTCCCATTCCCGGAGGGAACAACCGTGAAGAAAGGCGACGTACTGGCAATCATCACGCCGTAAAAACAGGCGCGATCATCCGCGCCTGTTTCTGTAGTACCGTCATTTGAAAAATACCGTTGAAGGGAGACTCACTTTGGTAGACCTCAAGGCAATCGAAGCCGCCAAAGATCATTTTGGCACCGTTCTGGAAGAGCAGCTCGAACGGATCGAGCGACTGAGGGATGAGGCCGACTGGACCGACTATTCCGCCCTCAAGCCAATCGTCATCGGCATGATCGGAGGCGACGGCATCGGCCCAACCATCAGCGCCGCCACGCAGCGAGTCCTGGAGCTTCTGCTAAAGGACCACGTCGCATCGGGGAAGGTCCAATTCAAGATAATTGAAGGGCTGACCATCGAGAACCGCGCTGCCAAGATGCAGTCGATCCCCGAAGATGTTCTGGCCGAAATCAAGACCTGCCACGTCACCTTGAAGGGCCCCACCCACACCCCCGAAAAGGGAGACGGCTGGCCCAACATCGAGTCCGCCAACGTACGGATGCGCAAGGAATTGGACCTGTTCGCCAACGTCAGGCCGGTCCTGATTCCCAAAGAGGGCATCGACTGGACATTCTATCGCGAGAACACCGAAGACCTGTACGCGGTGGGTAGCCAGGGCGTCAACGTTACCGACGATCTGGCGATCGACTTCCGGGTCATCACGAGCCCCGGCTCCGAGCGCATCATGGAAGCCGCTTTCGCCCACGCCAAGCGAACGGGCAAGACCAACGTCACAGTCGTCACAAAGGCCAACGTCGTCAAGACAACAGACGGCAAGTTCCTCGACATCGCGGCCAAGGTTGCCGAACGCTATCCTGGGATCTCCTGGGAAGGCTGGTATATCGACATCATGACCGCTAAGCTGCTGGACCCCAAGCGCCGCACCGACTTCCAGGTGCTGGTGTTGCCGAACCTGTATGGCGACATCCTCACGGACGAGGCTGCCGAGATTCAGGGCGGCGTGGGCACAGCCGGCAGCGCCAACATCGGCAAGGTCTACGCAATGTTCGAGGCCATCCACGGCTCTGCCCCACGAATGGTCAAAGAGGGCAGAGATAGGTACGCCGACCCCTCGTCACTGTTGAGAGCAGGCGCCATGTTGCTGGACCACATCGGATTCAATGACCTCGGCTCCAAGCTCTCCAAGGCCATCGAGGTCTGTGGCATGTTCGAGCAGAAGCTCAAGATGACCGGTCGAGACACAGGCGCCGACTGCGACGAATTCGGCGATTACATCCTGGAAACCGTCGCGGACCCGACACTGGAAGCCAGGTGGCAGGAGTACACGGCAGCTTCGTAGCACGCAAGGAATGGGTTTGAGGCCCACATCTGCGGGGGCAATACCGCGCCATGAAAATCGTCCGGCAACACAGCTTGGGCAAAAAAGCGGCAAAGGCCAGGCTAGAGAGTGCACTGCCCTCACTGTTGCAGCAATTCGGAGGGAGTGTCTCTGACCTTAAGTATGCCTGGCAGAACTACGTGTGGAAATGCTCATTCAAAGCTCGAGGATTTGGCGTGAAGGGTACGCTCGAAATCACCGATACAGAAGTAAAACTGGATTTGCGCCTTCCTTTCCTGGCGAGAGCCTTCGAGGGCACGATCCGGTCCAATATAGAGCCTGAACTAGACCGAATAATGAGTCAACAGCAGGGAGACAACAATTAATGCGCAAGAAGGTGACGGTTGTCGGAACAGGGAACGTGGGAGCGACAACGGCCCAGCGGATATTCGATAAGGGCTACGCAGATGTTGTCCTCGTAGACATCGTGGAGGGACTGCCACAGGGCAAGGCCTTGGACATGCTGGAGTCCGGCCCGGTCACGGGCAGTGACGCCAATGTGATCGGCACGAACAACTACGAAGAGACCGCGGGCTCCGACGTAGCCGTGATAACCTCCGGCATCGCCAGGAAGCCCGGCATGTCTCGCGACGACCTGCTGCTAACTAACATGAAAATTGTGACCAGCGTGGTCTCTGAGATCGCGAAATACTCTCCGGACTGCGTATTGTTGCCCGTAACGAACCCACTCGATGCCATGGCCCAACGCGCATTCCAGGTTTCCGGCTTCCCGAAGGAGCGCGTGGTAGGGATGGCCGGCATCCTCGACACGGCGCGCTTCCGCAGCTTCCTGGCCGCAGAGCTAGATGTCTCGGTCGAAGCGGTCTCCGCGTGGGTACTGGGCGGCCACGGCGATACCATGGTACCTGTCGTGGGCAGCACCCTCATCGGGGGCGTACCTGTCACGAAGCTGATCGCGAAGGATAGGCTGGATGAGATCGTCCAGCGGACCCAGGACGGAGGTGCCGAGATCGTGGGCCTGCTCAAGACGGGCAGCGCCTACTACGCACCCTCGGCAGCCATCGCACAGATGGTTGAGTCCATTCTGTTCGACCGCAAACAGGTCCTCCCCTGCACCGTCTACCTCGAGGGCGAATACGGCGTTGATGGCCTGTTCGTCGGGGTCCCGGTCAAACTCGGTGCCGGGGGTGTCGAAGAGATCATCGAATTCGACCTCACCGACTCCGAGGCCAAAGCCCTTAAGGGCTCCGCCGATTCGGTCCAGGAGCTTATCGACGTGATGGCGAAGGCTTAGGCCCACAGCTACACCAAAAACCAGGCCGAACCAAGCACTAATACGGCAGCGTCCCAGACCTTTCCCGAAGGGTCTGGGACGCTGCTAAACCGCTAACTGAAGGCCACTTGGCCTATCCCTGCATAGAGGCACTGGCTCCATGGATAAGTTGACACTTTCCGCTGGCGTGGCTCGCATAGACATCACCCCTCCGGTCGGATTTCGAATGCAGGGGCTGATGCGGCGCTCCGGTCCATCGGTGGGCGTGGAATCTCCGTTGCACGCCACCGCCCTAGTATTGGCCGACGAGGAGACTAAGGTCGTCGTGGTCGACTGCGACCTGATCGGCCTGGACTTGCCTCTGGCGAACACGATTCGTCAGGCCATCGGCGACAGGGTCCAGACCCACGCCCACAACGTCATGGTCGGATGCACCCACACCCACAACGGCCCCTGCACGTCACGAGGGAACCTGGGCGGCCCGCACCACGCCGCACCCAGGCCCGGCGAGATTGAGGCCCTGGACGAATACATCGACGACCTTGTGGTCCGCCTTGCCAAGCTAGCCGGAGACGCCTATGACAGGCGTCGTCCTGCGCGGTCTGCCACCGCACGTGGTTACGCTGCCGTGAGTATCAACCGCGAGGAGTTGGCGGAAGACGGTCGCGTGTTAGTGGGCCGAAACCCGGACGGCCCGACGGACCAGACGGTCGACCTACTGCGCATCGACGACCTCGAAGGGCATCCCATCGCAGTGCTAACGGGCTACGCGGCGCATCCGGTCGTCATGGGGATGAATGATCTGCTCATCAGCCCGGACTTCCCAGGCGTCGTGCGTAGAACTGTCGAGAAGGTGACCGGCGCTACATGCCTCTACATGACAGGGGCAGCAGGCAACCAGGCAACCATATCCTTTCTCCAGGATGATTGGGGCGAGCAGGAGCGGATAGGCGGGATCGTCGGTAGCGAGGCCGCTCGACTGTTTTTCGAGATCGAGACGCGACCCCACGAAGTGGTCCGGGATGTCGGCGAATCCCTCGCCAATCTCGCCCTCTATCACAAGTCTTTTCGAGATGGCCCGACCCATCGCATCCTGAAGGCGGCTCGACGCGAGGCCACGGTCCCACTCCAACCCCTGCCGTCGATTGAACAGGCCAAGAGTGCCCTGGACGAGGCAACGGCGACGCTCATCGATATGGAGAGTCGTCAGGTACCCCGCGACGATCGTTACCCGGCACTGCTAGTCAAGGTCTGGGCGGAGCGAGTCCTGAAAAAGGTTCAGGCAGGCCAAATCGAGGCATCGCTCTCCTTCGACATTACCGGCTTCCGCCTGGACGACTT
>Ga0114996_10001668_pt1 | contig 29590 bp, 27 predicted proteins | sample ArcticOcean_MG_C_4_FD_87039 | JGI IMG/M metagenome (GOLD analysis project Ga0114996, IMG submission 87039) | Marine microbial communities from western Arctic Ocean - ArcticOcean_MG_CB4_134 | ecosystem: Environmental > Aquatic > Marine > Oceanic | place: Arctic Ocean: Canada Basin | collected... | reverse complement strand
CAACTTTATTATATCCGGCATCTACATAATGAATTTCACCAGTTACAGCAGCAGCTAAATCACTTAATAAATATAAAGCTGATCCACCCACGTCATTTATATCTACATTTCTTTTTAAAAGGGAGTGATCTGCGTTCCATTTATATAAAAATTTTGCATCCCCAATAGCGGAAGCTGCAAGAGTTTTAATTGGACCCGCACTTATTGCATTAACTCTGATATTTTTTTCACCTAAATCTCTTGCTAAATATTTAACACTTGTTTCTAGTGCTGATTTACAAACACCCATAACATTATAATTTGGAATAACTTTTGTAGATTCGTATGTTAGAGTTAGCATACTACCGCCACTATTCATTATTTTTACAGCTTCCTTTGCTATCTCTGTAAAGGAAAAACATGATATCAGCATACTTTTTAAAAAATTATCTCTTGAAGTATTTAAATATTCGCCAGATAACTCTGATTTATCTGAATATGCTATAGCATGTACTACAAAATCTATTTTACCCCACTTTGCTTTAATATCCTCAAATAATTTTACTACTTCTTCTTTGCTTTCTACATTACAGCTTAATGTAAAATCAGAATTTAAGGATTTTGCCAATGGAATAACTCTTTTTTTTAAAGCATCACCCACATAGGTAAAAGCAAGCTCAGCACCATGCTCTGCTAATTTTTTTGAAATTCCCCAGGCAATAGATCTGTCATTAGCAACTCCCATTATCAGCCCCTTTTTACCTTTTAATAAAGACATATTTTTAATTTAATTTTTCAAATGCTAAAGTTGCATTGGTTCCCCCAAAACCAAAACTGTTAGACATTACGCAATTTAATTCTTTGTCCTTTTCTACTTCAGTTACAATTGGAAAAGTTTTAGCCTTTTCATCCATATTTTCAATGTGTGCTGAAGCTGCAATAAATTTATTTTTCATCATTAACAAGCAATACACTGCTTCTTGCACAGACGTGGCTCCTAGCGAGTGACCAGTTAAAGATTTTGTAGAACTAATTTTAGGAATGTTGTCTTTAAATACACTTTTTATCGCCTCTAGTTCTTTTACGTCCCCAACGGGAGTTGATGTTCCATGACTATTAATATAATCAACTTTATTTTTAGTTGTTTTTAATGCCATGTTCATACATCGAGCAGCACCTTCTCCTGATGGAGCAACCATATCATAGCCATCTGAAGTTGCACCATATCCAGTCAGCTCTGCATAAATATTAGCGCCACGTGATTTTGCATGTTCATATTCTTCAAGAACTAGAACGCCGGCCCCACCTGCAATTATAAATCCATCTCTATCTTTATCGTAAGGTCTTGATGCTTTTTCAGGCGTATCATTATATTTTGAAGATAGCGCTGTCATAGCATCAAACATTCCTGACATGCCCCAATTTAATTCTTCGCCACCCCCAGCAAAAACTATATCTTGTTTACCGTACTGAATTAATTCCATTCCGTTTCCAATACAATGTGCGCTTGTAGCACAAGCTGAACTTATTGAGTAATTGACACCTTTAATTTTAAATGGAACCGCAAGTGTAGCTGAATTTGTACTAGACATTGTTCTTGGAACAATACATGGCCCCATTTTTTTTGGACCCGATTCCCTAGTAGCGTCAATTGCCAAAACAACATTTTTTATTGAAGGGCCACCAGAACCCATAATAATTCCAGTCATTTCATTACTGACATCTTTATCTTCTAACCCAGAATCTTTTACCGCTTGCTGCATCGCGATAAAGTTATAAGCAGAACCATCACCCATAAATCTTAATTTTTTTCTATCAATGTGATCAGATATATTTAGATTTTTGATATTACCGACAACTTGACTTCTAAATTTATATTTTTTATGATCTTCAGAGAAAACAATACCTGATTTAGTTTTTAGCAAAGAATCTAATACTTCAGATTGATTATTTCCAATACAAGAAACCACCCCTAAACCTGTTATTACTACTCTTCTCATGATTTAAATAATCCTACTTTTAAACTTTCAGCTTGATAAATTGCTTTACCATCCGCATATAAAGTTCCATCAGCTAACCCCACAACGGCTCCCCTTTTTTTTAAAATTCTTTTTATACTAACCTCATACCTAGCAATTTTGGCAGTTATAAGAACTTCGCCAGTAAATTTAACAGAATTTACACCAAGAGCCCTCCCTTTTCCAGGCTCTCCTGTCCATCCTAAATAAAAACCTACCAACTGCCACATTGCATCCAGCCCAAGGCATCCAGGCATAACAGGATCATCTTTAAAATGGCAATCAAAAAACCACATTTTTTTTTCTACATCAAATTCAGCTTCAATTAATCCTTTATTATACTTTCCTTTATCTTCTTGAAGGTTAGTGATTCTATGAAACATTAGCATTGGTGGCGATGGAAGTTTTGCATTACCCGGCCCAAACAATCTGCCACTAGCACACTCAATCAATTCTTCATAATTATAGCTATTTTTTTTAAACATAGAGATAAATTAATACTTGATTTAAGAAGTTTATTACATATATTTAGTTTAGAATAATTATAAGTTGCAAAAAACCAAAATAACTTAAATTTTACTATGATAAAATCTCTTAAACCATACATAAATCGCCTTAGATCCTCAGGTCTTAGACCAACAAAGCAGAGACTTACAATATGTAAAGTCCTTTTTGACAGAAAGGACACATTTCATTTTACAATAGATAATCTTAAAAAAAAAATTGAAAAAAATACTAAAACAAAAATTTCTCTTGCTACAGTTTATAATACTGTACATGCTTTTAAAAATAATGGTTATTTAAAAGAAATTTCTTTACAAGGCAATAAAACTTTCTTTGATACAAACTCGACAAGTCACCATCATTTTTATGATGTGGATACTGGTAGCTTAATGGATATAAAAAACCAAGACATTCATGTTAGTAAACTTCCTTCCGCACCGAAAGGTAAAAAAATTAAAGAAATAGAAATTACTGTAAGTGTTGCGAATAACAATCATAATCAAAAGAATAATTAACCTTAATACTTTAACGCAGTTCAAAACAATTCTAAACTATTGACTAATACTTTAGAATCATTATAAACTATTTCAAAACGCTAATGATAATTTAAAGGAAAATAAATATGGCACTAAAAGGAAGTAAAACAGAAAATAACTTAAAAGAAGCTTTTGCCGGAGAAAGCCAAGCAAACCGTAGATATCTTTATTTTGCTCAAAAAGCAGATATAGAGGGATACAATGATGTTGCTGCAGTGTTTAGATCTACAGCAGAAGGAGAAACAGGCCACGCGCATGGTCATCTAGAGTTCTTGGAAGAAGTTGGTGATCCAGCAACAGGAAAACCAATTGGAGAAACCAAAGATAATCTAGCTTCTGCAGTGGCAGGTGAAACTCATGAGTATACAGATATGTATCCTGGCATGGCAAAGACAGCTAGAGAAGAAGGTTTTGAAGAAATTGCTGACTGGTTCGAAACTTTAGCTAAGGCTGAAAAATCTCACGCAGGTAAATTTCAAAAAACATTAGAATCAATTTAATCTAATTAAATTAGGTGGGGATATTCCCCACCAGAAAATTCAAAAAATGAATAATAAGGAAGGCAGCACGCAAGCGCCAACAAGACATCCAATTAATTTTAATCATCCAGATTTTTTAGACGAAAAAAAATTAGATGATGAAATGAGAAGAGTGTTTGACATTTGTCATGGATGCAGAAGATGCTTCAATCTTTGCGATAGCTTTCCCAAACTTTTCGACATGATAGATCAGTCAAAAAATGAAAATGTAGAAAGTTTATCAAGTGATCAATTTACCCCAGTTGTAGATTCTTGCACATTTTGTGACATGTGTTTTATGACAAAGTGCCCTTATGTCCCACCACATGAATTCGATTTAGATTTTCCTCATTTGATGCTTAGGTATAGAGTTCTTCAAAAAAAACAAAATAAATTACGATTAATTCCAGCACAGTTAGCTCAAATAGATAGAAATGCAAAAATAGGCATTATGTTTTCTGGATTTATAAATTGGATAACAAATATTAAAAGTAGATTTTTAAGAAAAATATTAGAATTAATATTTGGGATAGATAAAAGCGTTAAACTTCCAATATACAACTCTGAAACATTTTCAAATTATTTTAAAAGAAATAATAAATCTATAAATACAAAAATCCAAACTAAAGGTAGAAAAGCTGTTATATATTCAACATGTTTTGTAAATTTTAACAAAAAAGAAACTGGAATAGCTGCACTAAAAGTCCTTAAAAAAAATGGAGTAGAGGTTCAAGAAGCCTATCCTGGTTGTTGTGGTATGCCTTTTCTGGAGCAGGCCGATTTACCTAAAGTAGTAGAACAAGCAAAAAAGGTTTCTAAAGATTTGTTAGCGTGGGTCGATAAAGGCTATCGCGTGATTACACTTACAGCTAGCTGTGGATTAATGTTAAAATTCGAGTGGCCATTATTACTACCTGACAATGAAGATGTGAAAAAACTTTCAAAAAATATCAGTGATATTGACGAATATATAGTTGATATTTCAAACAAAGAAGGATTGGCAGAAGGTCTTCAGGAGATTGATGGTGGAGTAACAGTTCATAACGCCTGTCATGCCAGAGCACAGAATATGGGAATTAAAGCAAGAGATATGCTTAAACTAATTCCAAATATAAAAATTGATGTTGTTGAAAGATGTGCCGGCCATGGGGGAACTTTTGGAGTTATGAAAGAAACTCATCATCTTGCATTAAAAGTAGGAAGACCTGCAGCAAGACAAATTAAAAATAAAAATAACAAATACATGGCTTCTGATTGTCCGTTAGCGGGAAAACATTTAAAACAACTAGAAATAGACGTGAATATTAAAAATGATGAGGCATTACACCCTATCGAATTATTAGCAAAGGCATATAGATTATGATTATGGCAAAAGAAAATAGAATAGTAGAAAAAAAAGATATAATCGCTCTTGATGATTATGCAAGAAACAGAAAACAATTTAGAAAAGAATTAATTAATATAAAAAGAAGCAGAAGAGTATCTATTGGCCCTTATGCAAATTTTTATTTTGAAAATTTCAACACAATGCTCGCTCAAATTCAAGAAATGCTTTATATAGAAAAGGGTGGAGATGAACAGTTAAAAGATGAGTTGGCTGCATACAATCCATTAATTCCAAAAGGCAAAGAGCTAGTTGCTACTTTGATGTTTGAAATTGATGATCCAACTTTAAGAGCAGATTTTTTAGGAAAAGTTGGAGGAATAGAAAAAAAAGTTTACATTCAGATTGTAAAAGAAAAGATTAGTGCAATACCAGAAATGGATGTAGATCGTACTTCGGAAGAAGGAAAAGCATCATCAGTACAGTTTTTACATTTCAAATTTTCAGATGAACAAATAAAAAAATTTAAAGAATTAAAAAGTGAGATTGTGTTATCTATAGATCACAGCTTATATAACCATAGTAAAGTAATTCCGCAAATTACAATGAAATCCTTGGTAGAAGATTTTATTTAATTTTTCCCCACAAATAATTTTTCAAAACCCAACCTGAGTGTCCACCGGAAGCAACCTTGCACCAGTCTAATTTGCACTTTTTTACAAACATTAATCTTCCAATAGCAAGTTTTGCTACTGGTTTTGAATAAATAGTAGGATTTTTGTATACAACAGAATTATTTTTAATATTTATTGCAGATTTTTTTCTAGATAGTTGTGAAATATGAAGCCAACCAGTATTATTTTCAAAATCTGTAATTTTTCTCCAAGTTTCTGATTTATCTAAAATTAAAACAGGTAAATTTTTTTTTTTATAAATTAATTTAATAGGATATTCAAAAGAAGGTCCTTGCCTTAAATTAACCTCATCATTTTTTAATGTTAAAAACTTTTTATTTTCAATAGCAAGAGACTTTGAAGTAAAAAATAAAATAAAAAAAAGTAAAATTAAAAAATTTAAATAATGTTTAATTTTTTTTTCCATTACAGTAGCAATTAGTGCGTTTATTAAGTTTAACTTTTCTAAATTTAAGTTTTAACGTATCTAAGATTAATATATACCCACAGAGAGTTTCTCCAATATTAAGTACTTCTTTTATAACCTCATTAGCTTGGATACTTCCAACTATCCCTGCTATAGGTCCTAGGATGCCCTCATATTCACAATTATCAACATCTGGGTTGTCTGGAACTATAGGTATAAAGCACCTTAAACAGGGTGATTTTTTTTTGGTAAAGTTAAAAGTATAGATCTGTCCATCAAACTTACTTATTGCCCCGGACACTAAAATTTTTTTTCTCTTGAAACAATAATCATTTACCAAAAATCGTGTTTTAAAATTGTCACTCCCATCAACTACTATGTCAAAATTTTTTGAAATTTTATGCATATTTTTAGATGATAATTTTTTATCAAAAAATTCTAATTTAACATCAGGATTAATTTTTTTTAGATTACTGATGGCAGTTTTTGATTTGTCTTTTTTAACATCATTAGTCGTAAAAATAATCTGGCGATTTAGATTTGATATTTTAACATTATCTTTATCAACAATTCCAATTTTACCAATACCAGCTGCTGTTAAATATATTGAAATAGGTGAACCTAATCCACCAGCACCTACAATTAAAACGCTTGATCTAAGAAGTTTTTTCTGTCCGTGAACACCAACTTTTTTTAAAATTATCTGTCTTGAATATCTTTCAATTTGTTTTTTTGTAAATTTCATTAAGATTTTTTACTTACCTGTGGACCCGAATCCACCTTTCCCTCTTGTAGTGTCTGGCAAAATTTCTACTTCTTCTAGGCTCATTTTATGCACTGGAATCATTATCATTTGAGCTACCCTGTCCTTATTGTTAATAACAAAATTGCTGCTCCCATGATTAAAGAGTATTATTTTAATTTCACCTCTATAGTCGCTATCAATTGTGCCAGGTGTATTTAAAACAGATATATTTTTTTTGGCTGCAAGTCCTGACCGAGGTCTTATTTGTATCTCATATTCCTCCGAAAATGCCACTGAGAGACCCGTTGGCACTAAACATGAACTTTGAGGAGCTAATTTAATAGGGTGTTGTATAAAAGCCATTAAATCCATACCCGACGCCCCCATTGTTTTGTAGGCTGGAATTTCTACGGATGGATCTAGTTTTTTAATTAATACTTTTACCATTAAACTTTAATTTAATTGGCTAATAACTCTGTCAATGATTTCATCCGAAATTTCAGATTTTTTTTTCATAGAAATTTTTTCATCATTAATTTTTTTATCTTTGTAAAATATTGTAACCTCATTAAAATCAGATTCAAACCCAATAGATTTATTTGAAACATCATTCGCAATGATCCAATCACAATTCTTTTCTTCTAACTTCTTTTTTGCATTTTTTTTTAAATCATTTGTTTCTGCAGCAAAACCTATAACCAGTTTTGGTCTAAGAGAGTTGTGATTTGATACATAGTTTAGAATATCAATATTCTTTTCTAAATTTAAACTTTTATAGTCCTCTTTTTTGATTTTTTTATCTTCTCGTTCTTTAATTTTAAAGTCTGCTACGGCAGCAGAAAATATGGCAACATCTGCGGGCAAGCTATTTTGCGTTGCTTTAAACATTTGATCTGCCGTCTCAACTTTTATAAAATTTATATTTTTATCTACCTTACAATTAGTTGGTCCAGATACAAGTGTAGTTTCAAATCCTTTTTCAAATAGTGATTTAGCTAATTCAAAGCCTTGTTTTCCACTTGATTTATTGCTTATAAATCTAACGGGATCAATATATTCACGTGTCGGTCCCGCTGTCACTAAAGCTTTAAATTTTTTATTTTGGTTTAAGTTAATAAAATAATTTTCAATTTTTTTAACAATTTCATTAGGCTCTGTCATTTTACCTTCGCCAAACTCTCCACAAGCCATATCACCTACTTCTGGACCAATCATTTTGTACCCAAATTTTTTTAATTTATTTAAATTTTCTTTTGTTGAAGGATGTTCCCACATTCTAACATTCATAGCTGGTGTTAAAAAAATATCTTTATTTGAAGCTAATATTATAGTCGAAGCTAAATCGTCGGACGATCCAGTGCTTAATTTTGAAATAGTATTTGCTGTTGCGGGCGCTACAAGTATTACATCAGACCATCTAGAAAGTGATATATGATCCATTTCTGCTTCACTTTCAGCATTAAACAAGTTGTCATAAACTTTTTCTTGTGAAAGGGATGCAACAGACAATGGTGTAACAAATTTTTTAGCACTTTTTGTTAAAATTGTTTTAATACGAGCACCTTTTTTTTTAAAAGATCTAATTATTTCCAAGCTTTTGTATGCAGATATGCCTCCACATATAATTAGAAGTATTTTTTTTTCTAATAAATTATTCATAAGTTTATTATTTCAATACTAAGACAGCAAAAATTACAAGTACTAAAACTCCTCCTAATACTTTGTTGCGCATTAACTCAAGTTTTAATTCTTCTTCTTTTAAACTTCGATATGCAAGCATATTTGGATTAAATTTCCCTTCAGATATTAAAGTCATTACATCGTTAGCCCTATCCATAATTATAGGTAGCTCTGGGAGTCTTTTTAAAATTTCCGAAGCATTATTAAAAGTTTCACTCACTTTATTAACTGGATTTTTGTAATTTCTTAACCAATCTTCTAAAACTGGTTTAGAAACATCCCATATATTTGTGTTAGGATCTAGTTTTCTTGCAACGCCCTCAACAACAACCATGGTTTTTTGCAAAAGCAGTAATTGTATTTGTGTTTGCATATTAAATTTATCTGTTACAGCAAAAAGTTGACTTAGTAATTTGCTACCAGATATATTTTTAACAGATTGACCAAAAATTGGCTCCCCAATGGATCTTAATGCCTGAGCAAATTCACCTATTGAAACATTTTTTGATACTAGACCGGCTAAAAAATGAACTTCGGCTACTTTTTTATAATCTCTTGTTATGAAACCATATAGTATTTCTGCTAAATACTTTTTATTGTTTTTATCGAGTCTTCCCATAATACCAAAATCCACAGGAACAATTTCAGAATTTTTATTTACAAATAGATTTCCTTGATGCATGTCAGCATGAAAAAAACCATCTCTAATTGCATGTTTAAGAAATTGTTGAATAATATTTTTCGATAATTTTTCAAGATTTATGTTTAATAATTTTAAATTTGTTAAATCTCTTATAGACACCCCATCTACTTTATCTAAGCAAAGAATTTTTTTGCTTGTAAAATTCCAATATATTTTAGGCACTTTAAAACCGTGATCATTTTTGGTATTTTCGCTAAATTCATTTGCAGCTGCAGCCTCAAACCTTAAATCCATTTCGATATTTGTAATCTCACGTAAGAGATGAACAATTTCAACTAATTTAAGTCTTTTAGTTTTTTTAATAAATTTTTGAATTATAAAAGCTAAAAGCATTAAAGCATCCAACTCCTCATTGAAAATTTTTTCAATATTTGGCCTTAAAACTTTTATAGCTATCTCTTTATTTTCATTATTATATTTTATATTTGCAAAATGCACTTGTGCTATGGAAGCTGCAGCTACAGGTTCAGAAATATTTTCAATTTTAGAATAGTTTTCCTCCCCCAGCTCTTCCCTCAAAATATTTTTTGCTGTACTTAAATTAAAAGCAGGCAACTTATCTTGAAGTTTTTCAAGTTCTTTAGATGTATTAGCACCTATTATATCTGGTCTAGTTGCTAAAAATTGGCCCAATTTAATAAATGTAGTTCCCATTTCTTGAAGAGCATTACACAGTCTAGAACCTGCTGATAGATTGTTATTATTTTTTTTACTATTTAAGCTAAATCCAATAATGAAAAAAAATGCTTTTATAACTAATGGAGGATGATAAATTTCGTAGATAGATGAAATAGCACCAGAAGTTGATAATTTTCTTCCAATTTTAAATAGCATAAATAAATTTTTAAACATTTTAGACTTTCCAAGCGGAATGCATTGCTACGATTCCTCCACTTAAGTTTCTACATGAAACGTTTGTAAAGTTTTGTTTTTTAATTTCATTAGAAAAATCGTTTTGGTTATAAAATTTTTCTATGCTGTTTATTAAATATTCATATGGTTCTGATTTTCCCACAATAAACTTCCCAATCTTAGGTATTGATTTTGAATAAGATTGATAAAATTTATTCAAAATATTATTTTTTACTTTTGAAAATTCTAGACATAAAAATCTACCACCGGGCTTTAATACTCGATAAGCTTCCTCAAGAGCTATATTAATATTTTCAACGTTCCTAATTCCAAAGCTTATTGTATAGTAATCAAAAAAATTATCTTCAAATGGCAATTTTTCAGCATTATTACAAAAGTGTTTTATATTAGGAGAATTACCAAATTTTTTTTTATTCAAATTAAGCATTTCCTTATTTTCATCCACACAAAAAACTAAGCTTTCATAATTTACTTTTTTTAAATATAATTTTGCAATGTCTCCTGTACCAGAAGCTACATCGATTAGTTTAGTACTAACTTGCGGATTCAACCACTCGATAAATTGTTTTTTCCATATTCTGTGTACTCCTAATGACATCAAATCATTCATTAGGTCATATTTATCAAAAACATCTTCAAAAACTTTTTTTACAAGCCTCTCATTATTTTTATGATAGGTTTTCATTTAAATTAATAGATCATATGTTAAGTTTTTTAACAATATATATAATTTTCCTATGCCAGAGCTCCCAGAAATAGAAATTGTTAAAAGATCTTTATTTAAAATGGTTAATAAAGCAACAATTATTGATGTTAAAATTTATAATAGAAATTTACGATATAAAATACCTTATTCGTTTTCTAAAAAATTGGTTAATCAAAAAATATTAAAAATAACAAGAAGATCTAAGTATATAATTTTTCATTTTAAAAATGAGATTCTTTTGGGGCATCTAGGCATGAGTGGAAAAATATTAATAATGAGAAAAAAAGATAAATCATTATTTAAAACTAGTTTTTATTATAGTTCAAATATAATCGCAAAGCATAACCATATTTACTTTATATTAAATAATGGTTTGTTAATGATTTATAATGACGTAAGAAGATTTGGTTTTTTTCGACTTTTTAAAACTAACAATATTAACAATATTAAATTTATAAAAAAGTTAGGAATAGAACCTTTTAGCAGACTATTTAATGTCACCTACTTTAAAAAGTATATTTTAGGGAAAAAAAACATTAAAAATTTATTAATGGATCAAACGTTTGTAAGTGGCCTAGGTAACATTTACGTAAATGAATCTTTATTTATGTCTAGGATTCATCCCTTGAGACTGTGTAACGACTTAAGTAAAAAAGAAATATTGAATTTAATAATAAAAGTAAAAAGGGTTTTATTATCTTCAATTTCCGCGGGGGGCTCTTCAATTAAAGATTTTAAAAATGCAGCAGGAAAAAGTGGCAGTTTTCAACAATTTTTTAGGGTATATGCAAAAGAAAATAGAAATTGTTCCCGTATTTCGTGTAAAGGTAAAATCAAAAAAGTTAAAATATCCAATAGATCTTCTTTTTATTGCAATAAATGTCAAAAATAAATTGGTATTGACCAATATAATGCAAAAAGATATATATGCACCACTTTTATGCCAAACACAAAATCAGCAATAAGAAGAACAAAAAAAACAAAAACACAAACCACTATAAACAAGATAAGAAAAAGCAGATATAAGTCAGCTGTAAAAAAAATGACAAATTATATTGAAACGGGAAAAATTAAAGAAGCAAAAAATTTTTTACCCGAATTCCACTCTCAATTGATGACAGTTGCAAAATCTGGAGTAGTAAATAAAAAAAAAGTGTCAAGAAAAATTTCTCGACTTACTAAAAAAATTAATAAGGTAAAAAAATAAATAAACCGAAGTCAATTAAGAGTTGATTATTTAGTTATGTTATTAACCAGCTAACTAAATAAAGATTTTTTTTCAAAAAAAAAACTAGATCTAGTAAACGTATTCTAAGTTGTATTTATTTAACTTTTTTTTTTAAAATAATTTTTTTAATAAAAAATAAATTGAATAAAACCTAAATATTTTTTTACAATACAACCTAATAAGTATTGCAACAGAGATTAAAAGAAATTAAAACTGTTTTTCAAAACAAGTTTCATTATGACAGAAATACTAACAAGACAAGATTCAAACATTCTTCTAGCCAAGGAAGAAAATTTACTTAACTGGAGTGAAGTTACAGAAATGTTTAAAAAAAATTTTGGTAGCGATGTTTATGAAAGCTGGATTAAAAAAATAAATCTTAAAAAAGAGTTTAATCACTATGTTGTTTTGTCAGCGCCCACTAGATTTGTAAGAGATTGGATAGTTTCAAGATATGCTGACAAGATACTTGATATAATTAAAACGTTTAAAAAAAGCATACAAAGAATTGAATTTCAAATAGAAGAAAATCAAGAAAGATCTGAAAAATACAATTTTTCAAAAAAAAACCAAATTACCCAAATAGAAAATTCTTTATTAAATTATAATAGGTTTAATTCAAATTATAGATTTGACAATTTTATTGTTGGAGAAAGCAATGAGTTGGCTTACACAGCTGCTAGAAAAGTATGTATTAAGTCGGCACATTATAATCCTTTATTTATCTACAGTTCAGTTGGTATGGGTAAAACCCATTTATTAAATTCAATTGGTTTAGAAGCAAGCAATACTAAAAAAGTTATGTTTATTTCAGCTGAAAGATTTATGTATCACTTTGTTAGATCTATCAAAAGTAATGAGATGGTCAAATTTAAAGATTTTTTTAGAAGAGCTGACATTTTTATTATTGATGATATTCAGTTTGTAAGCGGCAAAGAAGCTATGCAGGAAGAGTTCTTTCATACTTTTAATGCTTTAATTGAAAGAGGATCGCAAATAGTTATATCTTCTGACAGGCCGCCTTCAGACTTAATTAAAATACAAGAAAGAATAAAATCTCGTATGTCAGGGGGTCTTGTAATTGATATTCAGCCGCCAGACTTAGATTTAAGAATTAAAATACTAAAAAGTAAATTTGAAGAAATTAAAATTAGCATAAATGAAAATTACGATTTAAGTGATGAGGTATTTAAATTTTTGGCATCAGAAGTTACATCTAGTGTACGAGAAATGGTCGGTGCACTAAACAGAATTTTAGCTTTCAGTAAAATTAACACAAAATCACCAAGCATTTATGAATGCAAAAGAATCTTAAAAGATTTTATAAATTCTAATAATAAAATCTTGACGGTTGAATCTATTCAAAATTTAGTTGCTGTGCATTTTAACTTAAGTATTCAAGAATTATTATCTCAAAGAAGATCAAGATCACTAGCAAGACCCAGACAAATAGCAATGTATCTTGCTAAACTTCATACAACCAATTCTTTACCAGATATTGGTAGAAAATTTTCTAACCGCGATCATACTACAGTCATTCATGCTGTAAAAAAAATAGATGAATTAATTAAAAAAGATAACGAAATAAGAGAAAGCGTAATAGAAATTAAAAAAAAACTACTCTAGATTTGGCTATGGAATTTTCAATTGGAAGAGATACTTTCTTAAAATCATTAGGGCGCGCCGTGGGGATTATTGAAAAAAAAACAACATTGCCAATTTTATCAAATATTTTAATAGAAGCAAAAAATTCAAAAATCAAAATAACAGCAACAGATTTAGATATAATTTTTTTTGAAGAAATACAGCCGCAAGAAGTAAAAAAAGAAGGCTCCACAACAACTTCGGCTAGTATACTTTATGATATATTAAGAAAATTGCAGACTGGGCAAAAAGTAGAACTGAACCTTATCAATAGCAACAAATTAAAGTTAGTTTCTGGAAATTCAAAATTTAATCTATTATGTATCCCAAGTGAAAATTTTCCCTTATCCGAACAAGACGGTGATCAAAAGCAATTTGAAGTTTCTTCTGCAAAGCTGCTAAAACTTTTAAATAAAACAAAAATTTCAATTTCAAATGACGAAACAAGACATTATCTTAATGGAATCTATCTTCATAAGATAACTTTAGATAGCAAATCATTTTTGAGCGCTGTAGCAACAGACAGCCACAGACTCTCCTCCAGTAGAATAGAAATTGATTCAAGTATTAATTTTGATGCTATAATTCTACCAAAAAAAACAATCTTTCAATTAATTTCATTATTAGAACAAAGCAATAGTTCTATTAAAATATCAATTAATAAAGCAAAAGTTAAGTTTGAAATGGACCAAGGTGTATTAATTTCTAAAGTTATCGATGGAAGGTTTCCAGATTATAATAAAGTTATTCCAAAAAATAATGATAAAACTCTAGAAATAAAATTAAGTGAGTTTAAAAATTCTATAGATAGAGTCACCTCTGTTTCTGTAGACCGTAAAGAGGGATTAAAAATGTCTCTATCTAAAGAATCCTTACAACTATCAGTGAACAGCCCTAACAGTGGTGAGGGTATAGAAAATATAGGTGCAAAATTTAACTCTGATGAACTAAATATAAGTTTTAATAGCAGATATTTGGTGGACATTGCTTCTCAAATTGAAAATGAAACAATTATAATCAATTTAAAAGATCCTGGCTCACCTGCCTTAATTAGAGATTTATCAGATAAAAATAGTTTTCATGTAGTTATGCCGATGAAAATTTGATATATTTTGTCAAAAAGTAATATTAGATATTTTTTATTATTTTCATCAAGTAACCATTTAATACCAGGGATAATTCGAGCAAGAAGCTCACCATAGATTTAATTTAACTGAAAAAAATGTTAAAATAGAAATAAAAATCTCATTATTATGATCAAAAAAAATGAAGAAAAAATACCTAAATATGGCGCAGATTCCATAAAAGTACTTAAAGGTCTTGAAGCTGTAAGAAAAAGACCGGGTATGTATATTGGTGACACTGACGATGGAACTGGATTACATCATATGGCTTATGAAGTTGTAGATAATGCTATTGATGAAGCATTAGCTGGCTACTGTAAAAATATTAATGTTACAATTAATTTGAATAACTCAGTTTCAGTTGAAGATGACGGAAGAGGAATTCCTGTAGATTTACATAAGGGGGAAAAAAAATCAGCAGCAGAAGTTATCATGACACAATTACATGCTGGAGGTAAATTTGATCATGATTCATATAAAGTTTCAGGCGGACTGCATGGTGTGGGTGTCTCAGTGGTTAATGCTTTATCAGAAAAATTAACGTTAACTATATTTAGAGATAAAAAAGAATACTTTATTGAGTTTAAAGATGGCAAAGCGTTGTCTCCTCTAAAAGCTAAAGGAAAAACAAATAAAACGGGAACCCTCGTAAATTTTATACCATCAAAGGAAGTATTTTCTGATACAAAATTTAGTTCTACAATTTTACAAAAAAGAATGAGAGAATTGGCTTTTTTAAATAAAGGACTTTCTATTAATTTGGTAGATAAAACAGGAAAAAAAGAAAAAGAATATAATAATAAATATGATGGAGGTATCCAAGAGTTTGTCGATTTTTTAGATAAAAATAAAGAAACTTTGGTTAACAAGAACGATCTTAGTTTATTTAAAAAACCTATTTATATTTCAGGAACAAAAGATAATGTGGAGGTAGAATGTTCTTTAAAATGGAATGCGGGATATTCTGAAGAGATGTTGCCTTTTGCTAATAATATTCATCAAAAGGATGGAGGCACTCACCTGTTAGGTTTTAGAAGTGCTCTTACAAGAGTAATTAATAAATACGCCACAGATGGAAATCTTATAAAAAAGAATAAAATTACACTTACTGGTGATGATACTAGAGAAGGCCTAACAGGCGTTTTATCAATCAAAATACCTGATCCTAAATTTTCTTCACAAACCAAAGATAAACTTGTTTCTTCTGAAATTAGATTTATTGTCGAATCTATAATAAACAACAAATTATCAACTTGGTTTGATCAAAACCCAGGAATTAAAAAAATTGTATTATTAAAAATAGTCCAAGCTGCTGTTGCGCGAGATGTAGCTAGAAAAGCTCGTGAGGGTGTTAGAAGAAAAGGATCTTTGGAATTATCTGGTCTTCCTGGCAAGCTTGCTGACTGTCAAATTGGCAAAGCTGAGGGAACAGAATTATTTATTGTTGAGGGAGATTCAGCGGGTGGTTCAGCTAAACAAGGGAGAAATAGGGAATTCCAAGCCGTGCTTCCTTTAAGGGGAAAAATACTTAATACCTATATTGATACTAACGGTTCCAAATTAAAAAATAGTAATGGTCAAGATATTCAAACTAAAGCTTTATCAAAAATGATGTCTTCGAATGAAATAGTCACATTAATAAATGCATTGGGTACCGGTTCAAAAGATTTTGATATAGAAAACTTAAGATATGAAAAAATTATTATAATGACAGATGCTGATGTTGATGGATCTCATATTAGAACACTTTTAATAACTTTATTTAACAACCAACCTTTTAATGAACTTATTGAAAAAAATCATATTTATTTGGCACAACCGCCACTTTATAAAATTACCAAAGGATCAAAAAGCTATTATATAAAAGATGACAAAGAGTTAGAAAGTTTTTTAATTAAATCTTCAGATAAAAATAAAAGCTCAATTAAAAAAAATAGTAAAGAATTTAGTAAACTTATTGAAGAGGAAAAAAGTAAAATTAACATTCAAAGATTTAAGGGTTTGGGAGAAATGAATCCCGAAGAGCTTTGGAATACTACATTAGATCCTAAAAAACGCATTTTATTACAAATAAAATATTCAAATAATACGAAAGCTAAATCAAAAAAAGACCAAGATTTAATCCAAATTCTTATGGGAGATGAAGTGGCTCCAAGAAAAGATTTCATAATTAATCGAGCTTTAGAAGTTTCTAATTTAGATATATAATTTTCGAATGAAATTTTCGGAAGTTTTTACATCTAAAGACAAAATTCAATTAGATAAGAAAACATTAGTTATTTTAAGATGGCTAGCTCTAATAGGTCAATTTTTGACGATAGTTATTGTCTACTTTGTCCTTAACTTAAAAATTCATTTTTTTTATTGCATTTTAGTTATTGCCATAGGTTTTCTTACTAATTTTTATTTGCAATTTAAAGTAAAGTCAAATCAGTTAAATAATTTTACTTCAACAATTTTTTTATTCTATGATCTTTTACAATTATCTATTTTGCTTTATTTGAATGGAGGAGTTACAAATCCCTTTACACTTTTATTAATAGTTCCAGCAATAGTTTCTTCAACTTTTTTAACTTTACGTAGCACTATAAATTTATCAATTATAACAATAGTAAGTTTAATTACATTAACAATTTATTATTTCCCACTACCTAATGATGGCGAGTTACATTTCCATGTTCCTGATTATTATTTATATTCAATTCCTATAGCAATTATCATGGGATTAATTTTTTTAACGTATTTTGGAGCTAGGTTTGGAATCCAATCTAGAAAAAGAACTGAAGCTTTAAACAGATTGGAATTAATTTTAGCTAAAGAACATGAATTGGAATCTATAGGTTTGCAAGCCGCAGCCGCAGCGCATTCACTGGGCACGCCTTTATCTACTATAAATGTAGTTGCTAGAGAATTAGAAAAAGAAATTGGAAGTAATTCAAAATATTCAAAAGATATAAGTTTGTTAATATCACAAACAAAGAGATGCTCAGATATTTTAAAAAACCTCTCGCAAGACCAACTTAACGAAGATGCTTTTTTAATTAATATTACAATTGAGGAATTATTAAATTCCATTATTAGATCATTCTCTGAAATTTCAGATAAAAAATTACTACTTATATCTAAAAAAAATTTAGCAAATCCACAAATTGAAAAAACACTAGAAATAACTTATGGACTTAGGAATTTTATAGGTAATGCTGTTAAGTATAGTGACTCAGTAGTTGAGGTTATTTTAGAAAGCAGCAATAAAGTTACAAAAGTAGAAATAACTGACGATGGTCCTGGATTTTCAGAAGATATAATTAATTTATTAGGAGAACCTTACATAAGATCAAAAAATAAAATAATTTCTTCAAAATCTGGATTGGGGCTAGGCACCTTCATAGGAAAGACTCTTTTGGAAAGAATGAAAGCTGAAGTAAATTTTGGAAAGTGCCAAAAAAAAAATGGAGCCAAAGTAACTGTGAGTTGGCAAACAAATAGTTTACTTTCTATTTAGTCTTTTTAAATTCGAAGCAATAAGAAATTATTTTATATGCTAGTTTTGCAATTATAAAATTGTAAGAATTAAAACCTTTTATTGGCGACAACTCATTTATATCTGCACCAACAATATTAGAATTTTTTGCAGCTATTTTAATTATATTTAAAGTTTCGTTCCATAATAATCCACCGGGTTCGGGTGTACCAGTTGCTGGCATTATGCTAGAATCTAATCCATCAACATCAAATGTCAAATAAACAGTTTTATTTTTTATTAATTTTTTAAATTTATTTAGATTCCATTTTGGCTTGTCTTTTGCCCAAAAAATATTAATTCTAGAAGAATTTTTTTTTAAATAGGATATTTCATCTTTAGAAATATTTCTTATTCCAAAAGAAATTACAGATACATTTTTATAATCAAGACATCTTCTAATTGCAGATGCATGGGAAAATTTTTCACCGTTATAACTTTCTCTTAAATCTGCATGAGCATCGAAGTGTAATAGGCATAATTTTTTATTTCTTTTAATAAATGGCGCTATGCATCCTGGGGTAATTGAGTGTTCACCTCCAAACGTCATTGGAAAAAGTTTTTTATTTAAAATTTTTTCATTTATATCTGACATTTTTTTTAATGCCTTTTTAATATTTTTATCAATTTTAAATGGTTTTAAAGTTTTTATTCCAATTTTTTTATAAGGTTCACAGTTAAGCTCCTCATCGTACAACTCTACTTGATGTGAGGCTTTAATTATTTCTTTTGGACCATTTCTTGTTCCACCACCATAACTGACAGTTTTCTCTAAGCCGAAAGGAACAACAACTACTTTTTCTTTAAAATTAAATTTATTATCAATTCCTAAAAAACCTTTTTTATTTGGAAAATATTTCACTTTTTAGCTAAATATACTTGAAAATTTTTTAGGCTTTCTTTGTTCCCAGTGCTTTTTATGATAAGCATCACTAGCTATTAAAGGAAGAACACTGGTTGCCTCAGCAAAAACCATCTGTTCTTTTGAGACATTAACTTTCCCCCAAGAACTTGCTTCTTTTAGTGTAGAGCTGCTACAAGCCCCATCTCTAGTATCAGCAACAGTAATTTGCACTGCATATTTATGCATATCAACTTCTTTACCCAAAAGCTCAGCGCACACCACAGTATCTTGCACAAAGTTTTTTGGCACACCGCCACCAATCATTAAAAGTCCAGAAGATTTAGATTGAATTTTTATCTCAGTTAACTCTCTAAATTCCCTTATGGAATCTATAGTTATACACTTTTTTGGATTTTTTTCTTGGTGCATTACCAGCCCAAATCCTGCGCTTGAATCAGTAAAAGCAGGACAGAAAATGGGAACATTTTTATCATATGCAGTTTCGATTAATGAACCTTTTTTCTTTGCATTAGTTTTTAAATATTTTCCTATTTCTTTTATAAATTCTCTAGAAGTGTAAGATCGAGGCTCTAAGTTGTCAGCTATGTCACAAATAGTCTTATCACATGCTTGGAGCTCCTCTTCATCAATATAAGTATCATAAATTCGATCTATATAATTTTCCCTTAATTGCGTGTCATCTTGAAATTGAGAACCTTGATAATGTCGAAATCCTAAAGCTTCAAAAAAATCCATATCAATAATTGAAGCTCCTGTTGCAACTATTACATCAATCATATTATATTTAATCATATCAGAATAGATTTTCATACATCCAGCAGCAGAAGTTGATCCTGCTAACGTTAAAAAAGTTGTACAATTTTTATCAGATAGCATTTCATTAAAAATTCCTGATGCTCTAGCTGTATCTCTAGAAGTAAAAGACATTTTGCTCATAGACTCTATAATTTTTCTTGAATCAAAAGAAGTGATATCAATATGTTCTACAGGTTTTTCTAAGAAGGCCTTCTTGTTATGACCTAACTTCGGATTTTTTGGGTTATTCATTTAAGCAACAAGATAACTTGAAGAAGCATCATTTTCGTACATAGACATAATAGGTTTGTCTTGCACTTCAAAAATTTTATTAGAATAAAAGCCGTTAAATTTAGTTCTAAAGGTTAAGGAGTAAGCTCCAAGTTGACCTATTTCAATATAATCACCCTCTTTTAAATTATTTGGTAAAACAAAGGGCCCTTTCATAAAATCCGCACTATCACAAGTTGGACCATACAAACTGTAAGAAGTTAATTTTTTAGAAGTCATTCTTCCATTAGGTATCATTCTTGTAGGAAGAATAAAATTTAAAACACCCGCATCGAATAAGCTTCCATAAGTTCCATCATTAATATAAATTTTTTGTTTTTTTCTAAGAATAACTTTAACTACTGTAGATCCGCTTTCTGCCACAAGAGCTCTACCTGGCTCACATAACATCTCAGGTTTATTTTCTAATTTTAAATTATCAAAAGATTTTTTTATTTCTCGCATATAATTTTCAAGTGGTTGTGGACTTAAATCTGGATAGATAGATGGAAACCCGCCACCTACATTTATAATATCTGGAATTATTTTTGTTTTTTTAATTATATTTCCTATTTCTCTAATTCCTTTAGCATAAGAAATGGGATGCATGCACTGCGATCCCACATGGAAGCTTAAACCAACTTTTTTTGCATGTCCTTTAGCAAGTCTTAATAAACCTAAAGCTTCGCTTGGAAGTGCACCAAATTTTTGTGATAAATCTATTTCAGCATGTTCATTAGAAATTGACACCCTGATATAAAGAGTTAAATCTTTAGCATTATTTGTTTCCTCAATAATTTTTTGAAGTTCTTCTTTTGTATCTAAAGCAAAATCACGAATGTTATAGTTAAAATACGCTTCCTTAATATGATCACGATTTTTCACAGTATTCATATAGAAAGCTTGAGATTTGGGAAAATTTTTTTTAATTAACCTAATTTCATTAATAGAAGCAACATCAAATTTATTAATACCACTTTCACCAATACACTTGATTACTTTTTCATTTGGATTTGTTTTTACAGCGTATAAAATATCTCCAGGAAAGTTATTCTTAAACCAGCCGCAAGCTGTTTTTATAGAATTAGGTCTTATGCAATAAATTGGGTCTACTGGCCGAATAGTATTAACCAGCTCGTCAACCGAATTAAATTTTTGCATCTCATGCGTCCCCTTTTTTATTAAACAAAAAACATAAAAATTTATAAAAAAACTTTCTAATATTGGTATTTATATAAATGACAAGCAATGTAAAGCAAAAATTTACTCTGTTGATTTTTTTTTATTACCTCTATATGTGTAGTAGATATGAATTATAAAACTAAACAATGAGAACGGAACAAGAAAAAAAAATTAGTCAAAAAATAGCTGATTTTGCTGATAAATCGCTTCTTATTGTTGATGACGACAACCCCTTAAGAGAAAGATTAGCTAGAGCTATGGAAAAAAAAGGCTTTGAGGTAATGCAAGCAGAGAACGTTATGAAGGGCATAAACCAAGTGAACAATACACCTCCAGCGTTTGCAGTCATTGATCTTAGATTAGGCGATGGAAGTGGGTTGGAAGTGGTTAAAGAAATCCATAAGCTTAAAAAAGACAGTAGAGTAGTAATGCTAACAGGCTACGGAAACATACCAACCGCAGTTGCAGCGGTTAAAGCGGGAGCAGTTGACTATATTCCAAAACCAGTGGATGCAGACGATGTAGAAAACGCATTATTAGCTTCGCCGGGCACAAAAGCTTCGCCTCCAGAAAACCCAATGTCTGCAGATAGGGTTAAATGGGAACATATTCATAGAGTATTTGAGTTGTGTAATAGAAATGTTTCAGAAACAGCCAGAAGATTAAAAATGCACCGCAGAACTTTGCAAAGAATTCTTTCTAAAAGATCTCCTAAATAATTTTTATTAACTTTTTTACTTTCAATAAAGTTGGTAATAAAATTAATAGTAATAAAATTTTAAAAAGCTCTGCTAATAAAAAAGGTTGCACACCTAATTTAAACAATGGTTTTTCCCACCCAATTAAAAAACCTAACCAAATAATACCCAAAAGATAAATAAAACTTACTGAAAATATTAATTTCATAAAAGTATTTAAAAATCCCTTTTCATATTTAAATAAGCCGGCAAAATAAACAGCTAACAAAAAACCAACAAGATATCCCATTGTTGGACCCATAAAGTATATTAGTCCGAGACCTTTTTCTGGTGTGCCCGCAAAAACAGGTAAACCATAAATGCCTTCAAATAAATACAAACTAATTGTAAGCAAACCAATTTTATAACCCAAAGTTATTCCAAGAAATAAAACTACAAAAGTTTGCATTGTCATTGGGACAGGATAAAAAGGAATTTTTATTTTTGCAGAAAGGGTTAATAGCAAAGATCCTGCTAACGTTACTAAAATAATTTTAAAAATTTTATTTATTTCAATTTTTCTAATTGCTTCCATTTTTAATACCATACATTTTTTTATACCGAAATCTAGTTTTTTGTAAGATCAATAAAAACATCTTCTAAATTGCCTTCTTCAGTTGATATATCATAGATTTCCATCCCAGCATTTTTAACTTTATTTATTATTTCATCAATTTTATTTTTTTTTCTTTCATAGGAAGCAATTATTTCGTTATCTGAATTGTATAAAAATTTGATTCCATTTGCGCTTTCAGGACTGATTTTAATTATTTTTTTAACTTTAAAAGTAATTTTCTTAGTTTTTATACTATTTAATAAATTTTCTGTTGTATCCAATTTTATTAAATTTCCTTTATTTATAATTGCAATTTTATTACACATTTCTTCAGCTTCATGCATTAAATGAGTGGTTAAAATTATAGTAACTCCTTGTTTGTTGAGAGCTTTTACATTGCCCCATAAGTTTTTACGCAATTGAACATCAACACCTGCGGTTGGTTCATCTAAAACTAAAATAGGAGGCCTATGAACCATTGCTTTGGCAATTAATAATCTTCGCTTCATCCCGCCTGACAAACTTCTGGCATATGAATCTGCTTGAGATTCAAGAGATACCATTTTTAAAATTGTATTTGTTATTCGGTCTTTCTTTGGCACCCCATAAAGTCCAGCTTGTAACTCTAAAAGTTTTCTTGGACTAAAAAAAGCATCCAAATTTACTTCCTGAGGGACAATTCCAATAGACGATCTAACTTGTCTTGGATTTTTATCTAAATCGTATCCCCAAACATTAACATTTCCTGAATTCTTAATTACTGTACCAGCAAGTATATTTAGAAATGTGGTCTTTCCAGCACCATTAGGCCCAAGTAATCCAAAAATTTCACCCTCTTTCACCTCCAAGTTTAAATTATTAAGTGCTTTAATACCATTTGAAGATTTTTTTGAATAAATTTTTGTTAATTTTTCTACCTTTAATGCATTTTTTTTATTCATGATGATTTAGCTTTTATATATCCATAACACTAATTAAAATAGGTTAATATTAGACTATGAATTCCATAAAAAAAACTGACCACTTCTATCTTATTGATGGCTCAGGATATATATTTAGAGCATATTATGCTTTGCCACCACTTTCTAGAAAAAGTGATGGTTTACCCACAGGAGCAGTAAGTGGTTTTTGTTCTATGTTATTTAAGTTATTAGAAGAATCAAGATCTGACGAATCAAAACATAAACCAACACATTTTGCCGTAATATTTGATTCAGCGAGAAAAAATTTCAGGAATGAAATTTATAGCGAATACAAAGCTAATAGAACCGAAGCACCTGAAGATTTAGTTCCACAATTTGAATATATAAGAAAGTCTGTAAAAGCATTCAATTTACCTTCAGTGGAACTCATAAATTACGAAGCCGATGATTTAATCGCAACGTACGCAAAAAAAATAACAGAAGCGGGAGGCAAAGTTACAGTAATTTCTTCAGATAAAGATTTTATGCAGCTAGTTTCTGATAATGTTCGATTGTATGACCCAATGAAAAGTAAAGTTTTAGGTGAGAAAGAAGTTGTGGAAAAATTTGGAGTAAAACCTAATCAAGTTATAGATGTCCAGGCATTAGCTGGAGATTCTTCAGACAATGTTCCGGGTGTCCCTGGAATCGGTATTAAGACAGCATCTGAACTTATTAATAAATATAAAAATTTAGATATTTTATTAAAGAAAGCTGCAGAAATTCCTCAAAACAAAAGAAGAGAAACTTTATTAGCCAACAAAGATAAAGCTATTTTAAGTAGAAAATTAGTAACTCTTAAAGATGATGTTCCTGTCAAAGAAAATCCAAGTGATTTTATTTTAAAAAATGTTCAGAAAGAAAAACTTTATGATTTTTTAAGAGAAATGGAGTTTAATAGGCTCTTAAGTCAGACCATAAGTTTTTATGGAGAAACAGGAAATGAAAATATCGTATCAAATATTTCAAGAATAAAACCATCAAAGATTAACACCAAAGGCTACGAAAGCATTATTAGCGAAAAAGTTTTAGATAAATGGATAAATATTTTAAACGAACAATCGGTTATTTCTGTTGATACAGAAACCTCTTCTTTAAACCCATTAGAAGCTGATCTTGTGGGTGTTTCATTTAGTTATTCACCTAATAAAGCTTGCTACATACCATTAGCTCACAAAAATATTAAAGGATTAAAAAAAGATTTAGTATTAAAAAAAATCAAACCAATATTAGAAGATACTAGTATAAAAAAAGTTGGACAAAATATTAAATTTGATTTCATTGTTCTTAAACAAAATGGCATTGAAATTAATCCGATTGAAGACACAATGTTAATTTCTTACACATTAGATGCGGGAACTAATAGGCATAATTTAGATACACTTTCCGAAATTCACTTAAATCATAAAACTATTTCTTATAAGGAATTAGTAGGTTCTGGAAAAAATAAATTAAATTTTTCTGATATTAGCTTGGATAAAGCCACAGAATATGCCGCAGAAGATGCTGACGTAACATTAAGACTTTATAATCATCTTAAAGAAAGACTTGATAAAGAAAAATTAAATGAAGTCTACGAGTCTTTTGAAAAACCAATGGTAAAATTGCTATCTAAATTAGAGTTTAATGGTATTAAGGTTGATGCCACATATCTTAAAAAGCTTTCTAAAAGTTTTGAAGAAAAATTAAAAAAAATAGAAAAAGAAATATATTTAATTGCGGATAAAGAATTTAATATTGGTTCACCAAAACAGCTTGGTGAAATAATTTATAATGAACTTAAAATTGCCAAATTAAAGAAAACAAAAAAAGGCAGCCTAGCAACAAATGCAAATATACTTGAAGACCTTGCTCTTACAGGACATAAATTTCCTAAATTAGTACTACAATGGAGACAAATATCTAAGCTAAAAAATACCTATTCAGATGCACTACAAGATCACATCAGCAAAAAAACAAAAAGAGTGCATACTTCTTTTTTATTAGCGGCCACAAATACTGGTAGGTTGGCTTCAAGTGATCCAAATTTACAAAATATCCCAATTAAATCAGAAGAAGGAAAAGAAATTAGAAGAGCTTTCGGAGCTGATAAAAAAAATGTTTTGATATCAGCTGACTATAATCAAATTGAAATGAGAATTTTAGCTGACATAGCGGATGTAAAGCAACTAAAAGAAGCTTTTAAAAACAATGAAGATATTCACAACTTAACTGCAAGCCAGGTATTTAATGTGCCAATTGATGAAGTTGATAAAAATCTTAGAAGAAAAGCTAAAACAATTAATTTTGGCATTATTTATGGCATTACCCAATATGGTTTAGCTAAACAAATTTCAGTTTCAAACCAAGAAGCTTTAGATTTTATTAATGCTTATTTTAAAAAGTTTCCTGAAATTAAAGATTATATGAATTCAACAATAAGTGCATGTAGAAAACAAGGATATGTTAGTAATATTTTTGGGAGAAGAATACATCTTAGGGGCATTAATGATAAAAATTTTAGCATTAGAAGTTTTCAAGAAAGGGCTGCAATTAATGCACCAATACAGGGTTCAGCCGCAGATATTATTAGATTAGCTATGATTAAGATAAATCAACTAATTGAAGAAGATAAAAAATTACAAACAAAAATGTTGTTACAAATACACGACGAACTTATATTCGAGTGTTTAGAAAAGAACGTGGAATATGTAAAAAAAACTATTAAAGAAGCGATGGTATCTATTTCAAAGTCTGAACATCATATGTTTTCTATTCCATTAGAGGTTAATGTAAACTCGGGATATAATTGGGGTGAAGCTCATTAATAATTCTAAGACTTGCTCAATTTGTGACAATTTAGTATTTTTTATATAGGATATATTTTTAATTATGAGTCATACGATAGCATTAGTAGATGACGACAGAAATATACTTACTAGCATAAGTATGGCATTAGAAAATGAAGGATTTACAGTCCAAACTTATATAGATGCAGAAAACGCATTAGTTGGTATTAGTAGAAATCCACCAGATCTAGCCGTCATAGATATTAAAATGCCGAGGATGGACGGAGAAGAGCTGCTCAGGAGATTGAGGAAAAAAACCTCAATACCAATACTATTTTTAACTTCAAAAGATGAAGAAGTTGATGAATTATTGGGTTTAAAACTTGGAGCAGATGACTTTATTAAAAAATCAGGCGGCTTTTCTATTAAAGTGCTCATAGAAAGAATAAGGGTACAATTAAGAAAAAAAACAAATCCGATAGATGATTCAAAAAATCTTATTAAGCATGGCAAACTTGAACTTGATCCTTCCCAGCTTGAATGTAAATGGAATGATCAGCCCCTTCCAGAAAAATTAACAACAACAGAATTTTTAATAGTTAAAGAGCTTGCTAAAAGGCCAGGAATGATAAAGGAAAGAGCTCAATTAATGGATATAGCATATAAAGATAATAATGATATAGAAGACAGAACTATAGACAGCCACGTCAAAAGAATTAGAAAAAAGTTTAAAAAAATAGACCAAAACTTTTCTGCGATAGAGACAAGATATGGTAGTGGATATAGGTGGAATATTAATTAATGCAATCTAATTTTTTTAGCACGACCTCAATTCTAAAAAAATTTTTACTATTTAATTTGGTTATTTTTTTACTATTGTGCTTTTTTACATTTTTGTATCTAAATAAAATCAAGCCTAATTTGATCCAAGACAGATCCAACCAACATATAAAAATTATTATTAATACTACCGAGCATATTAATAGATTAAATGTGGAATTTACAAAAGAAAGCATGACAGAATTTTTGTTATCTACACGATTTTTATTTCAAAATCTAGATCGTGTGCAATTATATAATTTAAAATCTAATCTATTGGCAGATACAGACACGTTAGATTTGGTTCAAGATGCTTTTGTTAAAAATGAAAATGTTCAAGAAAGCACAATTAACAACCTTAAAGAAAGTGAAAATATTAAAAATAACAATATATTAAAAAAAACTTTGGCTTTCGCTACCAAAAATTATGTAAAAAAATATTCTTTGAAAGAAAATATTAATGAGAAATTGGTAATTAGCGAAACAATTAATAATAATTTTTATGTTATTACAATAAAGCCAGTTTTGATAAATGGGAAGAATAAAGGTTATATAGTTGTATCTGAAATTGCTAATGACATACTAATTGCAGTTGACGAGAGGAAAAATTTTATATTGAGAACATTTTTTGCAATAGTTCTCGTAATTTTTATTTTTTCAGTTTTTTTAAACAAATATATTTTAAAACCTATAAAATCCTTAGTTCTGTATACAAAGGCAATTAAAGATAAAGATGTTAAAATATCTGAACATGAAAAATATTTTTTTAGAAAAGATGAAGTTGGTCAACTCTCTAGATCCTTGACAGAGATGACTGAAGATTTATATAAAAGAATAGATATCGCAGAAACTTTTTCATCAGATTTGGCTCACGAAATTAGAAATCCTTTAACATCTTTAAAAGGAGCTTCAGAAGTTTTAGAAAATACAATAGACAGCGAAAAAAGAAAAAAACTAATTAAAGTTATAAGTCATGACGTAGAAAGAATTGAAAGATTAATTACTGATTATTCGCAAATGTTAAAAGATGAAGCTTCTTTATCTAGAGCAAAAATGGAAAAAATTAATTTATTTAATGTTGTGAATTCAGTTGTAGAAGATTTTAATAACGATTTACAAAACTCAAACAAAAATATTAAAATAAATATTAATGCCTCTAAGTTAAATGGATCTAAATTAAATATTTTAGGAGTTGAAAGTAAACTTGAGCAAATCGTAGCAAATCTTTTGGAAAATGCAGTTTCGTTCAGCCCGCCCAATGGTAAAATATATGTAGAATGCAGTATTAGAAAAAAAAATGTTCAATTGATTTTTGAAGACGAGGGGCCGGGTTTTAACGAAAAAAATATTAATAAGGTTTTTCAAAGATTTTACAGTAATAGACCTGAAAAATTTGGAGAACATTCAGGTTTGGGCCTAAATATAGTAAAAAATATTATAGAATTGCATGGTGGGTCAATTATAGCGTCTAATCAATCTACTGGGGTTAAAAGAGGAGCGAGAATTGAGGTGTTGCTTCCAACCCACAAATAATAAAGCCAAACCAATAAGTTGATAATTTCATGTTAACTTGTTAAATAGATGAAAATTTATGTCAGAAGATTTTAAAGTAAAAGATATCAGTTTAGCAGATTTTGGTCGTAAAGAAATTTCAATAGCCGAAACTGAGATGCCAGGTTTAATGGCTTTAAGAAAAGAATACAAAGGAAAATCTCCTCTAAAAGGAGCTAAAATTCTTGGCTGCCTTCACATGACAATTCAAACTGCAGTTCTTATAGAAACTTTAGTTGATCTAGGCGCCGAAGTTAGATGGTCATCTTGTAATATTTTTTCTACGCAGGATCATGCAGCAGCAGCTATAGCTAAGGTAGGAATACCAGTTTTTGCTTGGAAAGGTGAGACCGAAGAAGAATATTGGTGGTGTGTTAAACAAACAATCAAAGGTAAAAAAGATTGGAAAGCAAATATGATTCTTGATGATGGTGGGGATCTAACAGCATTGATGCATAAAGATTATAAAGACATGATGAAATCAATTAAAGGTTTATCAGAAGAAACAACAACTGGAGTTTTGGCTCTTAAAAAAATGGAAGAACAAGGCACATTATTAGTTCCAGCTATTAATGTTAATGATTCAGTAACTAAATCTAAATTTGATAATTTGTATGGTTGTAGAGAAAGTTTAGTTGATGGAATCAAAAGAGCTACCGATGTAATGATGTCAGGAAAAGTTGCAATAGTTGCAGGATTTGGAGATGTTGGAAAAGGAAGTGCCGCATCATTAAGACAAAATGGCGCAAGAGTTATGGTTACAGAAGCTGACCCAATATGTGCACTACAAGCAGCTATGGAAGGTTACGAAGTTGTTTTAATGGATGAAGCTATAAAAGATGCAGATATAGTAGTTACAGCCACTGGCAACAAGGATATTGT
>Ga0114996_10001665_pt1 | contig 29597 bp, 28 predicted proteins | sample ArcticOcean_MG_C_4_FD_87039 | JGI IMG/M metagenome (GOLD analysis project Ga0114996, IMG submission 87039) | Marine microbial communities from western Arctic Ocean - ArcticOcean_MG_CB4_134 | ecosystem: Environmental > Aquatic > Marine > Oceanic | place: Arctic Ocean: Canada Basin | collected... | reverse complement strand
GTACGCCCATCGATCGGCGGGGCATCCTCCTCAACAAGCAGGCAGCCGGCCTTCGATTCCGCCGCCATCGCGAAGGCCGCATCCCCGGAAACAAACGCAATCTCGCCCAGACCGGCCGCCCGCAAGTCATTCGCCCCCGTGACAGGAACGTCAGGGTCACCCTCGATCAGGCCGTCAAGCTGCTGCGCAATTTCGTTCGCGGTCATCCCAACGTGGGCCGCCGCACCACGCACGCTTCCCCGGACGGCGGATTCCCTAGTATCGTACAGGTATGTTGATTCGACGGATCGCGCCTACATGTGCGCGACTGATTTGTTGCACGCTGCTGCTCACCGCGGCCTCATCGCCTGCCTGGTCATGGAACCCGGTCGGGCATCGCATCGTGGCGAAGATCGCCGAGAAACGGCTCCATCCACAAGCGCGCAAGCGGTTTCAGTTACTGGCCGGACGTTCGTCCGAACTCGCCTCAGTCGCAACCTGGGCGGATGACATTCGCGAAGATCGTCCCGAAACAGCCTCCTGGCACTACATCAATATCCCCGAGCACGCCGACGCACTTCATCTCAAGATCGACTGCCCTGGCGGCGACTGCGTCACCATGAAAGCCCGCGAGTTTCTCGGGGTTGTCCGCTTAGGGCTGAGGGACAGAGAGTATCGGCTCGAAGGACTACGGTTCCTCGTCCATCTGATGGGAGATTTGCATCAACCTCTACACGCAGGCCTGGAGAGTGACCGCGGCGGTAATGACACGAAGGTCGAGTTTCGCGGCAAGAAATCGAACCTGCACCAGTTCTGGGACTCCGATCTGCTCGACGAGAACATCGACGATGAAGACGCCTTCGCGGCGCAACTATCAAGCGAGGTCAGCATGCATGACGAGAATACCTGGAGCAAAGGCCATCTAACCGACTGGACTTGGGAGTCGCGCCAGCTAGCTCTCAAAGACGTCTACGGCCCGTTGCCGAAAGGCAAGAACAAGACGATCGACGATGCCTACAGCCAGAGGGCATGGGAGATCACCAAGGAACAGCTCAAGAAAGCCGGTGTTCGCCTTGCCGCCGTCATGAACGAGATGTGGGGATACTGACAGCCGCGCTCCTGACCAGCGGACTATCATACGAACTTCATGGCCATTCATCCCTCGGCACGCGTCGCCTCAACAGCAAGAATTCATCCCGATGCCGACATCGGCCCGGGCGTCGAGATCGCTGATTTCGTCGTCGTCGAAGATGAAGTCACGATCGGCGCCAATACCCGGCTTGAACCACACGTCGTCATCAAGCGCTGGACCACACTCGGGTCCGATAACAAGATCTCCACGGCAACCGTTTTGGGCACCGATCCTCTGGACAAATCGTTTGCCGGGAATCGCAGCTACCTGCGTATCGGCAACGGCAACACCATTCGCGAACACTACACCATTAGCCGCGGCACCGAACTCGATTCCGTCACCGAGATCGGCGACAACAACTACATCATGACCTCCGGGCACATCGCCCACAACTGCAAGATCGGCTCGAACAATGTGATTTGCAGTTGCGCGCTGATCGCGGGCTATGTTGAGGTCGAAAACTGGGCGTTCATCTCCGGCGGTGTTGGCGTCCAGCAGTATTCACGCGTCGGAAGCATGGTGATGATCGCCGGCAACTCCGGCGTCAACGTCGATGCGCCGCCGTATTTCCTTTACGCCGGTTTTCGGATCGAGCCCAAGGGAGTCAACGTCGTCGGACTGCGCCGCGCCGGCCTCGACACAGCGCAAATCCGGCATCTCAAGCAGGCGTTTCGCGTTCTCTACCGCTCTTCACTGCCCCTGAAGGATGCCCTCGAACGTATCGAGATCGACCTATTGAACGAACACACCCAACACCTGATCGACTTTGTACGAAGCTCAAAACGCGGCATCAGCCGCTAGCCGCCGCCATCCTCCGGAGCACGACAATGAACCGACGCCTTTACACTCTCAGCCTCTTCCTCGCAGCATTGCTCGCCACCCTACCGCTCACGGCCGACGAGGGAATGTGGCCCTACAACCACTTGCCGCTGGACCAGATTGAGAACAACTACGGCGTGAAACTCAACTCGAAATTCGCCGAGCGCTTGCAGCGCGCCTCGGTCCGCTTCAACAACGGTGGATCGGCGTCATTTGTCTCCGCGAACGGCATGGTCATGACCAATCATCACGTGGCATCGGACTGCATCAAGAAGCTCAGCTCGAAGGAGAAAGACTACATCCAAGACGGCTTCTATGCAGACAAAGCTTCCGCCGAACTCAAGTGCCCGGACCTCGAAATCAACGTCCTAACGAGCATCGAGACCGTCACTGATCGCATCAACGCGAAACTTACGCCCGACATGGCCCCGAAGGATCGCTTCGAAGCCCAGCGCGCCGCGACCGCCGAAGTCGAGAAAGCCTGCAAAGACGAAACCGGCCTTCGCTGCGACGTCGTGAAGCTCTACGCCGGCGGCATCTTCGATCTGTACCGCTACCAGCGCTACACCGACGTTCGCCTCGTCTTCGCACCGCAGTTCTACGCAGCTTTCTTCGGTGGCGACCCCGACAACTTCACCTATCCGCGCTATTGCATGGACGTCTCATTCCTACGCGTCTACGAGGACGACAAGCCGATCACGTCGCCTACCTATCTGCCCTGGAGCAAGAACGGCGCGGCGGCCAATGAAGTGGTCTTCGTCTCAGGACACCCCGGCAGCACCAACCGGCTCATGACCGAAGCGCAGCTTCGCTTTCAAGGCGAGATTCGCGTTCCTTTCATGCTCGATTGGCTGAACGGCATGGCCAAAGAACTGCGGGCCTTCGGTGAAAACGGCGAAGAATCGGCGCGCCTCGCCCGCGACGAGCTGTTCCGCTTCGATAACAGCATCAAGGCCTACACCGGTATGTATGGCGGGCTGAAAGACCCCAAGCTGATGGCGACCAAGGCGAAGGTCGAAGAAGAACTCCGTGCGTCAATCAAGAGCGACCCTGAGAAACAGAAACAATACGGATCGGCCTGGGACGAAATCGCGGCCGCCCAGAAGGTCAAGCGAGAGATCTACGACGAATACCGCATGTTGGGCTCGCTGGGTATCTTTACGAAGTACTTCTCGATTACCCGGCACCTCTATCGCCTCTCCGACGAGCTGGCTAAGCCGAACACCGAACGGCTTCCCGAATACCATGAAGCCGGCCTTGAGTCGCTCTATCAACAGATCTACTCGCCCGCGCCCATCTATGACGATGTCGAGATCGTGAAGCTCACGCAGTCGCTTACCTACATGCGCGACCGACTAGGTAAGTCGCATCCGATGGTGAAAAAGGTGCTCGGAAACAGCGACCCAGAAGAAGTTGCTCGCCGCGTCATTACCGGAACGAAACTCAAGGACGTCGAGTTCCGCAAGGAACTCGGCGCCGACAACGCCAAGAAGGCCGCCACGTCCGACGACCCAATGATCAAACTCGTTCGGAGCATCGACGAGGAATCCCGCCGCTTGCAGAAACGCTACGAGGATGAAGTCCAAGCCATCGAAACCGCCCACGGCTCGCGTATCTCGCAGGCACGGTTCGCCGCTCTCGGCACGGGTGCCTATCCCGACGCGACCTTCACGCTACGGCTGGCGGTGGGCGCGGTTAAGCCCTACGAGGAGAACGGCAAGACGATCCACCCGTTCACCAACTTCGGTGGTCTCTACGAAATGTCCACCGGCGAAGATCCCTACATCCTCCCCGAGACCTATCTTTCGCGCAAAGCCAAAGTCGACCCGGAGACGCCCTACAATCTCGTCTCGACCAACGACATTACCGGAGGAAACTCCGGCAGCCCGTTGGTCAACCAAGACGCCGAAGTCGTGGGCATCATCTTCGACGGCAACATTCAATCGTTGCCGAACAACTACCTCTACTCGGAAACCCAGGCGCGGGCCGTCAGCGTCGACTCACGCGGCATCATGGAGGCTCTCAGCAAGGTCTATCGGGCAAAGCGCGTGGTGAAGGAACTCAAGGCAGGGCAGTAGACTCTGACCGACTAATCGCGCTTGCGTCTCGCAAGGCGGTGTTCGCGGCGCTTGCCGGCCTCGTCGTAACGGCGTACTTCCTCTTCGGTTTCGGGAATAACCGGTGGCACCGGTATCGTTTGGCGATCGGCGTCGATGGCGACGAAGGTCAAATAAGCGGACGCGACATGGCGCGTCTCCGCCGCCCTTAGGTCTTCCGCGAACACCTTTACGCCCACCTCCATCGACGTCCGAAAGACCCGATTGACAGAAGCCCGCAGCACCACAAGATTACCGATGAAGACCGGCTCGTGAAGGTCAACTTCGTCGAACGAGGCGGTCACGCAGAAACAGCGGCTATGCCGGGCCGCCGCAATCGCACCGGCGATATCCACCAAGTGCATGATCTTCCCGCCGAGCAACGTATTCAAGCCGTTGGCGTCGTTCGGCAACGCGAGTTCTGACAACTCGGAATGAGATTCGCTTACAGGTTTGCCGTCCATGTGGTCTCGTTTTCAGGGCGCTTCGATGCCGAACGTCACACCGCCGCGCTCCGGCTCCGCCAGTTCAGGTAACTCTTTAGATAGGCCTGCGCTTGATCGTACAGCACCGTACCCGCTTCGATACCGCTCCAGGATTCCCCTTCGCGGTCAAACTCCAATCGCCCGTGACGCTCCGGCCGGTGGTCTTTCTCCATCGTGTATAGGATATCGACACGGCGGCCGTCATCCTTAGCGACCGAGAACCTCACCGCGTCCGGCCCGGGTTCATCCGGGAAAAGGCGGCATACCGAACGCGCATAGCCGAAGTTGCAACGACTACCGAGCGTATCGGCGTCCGGCGGCTCGGTCTTGATACCACCCGCAACACAAGACCCACGATACAGCGCCCCAAGCGGAGGTCGAACACGGCATCCCGAAACGCGGTCAGCAAACATCTCAGTCGGAACAAAGTAAGGGCAGGCCATACCGGAGTCACGGGCTGAGCCTCAACTGGACTCAACGGTCGATTGCTATAGTATGGATCTTCTCGGCCCGGCAACGACGGCGGATCACACCTCTATGGCAGCTAACCGAATCGAAGTTCTCCAACAGTTCGTGGACGCGAATCCGAACGACTGCTTCTCGCGCTACGGGATAGCCCAAGAACACGTCAAGCAGGAAGACTACGAGAAAGCACTCGAACAGTTCAACAAGATTTTCGAGATCAACGCGGACTATCAAGCAGCCTACTATCACGGCGGCCGGACGCTCGAAAAGCTCGGCCGGGCCGCCGATGCCGCTGAGATCTACCGCAAAGGAATCGAAGTCGCTGCTCGCTCCGGCGACCTCCACGCCCGCAGCGAACTAGAAGCCGCCCTCGAAGAACTCAGCGCCTAACGCATGACCCTCGGCCCAATGCCGACATTACACAGGCAACTTCCGTAGCGCGGATCTCGGTTTTGAGGTCTGCGGCCTTGCCTACCCCGAGACCTCGCCTTGATCCCGACTCCGACGGCTCAAGTAGTACACCGACCCCAACCCAATCCCCACCTCCACCAGCACCTCGATCAAATACTCCGCCAAGTAGTAAGGATCCTCGAACCGAACATCAAAGTTCAGGTTCGACTTGCGCTCAAACACTCGATACAGCCGCTCCCCCAAGTCCGCCGTCCCGGTGTAGTGCATGAATACGTGCAGCCGGTTAACGGGGTCCACGCCCTGCCGAATCAGGTCCGGTAACTGGGCGGCGAACGCACCCGCTATCCAGGGCCCGGTCCGAGCGCCGCCAACCAATAGCGCCAAACCCGCCAACAACAATCCCGCCGCGGCCCGCTGACGCCAATCGTCGAACGCAAACGCGGCCATTGCCGCGCCGACGTACACGTAGAACCCCACCAGCGTCCCGTTATACCGGGCGAAGAACCACAAGAACGGCGCGACAGCCAAGGCGATGGCCACAAACGTCAGGACCGCGGCCCGATAGTGCGTCGTGCCCAGCGTGCGCGAAAGCGGGTAAAAAGCCTCGAAGTGGAAAATCGCGTCACACAGAAAATGCGACAGAAAAGCCAACGGGACCGCCAGCCAAATACGACGGGTTGAGCCCACGATCGCCGCGCCCAGTACGGCATGTGTCGCCGGCGACATCAGCGCCCCATTCTATCAGCGGCGGCTTTCAGGCCACGTTAAGATAAACGCAAGGCCGTGAGTACGCGGCGGAGCGATGCTGCCACGAATTCTCATTCTTGCGCTTACCCTGCTGCTGCCCCTCTCGGCGGCCCGCATCAAGCTCTATCTGCAAGGCGGCGGAGATACGCTCGTCAGTGAGTATTCCGTCGAGGGCGACCGCGTCCGCTATTACAGCGTCGAGCGTAGCGACTGGGAAGAAATCCCGCTCGAACTCGTGGATCTTGAGCGAACAAAGCGGCTACACGAGCGCCAGGAAGCGGCCCGCGAAGTTCGCCGCAAGGAAGTGGCGGCAATTCGGGCCTCCGAGCGCCGAGCGCGCACCGAGCTTCACCGCGTCCCACTCGAAGACGGAGTGTACTACCTGCGAGCCGATGAGATCCTTCCCGTCCAGCAGGCAGAGCTCATCATCAACAAGAGCAAGACAGCCACATTGCTAAGAGTGTTTTCTCCGCTGCCGACGGCTAGCAGAGAGACCCTCGAAGTCGAGGGACCTCACGCGGCACTCATCGCCGCTGACGATCGCCCGATGTTTTTCTTGCGGCTCGAAAGAATCAATCGCATCGAGATCTTCCGGCTCAAATCGAAGAACAAGAGCCGTGAGGTACAGATCCTCCAGAAGATCCCGAAAACCCAAGATATCTTCGAAACGCACGAGACCGTCGAAATCTTCCGCCAACAGCTCGCGCCCAATGTTTACAAGGTTTGGGCCGTCGAACCCATGCCAGCAGGCGACTATGCTGTGATCGAATACACCCCCGGTGCGGAGAACCTGCGGCTATGGGATTTCACTGTCGGCGTAGGCGCAACCGGCCCAGCGCGCACGGCCTCGGCCACTGAGGTAGCACGCTAACCGAATTGACACACCTGCGGCCCCATCGATAAACTGACGCACGCAAGATGCTACTGCCACGCACATTCATTACCTATCTCGCACGGGAGCTGACTCACCGGCTTGCCGGTGACGCAATCCACGTTCCGAGCGATTCGATCGTTCAAACCGCCTTCGAGGAAGTGATCATCGATGAGCTCAGCCTTGAGGACGAAATCAACGCGGAAGCCCGGGAACTGCTCAATCAATACACCGACTACATGCGCAAGGAACGCATCCCTTACCAGGAGATGTTCCGGAAGGTAAAGCGCAACATCCTGGCCGAGCGCAAAGCCGTCTCAGCGCAGCCTCGCGGCGGCAAAGAGGGCATGAAGATCTCCCGCGACAAGGTCACCGAACTATCGCACAAGCTCGCGGCCAAGCTGCCGCGCATCTCGGGTGTCCGTGTTAAGAAGCCCTGGAACGAAGTCCGCTTGCTGATTCTGCGCGAGACCAGAGAGATTCTCACCAAAGAAGAGATGATCGATCAGATCGCGCAAGAGAAGATCCGCAACCAGAAGCGCGATATCCCCGAAGGCAGCGAAGAGTGGACATTGCTCTACCGTCGCTACTACGAGGACGAGATGAGGCGCTACGGGATCGACCTGACCCCGTCCCCGGCTTCACCCAACTAACCGGACATCTCCGGGAACCGCTCCTTTAGCGCTGGATACAATTTCTGAAACACTCGATAGTCCGAATCGTAGCGGGCTTTCCACTCCGTATCCGGTTCAACGCGCGCTCGTTCGAGAATCACCGCCCGGCAAGCTTCTTCGACCGAACCGAATTGCCCGCTTCCCACCATCGCCAGTAGCGCCGCGCCATACGCCGAGCCTTCCTGACTTTCGAGCGTCGCGATCGGTACGCCGAATACGGCCGCGAGAATCCCGCGCCACAATTCACTCCGGGCCCCGCCTCCGGACGCCCGCACAACCTTAACGGCGACGCCCAGCGAGGCCACAACCCCAAGGCAATCCTTCAAGCTGTACGAGACGCCTTCGATCAATGACCGAATCAAGTGGGCTCGCGTATGCTTGGCCGTGAGGCCGATCCAACCGCCGCGCGCGTTCGCGTCCAGGTGCGGCGTGCGTTCGCCCATCAGGTACGGAAGCCAGAACAACCCTTCGGAGCCGGCTGCAACCTGCGCTGCTTCCTCACCGAGAACTTCATAAGGGTCGCAGCCTCGGCGCGCCGCTTCGGCGACCGCATCCTGCCCGAGCTGATTCCTGAACCACTGCAAGCTCAGCCCGGCGCCCTGCGTCACGCCCATCACGTGCCATTTGCCGGGCACGGCGTGGCAAAACGTATGCACGCGCCCCTCCGGATCGTACGCAACCTCATCGAGATGTGAGAACACAACGCCCGACGTACCGATCGTTGCGGACACAAGGCCGGGTTCAACAATCCCATTACCCACGGCGCTCGCCGCCTGATCACCCGCGCCGCCCACCACCGGCGTACCGGCGTTCAGTCCCGTGTGTTCGGACACAACCTCACTAATCGTCCCCGTCACTTCCGACGACTCGACAACACGCGACAAGATCGACCGATCGATGCCCAGCTTCGAGATCAGCGGGTCCGCCCAACGGCGATTCACTACATCAAAAAGCGCCGTCCCGGATGAATCCGAAACATCACCCGCAAACTCACCCGTGAGCCGGAATCGGATATAGTCCTTCGGCAGCAGAACCTGCCGGACCCGCTCGTAGATAGCGGGGTCGTGATCGCGCACCCAAAGCAGCTTGGGCGCTGTGAACCCGGTAAGCATCGGATTGGCCGTCTGCTCAAGGACCATGTCGGCCCCGGCTGTCTGGTTGATCCAATCGACTTGATCCTGGCACCGTTGATCGCACCAGATGATCGCGGGGCGCAGAACCTCGTTGTTCTCGTCAAGCAGGACCAAACCGTGCATCTGCCCGGAAAGGCCCACGGCCTCGACATCATCCGAGCCGACGCCGGTTTCTAGTAACACACCTCGGATCGCCTGCTGAGCCGCACGCCACCAATCCTCCGGATCCTGCTCCGCCCACAGAGGCTTCGGCATCTGCATCTCCGCATGGGGCGCAGTCACGCCGCCCGCCACGCGGCCCGTCTCATCAACGAGCAAAGCCCGCGAACCGCCGGTACCGATATCCAAGCCAAGCCAATACTTCATGTCACTACCCGCCCGGTGCACTCACGCCTATCTACCTCGCTGCACGCAACGCCGACTCAGCCGCGCGGATCTGCGCTGCCACCTTATCAAACACATCCCGCACCACGCCCACCTGCTCCTTCGCAGTCGCCCAGTCATCTTGCTCGATCGACTCGCGCACGCCCGGGATCGTTTTAACGCCATAACCGGTATAGAACCCCGGTGCGTAGAGCGCGTGCTTGAACCACTCACGTTGCCCCGGCAGGCCCTTGTCGAGACGCATCATCTGCTCGACCTGCCGTAGCGCCCCATTCGCTTTCGACAGATCACCCCGGGCGCCTCCTCTGAGCGTCTGCGCAAAGGTCTTCTCATACGAATCAGCCGCCTTGCTGATTCTTTCCAACCCGCCCCGCAACGGCTTCAGATCAAGCGACACCGTGGCGTCTTTCTTGCGCTTATTCGTGAGCAGTTCATCCAACTCATCGAGATACACGCCGATCGTATCCGCGAAGTTCGTGAACTCAAAAGGCAGTACATCCGCCTCGGCCATCCGCGTCAACGCTACCGCATGTACCTGCGCCAGCGCACGCCCGTAGGCGAACCCCGGATCGCCAAAGCGCCGGTACCAGTCATACGAGTCGTAAATCGAGTGATAGGTGCCGAAGACGTTTTCGCGAAACGCCGTGTTCACTGACGCCACCGCCAGGTGGTCCAAAAAAACCGTGTAGTCAGACCCCGAACCCAAGGCCCCAATCCGCAAGTCGCGCCGCGAGTCGAGTTCCTTCTTCTTCTCATCGTCATCGCCCGCCCGTTCGATGGCCTTCTCCTTCATCACCGTCCAAGCGTCCCGGCCCGATTGAGGGTCCGTAACCGACTTCGCCACCTCGTTTAGAAACCGCTCAAGCGTATGCGACCCCGCAAAGCCCAACACGCCGGACCGATTGCTGTCGGTATTGAAGTACGCGACCGTGTTCGCCCGAATCTCATCCGCGTACTTCTCGCCCCATTCGGTCGACCCGATCAAACCCCACTCCTCCGCGTCCCAACTCGCGAAGATGATCGTTCGTTTCGGCTGCCAGCCGTGCTTGACCATCTCCGCCAGCGTCCGCGCCGTCTCCATCAGAGCCGCGTTGCCACTCACCGGGTCCATTGCGCCGTTGACCCAGCCGTCGTGGTGATTGCCGTAGATGATCCATTCATCCGGGTAATCGCTGCCGCGAATCTTCGCGATCACGTTGTACCCGGTGGGGATCGTCCAGTTGAATGCCACTTTGAGATGAACCTTCGCCGGTCCCGGCCCCACGTGATACGTCAATGGAAGCGAGCCACGCCAATTCTCCGGTGCGACCGGGCCACCCAGATTACGCAAGATCGGTAGCGCGTCACCCCACGAAATCGGCAGCACGGGAATTGTCGGCAGCGTCTTCGCCTCGGAGATCTTAAGCCGCCGTCCACCCGGCTCCGAACCCCATCCAGGCGTCAGCGGATCACCCGGATGAACCGGCATGTCCATCGTGCTGCCGCGCTGAACGCTCCATTTCGAGCGATACGGCCCGTCAGGATAGCCATCGCCCTGAAAATAGCCATCGTCACGCGGATCGGAATAGATGATGCAACCGATCGCCCCATGTTCGGCCGCCACCTTCGGCTTGATACCACGCCAGCCGCCCATGTAGCGCGCCAGCACGATCTTGCCCTTCACGTCGATCCCCAACTCGTCGAGCTTCTCGTAGTCGGCGGGCATGCCGTAGTTCACGTACACAACCTGCGCCGTCACATTACCGTCAGGCGAATAGGCGTTGTAGGTCGGCAGTTGCCCTTCATCGGACGAATCCTTGTCTTCCGGGATGGCCGGCTCTTTGAGTTTCGCGACGTAGCTTTCCGGTGCGAGCAGTTCGAGATGCCGTTCGCGTGGCGTCGGCATCAGGCCTTCGAACTTGTGAAACTCCGCATCCAACCCCCACAACTTGAACTTGTCGAGGACATACTGAGCGACCGCTTCACTCGCTTTGCTGCCGGTATGATGCGGCTCCTCCGACATCACTTTGATGTATTCGCGTACGTTGTCCGCCTGCGGGACCGTGGCCATGTTGGCCTCTAGCTCGCGTTGCGCCTTCGCGCCGGCCGACGTGAAGCCGCGAATCGCTCCGTCATCCGACTGTCCAAATACCGGCACCGCAACCACCGCCGCGATCACTACCAAGAACCATCTCTTCATGGCAAAGCATTCTACCGGAGATCGACGCAGCCACGCGGGCCGCAACGATCAGCTCCCTCGAGAAGCTGCGGCGTCCCGACCCCTGCCGATATACTTGAGGTTTCCGCCACCTGCTTCTGATGGTGAGCGGAAACGACTCTTCCAAGGATCCTCCATGATGCTTTTCTCCGCCGCCGGTCGACACATTCGTCGGTTCTTCCTCCTGTCGGGTGTGACCCTGCTCGCCGCGGCCGTCGCCCCGGCGCAATACCAATACAGCGGAGAGACCTTCATCGGCTTCTCCCACTTGAATTTCAAACCCGACACACAGATCGACAGCACCGGCCTGAACGGCTTCGAAGGCTCGCTAGCCGGCTACGTAAACGAATGGTTCAGCCTCGCCGGCTCCGTTTCACACTACCGGGGCAGCACGGCTCTGACGCCGCCCCTCGACGGCACTTCAGAAGTGGACCTGCAACTGTGGAACTACATGTTGGGACCCCAAGTACGCGTCGTTCGCGAAGAGCGCTTCTCGGGCATGGTCCGCGTATTGTTCGGCATGACGCAGGGCGACGCCGACCCCGACACGTTTCAGGTGAATAACAATCCGCTACGCCTCTCGATCAAAGAGTCCAAGTTCGCGATGTCGATTGGCGCGGGGTTCGACGTGAATATCACCGAGCAACTCGCTTGGCGCGTCATCCAGCCTGAGTATCTGATGACGAGCTTCTCCGGCGGACGGCAAGGCAACTTCCGCTTCGCAACCGGGCTGATCTACCGCTTTAGCAAACGCAAGGTCAACATGCCATAGCAACCGGCATCGCCGAGATGCGAACCCTCCCCATCACTCTAGCTTTGCTCTTCGGAGCCATTTCCGTACAGGCCCAAGACGAGCATCAACCAACACCGACAATCGCCGTAAAAGCCGCCGACATGCGGGTGCTTGAAGGCTTCCTCCCTCTCTACTGGGAGGAGCGTACCGGCAAACTGTGGCTCGAGATCGGCCGCTGGGACACCGAGTTACTCTACAACGTCTCGCTTGCGGCGGGCATCGGCTCAAACGATATTGGCCTCGACCGTGGCCAGCTCGGTCGCGAAGCCGTCGTCACCTTCGAGCGGGTAGGACCCAAGGTCCTGCTCGTGGAGCAAAACTACGGCTATCGCGCGGTCTCGGGCGATGCGGCCGAACTCGAAGCCGTCAACGAATCATTCGCGCGTAGCGTCCTGTGGGGATTCTCCGTAGGCGCTGAAACGGGCGACCGGGTGCTGGTCGATGCGACCGGGTTTTTCTTGCGCGACGCCCACGGTGTTGCCGAGCGTCTGAAGAGCGCAAAGCAAGGAACCTACAAGCTTGACGCTTCACGCAGCGCTCTGTATCTCCCGCGCACAAAGAACTTCCCTCGGAACACCGAAATCGAGTCGACGCTGACCTTCACGGGAGGGCCCGCCGGCGGTTTGCTCCGCTCGGTCTCGCCCAGCGGCGACGCCGTAACCGTCCGGCAACACCACTCCTTCATTGAGCTGCCCGGCCCGGGATACGAGCCGCGCGCCTTTGATCCCCGCGCGGGCTACTCGCGAGTCTCTTATCTCGATTTTTCGACACCGATCCACGAGCCGATCCGCAAACGTTTCGCCGCGCGCCACCGGCTCCGCAAGAAGGACCCTTCCGCGAAAGTCAGCGAAGCCGTCGAGCCCATCGTGTACTATCTCGATCGCGGCACGCCCGAGCCCATTCGCTCAGTGTTGCTCGATGGGGCACGCTGGTGGAACGAAGCGTTCGAGGCCGCCGGGTTCCGCGACGCATACCTGGTCGAGATGCTTCCCGCCGACGCCGACCCGATGGACGTTCGCTACAACGTAATCCAATGGGTGCACCGCTCGACACGCGGCTGGTCCTACGGCTCATCAATCATCGATCCGCGCACGGGCGAAATCCTTAAGGGCAAAGTCACACTAGGTTCGTTGCGCGTGCGACAAGACTATCTGATCGCCGAGGCCCTGCTCGGCCCCTACGAAGGGAGCCGCACCCGAAACGCAGCGATGGAGCAGATGGCCCTCGCCCGTCTGCGGCAGCTTTCCGCGCACGAGGTCGGACATACCCTGGGCCTGTCGCACAACTATGTATCGAGCACCGTTGACCGCGCCTCCGTCATGGACTACCCGCACCCTCTCGTAAAGCTCGATGCAGGCGGCGAGGTCGATCTCAGCGATGCTTACGCAACCGGCATGGGCGAGTGGGACAAAGTGGCAATCCGCTGGGGCTACGGTGAGTTCGCGTCCGGTGACAACGAGCCACGAGAGCTCGACAACATCCTCCGCGAGGCCGAAGGACAAGGAATCTTTTTCCTCAGCGACGCCGACGCCCGCCCGTTAGGAAGCGCGCACCCAGACAATCATCTCTGGGACAACGGAGCGAACGCCGTCGACGAACTCACACGTGTGATGGAAGTCCGTGCGGCCGCACTGGAGCGTTTCTCCGAGAAGCAGATCCCCGAGGGAGCGCCGCTTGCAACTCTGGCCGACACACTCGTGCCGTTGTATCTGATGCATCGCTATCAAGTAGAGGCGGCGGCCAAAACCATCGGCGGACTCCGCTACCGCTATGCGCTTCGAGGCGACGGACAAACTCCGACCGAGATGATTCCACCCGACGAGCAGTGGCGCGCCTTGGATGCTGCACTGGCGACGCTTGCCCCCGAAGCGCTACGAATCCCCGAAGCGGTGCTAAGGCTGCTCGCGCCCCGCCCGCCCGGACACCCAAGAACACGGGAGTCGTTCCCATCACGAACAGGTGTCACATTCGACGCGCTGTCGGCGGCGGAATCCGCGGCCGACCACGTGGCGGCGCTGCTACTCCATCCCGAGCGTGCCGCGCGTCTGGTCGAGCACCATGCCCGCAACGATCAGCAGTCGGGACTGGCCGAAGTTTTGGATCGCGTCATCAAGAGCGTACGCCGCGAGTCCTTCGGCTCAAGCTACAAGATTCAGTTGGAGCGGGTCGCCGAGTTCGCTGTCTTGCGAAGGTTGATGTCGCTGGCGGCGAATGAGGATGCATCGGCGACGGTCCAGGCGCTCACGCGCAGCAAGCTTCGAGAATGGGAAGCTCTCAATCGAGGATCAGTTGCAGATTCGCATTTGGAAGCGCACCGGATCTACATCCAGGATCAGATCAGACAGTTCTTCGAAGACCCCGACAAAATGTTGCTACCAAAACCGGCCGCCGCGCCCCCAGGCCAACCGATCGGTATGGCCGCATGGGCCTGCGGCTGGGAACAAACAATCAGATAGCAGACCTAGAGAAGACCCAGGCTCAAACGAAACGAAAAGGGGAAAAGTGGTGGACCGTATGGGATTCGAACCCACGACCTCGGCGTTGCGAACGCCGCGCTCTCCCAACTGAGCTAACGGCCCCTTGAAGGACTACCTAACAGCGAGTATATCACGCAGGTTTCGCCACACTTTCGCGGCACGCCTCACCTTCCCGCATGCCCGAATAGCGGCTCCCGAACGGCTCATGTAGCCTCGATCATCCGCACGATATCGAGATAGACATTGCGTACCCGTACATCTTGAAACCCTGCTGCCCGAACGTTGCCGGGCGTGTCGCGCGTAACCTCAGGTCCGAACCTACGCGCAAGCGGATTCATCAAGTGGAGCATCGCGTTGAAGGGAAACCAGCGGCTGCCCGTGTGCTCGAACATCCGCAGCGTGCCGCCTGGCTTCAGAACGCGGCGAAGTTCCCGCAGGCCTTGCACGGGATCAGGGACGGAGCAGAATGTACAGCTTGTATAGACTTGGTCGAATGTATCGTCGGCGAAGTCGAGATGTTGCGCGTCCATCTCGCGCAGTTCCATTTTTCCGTCGTAGGACGCTGCGCGTGGCTGGGCCTTTTCAAGCATGCGCGGGCTGAAGTCGATGCCGGTGATGTCCTGCCCCGTCGGGAAGAACTGGATATCAAGTCCCGTACCAACTGCCAGGAAGAACACCTTGCCCTGCATGGGGGCGAAGAACCCCTGCTTTAGCGGGCCCCAACGTTTTTCTGGACCACGCGAATTCGCGAAATCAAACCCTCGGGCAGCGTCGTCCCACTTCTTGCGGGCTTCCGCGGTGCTCATCGGGCCTCCCCCGCCAGCATTGCGTTCGCGGCATACGTGAACGCGAGCACAGGCAACCCAATACAGCCGCCCCACAATGCACCGTCGCCCACTGACACCGCAAGCATCGACGCCCGCATCGCCACCACCATACCCGCAAGCATCGATGTGAGCATCATCGGAATCATTACTTCAAACGCGCCGAAAAACAGGCTGCACGTAATCTGGATAGGGACGCACAGCGCCATGCCCAGAAACATCCCGACGAGCATAGCGACCGGCATGGGCCAGGCAACAGAAATCAGCGCGGCCATCGCCGCGCCAACAACGGCGCCGACCAGCACGTTTGAAACGACATCTCCAAAGATGAAGTAGGGGCGAGTTTCCATCTAGCCCTCGACCGGGCGGGCTGCTAGTTCAACCACTCGTCCAAGTGATGAGCCACGAAGGCATCGTCATTGAGATGCGGGTACGCCTTGTGCACGCGGTCAATCTCATCAAGTTGTCCTGGTGACAACACTTCCTTGGGATTCAGGCACCACAGGCCCTCCAGCAGGCCTTGACGCCGTAGGAGTTCGTGGATGCCGGGAATGCAGCCCGCGAACTGATGCGGCGGATCGAACGCCGCGGCGTTCACGTCGGTCACCTGAGCACCCGTCGTCAGGATGCGCTGGGGGATCGGCAAGCGCTGCTCAACGACCAAACGGCGGCACTCTCCCCATTGCAAGACAGCGCGGCGCGTCCAGAACGCCCAGTGGCCAAGCAGGCCACCCACGAAACGGATGCCACCCGCATTCTTTCGTTGCGACAACTTAAACGTCGTCAGCAGGTCGCTCATGATGGTGTCATCATTGCCCGTGTAGAGGGCGATATCCTTGGCGCGGCCCGCCTCTTTCACGGCCCGGATGACATCGAGCGTCTGGTAACGATTGAACGGGGCGATCTTGATCGCCACCACATTGTCGATCTCAGCAAACTGTCGCCAAAACGAAAACGGCAGGATGCGCCCACCAACCGACGGCTGCAAGTAGAAGCCGAAGACCGGGATCACTTCCGCCACGGCTCGCGCATGGGTGATCAGTTTGTCGATGCTCGCATCGGCCATTGCGCCGAGGCTCAGCAATCCCGCGTGGTAGCCCAGGTCCGAAGCCGTCCGCGCCTCGGCCACAGCCTGCTTGGTCTTGCCGCAAATACCAGCGATCCGAATGAAGCCCGGTTCTGACTTGGGCGCCTCGGCGCGCATCGTCTCGGCGGCGAGTTCCAAGACCGGGCGAAATAAGCCAATCTTGGGATCGCGAATCTCAAACTGTGTCGTGTGGACGCCGATCGCGATGCCGCCCGAACCGGCGGCCATGTAGTAGCGCGTCAGCGCGCGTTGGCGGCGTTCATCCAGTTTGCGTTTGCTGTTAAGCGCCAACGGATGGGCCGGGATAACACAGCCCCGCCGAATTTGTCGGAGGACAACCCGCGGCGGCATAGGAGAGTTCGTCATTCAGAAATCCTAGAAAGACCCCGTACGCTCGTCGAAATGTGTCGGCTTGCCGAGACCGCGGCCACCTTGTTCAACCCACTTCGCCACCCAGGCGATCATCTGCTCGATGGAAACCGTCTCCGCGTCGAAGATCTCCCGGCAGCGGGCGGCGTTACTCAGCAGTGCTGTTTCGTTCTCCGTACCTTCGAGAACCGGCTCGATGCCCCAGTGCTTGCCGAACTGCTTCGCCACTTCACGAACCGAGATCGTCCTGGACCCCGTCAGGTTCAGAACAAACGCCGGCGATGAGCAATGCGCGAACGAGCGCAACGCGACGGAGTTCGCATCGCGCTGCCAGATCACGTTGGCGTATCCCATCGCAAGGGCTACAGGTTTGCGATGGTAGACCTTCTCTGCGATGTCACGCAGCACACCATAGCGCAAATCGATCGCGTAGTTGAGACGCAGGATCGCGACAGGAGTGCCATTGCGGTCGCTGAAGTATTCGAAGATCCTCTCACGGGACAAAGCGGATTGAGCGTACTCGCCAATCGGCCCCGTCGGGTCGGTCTCGACCGGGCCACCGCTCTTCACCGGCGTAAACGGATACACGTTCCCCGTCGAAAAGCTCACGATGCGAGCGTCACGAAAACGTTCCGCCACGATGCCGGGAACGTAGGAGTTGATCGCCCAGGTGAGCGGCTGATTGCCCTGCGTACCGAATTTCTGCCCCACCATGAACAGAACGTTGGAGCAGTCGGGCAGCGCATCCACCGCGGCGCGGTCGAGCAAGTCGCAGGTAACGGTTTCAACGCCTTCTCGCTCAAACGGCTCACGGCTACCCGGGCTTGAGAACCGGGCGGCGCCGATAATTCGCTTGCTCACCCCGGCCTTCTCGCAAGCCCGTTTGGCCAGGCGCACCATCGTCGGGCCCATCTTGCCGGAAACACCGAGAATCAGCAGGTCGCCTTCCAGCGCCGCCATCGCTTCGGCGTCCGCATCAGTGGGACGCGACAGAGCTTCTTCAAGCTGCTCTTCGGTTTCGATGAAGGGGATTTCCGCCGGAGATGATGCAGACATGGTCGACCGCGAGGGGGCTATAACTCGTCAGGGAACAACGCGAAACCTTTGGGAGGAGGAAGCAACTCTCTCAGCAGAGTGAGCCGCTTTCGCAACGGCCGGCTCGCCAATTGGCGCGGGCCCGCTTCGATGTCGATGTCGCAGCACAGCCCATGCAGATAGAGCGTCAGCGTGTCCGTCATCGATTGCCGCAGATAGGTCTGGACGGCTTTCGATCTCGGTTTCGAGGCAAGACCCTTCTGCATGACCTCTTCCTTAAGCGCCCAACTGGCTTCGTCGACTTCGCCGTGCGTTTCGGATTCCAGCTCCTCGCGAATGAGCGAATCGAAGCGCGTACGCTGCTTATCGGTCAGGCCCGCCGTGATCAGGTTGGCTAATCCGTTGTAGAAAACGTAGTGATAGTCGGCCAAGTCTTGATTCTCGACCGCCAGAAACAGGAAGGTATCGTCCTCGTCGCTGAGGTAGTGCGCCAGCAGTTGTTTCTTTGCGGCCGGGCGCCGGAAACTCACCATCTCGTCGCGGGACGTGTCCGCCGGCCGTTTCGTTTTCGCGGTCGTTTTGGCGATGGTTGCCCCTTCGAGGTAAGGCACCAACACAAACCGCAGCCGCGGCAACACCTCGCCCACCTTGGGTGGAACGGCCGCAATGGGGTCAAACAACCAGCGCCGAAGATCACCCTCCTCCACCGGCATCGCGGCGAAGTAGCTGAACGACTTATTGATAGGCACCATCTGCGTGTTGCATTGCGCAACAAGGGTACCGACGGGAACTTTATGGGAAGGAGGCATGCGAGTCGCGGCTAAGCGAGATTCATTCTAACAAAGGGGACTCCGCCCCCCCGAGTCTAGTCAAGCAGGGCCAGATAGTAGAAAACCTGGCGTTCCGTATCGACCCAGGTGACGTGCCCGAAGGGAGCTCGATAGTACTCGTCGAACACGAAAGAGTCTTCTCGCTCATCATCAAGCCACCGCCCCGGAAACTGGAGTCGAATCATCTCGTAGCTCTGCACCTCCGAGCGAAGTTCCATGTCGTACTTTTCCAGGATGCGGTCGACCACGGCGCGATCGCGGTAGTGGAACTTGGCGTGTGTCTCGTCGGTCTGCCAGAAGAGAAACTTGCGAAAGTAGACGCGGTCCACTGACTCAGGCGGTTCAAAGCCGAAGTGCGACTCGAAACCACCGCGAGCTGCCTGTGTGTCAGGCCCGTGTTTCAGAGAGACCGGCCAGTACTCGAACACCCACACCACAAGCGCAAACAAGAGCACCGCCCCGATCCACGAAACGACCGAAACCAGCTTCGAGACATTCACCCAATCGTCGCCCTCGTACACTTGCGAGTCGGGCTGCGATGCCACCAGCCATTTGCCGACGGCGCTGATTACAGGCACGGCAATGACGATCGTCGGGACAGTAAAGACAATCACCTTGAACATCAGTTGCGCCCTGAAATCCAATGGCAGCAACACGAATGCCAACGCGCTGGCCGCCAAGAGCCCGCCTCGAATCGCGTTGAGCCGAAACGCCCATTCGATTCTCTCCGTCGGAGCGCTCGACGCCGACTTCCACAAACGAGGGATGAGGATGGCCGGCACCAGAATGGCCGTCGCAAGAGCACCGATGTAGTACGCGGCGTAGACAGAGAAGAGCGGCGAGACAAATACCGAGCCCAACACGATCAGCGCGAGCACCGCTGCCGCACCGGGAAGCATTGCCACCCTGAGCGGGATTCGACCAGCCTGACGAACGTCGCGAACGGTCATGAATCGTTGTAGCTCGTGCCGTCGCCGCGGGCGCGCACGGATCGAGCCATTCTCAGGTTACGCCTACTCACAGGCCACAACCGTATGTTGATTCGCCTAGGTTCGGATCGAATGTCCCCTAGCGCAAAGTGGGGTACTCGACGCCGAGTTGTTCGAGATATGTGTCATAACGGCTTGGATCGTAGCGAAGCTTCTCAAGTTCCGGCCGGAAACGCTTCATCCTTTCGGTGTTGAGATGAATGGGCGGTTCTACGTCGGCGGGGATTAGCGATTCCCACGTCTCATCCTTAGTCTGGTCGCGGAAGTATTCCCAGGCCTGCTCGACCAGAGTGGGGTCGGCGAACATCTCAATCGCCGTCATCGCCTGCGCCTTTGCGCCGGCCGTGGCCCCCTTGTGAGCGAGCGGAGTCGCCATCGAGATCGCCCTCGACCAGTGATGCCCAATCAGATTGGGGATGTTCGACGGGTACCGCAACACAACCGTGGGCAGGTTCCAACTCACTTCGGAAATGTCATCCGAGCCCGACGATGTAGCGGCCGATCCCTGCAAGACGGAGATCTCCGTCTTAAGACCCGTCTCCTCGGCCTCAAGTTCCTTCTGAACCGCCCTTGCAAGTGTTAGGTCCGCTTCACTCCAGCGAGGCATGCCCACCTTCTTGATATTGGCGTGCAGCAGCTCCGCGACGGGCTTGTTGAAATGACCTTGCCAGGTCGCGCCTAGCACGCGCTCACTCACCGTCGTGTCCGTCATCATGGCAGCGCCGTTGGCGATCCTCGTCCCGATCTCGTGCAACCGCTTCACGTTCTGATAATCGAGTTCGCGGAAGAAGTACCACACGCTTGCAATGGGCGGGACCACGTTCGGCTGATCACCACCGTGTGAGATGACGTAGTGTGACCTCTGTTGCGGGCGCAGATGCTCGCGGCGGAAGTTCCATCCGGTATTCATCAACTCGACAGCGTCCAGCGCGCTGCGGCCCATCCACGGCGACCCGGCGCCATGCGCGCTACGGCCTCGGAAGGTGTACTTCGTTGAGACAAGCGCCAGCCCGCGCACGCCGTAGTTCGTCGAGAAATCCGTCGAGACGTGTGCGCAGAGCATGATGTCGAGGTCTTTGAACAGCCCCTCTCGCGCCATGTATGTCCGGCTGCCGAGCAGTTCTTCCGCGATGCCCGGATAGACACGAATCGTCCCCGGAATCTTGTGCTTCTCAAGAAGCTCTTTCACCGCGAGCGCCGCCGTGGCGTTCACCGCCTGTCCGGCGTTGTGCCCTTCTCCGTGACCGGGACCGCCCTCGATCAGCGGCTTGTGATACGCCACACCGGGCGTCTGCGACGTTTCCGGCAGACCGTCGATATCGGCCATGAATCCGATCACGGGCTTGCCCGAACCCCACTCCGCCACAAACGCCGTGGGCATGCCCGCGACACCGTACTTGACGCGGAAACCGTCTTTCTTCAGCAAGTCCGTGACGTACTTGGCCGACTCAACTTCGTGGTAGCCAAGCTCGGAAAAGCTGAACAACGAATCAGTGATCTCCTGCACCACCTTGCGCCGCGCCTCGACTCCCTCCATGGCCTGATTCTTCAGTTGGTCGCTACTGGGCCGCTGAGCGGATGCGGGAGGCGCGATTCCCAGCAGACAAGCCAGCGCAACGCAGGCCTGGACAGCGCGGATTCGGACATATTTCTCGAAAGCTCTCATAGCGCTGATGAGACTAGCACTTCGACGACGACGACGACGCCACCGGCCGGTGCGGGGCTACGGAGCTCACTCCGGTGGCATATTCGCCGCGTAGTCTTCTAGGAGAGCATCAGCGACGCAGATCGGCTCGGGCTCGCGCTTCCCTCCGGTGCGATCGAACTCGGCCTGAAGCTGAACCCAGTCCTCCGCCATGGCGCTTTGGATCGTCACGAGTTGCGGGTCTTGGTAGCTTTCTCCCGGACGAAAGTTCAACTCACACGCGAAGACACGGCCCGGCTTCTCGGGATGATGCAACGGCATCCCAACTTTCCGGCAGTGGATCGGCCGATGCGCATACACCGCACAGGCGCCATCAATCAACGCCGGGCAAGTAAGCCTCGTTTCCGGCTTCGGTAAGTCACCCCAAGCACGGATGTAGCCGTGCTGTTTGAGGATTTCCGTACGCCGCGGCAGGTAGGCCCGTGCATTCTCGACCAACCTTGCACGGAGTTGCGGATCGAGAGTTCTTATCCGTCGCGAGATCTCCGCCGCCTCCATTTCCGTAATGGAAAACACTTGATGGCAGCAATCCGTGCATCCACGTTTGCAGTTAATCTTGCCACCATGCAGCAGGCGGTTGCGCCGGAATTCACGTCCGACCACCTCCACAAACTGCTGATATCGATCGCGGATGGTCGGCATCTGGCTCAACGAGGGGAGGGCGCTATCCCTCCCTTTCCTAATCGGCGTTCGCGGGCGGCTTGTTATCGTAGTCGGCATGCGTGACCCCAAGAAACTTCGCAGCGCTCGCTGGTTCGGCGGGCCCGAGTATGAAGCCCTCGTTCGCCGTGCGGCCCTGCGTTCCGAGGGGTTGGGCCCGGCCGGATTCGAGGATAAGCCGGTCATCGGCATCTGCAACTCCTGGAGCGAACTAACGCACTGCAACGTGCATTTGCGGAGCGTAGCTGATGCCGTCAAACGCGGTGTCTGGGCCGCCGGCGGCGTACCCATGGAGTTCCCGACCATCTCGCTCGGCGAGCTTTTCATGAAGCCCACAACCATGATGTTCCGCAACCTGATGGCGATGGACGTCGAGGAGTGCATCACCGCCAACCCCATCGACGGTGTCATACTGCTCGCCGGCTGCGACAAGACCACGCCCGCTCAACTCATGGGAGCCGCCAGCGCCGACATCCCCTCCCTTATGGTCACCGGCGGACCGCAGCTCAGCGGCCACTGGGGACAGAAAGAGATCGGCTCCGGCACCGACGGCCGTCTGCTCTTTCAGGAGTACCGCGCCGGCCGACTCACGGATGAACAACTAGCGGAAGTCGAGGGCTGCATTGCCCGCAGCAACGGCCACTGCATGGTCATGGGGACAGCCTCCACGATGGCGTCAATGGCGGAATCGCTGGGACTCACACTACCTGGCGGCGCTGCGATTCCCGCCGTCGACGCCCGCCGATTTCAACACGCCGAAGACGCCGGACGCCGCATCGTCGACATGGTGTGGGAAGACCTGCGGCCTTCGAAAATCCTTACGCGCGCCGCCTTCGAGAATGCCATCCGAACCGACATGGCCATCGGCGGCTCAACCAACGCCGTGGTCCACCTACTGGCGATCGCCGGACGGGCCGGCGTGGATCTAACACTGGGCGACTTCGATCGGCTGTCGCGCGAGACTCCGTTCCTGACCAACATCAAACCGTCAGGCCAGTATCTGATGGAGGACTTCTACTACGCCGGGGGACTACCCGTCGTCATGAAGGAAATCCTGCCCCTACTCGACGGCTCCGCCATCACCGTCAATGGCAAGACCATCGCCGAGAACGTCGCGGACGCGAAGTGCCTCAACCCGGACGTCATCCGCACCCTCGACAAACCGCTCAACAATGAGGGCGGCACGGCGATCCTCTATGGCAACCTCGCGCCCGATGGCGCGGTCATCAAGCAGACCGCGGCCTCACCGCATTTGCTGCAGCACCGCGGCAAAGCCGTCGTTTTCGATCGCTATGAAGACCTGCGCGCTCACATCGACGACGAAGACCTTGAGATCGACGAAAACTCCGTCCTCGTGCTGAAGCATGCCGGCCCCACCGGCGGACCAGGCTTCCCCGAGTGGGGCCACCTGCCCATTCACGCCAAGCTGCTCAAGCGTGGCGTCGAGGACATTGTGCGCATCAGCGACGCCCGCATGAGCGGCACGAGCTTCGGCACGGACGTGCTGCACGTTTCACCCGAGGCGGCCATTGGCGGTCCGCTCGCTGCCGTGCAAACGGGCGATGAGATCGAACTCGACGTTCCCGCGCGGAAGATTCAACTACGGGTCGAAGACAACGAGATCCAGCAACGCCTCGCCGCCTACGAACCGCCGCCTGCACACTACCGACGCGGCTACGGACGACTCTTCCTACGGGAAGTCACGCAAGCACACCAAGGATGCGACTTCCGCTTTCTCGAAAGGCTTTCCGACGAGGAAGCCGGTGGCGACTTCACATCGGAGAAGCTGCCTTAGGGATGAAGGGTGAGCTTACTAGCCGACCGTACTTTCAGCGGAAGCGATCAACGGAGCGGGCGTTGTCTCCGCGCCCTGCTCGACAACCGTGTCCGGCGAGTCCGGACGCGCAACACCGTTTACCCTGCCTTTGATGGGCTGGACCGCCGCCGCGAGGTTCACTCCGTACGTTACTTCGAGCCACTCAACACCCTCGGCCGTAATACGAAGGTCACCGACATCGGTACGCGCAATGTACCCCTTCTCCCGCAGAAACCATAGCGCGAAATCCAGATACACCACATCGTAACCAGTGCCCGTCGAAATCTCAATCGCCGTAAGGGAGCCGTCCTGCGGCTTCTTCAGCATCCGTTCGTACATCACAGTCAGCACGGAAACGCGCTTGCGCGCTTGATCCTCCAGGGCTTCCGTCGAGATCGTTCGCTGGATGCTCTTCGGGGCCGAACCGCTCTGACGCTTGTACCCCGCGTCGTAGGAACTGCGCGACTTCGCGTTCGACAGCGCGAGATAGGCCTTCTTGACCAACTCGAACTTCGCCTGATCGCCGGTCTTGGCATTCTGAGGGGAGTAGCGTCGAAGCTGTGCCCTCACAGCGGTCTCAATCAATTCGACGTTCGCCGACGGGTTGATTTCGAGCAACTCGTAGTAGTCGATGAAGGCTTCCGTAGGCAAGCGAACTCCGCGCCCCTCGATTGAACAGGGGTGAATTTCTTATTCAAGCATACAGGTCAGGGAAAGAGCCGAACAATGCAACGAAGGACCTATGCCCTAAGTAGGAAATCGTCGTAGAGGGTTCACCTTAGAGGCCGCCAAGAGACCCCTAGGATTCGAGCTTCGTCATGCGCGGCAGCATGAATCCGCCGTCCATCCGTAGCGAGCTTCCAGTCACGTACCCCGCATCATGCTCCGAGGCGAGAAAGACCACCAGGCCCGCAATCTCCTCCGGCTTCCCGAGCCGGCCGAAGGGCAGTTGCGCCGCCAGCGACTGAATCTCCTCTTCACTGGCATGGTCACGCTCGCCGGGCGTGTCGATCCAGCCCGGCTCGATCGTATTGACGCGGATACCGTACTGCGCCAGTTCCACCGCCCACGTCCGCGACATGTGGATCACCGCTGCCTTGGCCCCGTTGTACGCCGTCGAAAACGGGTAGGGTCGGACTCCCTGGATCGAGCTGATCGAAATAATGCTGCCGCCGTCGCCCTGCTTAATCATCTGGCGAGCCGCCAACTGCGAACAGTGGAAGACCGACCAGAGCGTGGGTCCCCAGGTCTTCTCAACGTCGGCCACTTCGAGTTCGACGAACGGCTTGCGCACCGAGGTCGCCGCGTTATTCAGCAGAATATCAACCCGCCCGAGTTGGCCGACGGCCTCGTCGAAGAAGCGCTCGCAATCAGCCCGTTTGCCGACGTCCGCCTGTGTAAAGTTCCCCTTGCGGCCCAGCGCTTCGATTTCCGATACCGTCTCGGCGCCCTCGCTTTCAAGAAGATCGGTAATCGCGATGTCGGCACCCTCGCGCGCCATCGCCAATGCGGATGCTTTGCCGATGCCTCGAGCCCCACCGGTCACGGCCGCAACTTTGCCTAAAAGCTTCACTTGGAAATCACCCTGCTTCGTCCGCGGTAACCTTTAATGGTATCTTCTTGAGACAGAATCATGCCGCTGCTGTCCGCGTTCATCCTCATTTTTCTTCAAGTTGCCGCGGCCCCCCCGCCCCCGAATGTAATCATCGTCTTTACCGACGACCAAGGATACGGCGACGTCGGCGTCTACGGCGCCACGGAGTTCCGCACCCCGAATCTCGACCGCATGGCTCGCGAGGGCGCGCGCTTCACGGACTTCTATGTCGCCGCGCCGGTCTGCACGCCATCGCGGGCGGCACTGCTTACCGGCAGCCATCCGGTGCGGGTCGGCCTCGGACACCGTGTATTGTTTCCCTACTCGAAAACCGGGCTGCATACGGACGAAATTACTCTAGCGGAATTGCTCAAGCAACAAGGCTACTCCACCGGCATGATCGGCAAATGGCATCTCGGGCACCATGAGAAGTTCCTGCCCACGCGCCAAGGATTCGACTCCTACTTTGGAATACCCTACAGCAACGACATGGGCAACCACCGTTACGCCCGTGAGGATTTCACGGCGCCGCCTCTGCCTATCCTGCGAAACGAGGAAGCCGTCGAATACCAACCCGACCAGAACCTGCTCACGCGACGCTACACCGAAGAAGCGGTTCGCTTCATCGAAACGAACAAGAAGAAGCCGTTCTTCCTGTACGTACCGCACAGCATGCCGCATTGGCCGTTGGCGGCTTCGTCCCGCTTCGCCGGCCGTTCCAAGCTCGGCATCTACGGCGACGCGATCGAAGAGATCGACTGGTCGGTCGGCGAGATCCTCCGCGCGCTCAAAGACCAGGGCATCGACGACCGCACTCTCGTCATCTTCACAACGGACAACGGTGCATCCCTGCGCCCCTGGCAGCGCCGTGGTTACCGGTCGGGGTCCAACGGACCACTTCGCGGTGACAAGAACACCACCTGGGAAGGCGGTATGCGCGTCCCCGCCATCATGCGCTGGCCCGGCCAAATCCCGGCGGGCCTAGTGCAAGGCGAACTAGCGACAGCCATGGACATCCTGCCGACCGTCGCCAAGCTGGCCGGAACCGAGGCTCCCACTGACCGCATCCTCGACGGAAAGGACATCTGGCCGCTCATGTCAGGTCAGCAGGGAGCGAAGACGCCCCACGACGCTTTCTACTACTACCGCGACGAGCGCCTCCAGGCCGTTCGCAGCGGAGAATGGAAATTACATGTCTACCGTCCCAACTGGGAGGAAGACGCCGCGCAGCACAAGCCACTGCTCTTCAATCTCGACAGTGACATCGGCGAAAGGAACAATGTGGCCGCAAACCACCCGGACGTCGTCAAGCGCCTCGAAGCCCTCGCCGAACACGCCCGCAAGGACCTAGGCGACGCCGCCACAGGACGCAAAGGCCGAAACCTACGGCCGGTGGGGACTCTCTAGCTCCGGATCTCAGTCCTCGGCCTGCGGTAGCCCTTCGTTCAAACGCCGAACCTCCGATTGAACCGACGGTAAACCGGCGCCGTACGTAGCCACAAGCTTCGCCTGATTCTTGTGCGCGCGCGCAACGCGTTTGTCCATCTGTCCGAAAATCTTCGTCCCGCTTCCCCCTACGAAACGCATGAACGGCATCGGGTTCCAACCAACTTGAAAGCCGCGCGACCAAGCTCGCAAACAGATCTCATGGTCGTAGTGAATGCCGGGTTCACCGACAGCCGAATAGCTTAGGTCGAGTCCGCCCATCTCCTGCAGAGCCTCGCGGCGAATCAGAATCGGCGCACCGTTGATCATCTCCACAAATTGAAACGGCAAACCATCCGCGGTCCGGTGCGCTGGGCCCTGCTTCGGATAAACATGAACCAAGTGGCCTGATTCCATCTCAATCTCAAGATCAAGAAACGCGTGATAGCCTCCCAGAATGGCCAGCTTGGGGTACTGATCGAAGAGGTGCACGGCGTTATCCAGCCATTCCGAGTTCGAGGGCGGAATGTCGTCATCCTGGAGCAGGCAGATGATCTCGCCACGTGCGTACCCAGCCGCCCGCTCGTATGTACGAATCTCATGCAAATCATTGGATCGCACCAGAAAGTTATTCGAGCCCGTGAGCACCTGGCTCCAACGCTCGAACGAACCATCGATCGAACCATCCTCGCAAACAATCAGCTCGGTGTCGGGCAGCCGTTGAAGCCGCTTTGCAATCGCACCAATATTCACCACATGATTGAACGAGAGTAGGACGAAAGAGACCTTCGGCAAATCATTGTGCGGCTCGCGGTCACGCATCCGACGAACCTTAAACTGCCGCACTCGCTCCAGATGACGCCGACTGCGCCACCGAGCCACCCTGCGAACCACCCGAGGCCAGTAATGTGACATCAATCCATTCAACATCAGGAAGGGAACTCCGTAGCCACGACCTGATCGGACCCCGAGCCAGGCGTAGTGGCCAGACGGAAGAAGCGCACCGCATCGTGGCCTGAAACTACAATATCCGGGACGAACACCATGTGGGCACCCATTCTATCCAAGGCTAATCCCGATTGCCCATTCGCACCCGGCAAGCCTTGCCTGCGTTGCGGCTGGCCCACTAAGTTGCTACGTTATGGGCCGTGATCTCGATCGAGAGCCGAGTTCGTTGGAGCGTCTGGGGCGGGTGGTGTCTGTGGGCGGTTCTGGCCGGACTATCCATCTGGCTATCGACATCGCCCGATGTGGCTCTGGAAGCTCACGAACGGGCACAGCAGCAGTTTCATTGGATACCCTTCTTCGCCGCCTTCCACTCGGTCATTCTTCACTTCCCAATCGGCTTCGTCGTTGTCCTCGGTGTTCTCGAACTCCACATGCTCAGGAGCCGTGATTCGGATTGGCGGCGCGTCATTCATCTATTGGTCAGTGCAATGTCCTGGAGCGCCGTGACAGTGGCCTGCCTCGGGCTACTGCGTGGCAGCGGAGGCGGCTACGACCGAGAAATCCTACACGCTCATTTCATCTCCGGACTCGCGGTCGCAACGCTCGCCATAGTCGCTCTAACCCTCCACGCGCCGGTGACCCTCCGGGGCACGGATGGCTGGCGTCTCAGCACCTATCGCGGAGTGTTGGCGACCCTCCTGGTCGTCGTTATCTTCGCGGGGCACCAGGGTGGCAACCTGACTCACGGTTCGCGGTACCTCGTGCGCAATGCGCCTGACTTCGTCCGCGAGTATTGGCTCGACCGCCCGGGCGACGGCTCGCAACAAGTGCCGCTAGAAGAGGGCCAGAAGAAATATGTCCGCGAAGTCTTGCCCATCCTCGAGCAAAAGTGCAAGAAGTGCCACGGCGAAAATGCGCAGATGAGCGGCTATCGCCTGGATGTAAGAGACATCGCCTTCGCCGGTGGTAAGAGCGGCAAAACCGCCATCGTACCCGGTGATCCGGCAGCCAGCAATATCGTGCGGGTCATGCTCGTCCACGAAGCGCACCCCAAGCTCATGCCTCCGGCGGGATTGGCGCCCCTCGATGCCGACGAGATCATCAAAGTCATCTCCTGGATCCGCGACGGAGCCCCCTACGTCCCCGATAAACTCGCGGTCCTGCCACTCCTCGAAGACGCCAAGGACTAAGCTTCCACTAAGAAAGAGGCAACAAACGTCGTGTCGGATGCGTATGGTGAGTCTATGACCACCGCGCAGAGCAACGAAACGGCTCCCAATAAACCGCTCCGGCTATGGCCCGGCGTGGTCGCCGTGGTGCTCCAGTGGCTGGCGTTTTACGTCGCACCCATGGTAATGTCCGGGCCTTCCGTGGGTTTCATCGCGATGATCGGCGGACTCGTCGGCGGTTTGTTGGTCATTGTGTGGTGGGCGTTTTTCAGCCGGGCGCATCGCTTCGAGCGCTGGGGTGCTCTCGTACTGATGACCGTCGCGCTGACCGCGACCTCGTTCGTCCTCCACGAATCGATCGGGTCGGGCATGATGCGGATGGTGTTCTTCTTCTACGCCATCCCCGTGCTGAGCCTCGCCTTTGTCGCCTGGGCGTTGGTCGGTCGTCATCTCGCGGACGGACCTCGGCGCGCGGCAATGGTC
>Ga0114996_10001664_pt1 | contig 29597 bp, 30 predicted proteins | sample ArcticOcean_MG_C_4_FD_87039 | JGI IMG/M metagenome (GOLD analysis project Ga0114996, IMG submission 87039) | Marine microbial communities from western Arctic Ocean - ArcticOcean_MG_CB4_134 | ecosystem: Environmental > Aquatic > Marine > Oceanic | place: Arctic Ocean: Canada Basin | collected... | reverse complement strand
GCCCGTTTAACAGGCGAGATTTCCATGCCAGGTCGCTACCTTGTGCTCGTTCCAGATTCTGATGTCATGGGCATTAGTCGTCGGCTCCCCGACGATGAACGTCATCGGCTTCGCGACGTCATCAAGGGAGCCAAGCCGAAGGGGTTTGGTGTCATCGTACGCACCGCTGCGGCAGGAGCTTCTGAGGAAGATCTCCAAGCGGATATCGGCCGCCTCGTCGAGAAGTGGAATGTCATCAAGGGTCAAGCCGGCTCAGGTCAAGCGCCACGGAGTATCTACAAAGAGCCAGAACTACTCATTCGCGTGATTCGTGAGCACTTCACCAGCGAGTTCCGTCGCCTTCTCATTGATGACAAGGACGCGGCGGCAGATGTCACCGCATACCTCGAGGAGACGGCTCCGGCGTTCGCCGACCGCGTGAAGGTCTACGAAGACGAGCTGCCGTTGTTTGATCGTTATCACGTGGAAGATCAACTCCAGAAAGCCCTTGAGCGTCGGGTCTACCTGAAATCTGGTGGTCATCTTGTGATCGACCGGACTGAAGCCCTTACTGTCATTGATGTAAACACCGGCAAGTTTGTTGGTAAGTCCAGTCTTGAAGAGACTGTGTTCCAGAACAACCTTGAGGCTGCTGAGGAGATCGGTCGACAGCTGCGTTTGCGTGACATCGGTGGGATCATCGTTGTGGACTTCATTGATATGGAGTCTGAGAAGAACAATCGTCAACTCATGCAGAAGGTTCGTGAGACTCTGGCACGAGACAAGACGAGAACTCAGGTGTTTGACGTGGGGCCGTTGGGTCTTGTCGAGATGACAAGAAAGAACGTTTCACGTAGTCTTCTGGAGAACTTTTCTGAGGAATGCCCCACCTGCGACGGCCGGGGCGTGGTACTCAAGGATAAAACCCCTGGTTTTCAACCTGCTGACGAGTAGTCGGCGGCATCTATACACGAACAGACCCGAGGCCCGGGTTGGTTTCTGACGCGATGAGCGCCTAAAATCGCTTGGCTTCATTCACAGGATTCAAGGACTATGTACGCAATCATCAAGACCGGCGGAAAGCAGCTGAAGGTTTCAGAGGGAGATGTCGTCTCCGTTGAGCGCCTCAAGGATGCCAAGAAGACCGTTACGTTCACCCCTATCTTCGTTAGCGACGATGACGGGAACGTAATCACGGACCCCAAGACCCTCAAGGCAGCCAAGGTTAAGGCCAACGTCCTTGGCGAAGAGCGCGGTCAGAAGCTTGATATCTTCAAGTACAAGAACAAGACCGGCTACCGCCGCCGTATGGGTCATCGCCAGACGTATACCTCTCTTGAGGTGACGGGCATTTCCCTGGGGGCGAAAAAGCCAGCCAAGGCTAAGGCTGAGAAGGCCGCTGCCACGTCCGAGGAGGCATAACTTATGTCAAAGACCAAAGCTGGAGGCTCGACAAAGAACGGGCGGGACTCGGCGGCACAACGCCTGGGTCCCAAGATGTTCGACGGGCAGATCGTCAAGTCGGGAATGATCCTCGTGCGCCAACGCGGCACGCGTATCCACCCAGGTGTGAACGTAGGGCGTGGGAGCGACGATACGTTGTTCGCCATTGCCGAAGGTACGGTTCGTTACGGCAAGCGTAACGGCCGGCACCTCGTCGACGTTCTCACTGACTAGAAACGCCCTCGCGGCGTGTTTGTTGACCAAGTAAATGTCTATCTCCGAGGAGGAGATGGAGGTGCTGGTGTCGCGTCCTTCCACCGTGAAAAGGGTAAGCCCCGCGGTCGACCCGAGGGAGGCTCGGGCGGAAACGGCGGTGCTGTGTTCTTGGTGGCCACCCCGGATATGCCGACGCTGCTGACCTACCGTCGTAATCCTCACCACCGAGCAGGCAGCGGTACGCACGGCGAAGGCGATATGCAACACGGAAAGCGAGGCGCAGACGTCACGCTGCCTGTGCCTCTGGGCACCATGGTCTTTTCAGAAGATGGCGAGTTGATCGCCGATCTCGTAGAAGAAGGTCAGAGTATTCGCGTACGCGATGGAGGCAACGGGGGTCGAGGCAACCACGCGCTCGCCTCAAAGACACATCGAGTTCCAGGGTTCTCTGAGCAGGGCGAGTACGGCGAAGAAGCGACTTATCGGCTAGAGCTGAAGCTCTTGGCCGATGCGGCGCTCATTGGCTTCCCCAACGCAGGCAAGTCCACGCTCATCTCTAAGGTCTCGGCGGCGAAACCGAAGATCGCCGATTATCCATTTACGACCCTCCAGCCCAACCTAGGTGTTGTCTCGGTCGAAGAGCATGAGTTCGTGATGGCCGACATCCCTGGGCTTATCGAAGGCGCTGCCGAAGGCAAAGGTCTTGGTCACGAGTTTCTGCGACACGTTGAGCGCGCACGCGTACTTGTTGTTCTTCTGGATCCCTCGCTTCTGCAGACTGAAGCCATTGAGGAGCAGTACCAGACCTTGTTGGGTGAGTTAGAAGCACACGACTCCGAGCTGCTGGAGCGCCCAAGGCTTGTGGTGCTAACTAAGGGTGATATTGAGACACCGCCCGATTTGGTGGAGATGGCGGAGGATCTAGGCGTCGACCGGGTGTTCCCCATCTGTTCGCTAACGGGCGATGGGCTAGATGAACTCATGTACGCGATAGCCGAAGAAGTGCAGGATGTGCGACGCGAAGTGATCGATCGAGAGGGGTTCATCCTCCACCGACCGGCGCCCGCTCCCTTTGAGGTGTTCTATCAGGATGGCATGTGGCTGGTTGAAGGTAAGGCGGCTCGCCGCGCCGTCAACCTCGCCGACCTGACCGATCTAGAGAGTGCAGACGTCGTGGCGGACCGTTTAGAGCGCATTGGAGTCAACGATGCGCTTGCCAACGCGGGGGCCGTTAGCGGCGATGAAGTGATGATTGGCGATATTGTATTCGTGTATGAGCCTGAAACAGCTTGGATCGACGAAGACGATGAGGACTATTAGGTGGACCGGACCGTAGCTCCTTTGGGGAGACCAGTGGTGGTAAAGGTGGGCTCATCAAGCCTTACCTCTCCCAGCGGTGGGATCTCGGCCGAACGACTGAAGGCCGCGGTCGAACAGGTCATTTTACTGCGAGAAGCAGGATTTCCGACTGTACTTGTCACCTCGGCTGCGGTCGCGGCCGGGCTGCCGGTCCTGGGAGTTACGGAACGCCCGACTGACTTGGCAAGCTTTCAGGTGGCGGCTGCTGTGGGCCAGACCGCCCTCATGCAGTCCTACGTTGAAGCCTTCAAAGTCCATGGGTTGGTGGTGGCTCAAGTGCTCCTCACGCGCGACATTCTTTCCAACCGTGAGCAGTACCTTCACAGTCGGCGTGCTCTTGAGCGAATGCTCAGCCTCGGTGTGGTGCCCGTTATCAACGAGAACGACACAGTGGTGGTAGACGAACTCAAGCTGGGTGACAACGATCGGCTGGCGGCCATTGTGTCGCACTTAGTCTCAGCTTCCCTACTGGTCCTATTGACCGATACAGCGGGCCTGTACTCGTCGGATCCGAGGACCGATCCCCAAGCTCGCCTCCTTGACGCGGTCGCTCATACTGATCAGATACTCGATGAAGTCGCAGGAGGTGTCTCAGGGCCGCTTGGTTCAGGTGGCGTGTCAACCAAGGTTTCGGCCGCCCGCATGGCGGCATGGTCTGGTATTCCCACGGTTATTGCTCCGGCGTCGACCGATGGGGTCGCTCTGGCAGCGGCTCGGGGAGAGGACGTCGGCACATGGGTAGCGCCTCATCAGAGCGCGCTTTCTGCCCGCAAGTTGTGGATAGCCTTCGGCCTTCCCTCCAGTGGCACTCTCACCGTCGACGATGGTGCAGCGCTCGCGCTAACGGCACAACAGCGCTCGCTGCTTCCTGTAGGGGTTATAGGGGTTGAGGGCACCTTCGATATTGGAGCCGCAGTTGAAGTGGTGGATACTTCGGGATCGTTGATTGCGAAGGGTCGGGTTCGGATGTCATCTCAGCGAGTGGCCGAAGTGATTGGGCGCCCGGCGCAGGGTATGGAAGATCCCGAAGTGATCCATCGTGACGATCTTGTGGTGCTGGCCTAGCCCGACTTCCGCGCAAGCACTTTGACGACTTCCGTGCCGAAGTGAAGTAGGAAGGCCACGACGAGCGCCGCGATGCCCAACCCAAGAAGGTTTCTCGGAGTTTCTTCTGAAAGTGGCATGGACGCTTCAACCAGACTCACCGAGACGACGTCGAGGTAGGTATCTCCCTGGAGGGCCGGGTCGTGATAGCGGAAGACAGCGGTGACAGTAACGATGGGTCCTCGCTGTCGATACCCGCCGGGGGCGCCCCAGGCTTCGTCGAAGACCTCAAGAGGAAGGTGAGCTCCTATTCCGGTATTCCGCCCGGCTAGCTGACCAGTTTCGAGCAGCGGTGCGTCGACGTAGGCGTCAACGTTTAGCTGCACCCACACGCCATCTGACCGGACCGAATAGTCACCTATCAGTTCGCCGGTCAGTTCGATCGTTTCCCCGTCGTGGTCGGCTCCTGAGTCGAGAAGTTCGTCTAAGTCGACAGCGGACGCTGGAGCAGCGATCGCGAGGATCGACAGGACAATGAGGGGGAGAAGCCGGCTCATTCGCCCACCACCCACGATGCCACAAATCCTACGAGAGAGAATGCGGCAATGAATTCGAGACGCCCTAACCACATTTGTCCAATCATGATAATCTTCATGAGAACGGGCATGGTGGGTGAGGTGATCCCCACTGATAGGCCAACTGCAGCGGATGCTGACACTGACTCAAACAGCGCGTCCTGAAGGGGGTATCCGTAGGCAACTCCGACCGCGGCTCCTGCCAAGTACAGACCTACGTATAACAAGGAGATCACCATTACGGATTGTGCGAGTTGTGGTGTCAAGTGTCGCTGCCCGTTCTGTCGGTACGTCCTCGAAACGACCGCCTTCTCGGGTAGCAGAGCACCGCGCACCGAGTCGAAGATCGCGCGAACAGTGAGCCCGACTCGCAGGGATTTTACGCCGCCTGCCGTTGATGAGGCCATACCGCCCAAGGCCATCGCCATGGCCATCCCTACAAAAGCCAGTCCTTGCCAATCGGCGAGATCTGATGAAGAGACGGTGGCGAAACCTGTTCCTGTGTGGGCGGACAGCACTTGAAAGAAGCCCCGTCGTGTCAAAGAGCCAACGTCGTTGTAGAGCCCCTGAGCAGCCAAGCCAACAAGGCCCAGGGTGAGGGTGATGCCGAAGGTTATGAGAATGGTCCGGACTTCGAGGTTCTTGAATGAGCCTTCGCGCTTCCGCCACCACATGTGGTGTAGCGAGAAGCTGATGGCTCCTGCGATCATGAGCACCGCGGTTGTGACCTCGAACGTGAGCGAGTGGTAGTACATCAGGCTGGTCGATTGCGGAGTGAAGCCGCCGGTGTCAAACGCGGCCATGAACACATTTGCTCCGTGGAAGAGCGCCCTTGACCAGCTGTAACCAAGTCGGGACACTCCCTCGAGGGTGTAGACGGTGACTCCGACCGCTGCGTGGACCCCAGATACGAGCCATATGAACCGGGCGGTTGACATGACTGAGGGGAAGATTCGCTCGTCGCGTCCCTCGCCGTAGTAAAGCGAAAGAATACCGGTCGCAGCGAAGAAGGTAAGTGCCGCCAGAACAATGCCTTGACCTCCAAGGAACTGAAGCGCATGACGCCATATGTTCACTGACTCAGAGAGATGGTCCAGATCTTGGATGACTGATAGGCCCGTGGTGCTGACGCCGCTCATCGCATCGAAAAAGGCGTCGACCATCGATCCGTAGTGCCCGCTGAGATAGAGTGGGAGGGCTCCGAGTGCTGGAACCGCAAGCCACGCGAGAGCCAGAACTGTCATCCCGTGTGACCATCTGAGCCTCGGATCCTTAGGCGCCACTAGAGTCGACACTGAACCGATGAGGGCCGCAATTCCGATCATGAGGACGAACGCCACCGCCGAGGCCCATTCTCGCTTGCCTATCGCCCATGCCAGGGGAAGCAGTCCCGCGGCACCGACCACAAGGATCACTCGGCCGAGAGCGAAGGCAATTCGGCGTGCGTCACTCCGGTTGGGCCTCAGCAGCATTAGCTGAGCCAGATGATGATGGTTGAGATGAGGACTGCCACAGCCGTGAGGGCGGCGAGAACGGCGAGTTCTAGACCGAGGCCTCGAGCCGCGCCGTTCAGGTCCTTACGATTCAGCGCCATCTGAGGCGATCTCCTCTATCTCGAGCGTTGCGGTCTCCTCGAACTTGGAAGGGTCGCTCTCGTGCGGTATGCCGATGAGGGCAGCCTGCACGGAGTCCTCACGGTCCATCAAGGTGACTGCCACTACACGGTCGCCGGGGCGGAGCTCAGACTTGGCTCCTGGGACGACGACGGCGCCATCTCTGCGTATCGCCACAAGAACCGAGGAAGGCGGCAAGGTGATGGATCTCACTTCACGTATGCCACATCGATCCGGGATCTCTACCTCGAAGATCGTCACTTCGCCCATGCCGAGGGTGTCGATGCGGAACATCTTCTCGAGGTCCAGCTCCCGGCTGATCACATTGGCAATCATCTCAGTGACGGAGACTGCCGGCACGTCCAGCGCGTCGAAGGTCTTTCGGTTCTTGGGGTCATTGAGGCGAGCGATGATGTTCATGCAATTGAACGCCGTACGCGCCAGTTGGCAAGCAACTAGGTTGACATCGTCGGATCCTGTTACTGCAAGGAAGATGTCGGCGTGTTCGACGTCAACCTCTCTGAGTAACGCAACGTCCGTGCCGTCGCCAACAACGACCAATGCGTGGGTCTCGTCCGCGATACCCTCGGCTCGTTCGCGGTCGGCTTCGATAAGGATGACTCCGTGCCCTCCGTCGCGCAGGGTGCTTGCGAGGTGGGAACCTACTTTCCCGCCGCCAACGATGACAATCCTCATTTCGAACCGGTCTCCACCCAGCGCTCAACTTTGGACCTGACGGACTCTCGGGCAGAGGCAACGATGAGGTCTCCTGGCTTGAGCTTGAACTTCTCGGCGGGGATGTGCGTGTGATCAGCCCGGCGAACAGCTGCGACGCGCAGCCTGTTGCGCACTTCAAAGGAGCCGACCGTCAACCCAACAGCGGACTCGTTCAGCGTGAACTCCACTATTTCTACGTCTCCCTCGGTAAAGGTCACGTGATACTGGAACTCCTCGTCAACGGTCTGCTCATACAACACTTGCGCGATCAGCTTCGTTCCGGTGACGAACTTGATATCGAGCGCCCTGTAGGTGGCTTCTCGGTTTGAGTCGTAGAGTCGGGCGATGGAACGAGGGACCTCAAAGACTTCCTTTGCGACTTCCACTGCCATGAGATTGGCGTTGTCTGAGTCTGTAACTGCTAAAAAGACGTCAGCAGATCTAATTCCTGCCTTTTCGAGAGTGTCCACGTCGAAGGCTTCACCGGTAAGGGTGCTGCCGTTGAACGCCTTGCCGAGCTCTTCGAGGGCTGCGGCCGCTCGGTCGATGATGGTGACGTCGTGGCCGTCGTCTGAGAGGGCCTGCGCCAGCGTGCTGCCAACCCTCCCGCAACCAGCAATGACTATTTGCATGTGCCCCTTCTTGACATGAAGGGGAGTCTAGCGAGGCCTACCGCGCTGGTTTCGACACTATTGGCTGTGTCCTGACCGTATGCTGCTCCGGATGTCGATAGCTGCTCTGGGCCAAACACACTCCCCTCCGGTCTTAGGGATTGCTGTTGGCAGAGGGTCGAGCAGTTCTAGAGTTGGGCTCGTTTGTGGCGGCGTTCCCTTGGTTAGCTCAGCTGCCGCGAGGCGAGGAACATCCCGTCCTTGTGTTGCCTGGGTTTATGGCGGGGGATGGCAGCACCGCTATCTTGCGGCGCCTCCTGGGGCTGTTGTGTCCAGACCGCCGGTCCGCAGTCTGAGAACATTCAGATTCCAGGAAGTTATATTGGCCTCGGCTTCAACCCGGTAGTCGCTTGGGCGATCGCCGACGGGTTGGCCCTCCCGCCGGATCAGTGGGCTAGGTTTGGGCGCTCAGGCCTTCGGAAGGCAGCGTTCGGATCGCTCACGGGCTGAGCTGCTGCCACCGCTTCGGTGCAATCGGCGCAGGCTGGTAATTTGATGCTCTGCAAGAACGTATCACTAGTTGGTAAGAGGAAGTTATGGCGGTCGCGAGTCCACAAGAGGTAAAGACGGCTTTAGCCGGCGTGGGGTATCTCGCTGACGACTCGATCGCGCAGGTGGTCTACCTCGCCGAGCAGCTCGGCAAGCCGGTTCTCGTGGAGGGTCCTGCAGGCGTAGGAAAGACCGAGCTGGCGAAGGCGCTCGCCCAAATACACGGTCGTGAACTAATCAGGTTGCAATGTTATGAGGGCCTCGATGAAGCCAAAGCGATGTATGAGTGGAACTACAAGAAGCAGTTGCTGCGAATCCAAGCCGAGGGTGGCGAGCGGAACTGGGACGAACTTCAAGAGGACATCTTTTCGGAGGATTTCCTGCTCGCGCGCCCGCTGCTCGGTGCAATTATGAGCGAAGCCCCGGTGGTGTTGCTGATCGACGAGGTTGATCGCGTGGAGATGGAAACAGAGGCTCTCCTCCTTGAGGTGTTGTCTGAGTTCCAGATTTCTGTTCCGGAGTTAGGGACCTTGACAGCGAACTCTCAGCCGTTGGTCTTGCTTACCTCTAACAACACCCGTGAGCTCTCAGAAGCGCTCAAGCGCCGCTGTCTCTTCTTGTATGTTGGGTACCCAACGATTGAGCGGGAGAAAGAGATCATTCTGGCAAAGGTCCCGGGTCTTGGAGAGCCCCTCGCCGAACAAATTGCCAGGGTTATCTCATCTATCCGTGAGCTAGATCTCAAGAAGGCCCCGTCGGTTTCGGAGACGTTGGACTGGGCCAGAACGTTGCTCGCCCTCGGAATCGAGAACATCACCGATGATGTTGTGGTGCAGTCGATGCCTGTGTTACTGAAGTATCAAGCTGACGTCGAGCGAGCTCTCAAGGAGTACGCGACCACCTGATGCTGCTTGACGTCCTCACCGAGTTCGTACAGGAACTGAGAGCGGCAGGCATCCCCGTCTCGCTGGTAGAAACGATCGACGCTGTTGATGCGCTTCACCACACTGAGTTAACGGAGCGCCCGGCCTTCAAAGCATCGCTAGGCGCGACGTTGGTCAAGAATGAACGCCACCTAGCTGCCTTCGACACAGCCTTCGAGGTGTTCTTCGCCGGACTGCGGGAGTTGGAGCGAGACGGTGAGCCAGACTTCGATAACGAAACCTCCCCCGATCTTCGGGAGAAGAAGGGTGGTCAGGGGCGCGGCAAAAGCGGGGGAGGCGGTCAGGGACTCGATGCACTGCGAGGCGCCCTTGCTGAGGCTCTTCGAGGCTCAGATCAGAAAATGATGCGAGAGTTGGCTGAAGAGTCGGTCGAACGGTTCTCGGGTATGGAGCCTGGACGCCCGGTGGGTGGTACTTACTACCTGTATCGGACTTTACGCCAGCTCGGCTTCGACGAGATGCGGAGAAATCTCCTCAAAGAGGCGGAGGCCGATGTTCCCCTTTCGGAACGACTTGAACGGGAGGAGCTGGGGCGTTCATTTGAGCAGTTCCGTTCCGAAGTGGAGGCCGAGATTCGTCGGCGATTGGTTGCGGACCGTGGTCGAGAGGCCGTTGCAAAGACGCTGCGCCGGCCACTTATCGACGACGTAGATCTGATGCACGCGACTCGGGACGATCTCGCCAGAATGGAAGACGTGATCCGGCCACTTACCCGGCGCCTCGCCGCGAAACTCGCTCAGCGGCGACGGCACCTCAGGAGGGGACGCCTTGACTTTCGATCTACCGTCCGACGGTCACTGGCCGCGGGTGGAGTCCCCCTTGAACCGGTCTTCAAGAAGCCACACGTCAGCAAGCCAGAGATCATTTTGCTATGCGACATATCGGGTTCCATGGCGACCTTCGCTCGGTTCACCCTTCAGTTCGTCTACTCGATGAACTCACACTTCTCGAAGCTGCGATCCTTCGCCTTCATCGACGCGCTCGATGAGGTGACCCAGTTTTTCGGAGTGGGAGTGAAATTTGGGGAGGCACTGGAAACAGTCACGAACGAGGCTGGAGTGGTGCATCTCGACGGCCACTCCGACTACGGACGCTCTCTAGACCAGTTCTGGGAGCGGTACGGAGGCATCGTGACATCTCGTTCCACCGTCATCATCGCTGGAGACGCCCGCAACAACTACAGGCCTCCTAAAGCCGAGACTCTGGCAGCAATCCAACGAGTTGCCCGTGGGGTCTTCTGGCTGAACCCGGAGCCCAAAACGTATTGGAGCACCGGTGACTCGGTGATGCGGGACTACTCCGAGTACTGCGATGGTGTGTTCGAAGTGAGGACCCTCCGGCAGCTAGAAGAGTTCGTGGAGCGAGTATCTGCTCCTACGGTGGGGCGATAGGCAGTTCCCTGTGTCGAAGGTTTGGCGGACAATGACGAAGCCATGGCGTACAATGCTGGATTATGGATATGAGTTTTGGCCGAAGTGTTCTAGTAGTTGAAGACTCACCGGGTATTCGGCGTCTCGTCGAGGTCTGTCTGCGTCCGCTCGATGTCACTGTCGAGACGAGAGAAGACGGACCCTCTGGGCTGGCTGCAGTCAAAGAGTTGAAGCCCGATCTGGTGATCCTCGACATTGGGCTGCCGAAGATGGACGGCTGGGAAGTGTTGGTCCGGATTCGCGCTGACGAGACGATTGCTGACATCCCTGTGCTGGTGCTCACAGCGCACGCTGAGGAAGAGTCCCGCAAGCGTGCCGATGCGGGCGGCGCCGATTCATTTGTTACGAAGCCGTTCCAGCCGGCGGAGTTGCGACGACAGGTGTTGGCTCTCCTCGAGCCCGAAGCTGTCAGCGAGGCGTAGCCCCCTTCCAAGCTAGGCCCTGATGAGATACTGTTGCCGTGAGGGCGGGCGGAGGTTTCATGCGTTTCCTGCTGTCCCTCGCTCTGTTCGTAATCACCCTTCCCGCCCCAGCGTTCGCAGAGTGCGTCTCGTTTGCGTGGCCTGTGGTTGGAGAGGTCACTGGTGAGTTCGCTCCCAGCGGGCGGTATTCAGGACATTGGGGACTGGATATTGATGCTCCGGATGCAACTCCCGTTCGAGCAGCCGCCGGTGGGGTGGTCAGCTTTTCTGGGGAGGTTGTTGGGAACCAAACCGTCACGGTAAGTCACGGAGGGGGCCTCAAGACCTCGTATTCTTACCTTTCGGAGCGGGTGGTCACGGAAGGTATGGTGGTGGAATCGGGCGCCACCCTTGGATCGAGCGGGATAGCTCACGAGACGAAAGCCCTGCACTTTTCGGTTCGGGTCTTCTCGACGTATCGAGATCCGCAACCATTCTTTGGATGTATGGAGTTGATTCCCGCGGACGGACTCCGCCTCGTGAGCTGACCGGTCGCCTAATCTGAAGCTCATGCGAATCGGAGTCTTTGGCGGAACATTTGATCCACCCCACTTGGCCCATTTGGTGGCGGCCGAGACGGCCCGTTCGCAAGTGAATCTCGATGAGGTGCTGTTCATCCCCGCAGGTGACCCTTGGCAGAAGCAGGATCACACCGTTACAGAGGCTGCAGTTCGTCTGCGGATGGTGGAGGGCGCAATTGCGGGTGTCACCCATTTCACCGCGGATGATCGCGAGATTCGGCGCAGCGGTCCCAGCAAGACTGTCGAAACGCTGGAGGAGTTGGCAGGCCCAGATACCGAGTTAGTGCTCATAGTGGGGGCTGATACGGCCGAGGCAATCCCGACCTGGTTCGAGTGGCGGAAGGTGATCGAGATGTGCGAATTGGCGGTGGTTCCAAGGGTTGGAGTGGATCAGCCTGATCTCGCCCACGAAGTCTCAGCCAGAACCACCTGGCTCGACATGCCGTATCTGGATGTGTCTTCAACTGATATTCGCTCAAGAGTTGCCGGCAGAATGCCGTATCGTTTCTTAGTTCCCGCAGGTGTGCGGGAGGTCATCGAGAGTGAAGGACTCTATGGCTAGAAGGAAGTTCTGGCGCAAGAGCAAAGGCCCTATCCAGATCGACGCAGCTTCACCGAAAGGGGAGGAACCCGTTGAGGGGCTGATCCGCGCCCGACCGGGCGAGGTTGATCCGTTCAATCCGCCCGATGCGAGTCCCCATTTTCAGTCCAATGAGGACAAGGCGGAGCCTGAAGCCCAACCGGAGCCTGAAGCCCAACTACAACAACTGCAGCAACAGCCACGACCCGAAGCCCAAAGTGAAGCCGAAAGCCAAGAACCAGAACTGGAGCCAGAGCCGACGGCTCGGGCGGGTCGGCCTGTGGACCTCTTTGTTGAACCTGAGGTCATCGAGGTCTCCAAGAAGGGCCTTCGGAAGGCGAAGAAGGCCGAGCGTAAGGTGAAACGAGATGAGGCTGTGCGTGGCGGAAGCGATCTGCCAGACGAGCCTGGGCGCTTTCATGAGGGAGCGCTCATTGAGCCGTGGGAAGGGATCGAGGATCCTCCTGAAACAGAGAGTCAGGCCTCGTCCGTTCGGACACCGTCTTCAGAGGCGGTTCAGCTGCGCAGGCAGGCCAATGCCCGGGCAGCGCGCAGAGCGCGGTTCAAGATCGGTGGAGCCGTAGTGGTGTCAGCTCTGATGGTCGGCGGGTCGGTCCTAGGGTCGATTTGGCTGCAGGGGCGGACGCCTGAGCCCGAAGTCATGGCGGATCTCCCGGTCGGTTCCACCTCCATCGGTGAGTCGTTGGTCATGACGCTCATGGAAGGGGATAAAGCGGTCGGCGTCGCTTTTGTTGTGACCCACCCCACCGAGGACGATAAGGTGATCTTGCTTCCGACGAGTCTGCTCGTGATTCTGCCGGGCTACGGTCGGTTCGAGCTTTCCGAAGCTATTTAATTCGGTGGCCCGGAGTTAGTAGCGTTGGCTGTTACCAACCTCACCGGAGCGCGCATTGACCACGCGGTGCGGGCCTCAGTCACTTCTCTCTCCAAAGCTGTCGATGGTGTCTCAGTCGAGCTCTCACAGTCGGTCATCGTTGAGGACGGCGATGACCGACTGGTGGTCGTGAGCGAAGGGGTCGCTGTTCGCGACGCCGAGCACCTTCGATTGATCATCGCCGAGCAGGGTGTGAGCGACGAATTGTCACTCCTCGTTCGACAGCAGTTGGTGTGGCAAGCGTTGTTGGAGTTCCAACGGAAAGACCCAGTCAGCCTCGATCGGGCGTTGGTAGGGGCTCAGGGCGACCGAGCCGGAGCGTTACGAGTGCTGCAGCTTGTAGCCGCCGACGAGTCGGCTCGAGTCACATCTGTCAATGTGACCGCTGTGGATTCTCTGGGAGGAGCCGCCCAGACATACAAGCTCGGGGTAATTGACGCAGAAGCGTTCGTCGCTGCACAGGTCCCTTACCTAGCAATAGTTGCGGGGCAACGTTTCCGTGTTGAGATTCTCAATGGTACACCGACTCCTGGCGTCGCTCCAGGGATTGCCGCCCGGCTCGTGGAGAGCGGCTTCCGAGTGGTCCGCACAGACAACGCCGACCACTTCGGCTATCTCGAGACCAGAGTCATTGGTCACACAGCCGAGAACCAGGACGCAGCCCTCGATGTCGGGGGTATCCTCGGAGTATCAGAGATCCGCCTTGAACAGCGTCAGCCAAGCGCCATCGTGGATGTCACTATTATTGTGGGTAAGGATATGACGTGAACGACTCTTCGGAACAAGCAGGCCCTCAGGCATCGTTGACCGACGACCCCCAACGGGAGTTGGTCGACGAGCCTCTCATGGACGACGACGCCCTGAGCCTCGCCAAACTCGCTGCAAGGGCCCTCTGGGATCTCAAGGGTGTAGATATTTCAGGGTTGTACGTGGGCGATCTCTTAGGCATCACCGAGTTCTTCGTCATCGCTTCTGGAAACTCCAAGCGCCATGTCAGATCTCTCGCAGAGGAAGTCTCCGATCAACTTCGTGAGCCGATCGGACGACCAACTAGGTCAGAGGGTGGCGAAGAAGGCGAATGGGTACTGCTCGACTACGGAGGAGTCGTGGTTCACGTGTTCCAAGCTGACGCCCGCAAGTTCTACGACCTAGACCGCCTTTGGGGCGATGCCCCTCGACTTCAACTGTCTTTTGAGGACGAGTAGCCCCAATTACCCCGTCTCCTGAGGCTGGTATAATTCCAATCCCGCAAGGGGCTATAGCTCAGCCTGGCAGAGCACTTGCATGGCATGCAAGGGGTCAAGGGTTCGAATCCCTTTAGCTCCACATCAACGAAACGCCTTCTGGAAGATCAACCGAAACCTTCGGTTTCGCAACTCTTCCCGAAGGCGTTTCTGTGTTCCGCTATGCGGAACACACGGGGAGCCGAAGGCTCCCCAGTTGATGGTGGTCCTTCGCTTCGCTCAGGTCCCACTTTGATGGTCGCTCGCTTCGCACGCCCTTCTTTCCCCGTTCACGGTGAAGGTGCCCCGAAGGGGCGGATGGGGCAACCAGAGCGAACCACCAGTCTCGGCCTGTGAAGGGTTTGAGGTTTCGGGGTTTGGGGTTGGCTGATGCTGACGCGAGTGGGCGCTGCTTAGGACCCGAAGCCGCCCAACCCACCAAATCTTGTGTGCTCGAAGATGATTGACGTTTCGATGTTGGCTACTTCTGGCTGCGCTGTGAAGGCGCCCATGGCTATGTCGCGGAGATGGTCGGAGTAACGACTAACGAAGTGATGGCTCGTAAGGGTTTATGACCCTCGCGGCCTCCCGCTTTCTGAGTTGCAGTCGTACTCATCTCAGGGCGTACCATGTTGGCGATGGTGGAACTCCGGTTACTAACTGACGACGACTACGAGGCGGCGTTGGCGGTCCACGTTCCCGAAGCGCAGCAGGTTTTCGTGGCCGACGACGGACCGGTGGCGCTGGTCATCCTTGGGAAGGCCCACGTCGGACGTTGGGGACTCACGTGGGAGGCATTGGGGATCTTTGAGCGAGATCTTGTTGGTTTGGTCGGACTCGCATTCAGCGGCGATGGTGGCGAGGCGCGCTTTTTTCATCTTGTTGTGACTGCGGAGCATCAGAACAAAGGGGCCGGCCGCGCCGCGGTGAAGGCCTTGATAGCCCGGGCGGCTGACGCTGGCTGCAAGATGCTGACCCTTACCGTGAGCCCCCACAATGGCCGCGCGATGGATCTCTACAATTCTCTTGGATTCTTACCGAGCGGACAGCACATTGAAGGCGAAGAAGTGTGGGCTCTCATCCTGCCAGCATCGTGACCTGAGGCGCTGTGTTCTATACCGTCGCGGGTTTAGACTCCGAGGCGACGTTAGCTAGAGGAGTACCCACCATGTCGACACCGCACATCGAAGCACCGGACGACGCGTTCGCCTCGACTGTGTTGATGCCCGGAGACCCGCTGAGGGCTCGTCACATAGCCGAGAACTACCTTGACAACCCCGTCCTTGTCACCGCAGTCCGGGGGATCGAGGGCTACACCGGCACCTATGAAGGGACGAAAGTCTCGGTGATGGCGTCGGGCATGGGCGTTCCCTCAATTTCGATTTACGCGACTGAGCTCTACCGCCACTACGCTGTGGAACGAATCATGCGGGTCGGGACGTGCGGCGCCATCCTTCCGAGCCTCAAGCTGTACGACATCATCGTTGGGCTGGGCGCTTGTACTGATAGCAGCACCAACAGAACCCGGTTTCAGGGACTCGACTACGCCGCGACGGCGTCGTATGAAATGGTCAAGGCGTTCGATGATGTAGCTTTCGCAGCGGGAGCGCCGATCAATGTTGGCAACATTTTTACGAGTGATCTCTTCTACAGTCCAAACACCACCATCCTGAAGACCTGGACTGATATGGGAGTGCTCGCAGTCGAAATGGAGGCGGCTGGCCTCTACGGAGTGGCTGCCGAGGAAGGTAAGCAGGCGTTAGCCGTGATGACTGTCTCTGATCACCTTCTTGGGGGCGAGGAACTGTCCTCAGATCAACGGCAGAAGAGCCTAGACACCATGTTCCGCCTGTCGCTGGAGACAGCGAAAGCTCTGTCGGAGTAGCCATGTGTGTACCCGCCGATTCAACTATCCCTATTGATCCCACCCACAGCAACGTTGACACCCAAGCTTTCACTCTCCAGGCGAAGGACGGGAATGAGTTCAACGCCTTTTCTAGCGCTGGCGGGGAGAACACTGGGCCCGCCGTTCTTGTACTCCCAGATATCAGAGGCCTGTTCACTTTCTATGGCGAACTTGCTCTCCGGTTCGCTCAGCATGGCAATGATGCTGTGGCCATTGACTATTTCGGAAGAACCGCAGGGCTAGGCGAGAGGGAAGCTGAATGGGACTGCTGGCCGCACGTTAACCAGACCAGTCAGGCTGATATCCTTGCCGACGCTGTTGCCGCTGTGGGCTTCCTCAGAAAAGATGACCCACACAGGAAGGTGGTCACCGTCGGATTCTGTTTCGGTGGATCCAACTCATGGCACTTATCTGCCAGCGGGGTCGGCTTGAACGGCGCAGTGGGGTTCTACGGCCATCCCAACCGGCCAGGCTTCCCGATTGGAGCGCCAGGCGTTGTGGATCGAGTTGAGTCGGTCGAGTGCCCGGTTCGTGGATTCTTCGGCGGCGCAGATCAAGGCATCCCACAAACCGAGATCGACGCTTTCGGGGTAGCGATGTCCTCCGCAGGGATCGATCATCAACTCAAGACCTATCCGGGTGCGCCTCACTCGTTTTTTGATCGAAAGTACACAGAGTTCGCAGATGAGTCGGCAGACGCTTGGGCTCTCACTCAGCAGTTTCTATCGGAGGTTGGTTAGCAGTGATACCAGAAGATTCAGGTTCATCCCAAAAGAAGCAGACGTATATCCGGCCCCTTGACTTTGGCGGTATTTTTGAAGTCAGCTTCAAGGTCTATCGAGACGCGTGGAAGCAACTGCTGTTGATCCCTGCCGCGGCTGGGCTTATCTTCATGAGCGTTCTCTTGGTGGCTGGTCTCGCGTTCATCGAGCCTGTCACCGGTTATTTTGACGGGGCCACCAGCGAAGGGTGGAACCCAGATGTCATCCCAGCGGTTGTTATCACGGCAGTGATTGTGTTTGTCGCCGTTGCGATTGCCGTTGGCGGGCTTATCAACGCGACGGTCACCCAGGTGGCTGCGAACGCGTATCTCGGGCGGAAGGTCTCCTTGGGGGCAGCGCTAAAGGCTGGTTTCTTTGCCGGACTTCCTGTTGTGATCATTCAGCTGGTCACTGGCTTGATGGCTGGGGTCGGTTCATTCTTCTTCATCTTGCCCGGGGTGATGCTCTGGACAATGTTGTCGGCTGCGGTCCCGGTGGCTGTGGTCGAGAAGAAGGGGCCGTTTGCCTCCATGAGACGCTCTTGGGAGCTTATGCAGGGTCGGATGTGGCGATCCGTTGGGGTATACACCGCGGCTTGGGTTTTGGTTGTGGCGATCGTAGGGAGCTTGATTGGGTTAGACATCCTGCTCTCGATGGTGGGAAGCTGGATCACTTACCCGGTGCCACTCGTCTTCAGCACTGTGATCTATTTCAATCAACGGGTTGAAAAGGAAGCATTCGACCAGGAGATCCAAGCCCCACCTCCTGAGCCGGGACCGCTTGGAGCGGACAGCTAGCCTCCCGGCTTGCCGTCGCGCCGGATCTGCGGTTCAATGGGCGTTGAGCCACCTGCAGCCCACGATCTAGGGAGGATGAGCAATGAGCGATAAGGCAACAACCTCTGTGGATATTGCCGCGGAGAATGTCGAACTTCGGGCAATGCTGAATAGCCCCAAGGTTCGCAAGGCGTTGCGGGGAATTCGTGACGATGACACCTTGCGTTTGTTTCAAGTAGAGCTCCTTAAACTGCAACAACACTTGGAGCAAGAGAAGATCCGAATGATTGTGATTTTTGAAGGTCGGGACGCGGCAGGCAAGGGCGGGACCATCCGGCGAGTTACCCGGTACATGAACGGAAAACGTTATCGCGTCGTCGCACTCGGCAAGCCGACGGATGAGCAGAAACACCAGTGGTACTTTCAAAAGTTCGTTCGGCACTTCCCGACTGCGGGTGAGATCGTGATGTTCGACCGGAGTTGGTACAACCGAGCGATGGTGGAGCCGGTATTCGGGTTTTGCACCGAGGAGGAGTACGAGCTCTTCCTTACCGGTGTGAGAGGATTCGAGAAGGACCTTGTTCGACAGGGTGCGGTGTTCCTCAAGCTCTATTTCAGTGTCACAAAGAAGGAGCAGGCAAGACGTTTTGCCCGACGGCAGGATGACCCGCTCCGCAACTGGAAGTTCTCCGAGGTGGACATGCAGGCCCAGGCACTCTGGGATACATTCACCGAATACAAGTACCGCATGCTCAAGGAGACTTCCACCAAGGCCGCTCCTTGGACCATCATTCGTTCCGGTAGTAAGCAGAAAGCGCGCCTTAACGCTATGAAGGTGATTCTCAACGCCGCCGACTACGCCGGCCGTAACCTTGATCTCGACTTCTCACCCGACGCCGATATTGTCTTGACAGGCGATCAAGAGGTGGAACGGATGGAAGCTCAACTCGCTCGCGACGGCCGTTTCAAGCGATAGCGTTGTCTGATAAATTGGAGAAGGACCAACGCGGACGTCTGGTAATCTCCCTGCTTCAACCATCGGGGTAAGGCACGTGAAACGGTACAACCCGTCGAGCATTGAGAAGAGGTGGCAGCAGCAGTGGGAGGCTGACGGCCTATATCACTCTAGGGTGGACTGGGATCGGCCCAAGCACTACGCCGTCACGATGCTTCCTTACCCATCTGGCGACCTCCATATTGGCCACTGGTACTCGATGACCCCACCTGACGCTCATGCTCGCTACATGCGCATGAAGGGCTTCAACGTCCTCTTCCCGATGGGGTTTGATGCTTTCGGACTACCAGCAGAAAACGCTGCAGTCCAACGCAATGTCCACCCTGCCATTTGGACGGCAGCAAACGTGAAACGTATGCAAGGTCAGCTGCGGTCCATGGGTTGCATGTTCGACTGGGAGCGAGAGATCAACTCCTCTGATCCCTCGTACTACCGATGGAGCCAGTGGTTCTTCCAAGAGTTCCTCAAGGGTGGCAAAGCGTATCGGGGATCCGCTGTCCTCAATTGGTCGCCGTCGCTTCAGACCGTGCTTGCCAATGAACAGGTGATTGACGGTCTGGACGAGCGCAATGGCCAGCCGGTCGAGCAGCGCCTCATGGAACAGTGGTTCTTCTCCATTACCGACTACGCCGATGAGCTGCTTTCTTATCGAGGGATCGACTGGCCATCGTCGATCGAGGCTGTACAGCGCAACTGGATCGGCCGTTCTGAGGGTGCCGAAGTAGTCTTCAAGACCGAATCCGGTGATGAGATTGAGGTGTTCACGACTCGCCCAGATACCCTCTGGGGAGCCACCTTTATGGTCTTGGCCCCCGAGCACGACCTAGTCGGTTACGTCACCACGGCCGCACATGCCGATGAAGTCGAGGCGTACATCGAGGCCACCAAAGGTCGATCCGAACTCGAACGCATGGAGAACGAGGAGAAGACAGGCGTCTTTACAGGCGGATTCGCTATCAATCCTGTCAACGATGCCAAGGTCCCTATCTGGATCGCGGATTATGTCCTCATAGGCTACGGGACTGGAGCCATCATGGCGGTTCCGGCTCACGACGGACGCGACTTTGAATTCGCCCGCGCCTTCGATCTCGATGTTGTGCCGGTCATTACGCCACCCGGAGGGTTGGTGACTGGTGAGAAGATGAAAGAAGCTTACGTTGGTTCGGGAACCATGGTCAACAGCGGCCCGCTCGACGGCACACCGGTCACCGATGACAAGGGTCGCAAGAATCCTTCCGTTGCTGCCGCGATCGATTTCATAGAGGCTGCGGGGACAGGTGCGGAAGCGATTAACTTTCGACTTCGGGATTGGGTGATCTCGAGGCAGCGGTATTGGGGCGGCCCCATCCCCATGCTCTACAGGCAAGACGGCTCGGTCGACCTAGTTCCCGCCGAAACACTGCCCGTGGTGCTTCCTGAGGACGTAGATTTTTTACCGTCAGGGCGGAGTCCTCTGACCTACAACAAGGAGTTCTTGGCGACCGTAGATGTTGAGGGCGAACCTGCTCGCAGGGAGACGGATACCCTCGACACCTTCATGTGCTCATCGTGGTACCAGTACCGATATCTGAGCCCTGGCCTTGAGGACGCTCCCTTCGACCCAGAGGAAGCTTCCTACTGGTTGCCGGTCGATGATTACACCGGAGGGGCCGAGCACGGCACCATGCACCTCCTCTACACACGCTTCTTCACCAAGGCGATGCGAGATCTGGGCATGTTCGATGAAACCAAAGCCATCATGGAGGACCACGGTCGGGACACGGAAGGCCTCTTTGATGAGCCGATGCTCCGTCTCAAGAACCAGGGACAGATACTCGGTGCAGAACGGGTCGGCGAAATTCTTTCCATCAAGGGAGCTCCAGACGGTTCGATCTTCAAGGCAGAATCTGTGCGTGTCGTCGAGCCCACGGATCTCGGCGATGACGATATCCGTGGCGAGTTGATGGGTCGTACCGAGAATATCCTGAGGGTGGCGTACGATGACCTGGTCGTTACCGTCGAGGTGCCCGAGAGCGCCGTCGTCGAGATTCCGGCTATCCCGGGGACCAACGATGTCAGTCAGCTGAAACACCACCTCGAAGTTGAGCGCATGTCGAAGTCTCGGGGGAACGTAGTCAATCCTGACGAGCTTGTGGAGTCCTACGGGGCTGATGTTGTACGAACCCACTTGATGTTTGCCTTTGATTGGACGAAGGGTGGCCCGTGGGACCCGAGCAGTATCAACGGCTCCCAGCGCTTCATCGATGACATCTGGAAACTCGCCGGCGTCGAATACAGATCTTCGGGCGAGGGGGCAGATCGAGCGTTGCTCAGGCAAGTGCATCAGACCATCGCCAAGGTGGGGCATGACATGGATGAGTTCTCGTTCAATACAGCCGTAGCTGCACTCATGACCCTTCGCAACGAGATGGCGGTGGTCCTTCGAGACGGGTCGGTCAGCAGCCCGGTCTGGCAGATCGCGAACGAAACGATGCTTCTGCTCCTGGCGCCCATCGCTCCGCACGTGACGGAGGAACTGTGGAGCTTGGCTGGACACCAGGAGAGTATTCATCTGGCTACCTACCCAGTCTCGGATCCGAAGCTCGCAGCGGACGACGAGATTTCTTTGATCGTCCAAGTGAACGGCAAGGTTCGGGACAAGATCACGGTTTCCGCCAGTATCAGCTCGGACGAAGCCGAGGCGGTGGCGCTGGGTTCTGAAAAGGTTGAGGATTGGGTTAAAGGAAAGACTATCCGCAAGGTCATCGTGGTTCCCGGACGGCTGGTGAATATTGTCGTTGGCTGATGCAACGGATTGAAGGCGCCCTGGCGGCTTTTCGAAATGATTCGGCTTTTTCTGGGTTCGGGTCGACTGATTTGGACGGCGTGCAGGTTCGAACAGTTCCTGGTTGGCTGCAGAGTCTTTGGCCAGATGGCACCAATGCGTTGACGCTTCGGCGAACCATTTTGTTTCATCCAGATGTTGAGACTGAGTGGACCGACAAGAACCTAACAAGGCTGATTGCGCATGAACTCGTCCACATCCGTCAGTTCCGACAATTGGGCTTCGGTTCCTTCGTCATTCGGTATACCTTCGACTACCTAGCGGATGAATCCAGGGCCTCGGCTATAACGCTGCCTACGCCGCCATTGAGTTAGAGGTGGAAGCAAGAGACGCGGGAGAACGAGCTGACCCCGAGAGTTAGGCCTCGAACCTCTAGCCAGCGATCACTATCTGGTCTAGTCCATCTTCTGCCTCAGGGAAACTCATCGCGAGCCCTTCAAGGTGGTTGATCAGAATTTGGGTGATCACGAGGTTTCGATACCATTTGCGATCGGCCGGAATCACGTACCAGGGAGCGTGCGGTGCCGCGGTCTCGGTAATAGCCGTCTCGTAGGCCTGCTGAAACTCATCCCACAGTTCTCTGTCTTCTAGGTCACTTACCCTGAACTTCCAATGCTTCTCGGGATCGTCAAGGCGCGCCTGAAACCGTTCCCGCTGCGCTTCCTTTGACACATTCAGGAACAGTTTGATAATCGTGGTCCCTTCTTCAGCGAGCAGCCGCTCAAAGTCTCGGATGTGTCCGTATCGCCGTTGCCACTGGGCTTCTGGGACGAAACCCTTGACTCTCACCACCAGAACGTCCTCATAGTGGGAACGGTTGAAGATTGAGATGTGCCCTGACGCGGGCGTGTGCTCGTGCACTCGCCACAGGTAGTCGTGAGCCAGTTCATCTTCGGTCGGCTTCTTGAAGGATTGCACCTTGACGCCTTGCGGGTTGAGCCCGTCGAAGACATGCCGAATAGTCCCGTCCTTTCCTCCAGCGTCGATGGCCTGCAGCACGATCAGAATCTTGTGCTTGCCCTCCGCATAGAGCAGCTCCTGCAGTGCTTCTAGACGCTGGTTCAGCGGCTTGAACAGCTTCGCTCCAGCCCTCTTGTCGCCGTCGAAGAGCGATTTGTCTGCGGGGTTGTGGGTCGTAAGAACGAACTTGTCCGACTCGACCCGGTACTTGTCAACATTCTCAAGCATGAGACAGAAGCATAGGTGCACAATCCCGATCCCATCCCCACCTCCATCCCAACCCAGCCAAAGAGCGCGTATATGTGTCCCCCAACCCAGGGTTCGGAGACACATATACGCGCTCATTGGGAAGTGTGGGGTGAAGCCCCTTCACAAACCGTGGTTCATCGGGTACAACGGTGGCGTGGGTGACGAGGTGGAAATGTCCGATGCTCCTTTGTCCTACTTGTCGCGACTGCGGTCGCCCGTGCTCGTCGCGCTCGTCGTCGCTGCTGGGCTGGTGGTATCGATTGGCTGGAAGCTTGGTGACGGGACACCAATAGCGTTACCGGTAGTGCCGTCCTCCTCTGTCGCTTCGGGGGTCGCTACGACTGAAACCGTCACCGTCTACATCTCGGGGGCCGTCCCGAAGCCCGGTCTAGTGGCGGTTCCTGAGGGGGCTCGGGTCGCCGATGCCATCGGTGCCATTGGAGGTGTTCTTGCAACCGCCGATCTTGGCCTTCTAAATCTGGCGACTGTGGTTCGTGACGGAGATCACATCGTGGTCCCTGTGGCTGGTGAGCAACTGTTGATCGCCTCGGGTTCGGACGAAAGGGGAGTCAGGGTGAACACCGCTACTGCTGCTGAACTCGAAGGCTTGCCGGGAGTTGGCCCTACCACCGCCGCCAAGATTGTGGCCTACCGAGAAGAGAACGGGCCGTTTGAAAAGGTCGAAGACCTGCTTGATGTCCCTGGGATTGGTGAAGGGAAGTTAGCGGGCTTCAGAGACCAGGTCATCATGCCTTGATCGGGCTAGATGGTATTGGGGCTTGGCCTGATGAACCCTCCTGATCGGTCGAGCGCTTGGGTGCTTGGGGGTGCCGCTGGGGTGGTGGTGGGCGCCTCGTTGGCCAGATGCTTGAGATCAGGCCTGCTCTCATGGTCGGGTTGGCCATTGCCGCCGTTCTGGCGTTGCTCGGACGACACGTTGTGGTGGTTGGGGCTTTGCTGGTTCTTGGTGTGCTTTCTGGCCACGCTGGTGTTGTGGCTGATCAGCGGATGCTCGCGGCTGAGTTGCCGGTTGGCCGGAGCGAAATGACTGTGCTCGCAGTGACCGATCCTCGGGTGGGGTTCCGGGACCCGTACGTACTGGTGCGACCTATCCGGTTGGGTGCTGATCGGTGGCAAGGTCCGCTGCTGTTGGCGACCGGACCCGGTATCCAGCAGATGGTGGCAGGGAAGCGATACGTCGCTTCTGGGTTGGTTCGACCTGTCCCTGGGCGAGCGCGGGGACGACCGTACGCGGGAACAGTTGCGTTGCGCGACGAGGCGTACGTGGGTTCTTCGCTCACGAATCTGGCCGCAAACAGTGTGCGAGATAGGATCCTTGGGTCGCTTGAGCCGTTCTCCTCCCGCCAAGGAGCAGCACTGCTCGCAGGGTTCCTCATAGGAGAGACGAGCAGTATCGATCCTGTCCACTTCGATGAACTGCGTGCGGCTGGATTGACCCATTTCGTGGCCGTATCGGGTTCGAACGTCGCTCTCTTCCTGCTGATGTGGTGGGCGGTCACTGCTCCGTTTGTACAGTCGCCAAGAAGAAGAGCGGCCCTTGGTCTTGTCGGACTTGCTTTATTCGTTGTGATCACTAGAGCGGAGCCGTCGGTGGTACGGGCCGGGGTCATGGCGGCGATCGTCCTAGTTGGAAGGGCGATGGGCCTGCCGGTCAACGCCTGGCGAGCTCTGGGACTCGCCGTGATTGGGCTCTTGTTGTTCGACGGTCGACTGGTGATGTCCGTGGGCTTCCAGCTATCGGCGGCTGCAACCGCCGGTGTGTTGTACGGGGCCCGGATGCTCGAAGGAAAGGGGCCGCGCCTCATCATGCTGGGGCTCGGTACATCGTTGTCAGCGCAGGCCTCCGTTGCACCGCTTCTACTCTGGCATTTCGGAGAGATTCCGGTGTTGTCGCCGATCACCAACCTCATCGCTGCACCGCTGGTGACCGCTTCGACCATGCTCGGCGGGGTGGGGACGTTGACGAATATTGAGCCGCTAACACGCCTCGGTGTGGGTGCTGCCGAAGCCGTCCTGAGGGTGGCTGGTACGGCAGCGGACTTGCCGGCTGTGGGTTGGTGGGGAGCGCTAGGGCTGCTCGGGATAGCTCTTCTGGCTCGGGTCCGAAACTTTCGGCCTCTGCTGGCAGCGGGGTCTGTGGTTTGGCTTTCGCTGTCACTATTGGGGCCCGCCGATGTATCGGGTCCTGTAGTGGTGTTCTTCGATGTCGGCCAGGGAGATGCTGCTCTGGTGGTGGGTGCAGGAGGGGAAATGGTCCTCTTTGACAGCGGTGCCGATCCCACGCTCATTGCTAGGAAGCTGAGAGATTACGGCGTTGATCGCCTCGACTTGGTGGTGCTCTCTCATCGTCACTTGGACCACGTTGGTGGGCTCCTTGGTGTCCTCGGCCACATCCAGGTGGACGAGGTGTGGCATGTAGACAGGGCCGATGAGGGAGCCTTTAGGCCGGTGAAGGAGCGGATTGACGAGCTCGGAATACGACGCCGAAGTCCAGAACTAGGCGACGTGTGGCGGCGCGGCGGGCTGGAGCTCACGGTGCTGGGTCCAAAGCGGCATTACGCCAATCCCAATGATGAATCGTTGGTTGTTGGGGCGGAGCTGGGAGTGCATAGAATTCTTTTTGCCGGGGACGTCGAGGTAGTAGCTCAACGGGAGATGACCCCCTACGCAGCAACGATCCTCAAAGTGCCGCATCAGGGCGCGGCAACATCGGACGCTGGCTGGCTACGAGCGAACCGAGCAGCAGTCGCAATCGTTCCGGTGGGACCGAACGACTACGGACACCCCGCCAAATGGGTGATCGGTCTCTTGGAAGAACTCGGTTCTCTGGTCTGTAGGACCGATACCGAGGGCGACATTCGGATCGATCTCCTTCGTCCCGTCAATCACTGCTGATGACGTACACTCGACAGCGATGCAGTATTCGATGGCGGGACACCTTCTCAGTTTCACTCCTGACGTGACCCACGTTATGGGCGTGATCAACCTGTCCTCGGAGTCGAAGAACGTTGATACCTTCGCCGAATCAGCAACGGCCGCGGTCGAGATGGCTGACCGTTATCGAAAGGCTGGCGCGAGCATCATCGACGTGGGGGCTCAGTCATCTCACTTCGACAATGATGAACTACCGGTGGAGGTCGAGATCGAACGCCTCCGAATCCCCGTTGAACTGCTGACCGCCGAAGGGTTTCTCCTGAGTGTCGATACCTGGAAGCCAGAGGTAGCGAAGGTTGCTATCGATCTAGGGGCCGGGCTTATTAACGACACTGGTGGGATGAGGGAGCCGGACATGGTGGCTCTGGCTGCAGCAAACGACGTCGCCGCCGTAGCCATGTACCTCGAGGGAACAACTCCGCTTTCTGTAGGAGACCTAACGTTCAGCGAAGACAAGGCCTCGGAGGTGGCCCGCCTGCTTGGCGAGCGGATCGCGGAGTTGGAAGCCTTAGGTGTCAATCAGATCATCAGCGACCCAGGGATAGGCATCTCGTACACGTCGGACTATCAGAAGTACACGGAGCAGCAGCTAGAGATGGTGAGGGGCATCCCCACCCTCAGAGCGGCGGGCAGGCCGGTGTTGCTCCCGGTGCCTCGCAAGCAGGAGCCGGCGCGGGTGGCTGCGTTCACTGCCATGGCGCTGGAGTACGGCGCGGACATCATCAGAGTGCACGATGTGGAAGCAGCTTGTGACTTGGTGCAGTTGTTCGGGAGAGCGGCATGAGCATCGCCTATCTGGCATCAGCCCGCGATGACCAAGGCTCGTGGTTTCAGCTCGAGGCTCGAGCCAAGGAAATTGTTGCCGACGCGGCGGCGAGCAGCACTCAAGTGCAGCGGGTGTACGTCCCCGACAAAGGTTCGGGCGGGGATGGTTCTTCTCCGCTACGCCCCGAAGTGGGAGCCATTATCCCGGCTCTGCAGTCCTTCTCGCTGTTCGGTGATCAACAAGTGGTGGAGCTGATCGATCCCCAGAACCTCCTGAAGGCCGAAGCCGAAGCGATCGCAGGTCTCTTAGCCAACATGGATGCCGAGTTGGTGTTACTTATCGTGATGGCGAAGGGCAAGGCTCCGGCTGTGCTCGATAAGGCGTTGATGGCTGCTGGGGCTGTGAAAGAGGACTTCCGACAGGTCCGCCAGCGAGATGCGGCTGGCTGGCTGACGAGTGAAGCGCGGCGGCGTCGAATTGGGATGCCGGCCGAAGTGAGAGACGAACTCTTCAAGGTGTTCGGGACTGATCTGGCGGCCATTTCCTCAGCGCTCGACCAGTTGGATGGGACCGAGGTGACGCTCGAAGCCGTCAAGGGGCGGTTCAAGAATCGGCCCGATCTGGCCCCTTGGGACCTGACCGATGCGATGGACCGAGGCGATGTGGCGGGATCTCTCCGCTTGCTCTCGGACTATCTGATTCACAGCCACCCGCTCCAACTTGTGGGCTTTCTCGAACGCGACCTACGCCGCAAGTCGCTGGCTCTGTCAGCCGATTCGGTGGCTCAGTTCGCTGAATGGGAGGGGGCCCGCCCCGATAACTTCGCCATCAAGAATACCTATACAAAGGCTCGGACGCTGAGTCACGAGAATCTGGCCAAGGCTCTGTCAACTCTCGAAAAAGTAGATGGGGCACTCAAACATGCGCCGGAGGCAACCCATTTGGTGCTGTTGGAACGCCTAGTGGTGGCGTTCTGCTTCTGGTACAGGTAAGAAGAACCTGAACTAGTTGGAAGCTTGGTTGATCTTGCGAGCGATGGCTGACTTGCGTCGCGCTGCGGTGTTCTTCTTGAGAAGACCCTTGCTGACGGCGATGTCGATTTGGCGCTGAGCGATCCGGCCTAGTTCTGCGGCGTTTTCGTCACCAGCCTCTGCTGCGGTAACGGCAGCGCTGATGCGTGTTCTGAGTTCTGAGCGTGCAGCACGGTTGCGTACGTTGAGAACCAGAGTCTGTCGATTGCGCTTCTTTTGTGACTTGATGTTGGCCATGTGGCGATAAGACTTTCTTGCGTGATGAGAGTGGAACGTGGCGGCGGGCCAACCAATAGTCGGCGCGGCTGAAGAAGTTTAACACTCACCCACCAAGAAGGGCTAGTTGAGAGTCTCCCAGCAATGAAGGTCTGGCGAGAAACCAACTACGATTCTGGTGCCCATTCTCCTGAAAGACGCATGACCGCCACCTCGCGTATCCGTAACTTCTCAATCATCGCCCACATCGACCACGGCAAGTCGACGTTGGCCGACCGACTCCTCGAACGAACCGGAGCTGTGAGCGAGCGCGACATGAAGGAGCAACTCCTCGACACGATGGACATCGAGAGAGAGCGGGGCATCACCATCAAGGCTCAAGCGGTCCGGATCAAGTACAACGCCCAAGATGGGGAGGAGTACATTCTCAACTTGATCGACACGCCCGGGCACGTCGACTTCTCCTACGAAGTGGCGCGCTCGATGGCGGCATGTGAGGGGGCGCTGCTCCTCGTGGATGCTTCCCAAGGCGTTCAGGCCCAGACGCTGGCGAATGCGTACCTTGCTATTGAGGCGGGTCTTGAGATCATCCCGATCCTCAACAAGATTGACCTCCCCGCGGCTGAGCCTGAAAAGAGAGCCAAGGAGATTGCAACGATCATTGGGTGCGATCCGGAAGATGTCCTGATGGTTTCGGCCAAGACGGGCGAGGGGACGAGCGAACTGTTGGAACGAATCGTTCGTGACATTCCCGCACCGGTGGGATCGGAAACGGATCCGTTACGCGCTCTCGTGTTCGACTCCTACTTCGACGCCTATCGAGGTGTTGTTTGCTCGATCCGAGTCATGGATGGTGTGCTCAAGAAGGATGATTCGGCGCTCTTCGTTGCCACCAACAGCGTCCATGACGTGGCCGAGATCGGCGTGTTGACGCCAAAGGCAACCCCAGTCTCCAGGCTCGGCCCTGGCGAGTCTGGTTATCTCGTAACGGGAGTCAAGGAGATCGACAAGATTCGGGTGGGGGACACCGTCACCCTGTCAAGAAACGCTGGAGTGGTACCCCTCGAGGGCTACGAGGAACCCAAGCCGATGGTGTTTTCGGGGCTCTTCCCTAGCGACGGGGACGACTTCGAGCGTCTCCGTGAGGCGCTCGAAAAGTTGCAGCTCAATGACTCCTCGTTGCAGTGGCAGCCAGAGACATCCAAGGCGCTCGGTTTCGGTTTCAGAGTGGGATTTCTGGGACTCCTACATATGGAGATTGTCCGGGAGCGGCTTGAGCGGGAGTATGACCTTGATCTGGTAGCCACGGCTCCCTCGGTGGCCTATCAATTGACGATGAATGACGGCACAGTCCGAGAAGTCCGCTCGCCGCAGGATCTCCCTGCGGCATCCGAGCGGAAGGTGCTTTCAGAGCCGTACGTACGCGCGATGATCGTGGCGCCGTCCGAGTTCACAGGTGTGGTGATGGAGCTTCTGCAAAGCAGGCGGGGAGTCATGATTTCGATGAACTACTTGACTACTGAACGGCTCGAGATCTCGTACGACGTTCCGCTCGCGGAAGTTGTGTTCGACTTCTTCGACACACTCAAGTCGAGAACTCGTGGCTTTGCCTCTTTCGACTACGAACCGCTCGATTACCGGGAATCCGATTTGGTGAGAGTGGACGTTCTGCTCGCTGGTGACCCCGTCGACGCGTTTTCGACTGTAACCCATCGGGACAAAGCGTACGAGTACGGCCGGGTGATGGCCGAGAAGCTCAAGGAGCTTATCCCGCGCCAATTATTCGATGTGGCGATTCAAGCCGCCATCGGATCGCGGATCATTGCTCGCGAGACGGTTCGAGCGGTCCGGAAGGACGTGACCGCCAAGTGCTACGGCGGTGACATCACGCGGAAGAAGAAGCTGCTTGCTAAACAGAAGGAGGGCAAGAAGCGAATGAAGATGGTTGGCGCCGTCGAGGTACCCCAAGATGCGTTTG
>Ga0114996_10001663_pt1 | contig 29613 bp, 30 predicted proteins | sample ArcticOcean_MG_C_4_FD_87039 | JGI IMG/M metagenome (GOLD analysis project Ga0114996, IMG submission 87039) | Marine microbial communities from western Arctic Ocean - ArcticOcean_MG_CB4_134 | ecosystem: Environmental > Aquatic > Marine > Oceanic | place: Arctic Ocean: Canada Basin | collected... | reverse complement strand
CTCGTACGGTTCGCCCCACATGTCCTCGTACTCCTCGTCGCTCATGTACGACTCCCCACGTTCCATGTCGGCGTGGAACTCACGGCAATCGACGCATATCTGGCCCCTGTCACGCATGTATTCGGGCATCACGTGACACCTGCACGTGGCCCCGATGTTCCTGTGCATCCTCTCGATGCGCACGTCCCACGGTGGCGTGCCTACGTTCGGGCACGTGACCTCGTGGCCCCGGAAGCGTGGGTTCACGCAGCACGTGAACAGCCCGCAATTCTCATGCGTGAACACGTCGCAATTCGTACGCTCCACGTCGTCGAGCAGGCGATCGTAGCCCGTTTGTACGTCCGAGGTGCTCGTGTCCCCGAACATGCGTATGTATGTGAATTTGTCCATCGTAGCTCTCCTCGCACGTGGCCACCTGGCCACGTGCACTTGCGTGTGTGTTAGTTGGTCGTGTACTCGACGTTTTGGAACGTGTAGCCACGTGCTTCCCACACGTGGAACGCAGGCCCGTTGCCCACGCCTCGCAGGTTCACCACGTAGCGTCTCTCACGTGCGTGCTCCCGAACGTACGGGTACTCGGTACGTGACAGCCAACGCTGTTTCGCTGCCTCACGTGCGTCCTCGTGTGATCGTCCGATCGCGTCCTCGTCGTAGTTCGTACGTGGCCAGCAACGGTCACGTGTGAGCATGTCGGTCGGGAACTCGTCATGGCCGACCACGGTTGCGTTCCAGATCTCGTGTGTCATCGTCGCTCTCCTCGCACGTGGGCCACGTGGCCCACGTGCACTCGGGTGTATGTGTTACGCCTGTGCCGCACGGTAGCGGCGGGTAGCCTCACGTGACGCAAGCGTGAGCGTCAGGTCAGCGTGGCTCGTGAGGCCGTGTACGTACGGGGCTGCGGGTCCGACGCCCGTCCAGCGTGGGTCGGCGATCGTGTCGGGCACGTTCAGCGCCACCACGTCGCCCAACGTGGGCTCGTGTCCGAGCGTGTCCGCCAGCGTGTCGATGATGTACGTGTTCAGGTTCAGCATGATGTATGTGCTCCTCGTACGTGTCTCGTACGTGTTATGTATGTGTGAGCGATGCCCGCTCGATCACGATGCCACGTGTGTCGCATCGTGACCGAGCGAGGCGAGCCACGTGCTCGCCTCGCATGTGTGGGTTAGGTTGCGTACGCCCTGCGTATGCGTCTGGCTCGTGCCATCAGGTTGCGTCGCTTGCGTTTGTTCGGGCCGGTGCGATTGCACTTCCCGCCTGAGAGCGCTATGTCACGTAGCTGTGTGATCGTGAAAGTCATCGTAAGTCTCCTCGTACGTCGTAGGTGTGTGTGTGTGTGTGCGGGGGTGCGTGTGCCCGCCCCCGCTCGGGCGCTTGTGTGTGGGTTAGGCGCCTACACGTATCTGCGCTTCGATCACGTCGATGCGATCGGAGAGTTGCACGTACCCGAGGGCGAGTGCCTGCAAGTGTGCGTCTACGCTCGTGGGTGCTGGGGTCTCGGCCACGATGGCCTCGGCCTCGGCGACCACGTCCGCCTGTGCCCATGCTGCGTGTGTGCCTGTGTGGACGTTCATGCAAGCCACGTTGCCCTCGTGGCGGGTCGTACGTGTGCGTTTCGCCCGCTTGCCTGCTGGGCCACGTAGCTCACGATCGTCCTCGAGACGCTTGCCTTCGAGTTTGGGAGCCTCGCTCACGGGGGTGGGCTCGGGGGTGGGCTCGGCTTTGACGCCCACGTTGTGTATGTTCACGAGGTGCCACGTACGGCCAGCAGCGGTTTTGAACGTCTTGCCCTTGCGCTTGCACTCTGCGTGCCTGCATCCTCGGGTGGTCGTGGTCGTGGCTGTGTCTGTGATCGTGTCCATGTATGTGCTCCTGCCCCGGTGCCGGGGCGGCTGTGCTCGGCGACGTGCCGGGCTTGGAATCTAAGCTACATCCAGCTTCAAATCCCTTCGGGGCCCCCACAACTTATCGGGCGCGCGCCATAACCCCGGGCGCCCGGGTCTGACCCCAATTTTCGTACGTGATTTTGGGATGTCGCCCCGGGCGCGCCAGCGCCGGATCCCGCTCCGCGCCCGAGGCGAAATGGAAACGTGCCGGCGCACATGCGCGTGATGCCACGGCGCTACCGTGTACGTCAAATCGGGCCGTTTTGCCTCGCACGCGAGCGCGTAAGGCGCGCGGATCCGCGCGGATACCCGCGACCCCCCAAAATCGGCCACGTGCCCACGTACGGCCGACGTAGCTTTGGACGTAGCTTTGCGTAGCTTTGAGCCCCCTCTTTTGGCGCGCCTGGCCGCGCGTGCATGTACGGGCGGACCCGGGGGGTAGGGATTGGGGTGCCCTCGCGTATAGATACATCTACCTGCTCGTGAATACGCTAAGTTTTTTCTGCGTTTCACCAGGTGCTATACGGTGATCGAGAGCGTTACGTGTTAGTGCGTAGAGGCGTTGGTTCGTAACTTTGGGGTCGTAGTGTGAGAGGCGTTCGTTGTGCACCTGTTCGGCGCACACCCCCTCCGTAGGTTCCCCCACGATTTTCCCGCCGAGGAGCGGAGAGCACAACCGGGCGCTGCGCCGCTAGGCCAGAGATACCCGGGACCGCTGTTGCCCTTGTCGATTGTACGCAGCCCTTGAGTTGCGTTTGTTCGGAAAGCTGACCAGTCGGTCTTGCATGGCGGTAGGTCTTACCGCTGAGCCACTGTCGTGGAGTGTAGCATGTACGAAATCATGTTTTGAGGAGGACAGGATGCACAACAGAGGTATTTACTGTGGGCCCCACTCGGTGGTGGTTGAGGGCGAGCAGCGCGCACGCTTTATGACCTCATCTGTAATAGCGTACGCATGGGCGCGCACACACGAGGAGGAGACCGGACTCAAGAGCCGGTGTGTCGAGTGGATAGACCTTCCTGACAACAAGAAGCCTATGAACAATGGGGTGCTTCTAAAAAGGAGCCGGCCCTCGCAGGCGAATAAAGGTCAGGCCAGCGTTATATACGGGGATGCTCGATGAGTGAACCCCTGCAAGCAGACGGCTATGAGGATGCGCTGATCGGAGTGGGCTGGCAGTTTACCCAGGAGCTCCGAGTGTACTCAGTGAAGAAGGTCCTGGAGAACCTCATGCGTGACATGAGCTACGAGGAAGCCCGGGAGTTCTACGACTTCAACATCGTGGGTGCCTACGTGGGCCCCGGTACACCTGTATTTGTGGAGGACGAGGAGTTTGATTGAGCTCGTAGTTGTAAACGAGGCCGAGAAGGAGCTTCACGTCTACGTTGAGGCCCTCGACGGCCCACCAGGCGTTGGTTCCTGGCTGATCGGTGATCCTCGCTCTATGAAAAGCGGTGGCATGAACACCATGAAGGTAGCCACGTTTGCTGTCGAGAATGTGACCGACGACGCACGCCTGGCTATGGCCGAAATGGTTGCTGAAAGCATCATGCTCCAGCCTGACGAGGTCGGCATGATGATCGACGTGCTGGAGGTCCTTAAAGACGGCACCGTGGCTCGAAAGATGGAGGAGTCAGCCCCCTACTACTTTGTTCACGCGTACGAGGGCGAATAACGTATCAGGAACTTTCTTGCTATGTTCGATTGATACGACAACACCCGTAGAGGAGCAGGAACTTGTCATTACAAAACGTCGCAAATGCGGCACGAGCACATCTCGGACGGTTCAGTCCGGGCAGGGTTAAGGAAAACATAGGGATCAAGGCAAGTGCCCCCGACGGCACCTACCTGGCAGACTTCCAGCTCAGCGAGCTTGAGGCAGCGGCACCCGGGCCCATTGATACACTTCGTGATGATTGCCTGGCTTTCGTCGCTGGCCTGAAAACAAAGGCCAGCGCGGATCTTCGCAAACGGATCGCAACGCGATGACCCTCCAAGACAGCAGAGTCTCCAACGCCTTTCGGCAAGATGAGACCGCACAGCGAAACAAAGAAGCCGAGGAACGCGCCAACCTGGTCGACTGGGTCGACGGACAGGGACGCTTCAAGCTCGGTGGCTACTGGGTAACTTCGGTATCTCCGAGCAAAGACACTGTTTATATCGGGTTCACCGGCCAGGTGGTCCAAACGGTCCAGATTAACGACAACCCAATGGTGGTGACTTCCCCGGACGGTCAACAGAAGGCGCGCGTGTACATCCGCACTTCTACTGAGTGGCAAGAAGTTATGACGCAACGGACCAGGCGTGATGAGATCCTCGATGAGAAGCTGGCGGCAGCTCGAGCCGAAGCTGAGCGAGAGATCATAGAGCTGTCAGAGGACTGGACTGAGGAGCAAGGCTCCGTCATACCGGCAGCCGCACCCTCGCCCGCGACTAACCGCGACGACATGATCGAAAACTCGACACAGATCGAGGATTGCGCGTTCGACGAGCCGCACTTCGACTGCCAGCCATGCCGTGCACACTTTCAGGACCCGGCTCTCCGCCGGGAGCATGAACGCACAGCAGGACATAAAGAGCTTGCCGGCACCGAAACAATTTAGTGGCGCACGAGAACGGCAAAGGCAAGACAAAGCGATCGCAGGCTCGGGCTGATTACGAACGGGATGATCGCGCTCGTGCTGACCCACTCGCGCCCATCCGGCACGAGTGGGTCATATCGGACGACCGTTTCATGCGGATGCTCGGGTACGTCTCGGACGCATACTCGCCGGCATCAGCTCGGGTACGCGCCGATCCCAGGGTGCCTATTACTAAGGCTGAGTTTGATCGCTGGATAATGGACCCGGATAACGCTGAGATCTACATGACTGCGCAGGACTTTGGTGAGGCCAAGCTAACGGACGAGCTCCGGGCGCAGAGTCTCAACCTGGCCAGCGGCAGGAAGGGCTCACACGTTGCGACTCAAGTTATGATGCGTGTTATTGGCAGAACGCCGGCACAGATTCAGCGCACCGCAAACGAGAAGCCAAAAGAGGAGCTCAGGTACATTCCGCCGGACGAGCTCGGTGAGCTCACAGACGTGGAACTGGAGGAGTTAAGTGCACGCAGTTAGCAAAGCACAGAGGGACGCAGCTCGTAAGGAGCTCACGTGGCGGTTGAACCACGACAGCCCCGTCAAGTTTAAGAGCATGTCGAGCGAACAGCTCTCAGATCTCGCCAACACAGACTTTCGGGACATGGACGTCCCCGACAGGATTCACCCTCAGAAGTGACTACCACCAGGATCAGCCCTAACGAGATCTACGCAGAGAAGGCCCGGCGCAGCTTTCGAGCCTACTGCGAGTTTGTTCATGGCGCCCCGGACACAAACAACGTGCTGGAGCCGCTAGAGCTCCCGCCCCACTTCGTCTACTTCGAGGCAACCCTCACCACGCAGGAGCCGGCGGAGAAGGCCACGGCTACCTCAGCCCCACCGGAGTTCTGGAAATCCCGGACCCGGCGCATGTATATCGAGTGGTCGATCGGGAAGTACCCCGAACGTGCACGCCTACTCATAATGAACACCGCTGCACAGGCCACCAAACAGGTGATGTCCGTTGCAGAGACGATTGAGCGTAACCCGCGCTATGCGATGGTGTTTCCTCATGTTGTTCCTGACGACAACAAACAGTGGAACCAGTCCACGCTCTACATACGCAGGGCGAACGCTGCCCGCCCGGACGCGACTTTGTTCGGCACCGGCGTGCTGGGCCCAATCCAGGGGGGTCACTTCGAGGAGATCTACCTCGACGACGTGACCGACCCCCAGGACGTCTACTCTGAAAAGACGATGCAGCAGCAGCGTGAGTGGATTAAGGGCCTACTACTTGACCGCCTTATTCGCGATCCCCAGGGCCATCCCGTCGGCTTGCTCGACGCCGTATTCACCCGATGGGGTGATAACGACCTGTGGGAGACGTTCACAGCTCCCATGAATCCCGATTCAGACGAGGGCGGACTCGGTATGCGTCAGGTGGTGCTGCCGGCAGTCAACGACGATGAACCCTACCCGTGGGGACGCGTCCTTTGGCCCCAGGCGTTTCCCGAGACCCGATTGGACCAGCTTCGATCGGAGAAGGGGATCTCGCTCTACACAATGACGTTTCTGTGCGATCCCTCCGCCACTGGCGGTATCGTATTCGCACGTCACCAATGGCACCGTTACGATTTCCGACAGCCCCCGGAGTTTGCACGCAAGATTCATTCGTGGGACACGGCTGGTGGTACGTCTGCGTCAGCCGCGTTCTCTGTCATGCAAGAATGGTCAGAGGGTCCGCAGGGTTGGTATCTCACGTTCGCCTGGCGCGGGCGCCTGCGCTACGGGCTCCTGCTCCCAAAAGTGTACGAGCTCCACGATTGGGCAGCGCCGTCGATTACGCTGATTGAAAACAAGTCCACGGGTAATTCGCTCGTACAAGATATTGAGGCCAATCCGGGCCGTATGCCTGGGCTGCGGGCTATCAACCCACAGACGGACGGCGGTAAGCTGGAACGTGCGGAAGCGGCAACTGTGTATCTTGAGAGGGGTGCGTGTTGGATTCCGGCTGAACAAGCATCCGCTCCGTGGCTAGACGAGTTCCTTACCGAGCTCACCAACTTCCCGAACGGGAGATTTGCTGACCACGTGGATGCGTTCTCCCAGGCTATGACGTGGATCGAACGTAACGGAGGCCGGGGAAGAATGGGGCGCCGCCGCCGCGGCTGGATGATGCCAGATGATCAAGAATCAAACGCTATGAAAACGCCGTCGAGAGGTCTCCAGGTGATGTAGTTGCCCGCAGATACCCACACAATGGTAAAGCCGAGTATCGACGACATACTCGCGCTTGTCATTCACGAGTTCGGGACCGGTCACGGCCAGCGGCTCAACCTATACCGCGATGCAAAGGCGTTTTACGACCGCACTTTCGATGTATTCAAACAGCCTCCAAAAGAGGCGAGTTTTAAGATTATTCGGCCGGGCACAGCTCGCCGGCTTGTCGACAAGGCCGCTCTCCATCTGACCACTGACAACCCTGTGGTCACGTCTATGCCCAGGGATAAGTCCTCTGCGCGTGCGCAAGAGGACGCAGACCTACAAGAGGAGTGGGGGCTCGCCTTCCTGAAACAGGTCGCCTCGTCGGCCGCCATCCCGCCGCTGTATGCGATGGGCAAAGAGGTATTCTTCGGCGCCGGCATCATCAAAGGCCCGATTTATGACTTCGAGGCATGGGGCGACAAGCCGAAGCGCTCCGACTACGACAGCACGGACGACTACAACGAAGAAAAAGAACTGTACGAGATCCGCAAGTCGGAGAACTTCCCGTACATCGTCGAGAACATCCACCCGGAGACCGTGGCATGGGATCACAACAACCCGCTCGACCCTGAGTGGGTAGTCCAGCGCTACATGCTGTCGTACAGCGCCGTCGCTGCGAAATTCCCGCACTTCGAGAACCTCCAGAAGCACCCGACGACTGGCGAAGTCGAGGTTATCGAGTTCTGGAGCAAATACTGGCACGCCAAGATCACAGACGGCGAGCCCCTCACGTTTGAGTGGGGACCACCCGAGGAAGATGGTGGTCCGCCTACTATTGTGCGTGGCGTCGTCAAGAACATCTACGGTTTTAACCCGTACCAGGTCGTGTACGGCGTGTGGGGCATGGGTGGACCGAAGGTCGAGGACTCAGCGGTCCCGATGCTGTTCGGAGCTCAGGACGAGCTGGTCGAGGAGGCCGTCGTACAGTCGGTCCTCAACTGGAATACCGTGGCTTACGGGTTTCAGAAGATCCTATCCCACGACCCCGAGAATACTCGTGACGAAATGGGCGAGCTGGCGGCTGTTATGCAGGCCAGTCCTGACGGCAAACTTCCGCGCCCGATGGAACAACCGGCTGCACCCGCGTGGCTCGAGCAACGGCTTGGTCAGATCCAGCAGTCTATCGTGGAGGACACCTACGCCACCTCACTCGGGGGGCAGAGGCAAACTGGAACTACGTCGGGACACATGGAGGGCCTCCTCATCGGAGAGGGCCGGCTTATGTTCTCTCCGATCAACGACGGCCAGGCACAGGCGGCCTCTCGCATCCTACGCCGAGCTGCGTGGATACACGAGAACCTGGTCGACGAGCCCATGACGCTTATGTCACAGCCTGTGGACGGGCGCGTCTCCCTAATCACGATTGACCCGGCAATCTGGCGTGGCCAGCACAACCTTACGGTCGAGTTTGAGCCCGTAGATCCCACGAGGGACGATCGTCGAGCCATGCTCGGCCTCAACCTCTGGTCACAGGGTGCGATCGACTGGTGGGAAATGCAGGAGCAATACCTACGCAACCCGGACGCCTCTGGAACGCTTCAAAAGCGGATGCTGGAAGTCGCACTCCAGAATCCGAAAATCCAGGAGATCTTTACGCAGGTTGCGATCGAAGAATGGGGCATCGACGACGAAATGCAGCGGATGGAGCAGAGCGGTGGGCAACAAGTCGGCGGCCCCTCAGCAGTTGGTGACTTCCCGATTGCTGGTGGCGACATGGACCCGCTCGCGCCGGGGATTCCAGAACGCCCCGCCGAACCAGGTGGGGCGGAGGAGCTCGCAGCAAGTAGCCCGCGCCGCGGGCAACCCTCGGATCTCCCGTCGCGTCAGGGTCGGTCGTCACCGGCAGGTGGTTTTGGCCAGATAAACGACGCAGCAAGTGGGTTTAGAGGCTGATGGCAGATCCTATTCAGGTAGATTCACGTGATCAGGGCTTTCGCGCACGAGCCTCCCGGGAGACCGCACGCAAGCGGGCCCGTGAAGGAGGACGTCCGGGGTCACGGCACATGCTTACGAACGTCACCGAGGACCTGGTCGGCATCTTAGGAGACTTTAGAGAGACAGCACGTAGCGCAGCGCCGGCGCCGTACATGCAACAGGTACTTACGAAACGTCAGTCCAGGCGCAGATTTGAAAACATGCCCCCCGAAGGCAAGGTGGCCTTGTCTAAACAGCTCGGTCCCCTGTTTTGGGACTTCCTAGATGATCTCGGTTTGACCGGGCAAACGCCCCCGCAGGAGTAAGACTATGCCGTCACTAGAGGAACAATACGAAGTCGACAAAAAATATTTTAAGAGACTGCCTCCTGGGGAGAAACTCGAACAGTGGTGGAGCGCGGATGCTGGGGGAAACCAAAGCGACACCGGGGCTCGCAAAAACACCAAGATCCAGGACGACGCTCCTGGTGGTAGTCACATGTACACCCCCAAAGGCGAACCCCAAAAGGGTAAGTCGAAGTACGGTATTGCTGGTAGCGAGCAGGCCGATCAGATGGGCGGTGGTCAATACGCGCAAACAGGCAAAGACGTTGCTAAGGGACCGTTCAAAGCGGCCACCAACCTCCCGGGGCCTCTGGATTCCTCTGGCTCAGAAGGTGGGCCGACTGAGGTAGCAGCTAACCAAGTCCCCTCATTCGATCCCGTCACGGGGCTTCCCACTACCGACCAGTTGCAAGCCGGCCTAGACACTGGGACATCGACCTACATAGGCGATGACGGGCTTCCCATAACTTATGACAACCCGACTGCTTACTCTGAGCTAGATGTATTTAATGCCGAGCTCGCAAAATACCAGACAGAGCTCCAGGGGCAACGCTTCGAGGAGGATCTTCGCCTCAACCAGGAGCGCCACGCCTTCGAGCTTAAACGCTTTGAGCTGGACGAGGAGCTCGCACGCGCTCAGGACCTCCGTGACACAGCGGCCCAAAATCAGGACAAAACTGCGTTCGAGGCGGCCCAGCGGCAGGTTTTGGGGATCGAACGAGAACGCCAAAAGATCGAGAAGGACATAGAGACAGCCCGTGTTACAGAACAAACGCGCCAGTTCAACGCAGACTTGGCGGAGCGCACGGGGGAGCGCGATCGAAAGACGCTAGAGGACCAGAATCGGTACAACCTTTCAGTCTTGCAGTTTAATGAACAGAAAGAGCTCGACGATGAGAAATATAAGTTTGAAACAGATTACATAACGCGCAGGAACGAGCTCGAGAACGCGCGCATTGAGTTCGAGAACGCACACATCGACGCGCAGGACGCTCTAAATGTAACGATTGCGGCAAACCGAGTTACAGCGGATAAAGACGCAGACGACACCGACAACGCTATTGCAATAGGCAACTGGGCGGTCGCCAGGGAGGGTCAGGCCAAGCAAACTACGGCGCAGGAGCTCAATCGCGGTCTTGAACTCACGCTCCAGTCCAACCAACACAAACTTGAACGTGATCTGTTCACGAACCAGAAAGAGGAGGCTATCCTCGACCGTAACTATCAAGCCGGGCAAACAGCGTTCCAGACCAAAGAGTTTGAACAAATGATCACCCGCAACACACGCGCCTTCGAGGAGCAAGTGCGGCAGTTCGACATCCTGCACAGCGCGCAGCAATTCACCGAGGATAAGCGGCAGTTCGATGAGCGGCAGATTGACATCGACCTAGATCGCTCACAGCAACAAGCTCAGTTCAGTCGCCAACAGGGACTCGAGGAGCTGAAATACCAGGGTGAGCTGGCGCGGGACCCGGGATCATTCCTCCAGTCGGCAAACCTCCAGCGGGGACTTCCGCTTGGCACACCGCCACAGGGGCTCACAAACGTCGCAGGCGCTACCGGCGGGGCAGAATCAGTACAGCTCCCGCCCGCGCTTGAGGCACTTAGGACCGGCGCCGGAGATACAGGTGCACTTCAAACCCCGGACACGGGTCTCGGCACACCGTCAATCCAGCAGATCGGACAGCTCGGACCGGACGAACAGCAAGCCCTCTTTGGTCTCATTGAATCGCTTGGGATCAGCCAGGAGGACTTCGTACGAATGATCCAGCAGACAGCTCCCTCTCAGCAAACCAATGTACTAACGGCGGCGTAAATTGCCTACATCAAGACTCCAGGATCTTCGGCTTACTCGCCGACGTACGTTTTCAGACCTCAATAACCAGTTGGACGCCCTGCGCCTTACCCAACCGGCAGACAGGGTTCCGAGGCCGGCGGACCCTAACATTCGTACGGCAGATGACATACGGCAAGAGTCGCGCGAACTACAAGCGTACGGATCAAAGGGACTAACTGGCGGCGGCTTTTCTTCTCCCGCAGGGCGTCAGTCTCCAGCACAGACGTATCGAGAGAATCGAGACATCCGTAACGAGGTTGGACTCGAGCTCCCACCGTCATTTCTCGAGGACGGTCCGAACCAACCGCTCACCGCCATACCGTTCCCGACACAACTTGGCGACCAACGCTTTAGGAACGAGCCAGGCGGCGGAATTGCCGATGAGGGCGTGGTGAGCGACAGGAACGAGATCGGAGTCGGGATTCTTAAAGGCTACGGTTTCGTGGGAGGACACGCAGCCACAGCAGGTAAGTTCCTTGCTTCGATCCCTCTCGGCTATCACGAACCGCCGATTATTAGAGGGCAAAACTACCGTGGCCCTCACGAAGTGACGGAGGAGCAACTCAAGGACCAGTATGGTTACGGGTTTGGCAGGGGCCTCAGCTTAAAAGGCTCAGTCGATTCCTCGCATACGTGGGCCAAAGCTGTCTCAGAGGAAGTCACGTACAAGTTTCAGAACTACGTTCTTCCGGGCACACAGGAATTCGAGGGCCGTGTCGATGAACTGAAAGCAGGTGGAATCAGCCATCGACACGCATACGACAAGGCATGGGAGGAGACCAACCTCAACCTGCCGAGAGTCAATCTGCCGGGAGAAAAGCTGGACTTCACCTTTAACGCACAGTGGCTAATGGAAGCAGGCTTCGACCCGGTCGACCTCTTGCTCACAGGTTTAACTGGCGGTATGTATAAGGCGGGGCGGTTGGGTACTAAGGCCGCGACCCTAGCGATGTCCAAAGAAGCCATCCGTGAAAGTATATTCGGCTACGTTGGACGCGCCACGCTCGCCTCCGCAAAGCTAGGGTACAAAACAACGAGGGGTACGGGGAACATCGCGTTCAAAACGGCCACAAGGCAAACAGACATGGCGAAGCTCAGGAGGGCGACGAAGGGACTTAATGTCCCAGACTGGGCGCTAAAACAGATGAACGAGGGCCCCCTTAAACGGAACCCGTTCACGGGCCAGTTCACCGCGCCAATGGAGCAAGCCGACGTTATCAAGATGTACCAGGATCTCTATCGGGACACCCGCCAGGCTGGTAACTCAGGTATCGGGCGCATCAAGTCGGCCGAGGATTTAGAGAAAGCAGCGGGTTTTGACGCCCCGCCGGGCGATGTTCAACGACTCCTCCAAAAGAAAGGTGCCAGGTGGCTCGGTGGAGCTTTGAGTCCGAAGGCCGTGGCTAGAACCGCCGGTGAAAAGGCCGCCGTGCTTTACTCACAGGTCGGTGTGATCGGCCAGAAGTTTTCCGGGTTGGCTGCTGACTTTGTCATGGACGCCGGCCTCCACGGCAAAGGCCCCATCCGAGAGTTTGGCATCGTAAACAACTACATCACAGCCAATAACATCAAGCTCACGACCCGTGGTGCGGGCAAATACCAATCGACAGCCCGCAAACGTACCGGGAGCGGGATGTATAACGTCGCAGAAGATAAAAAAGGGTACACGTTTGGGGACGTGTTTGAACACTGGGACGAAGATCCTAACAAGTCGTGGTTTAAGGGCCTGACCCCGGATCAGATCGACTCCATTAAGCGCATCCGAAAAGTACACCAAGAGACGATTGCGATGCTTTACGCTGAAAAGATCCTTACGAAGGCTCAGATAGATCAGTGGGCGCAGGACGCCACGGAAGGGTTCCATTACATTTCACGGCGAGCTGCCGGCAAGGAGCGCAACATCGCCGGGGGTGAGGACCATGCGATCGTGATGTACACAGGTGCGGGTGGGCCAGGTTCGGCTAAACCGCATTTCCTGAAATCGCGTGTATACGACACCATGCTTGACGGTGTTCGGGACGGTACTAAGTACCTCGACCCGATGGAAGCTATGGACACCTTTGTCAAGTCGGCGTACAACCAGGTTGCCGAGGCCCGAACGCTCGAATACATGCAGAAGTCCGGGCAGATGATCCACAGCAAGGAAGCTCTACGGAGAATGAACCCGGGAGTCTTTAAGAGGCAAGCCCAAGTCAACAAATTTGAACGCATAGCCGCAGCGAACCTCGGGCGGCTACGCAAGATCGCTGTCGGCAATCGCGCCGTCCAGCCAATTCTCAACAGAGCTGCCAAAGCTGCGGATACTGCACTCGACAAAGCGTCTGTACAGCTCGACAAAATGGTGGACCGAACAGAAACGCTGGCAGTAAGTGAGGCCGTCTACGCTTCCCAGTTACGAGTGGCCAACGGTGTTCTTGGCCGCTCAAAATCTGTGAAAGCACGTAACAAGTGGCAAAAAAAAGCGAGAGCAGCCAAGAGGATGCTCGACAAACGCAACGCTCAACTAGCGGAGCACAGTCGCGAGTACAACGATGCGTCCGCTCTCTACGCAAGAGACCTTAACGCCCGACACGTAGCGCTCGGCAGGCAGACGCACGCTCGGGAGGGGAAGCTCGGAATCAGCGACGACATCGAGGAGGCGCAGCGCGACTACAACGCAGCTCGTGTGGGGAAAGAGGCGATGCGCGCGGAGATCGTGGCGCTCGCAAATGAACAGTCAGCCAAGTCATGGATGCCCTCAACACTGTTTCCCCAGCACCCGGATTCGGCCATAGGCGAGGCGCTCGATGTCGCCAGAGTTGAAGGGGGCGGCGCAGTCAATTTGGGTGGTTACATGGGGCAGATCGTAGTTAGAGACTCGGCGCACGCTCTTAACAAAGCCTTCGGGGACAAGGGCAGCAAGTTTGCCCGCAGAGTAGGGCTTGTTACTGGTACTGCACGTACGGTCGGCGCAGGTTGGGACATCGGTTGGGGCGCCATCAATGGCCAGGGCATTATGTTCTCGCACCCTGGGGCGTGGGCGAAGGGTATGGCCAAATCTTTCCATGCGATCAAAGATCCGACGGCCAGGTCCAAGTATGTCGTTGACAACATGGATGATTTTGTAGACTTCGCAGAGAATGGGGGCGACATCGGCAGCTCTGAGTTCTTCCAGTCGCTCGAGTCATCAGGTGGTCTCGGGCGTATGCGGAATTGGATGCTAGAGAAGTCGGACGGCCACAACGTCCCGCACAACGCCCTCGAGATATGGGGCGACCACGTGGCACCGCTTGGACGCCTGGGCACCGGATTCAACTCGTACCTGGACGTAGCTAAGATCGAAATGTGGAAGTCCATGCGTAAATCCGCGGACGACAACGTCGTGAGTCATCGCGAGCTGGCCAGCCACATCAACAACAGCCTGGGAACGCTGAGCTCCGGGATGCTCGGGGTCTCACCTACCCAGCGACAGTACGAGAGTGGGGTGATCTTCTTTTCGCCACGGTTCACGAGGTCGGCTTTTGCGCTGGTGGGCACCGCTCTTAACGAGAGTAACCCTCAGCTCCAAAGAGACGCTCTCCTCCAGATAGGCAGCCTCCTCGCCGGAGGAACGGGCGTGATATGGGCCGCTGGACAGGCGCTCGGGCAGGAGGTACAGCTCAACCCCTTCGAGCCGGGCTATCTGACCATCCAAATCGGTGGGAGCTCAGTCGGGATCGGTGGATCTGGACGTGCGCTTTACGACCTGATGTTCAAAATGACGTACGAGGTAGGCGGTACAGTCAGCCAACTATCCAACGCTGCCGGTATAGACGTCGATTTCCCGGGTGTGGACTGGAGCGAAGGTGACGCGTTGAACCTACTCAAGTTCAACGTATTCGACCCGGAACACCGACAGGACAACGTACTGCTCCAGTATCCACTCAACCGAGCAGCACCTTTTGTGCGGGAGGCTCTCACGGGCGAGACGTTCAGTGGCAAGACGATCGACCGCACCCCTATGTCTTTAATCGGGAACATGATGAAAGGTGATTTCACGACCCCTAAAGCGGTTGCTACCAAAATGCTGCCGTTTGTGCTCCAGAGCCAGGTTGACACTGAACCGGGCGAGGAACGTCCAGGGTTCATAAGCTCACTATTTCAGACGTCTGGTTTCCGTGAACGCAACCTGAGTCCCTATGAGCAAATGGAAAAAGTACGCAATAAGGCTGCGAAAACTTGGATAGATCCAGACAAGATAGAAAACCCAGAACAAACACCGTCTGGTAAAAAATGGTACGAGCTTCCGCTGGACGCCCGGCGCCACTTCAACGTAAACAGTGAGTGGTCTGAGGAGCTCAAGATGCGCACGGACGCGTTCCAGGACAACTCTAACGGTCCGTCTAAACCCTACTTCGACGAGATCGACAAAGAGCGTTTTGATTACCACGAGGCCTCATCCAACGCTTTCCGCCAGTTCGCTCTTAATGGAAACGGGCCGCAGATGGAAGCTGCCATGCACGACGCCAATGTTGCGAAAGCGTATTCCCGGGAGCTTCGTGAGAACAATGCGAATTACGACGATGTGAGGAAAAAGCTCCAGGAATCACGGGAGAGCGGCACCGAGGAGCAGTTCAACCGAATGGTGGAGATGTATGTGGCGGAAGTGGCAAACAACCCGGAGTTTGTTGACGAGTTTGGTAACTTTGATTACGACTCACGAGACGCGCAGGACGCGGTGTTCCAGACAAAGGTCAGCGAAGATCTATACATTCGCATTAAGAACTACATGAGAGGCCGGCTGCGAGACGGGTCACGCATCCCCGAGGGGCAATACGCGTACCCGGAACAAGGCGAGTTCTTCGACTGGCAGGACGCCAAAGAGACCCTCCGTCCCTACTGGGACGTGGCGGATAACATCCTTTCAGGAGAAGGTAATAAATACGCGTTGGATATTTACAGAGAGTACCAGGGAGCCGGCGGCGACCCGGTCATCCAAGAGCGTATGAAGAAAATTTATCCATTCTTGAAATCGCTCGAGAGGCAGATCACAGCCATCCGCGATGCGATGCGGATGCGTGACCCGGAAATCGACTTTGCGCTTGTGAAGTACAAGGGCCGGCGCGCCAAGCACCCAGCCAACATTGGGTTTGAACGGATGCGCCAGTATCAGATGCAGGCCGGTTGACGGATTTCGCATACTTCCTATGTTGAATACATAACTGAATAACGGCCACAAGGCAGGAGAGCTCACGCTCTCCCGTTTAGCTGAACCGGGGATCTGTCGCAGGAACCCTGGATTGGAGAACCATGCCAGAGGACAACGACGCAGGACCCGGAATCGTAGACGGATCAGGAATAGACCCGGCGGGGTCAACTTCTCAAGCCGATGGCGATACGGGAGAGCCGGAGAAGTCGGGAACCGACTGGGAAGCGATGTACAAGGGCGAGTCCAAAGCTCGGATTAAAGCCGAGACTGATCGGGACTCAGCTCAAAACATCACAGCTACCTTGAATGGGATCTCCGACAGACTCGGTGCGCTCGAGCAGACGACACTCAACCTGGACCTCGTGACGGCGGGAATCAGGGATGATGTAGCCAACTCGGGACGCAGCTCTGAGGAATCATTCGACGAGGACGGCAACGCCGCCCAACCGGATCTCCCCAGCACTTCGTATGCGGACGCTGCCCAACAACGCGCAACTGGTCTATCGCAGAGTCAAACCCTGGCCCGCTCTAAGGAGCGGATCGAGCGCGACCTGTCGGTGCTTGGCGATCGTATCTCTGAACGAGACAACGAATTCGTCAGACGTACCTGGGAGAGAGCCTCCAAAGAGGGGCAGTTCGACCCTGGTATCGGGACCCAGCTTGAAGCATACGTGTCACGGCTTGTGGCCTTAGACGCAACACAGAGGCTTGCCGCTGCAACAGCGCCGGCAAGCAGCGGTGACGCTCCCTCAGTTGATCAAAACAACAATCAGGGAGACGACGGCAACGCCGATGGGGATGCGGCCGACGCCAATGTTGGGGACGATCCACCCTCCACACGAGAGCGGATCGCAGCCGGCGGCGGACTCGGCACGGGTGTGACAGGCAAAACGGGAGCAGCACCGGACAACTCGACCGTAAGGGCGCGAGTGATCGACTCTGGTGATCCCACGGATGCCTTCGCAGCCGCATACGCTAACAGCGAAGGCGGTCGTTCCCTCAACTAACGAGGAGCGCTGCGTAGAATGTCTACGTTCACTGAGTACCAAAAGCTCAGCCAGAATATGTTTCAGGTTGGGCTGTTCACGGCAATCTTGACGGAATCTGACCTTGCTGCACGGATGCAGATGAAGAAGGTCGCAGGTAACAACCTGGATTTCGATCGGGAATCTGTAAACCCGGTTGCGGACTTCACTGGAAACGAAGCCACGCTAACCAGCACGGACCCCGAGTTCACGACCATCACCGAGGCCCTGCGGACCCTGTACGTTCAGAGCGATCTGAACCTCAAGACCCAGGCACTCGCGATTGGGACTGACCCCCGGGTAGCCCTGCACTCCCGCATGGCGAAGGAATATGCTCGTAAGCTCGAGTGGGCCATCGTCAACGGGGACAACAACCGCAACGGTAACGAGTTCAACGGTCTTATCCGCACGGCACAATCCAACACTCGTATGCGTGCGATGGACGACGGCAACCTGGACGGACCAGGAGCCGCTGAGACCGAGCTGACGATCGCTCGCCTTCGGGTGGTAATCGACGACGTCAAGCCCGGCGATCCTGACTTCCTCGGGATGAACAAGACCATGAGGCGGAAGCTCACCTCGCTGGCTTATGCAGCCGGCGGCGGCATCACGCTTCCAGACATCACGCAGTTTGGACGCAAGGTACGCACCTTCGACGATCTGCCGATCTCAATCTCCGAGTGGTTCTCCGACTCCGAAACCTACAACGACTCAGGCACGTGGGCATCCTCCACGGCTACGACCATCGTTGCAGCCAAGACCGGCGAGGCACAGGAGGGCTTTACGCTCCTCCACGGTGGTCAGTTTTGGGACGCACAGCTCCAGGACCTCGGCATCCGCAAGGACGCTGACAAGCGGGTGTACCGCATGATCTCCTACCCGGGATCTGCGCTCTACTCCGTGTTCTCAATCGGCGCGCTCGGGGGCATCGACTCCGCCGCCTAACCCTAATCCATACCCAGTGTTGAATTGAACCTGGGCAGGAGGAATAACCGTGGCTAATCCCACAGAAGTACGACACAAGTCAGGACCGATCTTCACCGGATCTGTCGCATCGAGCACAGAGATCGTCAAAGGCGATGCGCTCTGGTACGACTCGGGTAACACCCGATTTGATCTGGCGGACTCGTCTGACCACACGAAGCCTGCAACCCACTTCGCCCTTACGGACGTCGACTCGGCGCAGGATCTTGCGACCAGGGTGTACGCATCCAGGCACGTAGAGGTCAACGACGAGGACGCTCCTTACACGGCTGACGACGTTCTCTGGACGTCCGAGACCGCCGGGGCGCTCACCCACACCCGACCGACCACCGCAGCGTCGTTGCGGCAGCCGCTCGGTGAGGCGCACACAACTAAGATCGCAGAGCTGATTATCCGGCCCCGCACGATCATAGAGGTGCCGATCCACCTGATCTACGCGACATCAGCAAACGCGATCTTGGACTCGGGGAACTTCGCTGGTCCGACTATGGACGCCAACGGTGAAGGCAGCTTCCTCAATGCGGTGTTGCCCAAGAACTTCCTTCGAGTGGAGGCCGCAGTCCTTTACATCGCAGCAGAGGCGACGGGCGGCACCCCGACTATGGACATCACGGTCGGCTCGGCTGTCACGGGCGGAGCGCACGACGTAATAACAGCGGACGCCACCCTGGCCGACCAGGTCAGGGAAGGTGCGGCGGCTGATGCGATGTTCGAGCTCGACATCAGCACCGGGCTCGATGCGACCAACGTCGCACGGCCGGGTGCGATCATCGGGATCAAGTGTCTACAAGACGATGCTGGTACAGACATCAGCTTCGTTTTCGGTGGCGTGATCACCGTTGAAGTCGCAGCCTAAGTGACAGAAATAACCCTCGGGGCGGAGCAACCCTCCGCCCCGAGGACACTACCTGGCTTCCTCGAGACCAACTTCGAGAAAGCACTTGAGGTCCCCCGGGATCTCAAGATTAAGCGGGCGCCGTTTTGGCTCCGCTGGTTCACGCCGTACGTGATCAAGGAGTAGGCCAGTGGCCGCAACAGAACTAAAATCTAAGATCCAAATCGGTGGGATGGTCAAGAGCTTTGAGCGCCTCACCATCGGTGCATCCGCCGAGACCCTGGCAACATCTGGAGCTACGATTCCTTCGGGGACCACGCAGATCCTATGCTTGCCGTCCGCGATCTTGACTCACCACCCGTCAGGCACGCCCACGGCCACCTATGGCCACGCAATCGCGGCAGACGAAGCCTTCGTGATCGAGCATCAGGACATCCCACGCACCAAGATTTTCGCCACCGCCGGGGATCAGACGATGGATGTCGTGTACTTTGGGTACGAGAGCAATTTCTAGCTGACACCGCCTATGTGTGGGGCGGTCCTCGGGATTCTCCTCCTAAGTATTCCGGGGACCGCCCCTCTACCCCCATGAGGAGAAGCTGTGTCAGGTACAACGGCGCTATCGCTCGCTCGAACCGACTGCCTTCTGAAAGTGGAGGCGGTTTTCCCACGCCTGTCAGCGGACAGGGTAACGTCGGCCGCCGGTAACACGGGGGCTACAACTGCGTACATGAACAAGCTCGGGAACTACCCCGACGACTTCTTCGAGGACTCCCACTGGCTGATTCTCCCGGACGGGCCTTTGGCCAGCGCTGCGGGATCTCTCGAGGCGCGCCTGATCACGGAGTTCGACTCTAACGACGGCACCGGCAACACGCTCCTTACCGTCCGTGAGCCGTTCAGCGCCCAGGTGGCCAACGGTATCAGCTCATACGTGAGCCCTATACACCCGGAGACGCTCCGCCAGGCGCTCAACAATGCCTCGCAAGCGGTCTACCCGCAGCTCTTTGCTTACCGGCAGATGCACCACATCGGTGGTAGCCGGGCATGGAACGGCATGTGGGACTACTGGACTTCGAGCACGCTTCCAATTTGGTGGTCCGAGAGCAACTCGCTAATGACGACTGCTAAGCTCACCGAGCCCTACTACGGACAGTGGGGAGTGACCATCACGGCCGACGCAGCGGCCGCACGTTATCTCTATTCAACACCGGACAACCCGGCGCTTAGCAACGAGCTCGCCGGCCACGACGTTACATTCCACGCCATGATCAGGGCCACTGTCGCCTCAAAGATCGGCGTCAGCATTTCGGATGGCGCCGGTAATGGCGCAACCGTCCAGCATGACGGCGACAGCACGTGGCAAGAGATCGTCACAGCCGCACGTACGATGGTGGTCGGCCGGCCAGGTGCACCGATCGAATTCCGCATCCATGCCGAAGCGAGTGCAGTCGGCCAGATAGGCCCGTGCTGGACCACAGGCGGCCCCGATCAGCGGCGCGTCCCTCTTGTTCCCGGTCGCTTTAAGCGCGGCCCCACAACCGTGAAGCAGATGCTAGACAACTGGCCGACGTTCGTTGAGATCGACTCCGAGAACCACGACTGGCGCATGGAGTCACGCTCCCCCCAGGTCAACGCTGCCGGCACGGTGAGCGTCGGCAACGATATTGTGTTCAACGGCCTCGACATTCCAGCCAACGAAAAGCTCATGGTGTTTGAGGGCATGGACTACCTTACCGAGGCGAGCTCTGAGTCCGATGTGTTCGAGCTCGAGGGCGATCACGTCGACGTCATGTACGACATCGCGCTGGCTGAGGTGTCACGTAGCCTGGCCAACCAGCCGGGCGGGGGCGCTACGTCCCTTTACATGCTGTTTGCAGCCGACTGGGAGGAGGTCGCCCAGACGAAGCTCAACGCTCCGGGGTTCAGGATGTCGCGACCACGGGCTAACTTCCGGCCGACACTGGCGTCTGCTGGAGCCACTTACAGGTCGGTGATCTAGTGCCCAAAGGTGGCAGCTCAGCAGATCTGAGCATCCTTCCGCCCGGCTACACCGACGACGTCGGGCTGACGCTCGTACGTCGTGAGGATGGTGGCGCCATGTTCACGCAGCGGACGATCTCCCTGCTTCCTGATGCAGCTCCACAGGGTGCACCGGGACATGAGACGTTTCCGCCGGAGATCCGCTCGGTCTACACGATCACCGATTGGAAGCTAGGTGTCGGTGAGAAGAACCACACGGAGGGCTCACGTCGCGCCGGCCTCTCAGAGGGTGTCGACACGAGCTTCGAGGGAGCGTTGGTCCCGGGTCCTGCGCCGCAGTACATATCCGACGTCGAGATCCTCGCTAACAACAACTTCGAGACGTGGGGTAACGCCACTACACTCACCACCTGGGGAAAGATCAATGGGGCTGAGACCACCAATCGAGAATCGGGTCTCACATACGCAGGGTCCTACGCTGCCAAAGTGACGTCTGCGGGCGCTAACCAGGGCATCAGGCAATCCCCAACGGCCGCCAGCTATTCCGCTACCAACATCACTTTCCGCGTGCGTGTCTACGTCCCCACAGGGGAAGGAGCCCCCACACTCCAGATCGACGACGGCTCGTCAGGAGCGACAGACACGACTACCCTCAAGGATCAGTGGGTACTTCTATCCGCCTCGCTCCGGTCCAGCGCTGCGCTGTCCACACTGAATCTGGATCTCCAGCCGGCGACCGGCGACTTCTGTTACTTCGACTGGGACCCGGACGCAGACGGTCCGATGTTCAGAATCGACAGCCTACGAGGCCCGGGCCAGGGGTTCGGTGAGATCGGGAACAAGTTTCACGTCAACAGCTCGAAGTCCACATTCGAGCTGGTCCCGGCCACTGATCTATGGGTGAACAAGGACATCCACCCGGTGGTTGTGGACTCGGAAATGCTTTTGTTCCAGGATCGCTACTACGTGGGCCTGGGAGGCTCAACCATTTGGGAGCACTCGACAGACGGCGACACCTGGACCACCAACGGGTTCAGCGCAGGCGACCAACGCTACGCGCACTTCTTCGCTCAGACCCTCAACAGGTTTGGGCAGCCGGTTCTGTGGAAAGGGCTCAAGCCGAACAAGGTTGCGGCCAGCGCCAACCCGCGCAACACAGGTTCGTGGTCTGAGTACACGATCGGAGACTCAGACCACGACATCACCGGCATGGAAGTAATCGCCAACGTCCTCTACATCTTCAAAGAGGAGGGTGTCTACACGCTCGACAGCGCCGGGATCGCACGAAACATAACCCCGTGGCTGGCCAAGTCTCCAATGATCCATCAAGGCGCTGGAGCTCGCGACTTCTACAACCAGATGTACGTGCCGATCCAGGACCATGCACTTGCCGTGATCGAGGGCGACAACCTCCATTCGATCGGCCCGTCCGAGAACGGAGCTGTGTATCAGCGGTACGGGGGTCGTCCGACCGCCATCGCCGGCGCAAGCAATTTCATCTACGTGTTTATCACCAACGCTGGAGAAACCGAGAGCTCTAAGAGCTTCCTGCTTAAAGGCAAGCGGCTGGCGCCGAATGTATACACGTGGTCGGACCTGGCCGAGATCAGTATGGGTGAGGTTAAAGACGCATGGGTCACTGAGGTCCACGGGCACAATGACGCACGGCTGTACTTCTCAGGCACGTCCGTGGGTTCTGTCGACACCGCACGTACACAGGAGACGGGTGGGACCGGCGCTAACACCGATGCTGGAGGACCAGCATGGGCGACGCCCGGAGAGACACTCACATCCGACAACACCTATGCCACCTACACCATCACTGATATTTCCGGCTCGCCTGAGTCCTCCACGCAGGTGATCGGCTCCGCCGGCAGCGCCGAGCAGATCGACGGTGACGCTCCAATCTCAGTTCAGGTGACGATCAAGGCCGACGACGGTAACACTGGCGTGATCTACGTTGGGGATTCCGCTGTCAGCGCCACCAACGGAGTTAGTCTCCAGCCTGGTGAGGAGCTGTCGGTTGAGGACACGGAGGGGATAGACCTCTCTCAGCTATGGGCCGACGCAGCTTCGAGCAGCGATCGCGTCGATATGTTTTACCCGTCCTTTACCGACGAGCTCTCGGACTACCTCGATGTGACCGGCTTCGATGCTCTTTCTATCCCGGCCTCGGCCACGACCACTGGGTTTGAGGTACTAATCGAACGGAAAGCAGTCTTTGGGAGCACCGGGTTTGTGCGGGATAACACCGTTCAACTTATCGTTGCGGGATCTGCGGCCGGAAACAACAAGGCGGCTACAAGCCCTGGTGATGAGTGGCCGTCGACCGACGGCACCAGGTCCTACGGGGGATCAACGGACAAATGGGGCCTGACCCCCACGAACGCGCAGCTCAACCTTTCTAACTTCGGTGTACGCATCCAGGCACGTGCCATCAGAGACGGCTCGGCCGCGACAGCCACGATCGACAAGGTCACTATTCGGGTGCACTACACCGGAGCTGCCGGTGACGAGGACGAGGACAACAAGGTCGGCTACGTCACGCTCACCCGCTCGGCCAACCCGGTCGGGATGGTTGGGGGCAACTACAAGTTTGGGACCAACCGCAAAGCCACGACTGGATGGATAACGCGTTACCCGGGTTGGCAGACACAGTGGCAACAGATTGACATCGTCACTTCCAACGATGAGAACGTGGCGCTGGGCTCCGGTGGCCGTGAGGTCCAGGTGCTTTATGACATCGACGACGGCAACGGGTTCGTGGAGGTAGGCGGTTCTGGTAACGGGACCGTCAGTGTGAGTCCAACAGGCTCGCTGTACTTCAAGGAGTCCGGTATCACGAGCGTGGTGTCTGAGCGCATCAAGATCCAGGTGGTCCTGAACACAGCGGACGACACGATGGGCCTTGAGCTCCAGCGCATCAACGTGATCGGAACAGTACGGCCAACGTCACTGGATATGTACGACTTCACTGTGCTCCTGGGCAACGGTGTTTCAGGCCGCATGGGGCGTCAGAACACCCTCAAGTCCAACGTGGTGGATGCCCTCAATGCGATGAAAATCCCCGGCTGGACGACAACTTTGTACGATCGTGACAGGGTCGCCCATCAGGTGAACATGCTGCCTGACGAGGGATTTGTGCGTGAGGACGTAGTTGATTACGGCAACTTACAAGCCGCTCAGACCGTGGAGTCAGCACGGATACGGTGCTTTGAAGTACCTGAATCGGAGAATTGGACCTAATGGCAAACGTAATCAAGGGCGCGACCGACACCCTTACATCCAACGGTACGGCAGAGGCGCTTGACGCTTCCGGGCCCACGAACATCACGTCGGTCACTATCAAGGCCGACGACGACAACACGAGCCCGATCTACATCGGAGACCTGAACGTGAGTGCTACGGCCGCACGCTTCCGGCTTAATCCTGGCGAGGCCGTCACGATCTCAGACACGGACGGTATCGACATGACGAAACTGTTTTACGACGGCGGGACCAACGGGGACCGCGTGGACGCAATCTACTCAACGGCGGCGTAACACATGGCACAGACCACCTCATTTCACCCGAGCGCGAAGGCGCAAAACACCTTCCGGGACAACGGGCTGCGCATCAACAACCCCGCTAACACGTTTAGATATGTGGTCACGGGTGGCGCCATCAGCGCTGAGCGTGTACTGAACGTACCCGTAATCACAGGCTCCGACACGCTTGCTGTGCTGGGCCTGGCGCAGACTTTTACCGCAGCTCAAACTGTTGGTGCCGCGCTTACGATCGGCTCTGATGGCACAGGTTATGACGTTACTTTCTACTCTGGAACTGCCGGCGACAATTTTCTTTGGGATGCTTCCGAAGAAAAGCTGGTTATCACTGGAACAAATGGGGCGACGGCATTTGCGGTTGCCGACGGTAACGCTACGTTTGCGGACGACCTGACAGTGACAGGCGCTACGGTCCTGAACGGGGCTGTGACTCTTGGTAGTGATGGCGATGATGTTATTACCGTAAACGGTACTGTCGCTGGTGCTAACGCCCTGGTCTTTGAGGGCGCAGACTCAGGCGGAGCCAATGCCCATGAAACAACCTTATTCCCTATTGACCCGACTGCTGACGCGACCATAAAGCTGCCTGCGATGGGCGCAGGGACGTACTTCCTGCCAGTCCTAGACACAGTCAGCACTACCGCTATCTCCGCTACGCCAGAAGAACTAAACCTGCTCGCTGGTGTATCAGGACTTGTCCAGGCTGACCTGACCAAGCTGGCAGCGTTAAACGCTACGGCTGCTGAGCTGAACCTAACTGACGGTGACTCCAGTATTGGGACTACCGCTGTCGCTGACGGTCATGGCATTGTTGTAAACCACGCTGGCACTATGGCTCAGACCTCTGCTACGACCTTTGCTACCTATTTCGCTGCTGAGATAACAGCTATGCCTAACCTAGCGTCAGTCGGCGCACAGACAGCAGCGTTTACCGTCGGCGTCGACGACACAGGCTACGACGTTAAGTTCTTCGGTGCGTCTGCCGGGGCATACATGGAGTGGGACGAAAGCGTAGACCAACTACGGATCATAGGCGCATCCGCTGATGCAACTACCAGTACGGGCAAGCTGCTTCTAGCTACATCGCTCACGGACATCAACGCTAATGACGTTCTTGGCAAGATTGATTTCCAGGCCCCCCTCGAAGCGGGGGGAACTGATGCAATCACGGTTGCTGCCTCTATTCAGGCTATCGCACAGGGAACCTTTGCTTCTGACCTAAACGCTACCGACCTGATCTTTTACACAGGTCATACAGAAGCGGCAACCGAGAAGTTCCGATTTACGTCGCAGGGTGAGCTCGGTATCGGCGGGGCCAACTACGGGTCCGACGGAGAGGTGTTGACGTCGGGCGGTGCTGGAGTCGCACCAGCGTGGGAAGCTGCCCTCACTGGTGACATCACGGCTGTCTCCCTGACAGGAGATAGTGGTGGTGCTTTGAGTGTTGCGTCGGGTGCTGCGGGATTTACGCTCACAGGTGGGACAGGACTGACCACAGTAGGTTCGGGTACTACTGTCACTCTCAACGTCGATGCTGCACAGAGCGGGATCACATCTATCTACGCCACTGATTTGATACTCGGTGAAGATTCTGAGACTGCCATTGATTTCGGGACAGCCAACGAAATTGACTTCAAAATAAATAACACAGCGGAGTTAACCCTAAGTGCAACTTCGCTATACCCCATCGCTGATGCTGGCCTGGACTTAGGAACTACGGCTCTTGGGTTCAATGACTTGCACCTGGGGTCTGCGGGTGTTCTCAACTTCGATAACGCCAACATGACGATCACTCATTCCGACACAGTCTTGACCGTAGCAGGTGGCACGCTCGCCACCGCTGCGCTAACGACCTCCACCATCGTTGCGTCGGGGATCATCAAGACTGACGCTACAACTGCTGCAACCACGATAGCTGACGGCTCACTACAAACAGATGGTGGGTTGAGCGTAACTTTCGATGCGGTAATTGGTGATGATCTAATCCTGATTTCTGACGCTGCCGTGTTGAGCTTAGGCATAGGCGCAGACGTTAAGTTGACGCATGACAATGCCACCGGAGGCACGCTGTCAGGGACACCGCTCGTCGTTGACTCTCTTGCGGCATCGGCACTAGCCGACGACACCTACACAGGAGTCGTGTTGGGCTTTATATCAAACGGGTCTATCGCTATTGGTCAGGCTGTATACGTTCATACCGCCGATGGAAGGGTTGCCATCGCAGATGCTAACGCTCTAGCGACTATGCCAGCTATCGGTGTTGCTGTTACTGCCGCAAGTGATGGTGGAGCAATAAAGATATTGACGCACGGAATTTATAACGACTCTGACGGTTTCGGTGGAGCTTTGACTGAGGGCGTAACTATGTATCTAGGAGAGGACGTAGGTACAGTCAACGCAACTATTCCTGATGCCGCTGGAGACTTTGTGCAGGTAATGGGCATAGCTGTTGGCCCGAGAGATGTCTTTATCAATCCTAGCCTAGACATCATCGAGAGGGCTTAGATGGCTAACCAAATAGAAGCTGTAAACGGAATAGCCATTACCAGCATCGAGGAGATTAACGGCCTAACGGACGACAATATAGGGAAGCTGAACACGCTTGAGTTCACAGGGGTTACGTTTACTGCGGCGACAGGCGGCTCTATCACTACTTCTGGTGACTACAAATACCATGCCTTTACAAGTTCTGGAACCTTTCAAGTCACATCCATAGATGATGACCCGCAGGTTGACTACCTTGTTATAGGCGGCGGCGGCGGCGGCGGTGGAAATGCTGGGGGTGCTTCCACTGTATATGCTGGCGGTGGAGGCGGTGCTGGAGCGCATAGGTATGCAACTGGCTTTACTGTTGCTGTGGCTTCCTATTCGATCACGGTCGGTGCTGGAGGAGCAGGGGGAGCAGTCGTTACTGACGCTGTTTGTACCGGAGGCACTGGAAGTAATAGTGTATTTTCATCCATAACTTCTAACGGCGGAGGTGGCGGTAGCGGTAAGTCAAACGGGGTAGCTAATGGAAATGCTTCTGGCGGCGGCGGTGCATGGGATGGTTCTGGTAGTGGAGAAGGTAGTGGTTGGGCTGGTGGAGCCGCTGGAACTTACGGAGGTGCCGGTGGTGCTGGTACTAGCACTCATACGCTTACGGGATTGGAGACATATTCAGGAGCGGGAGGGGGAGGCTCTGGAGGGGCTGGAATAACAAACATATGGTCTGGTGGCTACGGGGTTGGAGGGAATGGCGGTGCGGGTACAGCCCGATCAATGCCATCTTCCGTGACATACTCCCAGGGCGGCGGCGGCGGTGGAAATGTGAATGGTGGACTTCCGAAAGGTGGGACAATAGGCCAGACCGGTAATGACGGTGACACCAATCAAGGCGACGGCGGCGGAGGTGCTGGGAGACACGGGCCGTTTTTAGGTAGCGCACACCGTGGCGGTGGTGCAGGTGGGTCAGGCGTAGTAATCCTCAAGTATAAGTTTCAGTAATGGCACATTTCGCTAAGTTAAACGAGAGCAGTATTGTCACCGATGTAATAGTGGTTGCAGATAGTGATGCTGCTAAGAAAAATTGGGCCGGTCGCATGGTCCCTAACGAAGCAACAGGTATCGCTTTCTGCAAAGCATTACTTGGTGCCGATACTAACTGGGTTCAGACCAGTTATAGCGGTAGCATCCGCTTTAGGTATGCTGGCATAGGTTATACCTATGATGCGACCAACGATGTTTTCTATCGTCCGAACCCTTACGCATCGTGGACGTTAAATACTTCTACATGGGACTGGGACGCTCCTGTCGCATTACCAGATGATGAGGGGTATGACGATGAGGATGACCCAACTGAGTATGTTAGCTACGAATGGGACGAAGCCTCAACATCATGGGTGAACAGAACAGTTCATCCAGTTTAAGGAGAACATATATATGGCAGACGTAGCAATCGAGCTGGAGGACATCCAGACCGTATTAAACGTGAGCCCTGCATTTTCACAGGCAGTTCAGGCAGCAGCATTAAGCCGGCGCGTAGACGAGCTCGAGGCAGCAGCAGCGGCGGCTCCTGGGTGCGATTGCCAGGTTGATTCGTCTACGAAGAAAAAGAAGGGGGCATGATAACGTGAACGAGAACGAGTCCCCTGAGCCGATCGAGGAAGTAGCGGAGGAGGCGGTGGAAGTGGAGGCCCTGATGTCTCTCAACGATGTTCGTGATCGGTTTGTCGGTATTGTGGACAACGCCAGGGCCGCAGGGTTAGCGACCGTTACGAGCCGTGGATTCGCTGCGGTCGAAAGTTTCCTCGGCGCTCTCGCCGGAGACAAAGAGAAGCGACCGCCACCGAAGGAGTAACACGTTATGGGATGGCTGCTTGGGCCCCTTCTTGGGGGCGTACTGGGTGGGATCATCGTCGTCCGCCTCTTAGAGTTCTTCTTAGGCGGGGTATCCAGTGGTGTGATGAGTGTTATCCGCCCCATTTTCTTTGTCGGCACAGTGTCGGCTGTGACCACGCAGTCAGGCATGGGCAAGTTCACATCACTCGTGCGTAAGTTCCAGCGAGGCTCCGCTGTTATTGAGGATCAGCTAGACTCCATCACCAACACGAAGCGTGAACGTAAGTAATAGGAGAGACAGATATGAATGAATGGATGTTGGGCGGAATCGCAGTCGTAGCAATCGTATTTATGCTTGGCGGTGGAGGTTGGCTCTGGCGCGTTGCCACCAACCGCGCTCGTCGCAGCGCCCCGGCTGCCGCAGAGGCGGTCGCAAAGAAGGCTACTAAAGCAGCGGTCTAAAGATGAGGCGGTTCGCCCGTAGAGTCCGGTTCGGACTTCTCGGGACATTCTTAGCGTTCGGGACCGGGGCCGGCCTTACCTGGTACTACCGCGAGGTCATTTTTGGGTGGCTGATCGCCCCGGCTGACGGGATGCTCAGTCCTCATCAGGGGCTTCCCGTATACACCAGCCCCACTGAGATACTCTCGACCACCATCAAGCTGTCGCTGACGGGGGGAGTGGTTCTCGCCATCCCCGTTCTGGTAGGAACCCTGTTCTACCTGGTGCGTCCGTTGCTCAAGCGTAACGAGCGGCGGCTTGTCGCCCTGTTCCTGCCAGCGATCCTCCTGTGCTACCTCGCAGGGGTGTCTTTTGCCTATTTCCTGATGCTCCCGGTGGGAATCTCGTTCCTGCTGCACTTTGGTGAGGGCATAGCTGTACCCACCATCAGGATCTCGGAGTACCTGAGCCTAGTAATATCACTCATATTCTGG
>Ga0114996_10001656_pt1 | contig 29703 bp, 27 predicted proteins | sample ArcticOcean_MG_C_4_FD_87039 | JGI IMG/M metagenome (GOLD analysis project Ga0114996, IMG submission 87039) | Marine microbial communities from western Arctic Ocean - ArcticOcean_MG_CB4_134 | ecosystem: Environmental > Aquatic > Marine > Oceanic | place: Arctic Ocean: Canada Basin | collected... | reverse complement strand
TTTCACGCATTATTCAACAGGCGCTTAAACAATCGAATAACAATGTATCCGCGGCGGCTCGCCTCCTTGGCGTACCCCGTGATTATGTCCGTTATCGCTTGTCGGAGCAGAAGAAATAGGTTACGCTCTGGGGCGCATTTACCAAAAGAGAAGAGTGATTATCCCCACTTTTGGGGAATATGTACCAATAACGTAAATCTGATGAAATGAGCAAAGGGGCCTTATTACCTTAAGTGATTTGTTATTAATGACTTGTGATTCTATTCAAATCATGGCATAAGCTTTGCTTTAATATCAGTAAAACCATCGATTCTATCATAACTATCATGAAAGGATTATTAAACATACTTTTCACCCTCGCCTTTGCTGTTTTTACCTTGGGGCTTCACGCACAGGATAACACGACTGATGCTACGGATGATTCAACGACCATTGAGCGGCCGGAAATTCAATCGATCGAATTATCTGATGAAATCAACAATATCCTCGACCAATATCGCAATGAGCAGGGTTCCTTGCGCGATGAATTAAGGGCGCGATTGGATGCACTGGAAGAGCCGACCGCGAGTTCAAGGCGTGAACTTATCGAAGCTTTTCGGCTTGAACATGCCACACGGATTGCGGTTCAAAGAGAACGCTCAATCGATATTCGCAATGCCCAACTTCAGCATCGCAGAGACCATGTCACTGATCGGCCAGTCCGTGATGATTTATCTACAGCGGTTACCGATCGCAAAGCACTTTTTGAACAAAGGAGAGCTGAGATACTTGAAAAACGGCATGCTTTACGCAGCGACTTGGAAAGTGCCTCGAATGAAGATCGGCTGAAAATTATAGAAGATTTTCGTGAAGAAAACCTTCAACTGTTGCGCGACCAAAAACAATTGCGCAGGCAACTGCGTGATGATCTGCGTGATGATCTCAGCGGCGATCGTCGACCGACCGAATAGGGTAAACCTTAAGGTTTAGCGCTAATCATTTTCGTCTCGGGGTCAGACGATCTGGTTAAATCAGACCGACACGATATCATGTCAATTCAATGCCTTTCCGAAATCACGGCCTGTGTGTCATATTGAAAAACCATTAATAAATCAGATTAATTCTAAACGAGAAAGAATAGAGCATTGCTTCACAAATGGATAAAATATTTTTCCGCTTTTATTCTGATTCCACATTTACTTTGGTCACAGGATGATGCCACGCTCGATGAATGGTTATTCAATGACGACATCAGATTAGAAGAACGTCTTTGGGATAGAGACATCAATCTGCGTGTTAGTACCGGGTATAGCGACAACGTTCTTCTCGCATCAGTTTTTGAACAGGGATCTGCATTTATCGGCGCGGAGGTTGAAATGTTCACCTGGAGAAAACCTCAAAAGGGTCAGGTGGACATCCATTTATATCTGGATGCCATGCAAATCCATTATTTTGATGTGGATGGTATCGATAATGAACGGCTCGTTATCTCGCAGGGACAGATCAGCAATCGGCTGAATGAGCGATGGACTGTTGGAGCATCCATTCAGGGTAGTTATGTTGATCAGGTGTATGACATTTCACCGAGCGGATTTGAACTCGATACCACGACACTCGAGGCTGTAGATTTAAAGTTTACCCCTTTTATTAAGCTTAAATATAATAATGGCTACTTTGCCAGAGTTGCCGTTGATCTGCGGCGAGATTTTTTTCGCGATTCCATGTTCGACTTTACTGAACCCGCGTTAGAATTTTACGCCGGTAAACGCTTTGACCAGGGATCCTCTATCCGTTTTGATTATGCTTACGCTTATCGATTCTTTGACCATAGAGAGCAGCGTAATACAAGTGGTTTTCCTCTGCGTGGCACTTCCCTGGAATGGGAATCACACACGCTCGATGGCCGGTGGGAGCACTATTGGAATAAAGATAAATCTATTCAAAACAGGACCAAAATTGGTTTTAAATGGAACCTGGATAACGGTGATGGCTATTACGACTATTCTCTTTATAAAGTAAGCGAATCTATCATATTTTATTTAAATAAGTGGGTAATTGAAGGAGAATTTGCTTACAAATATTACGATTACACTATCCAAACGGTCAGCTTCGATGACCCCAACGGACGCTATCTTAGCCAGATGAACACCATGTTTAAGGTAGAAAGAAAGGTTAGTGAAAATTGGAAATTGTATTTCGAGTATCAACGCGAAAGAAGCCATTCCAACCGGACGGAAGACAAGTATATAGCTAATCGAGCCCTAATTGGAATCGATTGGCTTTTTTAAATAAGAATATTAAGACAATCCTAAATTTGTTTTAAATCTATCTTTTGTAATTGAAAGAATCATTCATTATTCTGCACAACGGAAAGATAACATTGAGCAAAGGCAGTTAACTTGAGCATTCAATCAGAGCGACGCCCATTCCCAGGAATTCCGATTTTAGTGGTTTTAATGACAACCCTGATCTTCGGAAGCTTGATTTTTATAATGGGCCTGAAGTCCCGTCGGGAGATACGGAGCCAGATCATAAATCGTGATGCTGAAGTTTTATATTCTTTGACCCTGATGGAGTTCAATCGTGCCGAGGAAGAAGCATTAGCCAATCCCTGGTTAATGGATATCGGCACCGATCTATTAACGGTTGTCCTAAAAACTTCGGAAATGAAAAGCGTTATTGCGGTCAGGCTTTTTAATCGTGAGGGGCAGTTTATCGATGCATTACCGCTGGAATTTCTAAAAGGTGAATTGGATGGCGATGAAATACGAAAAGCCAGGCAACTGCAGCCGCTAAGCGAATATCATTCGGAGGTCCGTCTCAGCAACTATTTCGTCAACCCCTTCGGAATTGAAGATGACACCCCCTTTCCTATACTGGAAGTCATCTTGCCCCTGCACAAGGCGGGCTCAGAGGAGATTATGGGGATAGCTCAGTATCTTATCGATGGGACGGACTAGTATCGAAACTGATTTTGCCGCCCTCGAGCGTAATTTTTATACCCAGGCGGGCATTGCATTCGGGAGCGGAACGCTCATCATCGCCTTAATATTGATTTTATCTTTTCGGCGGCTTCAACGCTACAGCGATTTGCTTGAAGATCGAAGCGAACGCCTTCTGGACGCTAACCATGAGCTCGCCCTGGCAGCTAAATCCTCCGCTATTGGTGCAGTTACTTCCCATCTCATTCATGGACTAAAGAACCCCTTGTCGGGCTTACAGGATTTCGTTAAGGGCAGGGATGGTGAAGTGCGAGAGGATTCAGATGAGGATTGGCAGACGGCAGCAGAGTCCGCTCGACGGATGCAAATAATGATTCAAGAAATAACTGCCGTTCTACAAGAACAGGAAACGGCCCAGAATTATGATTTCACTCTCGAGGAAATTAGAGATATCATAGTAAGCAAAGTCGAAGCGCTCGCGCAAAAATCCGGAATTAATTTTGATGCCAGCGAAACACCGATAAGCCATCTCGATAGCCGTCGTGGCAATCTACTTTTACTCGTCTTAATGAATCTCATTCAAAATGCAGTCGAAGCGACACCGTCAGGAAAAAAAGTGGCCCTCGAATTTCACGATCGTGACAACCGCGTGGCCATTCATGTCATCGACGAAGGGCCTGGTCTACCTTCTCATATACAGGACAATCTATTTTCACCCTGCCAGAGTAGTAAAGAAAATGGAAGTGGCATCGGCCTCGCGATCAGTTACCAACTGGCAAAGCACATCGATGCAGAAATTATACTTCAGAAAACCGGTTCCGAAGTTACTTGCTTTATTGTCAGTATTGCGATTTCAACTGCAGCAGAGGAGCTTAAAAAGAATATATCGAAGTAAATCACCGAAAATATTTATCAATTATGCGGAAGCTATTCACAACCCTCACTATCCTTTGGTTTTCAGTTTCATTGTGGGGACAAACCCCGGGTGAAGAACTGTGGAAATTCAATTCTGGTGGGATAATATTCTCCTCGCCCGCGGTCGGGGATAACGGGACGATTTACGTAGGGTCGCAAGATAGCAAGCTAAACGCGATCAATTCGGATGGAACTTTAAAATGGCAATTTACGGCGGGTGATTTCATTGATTCTTCACCGGCAATTGGTCCAGATGGCACCGTTTATGTCGGATCGTGGGATAACAAGCTCTATGCGATAAACCCGGATACCGGTGCCAAGATATGGGAATTTGAAACAGGAAGCCTAATCTTTGCTTCACCCGCAGTAGGTGAAGATGGCACGATATATGTCGGTTCTTCAGACGGGTTTTTCTATGCGATAAATCCAGACGGTTCGATAAAATGGACACTGACCACGACCGATGAACTGGATTCTTCACCCGCAATCGGGTTTGACGGCGCAATTTACTTTGGAAGCTATGAGGGCAAACTTTACGCCCGTAATTCCAATGGCAGTCCGAAGTGGACTTTCGACGTGGATGTCATTGAGGGCGAAGACAGCCGCATTATATCTTCACCCGCGGTCGACATTCAGGATAACGTATACTTTGGGTCGGGTAATAATTTATTCTATTCCCTTGATTCAGATGGTAATATCAATTGGTCATTTTTCACAAATGGCAAAATCGATACCTCTCCCGCTATAGGGCCCAATGGTAATGTTTATTTCGCGACGCGCGAAGATTTTCTCTATTGCCTGGATGATAACGGTATTGAACAATGGTCGATTCTCGTAGGGGATGTCTTTTATAGTTCACCCGTTGTCGACAGCGAGGGTAACATATACATCGCGGCCTTTGTCGGCAGCAACACAAGCCGGCTTTTTGCTTTCGATCCTGATGGCACTGAACTTTGGTCTAAAAGTTTCGTCGGTCTCATAGATTCTTCGCCTTCAATTTCGACCGATGGCAGTCTCTATATAGGCAGTTATGATCAAAATCTTTATTCTCTATTTGCAGGGAATTCATTGGCAGACAGTGACTGGCCAAAATTTAGAAGTACGCTAGCCAGTGACGGCAATATCTTTATCGACCTGACATTTGATCTCATTTTAGAAGGATCGGGTGAGGTCGTTGGGGAGGATATTATGCATCCGAATGGAAACATTTTTGATCAGGTACTACTCACTGGTCAAAGTGTGAAATTACGCGCTAAGACAAATCAAATTACCCGCGTCTCGTTTCTCGATGAAAACGAGGATATTGTTCAGGTAGAATATTTCGGTAATGGAAACTTAACTCTCAACATCGACCCGGCTACCTTCTTCCCTCCGGCACTGCCCGCGAAATACAATCAAAACGTTTTCTATGTGAGAGGGCGCCCAAGTGTAGTGATTGAAGGCGCGGACGCGGGAACTTTTTTTAGTATTTTCACTGTTGGCAGCATCAATGCCGTGAATCAAGCCTTGTTCCCGGAGGGAGTCGTATATGACGCTGAAGCGGATGTGACTTTAGTGGAAGTCATCAATTCTTCTGGAATGGGAGGGCTGCTGCTTTCGAACACGTTTTTTTCCGCCGACACGGGAAAAACTGGGGTCGATGCGGAGGGCGTTCCTGTTGCCGTGCGATTGACGGTAGGTGATATTGACGCCAGCAATAACGCCACGCCGCACTTGCTCTTTGGGCCTGGCTCTTTCACCGTAGCGGCGCAATTTCCCGGGTTGAGAATAACTGGGGGCGATCTCATGCAAAGCAATGGATTATCGGTTATTATCGCCCCCAGTGGATCGACGACGCCAGGTTTTGATACTCTGACTTCGCAGAATAACTTCAAATCTGACAATACTCCCCTCCCAACTCAGAGTATTGATGCCACTTTCATCAACGCTGATGGGACGCAACTGTCGGTTGCGATCGAAGAGGTTACCTTTTAGCTTAGAACTCCAGGATAGGAATCAATTGATTACGTCGTCGAAGTTAACGACCCCGTTAAAGCTTTTTGCTAAAATCTAAGCTCTGAACCCAAGCCAATCAACCAGCATTGGGATCCACGCATTTCGGTCCTAATTTAGGATCTTTAGAAGCGAAGATTTGCGGGAATTTTTCAGCCTCTTCATTTTTAGCGACCCAACTTTCAAGTTCTTCTGGTAAATCGGCGTCACGGTAAATGGCCTCTACCGGACATTCAGGAACACAAGCGTCACAGTCGATGCATGAATCTGGATTGATGTAGAGGCAGTCGGGAGCCTCGTGAAATGCTTCAACCGGGCAGACATCAACACAGCTTGTGTATACGCAATCAACACATTTATCAGTAACTATATATGCCATAATTCGCCTTAATCTTAAGAGGTGGACTTTATTAGATCAGAAATTAAAATGTAATGAGTAATGATTACAGATTCAGATAGGAAAATTCTTATAAGAATATTCCTTGTCTCTTTGTCAAGCTCCTTAGTCTAGATAAGTTCGTAGTCAAAAAGTCAAAAAGAGGAAAAGGCGAGTAACCTAACTTTTGTCTCCCTGCTGAGGGCTAATAGCCTAGTTCACTACTATGATTTATATTTATAAATCTTCTTCGTCCATCCAGTTATTAATAGAATAGATAGGTGGAACGCGCTGTCCCTAGCGCGTTTTATTCAATGCTTTGTAAATCAACCATCTTCGTCAGCCTCCTCGTCCCTGTTTATATCAGGGTAGTAATGAAGACGATGAGGCAGACGCAGACGAAGAATGTTAGTTCTATCCTAAATCAATCCGCATAATTCTACTTAAAACGTTTAATTAAAAAATACCTAAAACTATCAAATTGTTCTTTAGTTAAACGGCCCGCTAAATCTGCGGCGTCGAGTTTTTTTACCACGCTTTTTGGTAAAGTGATTTTCATTCTGGAGAGAATTTTATTTTGCGTCTCGTAATTTGCCTCATTAATAGGATCTGCCGGTAAATCAATTTTCCCTAAATATATATCTTTCCCAAGATTGAAGCGGGTCCCGTCAATATTTTTATTAGTGGCCGATGACCGCGACATGGAACTGTTAGAACTATGATCTGTGTTGCGTGGCGGTGGCGAATAATCGCCTGAACCCAAGGCGGAAAAAACAGGTAAGAGAATACAACTAGTCAGGAGACTGCTAATATATTTCATATTTATAAGTATGTGTTCGTTTATCGGTTAACAATGTAAGAAAACACTGAATTATAAACTAAGAGCACTTACCCACCTTTTTCTTCCCATAAAAAGAGTGAAAAAGAGCAAAATCCAGTTTTAGGTGTGAAACTGGATCATTTATTGTAAACGTAAAATCTCGTAAATTGAAGAACTTCCAAATTTTCAATTCTTCGACTTTCGACTCTTCTCCACATGCCCCAGCTCTTTCCCCGGTGCGACTTGATCTCTAACTAAACACTTTAATTCCGAAATTTCAGGAAAACGGCCCATCTCTTTACGTGACCAGATTAATTCTCCATTAGCGCGAATATCAAATACACCGCCCGATCCAGGGATGAGTGCTATTTCTCCAATATCTTCGTCGAATGTAGTCAATAGTTCTTGCGCGAACCAGGCCCCTCGTAATAACCAGCGACACTGCCTGCAGTATTTAATTTCTACACGCGGTTGATGAGGCATTGGATTTTCACTCATGAGAATTTGACCTTAGTTATTACTTTCTGAGATCCCAAGGGAAAAAGGTGCCAGAAAACATATTGATCCAATCAAGCAGGGTTTTAACAAATAGATTTCTGATATTGCACTTTAGAAAAATAGCATTGAACTATACAGGTAATTAGTTCGTTTTGAGAGATTAACCCCTATACTTGAATTTTATCCGAAATTACAGTGAGTGGGGCAGTGTAATATAAAGAAGGATGGCATTAAAAATCACAGATTATAAACCTGCAGTTCCTGAGCGTGATGAAGTTACGTCATGTGAACGGGAAAATAGGAGGCATATCCACTTTTCATTAAAGAAGAGGGTGTTTTTTGCGGTCATAGTTGTAGGGCTCTTTTTTGGAGGTCTTGAATTGATCTGTTATTTTGCCAGACCACTTTATATAAATTTCCGCAAACTTGGTTTGCCCGCTTATGCGGTAAGTACCATTCCCAGCACGATAAAATACACACTGAGAGAAAATGAGCTCTCACACCCCGATGCTGGACTATTATTTCACGTCCAACAGAATCCATCAGGTGAACCGATTCAAGGCTATACTGGTATTAATGCCTTAGGCTTTCGTGGTAATGTTTATGATCCCAATCTGCATAATGATGATGAGACAAAGGTTATGATACTGGGAGACTCCTGTTCTTTTGGGTGGGGCATTTTAGATTATGACCTTACGTTTCAATCAATATTGGAAGAGAGATTAGGTGAACACTCAGGTGAATTTAAAGTCTACAACTTTTCACAACCCGGATATAGTAGCAGTCAAGGAAAAGTTGTATTCGATAGATGGTTTTGCAAGGTCAACCCGGATCTCCTCATTATTTACTTTGGATGGAATGATATCTGGGAAACACCCCTCTTAACCGACAACCAGTATCTCAACCTCTTGCAATTTACTCATGCCCCTCCTCTTAAATGGATTCAAAAAACTCACACCTACCTCGCTTTAGAATCCCTTTATCAACGGTACATAATACAACCTGCCAACCAACATGCTCAGATCAATAATAAGAATGTGAGAGTTCCCATGGAGGATGCGATTGCGAATTTTAAAACTTTTGTCACCGCGGCAAGTGAGAGCGATACCGAAATTATTCTTATCTTACCACCTTTGTCCAATCGTGCGCCGCGATTGAGTGGTATTCTCAGCTATAATAATAAAATTCGTAATGAATTTCAAAAAGATGCGATGGTTCTCAATTTAAAGGACATGGATTACAATTCACCGAATTCATACGGGTTCTTTTTCCCCGATGGCTTGCATCCTAATAATGAGGGAGCAAAATATATCGCAGGCCAATTGACCCCCCTATGTAAACGAGTTGCTATGATGAATGGAGAAGGTAAACGAAAACCACTTTCTATTACTATGCTCGAGAGTGATGATGATTATTGAATGGGTGACACGCCAGTACATGGCATTTAGCTATTGATTCTTTGTCTTCGTCTACATTGGTTTTTTACCTGTCTATTAACGGGTAATTATGCGTAATAAATGATTCTTCTTCGTCATTTTCTGAATTGAAACAGGGACGAGGAGGCAGACGCGGACGAAGATGATTGTTATACGCACCAATTCATTAGGCGCAAGTCACCCCGGAGGGGTGTAACAAATGTAGCCCATAGCGTAAGCTGTGGGTAAATTAAAGTTGATTAAGAAATAGCCCCGGAGGGGTGACACAATTACGGTTTAAAGACAAACGGTGTCGCCCCGCTGGGGCTGGAATTTATATTATCTAACCCACAGCTTGCGCTGTGGGCTAAACAGGTATCGCCCCTCCGGGGCTTAGGAATAACTTCAGGGTAGTAGTTCTAAAAGATGCCAGGACGAATTCAATAGCTCTTCGTCTACCTCATCGTCCTCTTTTGTTTTTCAGCCCTATCTACTATCAAATTGTTAAATGTATTAAATACTACATTTTCATCATTCCTTTAAAATAAATCAGGGAGGAGGAGGCAGACGTGGAGGAAGACGAAGATGAAAACGAAGATTATATAGGGGGAAGTAGAGGTGTAACCGCTTTTACTTGATCTCTACAAAGTGTATTTATAGGGTATGTCTCTCATAAAAATTGCTGATGATATTACGTGAAGCTATCGCTGAGGACATCCCAACCATTTTTAAGGTGCGTGTTAAAGTGAGAGAGAATTTTTTGTCTCTCCAGGAGTTGAGGAATATGGGGATAACGCAGGAAAGTGTGAAGGAAGCCTTAAAGTCGGGTTGTAATGGATGGGTAGCGGAATACGATGACTTGATGGTTGGATTTTCTATTGCCAATAAACGGACGCGATCCGTTTGGGCGTTATTTGTCTTACCCGAATATGAAGGTCAAGGTATCGGGCGAGGTTTATTAGAATTGGCCATGCACTGGTTATGGGAACATGGCTATGATGAAATTTGGTTGGATACGGGGGCCGATCCTCATTCTCGCGCTAATGGATTTTATAAATATTTAGGTTGGACAATGAAAGAGACGACTTTGCATGGACAATTTCGTTATACCTTCATGCGTCCTTTAAAATAAAACAGCCCCTTAATTATTATCTATTTTTTGTTTTTAAATAGAACGCCTGTTATTTTATTGGAATGGGGGGCACCGATGATTGTCCTCATCATCTCTATTTATATCTACAAAATTGAGAGGACGAAGTTAAATATGACAAACGTGGGGATACAGGCAATCTGATTCATGGAAGATTATTTCCTCAATACCTGGGTTATCAGACATACTCCGTTATTTTTCCCATTTTACTATTGTGTAAATCGGGCGTCTTAAAATATAAAGCAAAGGTATGCCTTTGCATCCAGTTATGATGAATTGTTTGTTAAAATTGACATTATATACCTATTCAAAAAGCAAATATAAATTAAAAATAAAAGACACCCATGAGTGAATTAGAAGGTAAAATAGCCATCGTTACAGGAGCCGGTACCGGCATTGGCAAAGGTATTTCTCGCGCGTTTGCCAGCGAGGGCGCGAATCTTGTGCTCGCTTCACGTAATGAAGAAAATCTGCAAAAGACCGCAGATGAACTAAAAGAGTATAACTCGGAAGTTAAGATTATCCCGACTGATATTACTAAAGAAGAAGAAGTCATCGCCTTATTCAAACAGACGATGGATATATTTGGGCGTCTGGATATCCTGATTAATAATTCGGGTATAAGTGTAGGCAAATCGATAGATGAATTATCACTTCAGGAATGGAGCCAGGTCGTCGATTTAAATCTCACAGGAACATTTCTCTGTAGTCGGGAAGCGATGAAAATCATGAAGGGGCAGAGAGGCGGAAGAATAGTCAATATTGGCAGTATTTCCGGGCAGATGCCCCGCCTGAATTCGGCTCCTTATGTTGCCACCAAATTTGGAATAGCGGGATTAACGAAGGCGACCGCACTCGAAGGACGTGATTTTGGGATAGCCGCCAGTTGTGTGCATCCCGGCAATGTTGCAATCGAGCGGCGAGTGTCGAGTGATTCAGTCCAAGACCAGGAACCCATGATGTCTGTCGACGATATTGCAAAGGTCGTACTCACAGTGGTTACTTTACCTCCCCATGTGAATATGTATGAGTGTATAACCTTACCCGTCGGTCAGGTGTATTTAGGGAGGGGCTGAATGAGATATCAAAAAGTCATAAAGTATTTAATTCCGACGATTGACTAATGAAATAAATGAAGGCGCTTCTCGTAAGAGTTGGCATTGATAGTTCTTATGGGAAATGGAATGCGCCTATGGATCCTTATTCGAAGGATTTTATTTATCTCCCTATACCCGAAGAGAAGCGGAGTCATGCGTATCTGAAACGACACTATACCGAATCGCTCCCTGCCTTGACCCTGTTTTGTGAAAAATATTCAATAAATTTATTGAATGATTTAAAGTTTCCCTCTCCTCTCCAGGGTGCAGTGATGCATTTGGATCCGGACTTCCATGAGCTGACCTGCGGCGATAATGGTGCAAGGCGCGGGGCTGAGTTGTCCAGGATGAAGGCGGGGGACATTATTGTTTTTTATGCGGGCTTGCGCCCGATCAGGAGCTGTGAACATAAGCTTGTTTACGCTATTGTTGGGCTATATATAGTGGATGAAGTGATAGTCGCGGCCGAGGTAAATAAAAAACGGTGGTATCAAAATGCCCACACCCGTCGCGTCAAACATCAAGGTTCAGAAGTTGTCGCGCGGGCAAAAAAAAATGTGTCGGGCCGATGTGAACACTGCATTCCTATAGGAGAATGGCGTGAGGGTTCTTACCGGGTAAGGAAGGACATCTTAAATAAGTGGGGAGGATTATCAGTAAAGAATGGCTACATTCAGCGCAGTGGAGTTCCACCCCAATTTAATCACCCCAAACAATTCTATAATTGGTTTTTAAAGCAAAACGTAAGACTGATTAAGTCTAATAATTAATTATTGCATGAAAATGAAAGTCTTCACCCTTTCCCTCACTTTGATTTTTGCATTCACGCTTTTTGCCGAAGAACCCATTGAGATTGATATACCTATTTTTGAGGGTGGTTTTGGGGTCAAAATATATCAAGATATTGCGCGGACCTATGAGGAAGAGCATCCCGGTGTTAAGATCAACCTCTACGGCGATCCACGCATGCCGGATCAGGTGCGTATTCGTATCATCGAAGGTAACTATCCTAACGCGACAACATCAGAGGTGTCGTGGCATAACTTAATTCAAGGGGGAAAAATTCTTGACCTGGGGCCCTACCTGGAAGGACCGAATTGGGAAGGCGATGCCCGGTGGCGTGATACTTTTCTTCCCGGGGCAATTGAGCATTGGCAAGACGGTGAGCATGTTTGGGCAGTCCCTTTTGCCTATGCCACGCGGGTGATTTTTTATAACAAAACCCTGTTCAGAGATAATGGATGGGAAATTCCTCAAACTTGGGATGAGCTGTTCAGCCTCTGCGACCAAGTCAAAGCAGTCAATATTGCGCCCTTCGCATTCCCCGGTGTTTACATGAGCTATGGTGATATGATCTTAAGAGCGGCTTATTACAACCTGGTTGGGCCGGATGCGTATCGACGTTATAATCTTCTCGAGAAAGGGACGCGTTCCAGTCCACAATTCATAAAAGCCGCAGCGATTCTTCAGCGGCTTTCTACCCAGTATTTCCAGGAAGGGTGGGAAGGTATGAGTCACACCGGTTCCCAATTGCAGTTTTTTCAAGGAAATTCCGCAATGATTGCCAACGGCTCATGGATGGTGAGCGAAATGTCAGGTAAAATCCCTCAGGATTTTGAGCTCGGGGCATTTAATATACCTGTTTTCCCAGAGGGAATAGGATCCCGGAATGCGGTCCAGGCTGGAAGCGAATATTTCTTCCTTTTCAAGGAGGTGGAAAATATTGATATAACGGTTGATTTTTTTCGTTATCTAACCTCCCGGCGATGGGCAAAAACTTTCACCGAAAGGCGGGATGCCTCTACCGCGATCATCGGAACGCCTCTGGAAAGCTACTCACCGCTGATGCATGATGTAGCATTGATCATTGAAAACTCAACGGCTACCTATGGTACCCCAATTGGCTCAACACCCCCTTATCCTGGGATGGGTCAAGCAGAAGAAGACGCGCGGGCGATGCTCATGTATAATGAACTTTCTCCCGAAGAATTCGGTGATTTTCTCGAAGCAGCGGCAGAAAAAGAAAGATTCATCAGTATAAACCCCAATCAAGTGGTCTATCGTCATACCATGGCTGGATCTCTTCTTGTTTTCATTATTGTAGCCGCTTTTGCATACACGATTTACATCGAGCTTAAAGCGAGGAAAAAAATAAAACCGGTCAGTTATTCTCCGGGCAAGTTGAATGCGCGCTATGTGCTTTTATTCATCGGACCGGCAATGGTGATGTATCTGGTCTTTTCCATTAAACCATCGTTGGAATCTTTTGTCTGGGCCTTTACCCGGTGGGATGGAATTACGGATCGAGAGTATGTGGGCTTGCTGCATTTCAAACGGCTTCTGTTTGAGAGCGATGTATTTTGGAAGGCGCTTAAAAATAATTTGTTCGTCATGTTTGTTCCCCCTCTCTTTGTCATTCCGATCGCGCTTTCAATTTCCTTTCTTATCAGCCGTCGGGTCTGGGGCAGCAATATGTTTCGCATTTGTTTTTTCTTTCCGAACATCATGGGGGCCATCGCGATTACTCTACTGTGGATGAACGCCTACGATCCCCAGGGGGGGTTGGTCAATGGGGCGCTCGTCGGGCTGGGCTTTAGCCAGTTTGAAAATTACCCCTGGTTGTCACAGGAACATTTATACTGGTCGCTCATCCCCATCGCGATTTGGGGTGCTTGCGGTTTTAACATGATTCTCTATCTCGCCGCAATGGAGAACGTGGACACCGCCTTATACGACGCGGCGTCGATCGATGGTGCTACCACCTGGCAGCAGTTTATTTTCATTACCATACCGCAGATCTGGGAAGCGTTGACGATCTCTGCGGTTTTCATGGTTATCGGCGGTTTAAAAACGTTTGAATATATCTGGTTACTGACCAGCCAACAGCCGACTTCGAATACGCATGTCATAGCCACTTACATGGTAACCACGATGTTTAAGGAATTTAAGGTAGGCCAGGCGACAGCAATCGCGGTGTTATTATTTATCTTAGTATTCTTTGGAGCGTTGGTTACACTACGCTTGATGAAACGGGATACAGCGGAGGTTTATCAATGAAAAACAGACCGGGCAGAAAGCGGTTCCTAGAACCGATCGTGAAGATGCTCATATTTAGTGTGCTCCTGAGTTATCTCATCGTGGTTGTTTATCCATTAATATGGATGAACTACACAGCGTTAAAAACGGACCAGGAAATATTCATGGAGCCTTTTGCCCTTCCCAGTCTGGATAATCTGCAATGGGAAAACTTCGAGCGCGCCTGGGTTGACGCCCATTTCTCGCAATATTTTGTCAATAGTGCACTTGTAACCGCTTGTGCGCTAATTCTCTGCCTGATTCTAGCCTCGATGGCCGCCTATGCACTGAGTCGATTTCGTATTCCCGGAGGGACGATAATGTTTTACCTCTTTCTTTCCGGACTCATGATTCCCGTGCAGTTATCCATTATTCCCCTCTTCTTTCAGATGCGTGAGTGGGGTTTGCTTAACTCGCGATTGGGACTGACTCTTGTCTATATTGCCGGAGGACTCCCCTTTGCCATTTTTATCCTCGCCGGTTTTTTTAAAACATTACCTCGATCGCTCCATGAAGCCGCGCAGATCGATGGCTGTAGTGAATGGCGGATATTCTGGAGCATCATGTTGCCGCTCGCCCGTCCAGGAATCGTAACGGTAGCTATATTTACCTTTCTCTCGTTCTGGAATGAGTACTTCATTGCCTACATGTTTCTATCCGGTGAAGGCAGTGAAAGTATTCGGACTCTGCCCCTTGGCCTGGCAAATATTGCGATTACTTCACAATATCGCAGTGACTGGGGCGTTTGTTTCGCGGGGCTCGTCTTGGTTCTCGTCCCCACGCTTCTCTTTTATGTGTTACTCCAAAGACAGATTGTAAAAGGTGTTGCGGCGGGCGCACTAAAGGGGTGATTTATTATAAAATCGAAGGAATGGAGCTTTTTATAAGGAGTAAATTAGAATTAATAGAAAGTGGACATCTCATTGATCTGGAGTTTATTCATCACACTTAATACATTAACTCTCATAACCCTGAAAGGAAGCGATGTCAGCAGCAGAAAATAACCAAGTCCTTTTAACTAAACATACACGAAGAGAATTCCGGGAGCGGATGCAGGGAGGTGAACTGAAGGCTTGCATCATTCCCGTTGCCGCTATCGAACAGCACCTTGAACATTTATCCATGGAGCATGACTGGCGGAGCGTCATGCATATTTCTGTAGAAGTCGCTAAACGTCTTCATCCGCAAGTATTGGTTGCACCCTCAATGAGCATAGGGATCAGCGAACATCATATGCGGCATATTGGTACCTTGACCGCATTACCCGGGAGTTGGCTGGGAGTTTTATTCGATACCATTCGCAGTATGAACGATGCCGGGTTTACCAATATCCTCGTTCTCAACGGCCACGGGGGAAATATCGCCCCCTGCGAGGGGATGTGGGGACAGTATCTCCAACGGTTTGAGATAAACCTTACCTTTGCCCCCTATTGGGACTTCCTCTCAAAGGACGTCGCGGAAGCGAATTTAAAGACAAAGCGCTATCCGGGGCACGCCCAGGAATTTGAAACCGCTTTTGCCCTTGCCGTATTTCCCGAAAATGTACGGCACGACGCGATGCAGGAGCAGGAGGATAAAGAGCCGCTGGAAGCAACGGCCGAAGCCGGTGCAGCGATGATTGAATCCATCGTTGAAAACACCGCAAAATTCGTCGCCGGTATGATTGACGGCACAAACGTGGAGGAGATTCCCGCCTTTCACCCTTAAATCAGTCAGGAGATAACACTATGTCCGGAAAATTAAAAATAACCGATGTCGAGCGCATCGTTGTCGCGGTGCCGTTTACCCCACGTTGTGAAAAGTGGAATGCCCGTGAAGTCTATCAGTGGCGGGTTACGGAAATCATTCGTTTATCTACAGACTCTCCTGACATTGTTGGTTTCGGTGAAACGATTATTCACTACACCTTTGGTTGCGTTTCCGATGAAGCGATTGAGCGCGTGAAGGGTGGCAATCCCGCCGATTTCCTCGGTGATGATTCCCTGGGCGCGGGCCTGCAAATGGCCATGTATGATGTAGTGGGTAAAGCGCTGGGTGTCCCCGCCTATCGCCTCTTCAATTTACCCCGTGTCCGCGAGTGGTGCCCGATATCCTGGTGGAACATCGATTTTCCTCCCGAAGAATTTGCGGCTGAAGCAAAAGAGGCATTAGAGCATGGCTATACTTCTTATAAGATCAAAGCGCGTCCCTGGTGGGATGTTTATGAGCAGGTAAAAGCAATCAGTAAAGTAACGCCTCACTTTTTTGAACTCGATCTCGATTGGAATCAGATGCTGCTGAATGCTGGTAACGCTACGCCGGTCTTAACGGATCTCGACGAATTTGAACGCATTGCCATTTATGAGTCGCCCATTATGCAGCACGACATTGAAGGGCATCATCAATTGCGGCAAAAAATTAAACATCCGATCGCCCTTCATTTTGCCAATCCACCATTCCCCAGCGTTGTTCGCGATGAAGTGTGTGATGGATTCGTTATTAGTGGTGGTGTAGAGCGGGTGTTGCGAGAAGGCCAGCTGAGTGAGGCCTTTGAAAAACCGTTCTGGTTACAGTTGGTGGGCACTGGGTTGACGACGACTATGTCATTACATCTCGGTGCGGTGCTTAAATTTGCCCAGTGGCCGGCGGTGAATTGTCTGAATAATTACGCTGATGATCTTCTTGTCAATCCCTTGACTATACAAGGTGGTTACGCGCGTGTACCGGATGGACCGGGGTTGGGAATCGAAATTGATGAGGAGGCGCTTACCCGTTATAAGATGGAGCCGCCTTATAAACTTCCTGTACCGCGACAGATCCTTTCGGTAATATGGAGTAGTGGTCATGTGCGCCATTATTCTGACATGACGCAATGCAGGAATGACGCTCTCGCTGGCAATGTTCCCGCTCAAGAGCGTGGCGTAACTATGGACGTAAAACCCGACGATGGTTCAAAAGATTGGGCAGATCTCTATGCGAGGACTGAAAGTGGGCCGGTGATAGACCAACTCTAAAAAGATGGAATAAATTAAGGTCGAGCTTCGCCATGGGTAAGCTTAATCACGTTCACGCATATACGCTTTTTCACATGTTCATTTTCAATTTTTGACATTTTGACAATCAAATGAATTACGGCATCAGCACTCTGGTAGTACAAGATGAAGACTTAGAACCCGGTCTCCAAAGAATAAAGAACGCGGGTTTTAACGAGATTGAGTTGTTATGGGAGCCTTCTCATTTCAAGGCGAGCGAGCATTCGACAAATGCGGTTTATGCGCTTATGAATCAATTAGATCTTTCGATGCGTGTCGGTCACAGCCCAATAATTGATATCGATCTGGCCTCTTTCGATAAGGAAAAAAGAAATGCTTCAATTGAAGTGATTGCCCGATCATTTACTGTGTTCAAGGAGCTGGGAGCTGAATCGGTGGTTGTTCACGTCAATGGTTATTCGCTTGATTATAGTGAAGAGAACCGAAGTGCGAGCGCAAGTAACTCTAAAGAATCTATTCTCGCGTTAGTCGACAGCGCATCTGATGCTGGTATCAAGATGGCATTGGGAAATCTGCCGCATCGCGGGACATCGCGGCCTTTTCATTCAATGGAAGAACTACAGGCGTTAATAATGGATATGCCCAGGGAGCATGTTGGTTTATGTCTCGATACTACGCATGCCAGGTTCGCCGGACATGATCCATTGCAACAGTTAAACGTGGCCGCAGACAGATTGTTCACTTTACATTTACATGATACTGATGGAGACGACGATCGTCACTGGGTGCCGGGGAGGGGTATCATTGACTGGGACGCGTTTATCGCCAGATTATCAGAATTAAATTTTACGGGTTCAAGGACACTTGAAGTACAATCAACTCTGGAGACAAGCGATAGCGTACTTAAAGCGAGTTTTAGTGTCGCCAAAAACTGGGAGTCACACTATAAGTAATTTTTAAAGATGGAAAAAGAAAAGAAGTATTTAAAAGTATTCATTGCCGGTTTAGCGTTTCCCGCAACGATTCTCCCTTTTATTTATTCTTCTTTGTTTTTATCAGGTCATAACGCAGTAATAAATATACCCGTACAATTTATTCCTCATTATTTACCCATTATCTTTGGTCTGTGGAATATGCTTTATTTTGCGATTGGAGAAAAATGCCCGATAAAAAATAAAAATAGGCGTTTATTGGCATGGGGTGCTCTGCTCGGTCTCATCGCCACATTGATAGGGATATTTATTATTGGCTTGCCTGAATTACTCTATGGTTTGACAGGTCCGTTACAATATTTGCCTCTTATTGTCGTCCCCATTTTTTATGGTCTCATATGGCGATATGTCGTCAGCTCATTAAATGATCTCCTCGGCTTGGAGACTGGTTGAGGAGAGAGAACGAGAAGCCTAGAAAACCAGGGGGCCAGATAGTCGGATTAGAATGGTTGCGAGATTCTGACCATTAGATGTAGTATGAGACTAAGTAAGGAAAGCTGGTTCCCCCTCCACGATTCTTGTACAGCGTCCTGAATTACTCATTCTTTCTCGCCGGTTTTCCGGCTCTCTGGTGCTCTGACTTTCCGATTTTTTTAGATTTCCATTGCCATGCCGTCACTGCCGGTATCGGCGGCACCGGCAAGTTTACCGCTCACAGGATCTATGGTAATCGCGTTCACTAAACCTAATCCCCCATGGCTGAAAGGCATGCGTACTACGGGATGTTTTTTCCGTATCTCTGCACAGACCATTTCAGGAATACGGGCCTGACAATGAATCAAATCACCTTCGCAATCACAACGGGGTGCGTGTACCGCGTCGCTGATGCTCATTCCAAAATCAATCACGTTAAGTATTACCTGCAATATTGAGGTAATAATCCGTGTTGCACCCGGGGCTCCAAGAACAAGAAACGGTTTACCCTTCTTATAAATAATCGTGGGCGTCATACCGGTGGTTCGACTTTTACCCGGGGCATAGGAGTTCGGATGACCGGCGAGGGGATGGTAATTGATCATTGAATTATTATACATAAATCCCAGCCCTGGAGTAATTACTCCCGATGACATGCCAAGTGAGTGAGTGAGGGCTACACAGTTCCCCTTGCTATCGACGACGGTGACATGGGTGGTGTCTGGAGATTCGAACGGAGTGAAAGACACATCAATGGGTTGACCGGAGTCGATGTGCTCACGCCACTCTTTAGCGCGCTCCTTCGATACCATCCATTCCAACGGTACATCGATGAAAGTAGTGTCAGCTAAATGTTTATTGCGATCAGCAAATGCCGCTTTCATGGCCATCGATATGAGATAAATGTAATCGGCGGAATTATGATCATAAGCTGACAGGTCATACCCTTCGAGAATGTTGAGGATCGCGACCAGAGTTGGTCCCCCATGCGGGGGAAGAACGGTGCTAAGTGAAAAGTCCCGATAATTACCAACGAGTGCTTCATCCTCACGAATTCGATAATTTTTAAAATCCTCGGTTGTAACAAAACTGTCATTGGCTTCCAGGTCCTTAAGGATACCCTGGGCCAATTCGCCTTCATAAAAGTCATTCGGACCTTCTTTCGCGAGGTGCAACAGGGTGCGGGCGTAATCTGGATTGTGCAATCGTTCACCGGCATCATAAGGGCTGCCGTCAGCTTTCAGGTAAATCCGGCTGGCTTCCTTGTTTTCCTTAATGTAGTCAAGCATCGTGGAAGATTCAGGGAACTTGGCTTTACTCTTCCATGAATCTGCAAGCGTGAAACCAACGATGAATCCTTCTTCAGCAATCTGCGCTGCCGGCCCAATGGCCTGCTCCCAGGATATAGTGCCCCACTGTTGCAACACGGCTGATAAACCTTTGACCGTACCCGGTGTGCAGATCGACTGGTAACCGCATTCGTTTACTTTGCCTTCCAGAAAGTAACCCCACCCGTCAGGATTGGGGCGGATAACTTTATCCATCCACATTGCCGGATCAACTTTTGATCCCGCTAAAGCAGGGGCATCCAGAACCGCGGCTTTCACATTCTCCTCGGAAGAGGGAAGTGCGGGTTGCAGCGTTAATAAAATATAGCCGCCGATTCCACAACAGTGAAAATCAACAATCATTTGGACAAAGGCGCATGTCACTGCCGCATCGATAGCGTTTCCGCCATTCATTAAGACCTTAGCTCCTTCTTCCACCGCCTGTGGCTGCGGCGCGACAATCATACTTTTCATGTTTATACTTTCTTTTTGAATAAAAGATCTTCTATTTTATTAAGAAGATATAACATAACGTCAGGTATACAAATAAAGATAAATCGTATTTATAAATATACAGTCGCGTTTCGTCGTGGCCGCTACATCATTCTCTAAATCTTCTTCTTGTGTTTTATGTGCCTTTGTAAGATCTCGCCTCGCAATTACGAGGCTCGGTAGTGGCTATTCTCATGCGAAACTCAGTATTAGGATTACTCTTTGTTTTAATTACACTTTGCTCTTCCGTCGCGGCAGATTCCGGTAAAAACAATTCCACTGATGAGTTATTCACCTGGGAGGAATTACCAGAATTTCCCGATAAAGGGGGCGTAGCCGGAGCCTTTCTTGGAACAAGTAATGGTGCATTGATTATTGCCGGGGGTTCGCGATCACCTCAAGCAATGAGCAATAATAATGAGAGCGTCACTGATGATTCTATTTACGTTTTAGAAAAAACGGATGAAGAAGGATATAGCTGGTATACAGATTATAAACTGCCGCACCCTATCACCCTGGGCGCTTCAGTCGTTACGGATAGAGGACTGGTCTGCCTGGGGGGACGCAATGAAAAGAATCTCTACAATGATGTATTTATTTTAACGTGGAATATTGAAACAAAGGAGATTGAAAGAGAGGAATTACCCGGTCTCCCTCAAAAATGTTACGGATTGGCAGCAGCACAATTGGGTAATAAGATTTATGTTGCCGGGGGGATGAATGAAGCGGGAACACTCAATAATTTCTGGAGCTTAGATCTTACACCGGGTGAGGTGTCGAATTGGCAAGAGCTTCAATCCTTTCCCGGTTTAGAACGATACAGTGCGACACTGATTGTCCAAAACAACGGCTACCACCCTTGTCTCTATCTATTTAGTGGTAAACGTAATGATGACTATCTTAAAGATGCTCATATTTATGATCCAGAAGAAGATGATTTAAGTAAACGCTGGAAACAGATTGCAGAAATGCCACGGGCCTCATTTCAGGCAGCGGGAACTACGGTCGGTAAATCTCATATCATGATATTCGGCGGTTCCGATAACAACCAGATGAGTTCGCTGAATGACGAGATTCGATATGCCGATGATATTATCGCTTACCATACAATAACCAACACCTGGGTGACGTTCGGACACACGCCGCAAGGCGTGGTAAATACCGGCATCGTTCCCTTTGCTGACGGATACGTTTTGGCGAGCGGTGAAACTTCGTTGGGAATCCGAACTCCCAAAGTTTATCACGCGCGAACAAAAAGCATAATTAAAAGGTACTTTCATCCCCTCGATTACGCCTCTCTCATTGTATATCTGGTCATACTTATGGGAATGGGGTTTTACTTTTCCAAGCGGGAAAAAACGACGAAAGATTATTTATTAGCCGGGCAGCGAATTCCTTACTGGGCGGCGGGGTTGAGCATGCTGGCCACGGGTGTGAGCTCGATTGGATTTATGGCTATTCCCGCAAAAGCCTTTGCCACTAACTGGGTCTATTTTTCCGCTATTTTCATTTGGTTTATCATTGTCCCGTTTGTTAATAGCATGATCGTTCCCTTTTATCATAAATTACAGATCACTTCTGTTTACGAATATCTTGAAGCAAGATTTAATGTCGCCGTTCGTCTCATTATTGCCGGTTTATTCTGTCTCTTTCAAATTCTTGGACGCATGAGTGTGGTTCTTTTTCTGCCCGCACTCGCGCTCTCCGCGGTGACGGGTATCGATAAATACACCTGCATACTTCTCATGGGTGTATTCGCTACTCTCTATACGGTAATGGGTGGCATGGAAGCTGTCATCTGGACGGATGTTATTCAACTCTTCGTTCTCATGGGTGGTGCCATACTCTGTATCGTACTTGTAATCTCCGGCATTGATGGCGGGGTGGGGACTTTCTTTGACGTTGCCTTTGAAGATCGAAAAATGAAGCTGGCCGTTTTAAAATGGGATTACACGGATGCGGTGTTATGGGTTGTTCTATTGAATGCTCTAATTTATCGCCTGCTTAACTTTAGCACCGATCAAACGATCGTTCAGCGAATTATGACGACGTCGAATACAAAGGAGGCGCAAAAAGCGATATGGTGTGATTGTCTCTTTTCAATTCCCTGGTCTTTTATCGCGTTTGGTTTGGGAACTGTTCTCTATGTCTTTTATAAAATGCATCCAGAAAAGTTAAATCCAACCCTGGCAACCGATGCGATTGTCCCATTGTTTATTGTTCAGAATGTACCAATTGGACTCAGTGGTATCATCATTGCCGGAATTTTTGCCGCCGCGATGTCGAGCTTGGACAGTTCTATGCACAGCACGGCGACTGTGATCGTCACTGATTTTTATAAACGTTTCAAACCGACGGCTACCGATCATCAACTACTGTCTGTCTCGCGCTGGTTGACTGGATTACTCGGTATGTTTGGTACGGGAGCGGCCCTTTGGATGGCAAAGATGGACAGCTCATCGATATGGGATGTATTTATAATCGCTTTAAGTCTGTTTGGTGGCGCGGTAGGAGGGGTATTTGCGCTCGGCATCTTTACCAATCGCACGAATAGCGCCGGCGCTATTCTCGGAACGGTGTTAAGCGTCGTTATATTGTATTGTGTAAAAGAATATACCGAGATCCATTTCTTTCTTTATGCCTTTGTCGGTATGACAGTAGGAATTATCCTGGGTTACATTTTAAGTTTTATCACACCCGGTAAACCAAAATTCGAAGGATTGACGGTTCATAGCAAAGGAAAAGTATAAGATGAAGTTGGGGAAAGCTTTTTCTCTCTTTCTTTTCTTATGTCTGGTGTCGCCTGTATCTACTGTCAAAGCTGATAAAGAAGAGACGTTGCAGGATCCCAGGTTAGGGCGGATTTATAAAGATATTCGCAGACTGCTCAGGCAACATTATCCCGATGCCGTGTCTCATCGATTGAAAAACAAAATCCATTTTGAATTTAATACTCGTCTTTTCATTATCCATGTCCCGACAAAAATGGGCGATTGGCAGGATCCATGGGAAGAGAGAGGTCCAAGAAAAGGAGGTATCCTTGGAAAAGTTGAAATTGTAGATGGGAAGTACATGGGGGCGGCGATGGTTCCACAAAGTTTCGACTATAGATACTTTTCTATTATGCTTATGGCCCCTTACTCAATAAAGAACGATTGCCACCTCACCGTCCATCTCTCTATCCCGAGATTGGAGACCAAGCCGGACTTCATTGAGGAATTCACTGAACTGGTCAATGACTTCGAGAATAGAATCGAAGTTAAACCGTAAAATCCTAAAGCGACGACTGGTGCTTCTTGTGGCTATCTCAATAGGTGGCGAAGACCCGTCTTCGTCCTGTCCCGCATCGCGGGAGGACTACACCGTGGCAAGCGAAGGCGTAGTTTTATGACATGATGATAATCTCAAATATAATCGTCAGCTGAATCCTGTGGCACGAAGCCGACGACCTCACGCGCGTGAGTGATATCGCGGTAACTCCACTTGTTGTTCGATACACCGTAGAAAATATCATATTTCAAACTGTCAGGTGCTTCGATGCATTTTTCTATTAACTGTGCAATGTCACGTTGGCTGCACCATATTGCATTTTGCCGCGTATTAAGGGGCTTATCTTCAGCGTTAACACCACCTATGCGAAGGCAGAGGATAGAGAGATTGGTGGTATCAGTGAAGTGGCGTGCCAGGGTTTCACCCCATACTTTGCTCGCTCCATAAAGACCTATCGGGCGCGTAACCGATTCATGCGTCATCATTTCCCAGGAGTCCGGGGCTTCATCGTATTTTCCTTCGGCAATGGCTTTATAGGGAAACTCTCTTTCCCAACCGGCAATCGTTGCCCCACTGCTTGCAGATACGATCCGTTTAACCCCGGCTCGCCTTGAGGCTTCAAAGACATTGTAAGTGCCAATGACATTTGCAGTATGAATTATATCCCAGGTTGCGCCTAATTTCGCAAAGGCTGCCAGATGGACGACTACATCCTGTCCCTCAAATGCGGGCTGGATCGCATCCAAGTCCGCGATATCCGCCTGTAGACATTTAACCCCGGGGACATCGCTCCGATTGAGCGCGCTGAGCTCATGCTTCCCCTCTAACTGCTTGCGCGCCGCACCGCCAATCAGTCCACTCATCCCGGTTATTAGTATTTTTTTACTCATTGGATTTCTACGGTTTCTGGTTTAAAAATGGATCAGTAATGCAGGTGAAAGAAGGGTGATTCTAAAGAAATTGATAAATGAGAAGCCATATTATTCTCTTATCAGGGCGAGAAATGAAGCGGCGAAGCACTTTGGGAGAGCTACATTCACCGAAGATGAATAAAAATCCGATCGAACACTGATTTTAATTGGAAAAATCACCGCGATGACCATATTGTACCTATCGTTTTATGATAAATAAGCTCTCAACCAGAAAGGAATAGAACATGATCGCTACGCAAGAAGCTGCATTTCCCGAAGTCGGGTTTTCTCCAAAAGCAAATGAATTTATCTCATCACCTAAACAAATGTTGATCGACGGTCAATGGGTCGACGCTGCTTCGGGGAAAACGTTTCCCGTCTACAATCCGGCGACAGGTGAAGAAATTACACAAGTCGCTGAAGGTGACAAAGAGGATATCGAACGCGCGGTGTCAGCGGCAAGGAACTCTTTTGAGAAAGGTGTCTGGCGAAATTTAACACCTTCAGAAAGAGGAAGTATCATTTGGAAAATAGGGGATCTCATCGCGGAGAATGCCGAAGAGTTTGCCGAGCTCGAATCGATCGACAATGGAAAACCCAAAGCGGTTGCCAGTGTTGCCGACCTGCCACTCGCGATTGATCTCTTTCATTACATGGCTGGATGGGCTACAAAGCTTGAAGGTAGTACGATTCCGATTTCGATGCCGGGCAGTTATCATGCTTACACGATGAGAGAACCGGTCGGTGTGGTCGGACAGATCATTCCCTGGAATTTTCCGCTCCTTATGGCCGCATGGAAATTAGGACCTGCATTAACGACCGGAAATAGCGTTATCCTCAAACCCGCCGAGCAGACGCCTTTGAGTGCAATACGCCTGGGTGAACTTTTGGCTGAAGCAGGCGTCCCCGATGGTGTTGTCAATATTGTGCCCGGTTATGGTGATGCCGGGGCGGCTTTAGCCGCTCATGATGGGGTGGATAAAGTCGCGTTCACGGGTTCCACTGAAGTGGGTAAACTTATTGTTCAGGCCGCTGCAGGGAATTTAAAAAAGCTTACTCTGGAATTAGGAGGAAAATCTCCCAATGTTCTTTATAAAGATGTCCCTGATTTAGGTGCCGCGATCGAAGGTGCTGCGAATGCGATCTTTTTCAATCACGGCCAATGCTGTTGCGCGGGCTCGCGCTTGTTCGTTGAAGCCGATGTTTTTGATGATGTCCTTAACGGAGTTGCAGAACACGCCAATAAAATAAAAGTGGGTCCAGGTTTGGCGAGCGACACTGATATGGGGCCGCTTGTCTCAGACGAACAATTGGAACGCGTCTGCGGCTATATGGCATCAGGTGTCGAGCAAGGAGCACAACAGGTAGCGGGTGGCAATCGTCTCGGTGATTCCGGTTATTTCGTCCAGCCCACGGTATATACCAAGACGAATCAAGACATGAAAATCGTTAAGGAAGAAATTTTCGGTCCGGTTGTAGTTGTCGAACCATTTAAGGAAGGCGATCCACTTATTCAACACGCTAACGATAGCTCCTACGGTTTAGCCGCCGCGGTGTGGACCAGTGATATTTCTAAAGCGCATCGGACCGCCGCTGAACTACGTGCCGGAACAGTATGGATAAATTGTTACAATGTATTCGATGCATCGCTGCCATTCGGCGGCTATAAACAATCCGGTTGGGGTCGGGAAATGGGCCATGAGGTTCTTAACAATTATACCGAAACAAAGGCTGTTGTCGTCGCGTTGTAAAGCGTGGGTAATAACCATTTTTTAAGCTTAAACTATGGGGTGTAAGGGGTGATTCCCTTTACGCCCCAAAACATTTAAGAATCAGGGTGGAACGCGCTGTCCTCAGCGCGTTGTATACATGCGATAATAGAGAAGCGGGCTAGGGATCAGCCGTCGCCAAGGCTATGTCGGACAGGCAGCCCGCTCCACCTGGGGTTGAAAGATACAGAATACTAAAATGTCTTAGTAATTATCGTAATGCCGCACATACGCTTTATCGCAGTCACGTCATTAATACGTAACCCTTACATAATTCCGTAGGTATCGAAGGCTTCCTGGGAGGGCATTCCCTCTTCAATGGATTTTCGAACCATGTTCTCACCTCTGACTTTTTCCAGCGCGCGATTGACTACATCCTCCTCATGCTCTTGAGGAATTATGACAACGCCGTCAATATCGCCAAAAACGATATCACCGGGGCTTACCTCGACTCCATTGGGAAACGAGATTCTACAGCGAAAGTCGACGACCCGACCGCGAACACCCTGGTCCTGCGCGTACCGACCGGTCGAAAAAGTGGGAAAATTTAACTTTAATATCCCATGCGTATCACGGCTGACTCCATTTACAACAGCTCCCACCGCTTTACATTTCATGGCTCGCACACTCATGAGTTCCCCCCATTGCGCGTAAGTGTGTGAAGCTCCCGTGCTAACGTAAACTTCACCCTCATTCAAATCGTCCAGAGCTTTAAACAATAATCCAAAAGGTTTATCACGGTCTCTCTCGAATGGAGCCTTATCCCCGTAATCTGCCTCTTGCACGGGCATCGCTCTACCGATGACGATCATATCGTCCCGCAATGGCTGAATTTCTCGAGGCAAAAACTGATGGAACAAATCTATGTCATCCATGACATCACCCACAACGGCAGTAAATAACTCCCGCTTGAGAAGATCAAAAAGCTCAGTATCGGTATTCCAGTCAGGCATAAAAACTTAAATGATCTATTGATAGATATTAATGTCAGGTCAAGCTTTACACTTGAGCTGCTTTCACGAGCGTCGACGACAAATTATTTAAATCAGTCGACTGCTTTTTTAGCGGTCGACATTCCATAGTCGTTGCGGTCTCTCTGAAACCGGATCCACTGATCATCGCGACAACGCTATCATTTGACTGTAGTTTTCCAGAATCTACTAATTTGTTCAACCCCGCGAGGCAAGCGCCACTCGAGGGCTCTATATACAGACCCTCACAATGGCCGATTTTTTGTTGAGCGTTCAACGCTTCTTCATCGGTGACCGATATAAAAAAGCCTTCTGAGGCTTTTATCGCGTGTGGTGATTCAAGTTGGTCGGGGGGGTAAGGATGAGCTAATTTTACGAGGACCGAGGGGGGAGCATCTTCAAAGGGCATGGCCAGGACATCTTTCCACTTCGCTATGCCCTGATCGAAAGCAATTTCCAATGCATTGTAATCGTGTGGGACTACACCGATCATTTTCGGGCAGTCTTTTATTATTTTTAATTTTTTTAGGTCACAAAATCCCCGCCAAATCCCAGAGATACTCCCGCCGCCACCAACAGGCACTACCATCCAGTCCGGAGCGTGGCCCAGTTGTTCGACAATTTCATAGGCAATCGTTTTGTTTCCCTCGCTTTGGTAGGGGTTTGTCTTTCTGCTTGTGGAAGTAGAGTAGAGTCCATGCTCGCGGCAGATATCGGCGACCAGATCGACAACCGGATCAATATCGCCACTGACTTCCACAAGTGTAGCACCCAGCATATAGAGAGGATAGAGTCTTTCCGCTGGTGTGCCATCACACATTACAATTACACTGCGCATCCCGGCTCGAGCTGATAAGGCCGCATTGGAAACGCCCGCGCTTCCGGTCGATACGATATAAGTAACTTGAGCACCAATACTTTTACCATGATTGATCGCAACTGATAGTGAGCGATCCTTGTGCGACCCCGTGGGATTTCGCGTCTCGTCTTTTACATAAATCTCATGGTTGCCATAGGCACGGGTGGAAAGGAGTGGAGTCCCTCCTTCATCGAGGGTTACAAGACTATCGGGATCATCAATCGGTAACAGCTGCCAATAGCGCCACATATTCTGCTGAAATCGATCATCCCAGCTCACGTCTTCGAAATTGTAGTGAAACCCGAGTAGTCCGGAGCAGCTGGTGCAAACCATCGCCATGGGGTCGCTTTCTTCCTGCTCACATTCAAGACAGACTTTTTTAAAATGACTCATAATTATTTCAATGCGGTTACGGGAAAAGGCGCATAAGTGGGTATGCGTGTGTGATGACAATGGGAACCAGTAGACAATCTGTAAGGTGCGATCGAGCCTCTTTCGTCTTGTACACTATATAGAGAATACTGAATCATCACCCCATTTTCTTTAATTGCCTATTAATTACATCGAGTTGCTTTTGTAATTCGGTTTCTCGGCGTTTAAGTTTTAATTGTTCTCTTGTCTCTTGTTCTTCAGCGTAAAGTTCCCGCTCAGATGCTGAAAGGCTATCGAACATAATTTCAGGAAACTTGAGCCAGAACGCCAATAGTTTTCGCGGTGAAATTTGATAGAGATAAGATTTTCCAGAAGTTGATCTTTGATACGCACTTTGAGAATGATTGGAAGATACCGATTGGCTAATATTATCTTTTCCCAAAATTGGGGAGGCCGAAAGTATTATACTCAAAAACAGAATGCTCATTTTAGAATTCATGATTTTATTGAAATGAAAAAAAGACAATAACTTTACAACGGCAACGATAAATGCCGAAGTCGAAATCAAACTTAATTTAAGAAGATTTTTCCAAGGTTTCTTTTAAGATATCTATCATTTCAATTAATGTTCGATTTTTATCGCGTGATTCGAACGTTTCATCGGCGAGAGAAGACTTTCCGACAAACTCGTATAATTCCGCGGCACCCTGGTATATTTTTGGCGTCATTCCTACGTCTTCAAAGGTTTTAGCAATCTCTTCCATCTCACCTATCCAGCGTCGCGCTTTAGTCGGCATGCTGGGAAGTCCACGTTCCAATGCAGTATAGGGCTGTAACTGACTTAATTGGAATTCTTCTGCTAATGATTTTATCAGTCCCATTTTTGAAGCGGCGACCAATAATTCCGTCGATAACGCGGCAGTTCCTTTTGTTAATGCGGCATAGCACATTTTTAATCCCGAAGCCTGGCCGATCTCAGGTCCAACAATACGGATATCGAGACCGTAATTTTTTAATTCTTCAAACTACTCCGCATCCTTACCCGAGGCATAAAAACGTGTGGTCGTTTTTTTTCTTGGCGGAGGTCCAATAAT
>Ga0114996_10001655_pt1 | contig 29704 bp, 23 predicted proteins | sample ArcticOcean_MG_C_4_FD_87039 | JGI IMG/M metagenome (GOLD analysis project Ga0114996, IMG submission 87039) | Marine microbial communities from western Arctic Ocean - ArcticOcean_MG_CB4_134 | ecosystem: Environmental > Aquatic > Marine > Oceanic | place: Arctic Ocean: Canada Basin | collected... | reverse complement strand
GCCGTTCTCCTGTCCGTAAATGCCCGGCCAATACGGGGAGATCACCGCCTGCGGAAGCGTTTCCAGACTCTGGATCGCCTCATTATTGGTGACGATGAGGTGGTCATCGTATGCGAAGCGGTTCTGGAGCGTGTTGACGTACACGAGCGCCGCTAGCATGCTCACGAGCAGCACGGCCGCGCGCCGATCCCGCATCACGATTTGCAGCCCCGGTACGAAGCGTCTCATGCCCCAGCCCCGGGGTCACGCGAGGTGGGAATATGAGAAGCCCGCTGGCGAGCCGTACGCGCCTCCCCCTCCCTACCCTCCAGTTCGAGCAGCTCCGCGAGTCGACTCCAGCCCGGCTCGAAGTCGGGCTCCTGTGCGAGTGCAGCCTGGCTGGCGTGGATGGCGGCCGCGACGTCACCCTTCGCCACATACGATTCCGAGACCAAAAACCAGAGCTCTCGGTCCGAGCCAGCCCGAGCGAGGCCGCTCAGCGCCGCCGCGTGCGCGCCCCGCCCCTCACCCCGAAGCAACCGCTGCGTTGCCAGCTCTACGTAGGCGGCCGGATACCTTGGCAAAAGGCCCATGGCCGACGTGAATAGCTGCTCAGCGCGCTCGTGCTGCCCCAGATCTGAATAGAGGACGCCGGCCTCTACGACCAGCTGGTAGTTGTCTGGCGCGAACTCCAGAGCGAGCTCGAACGCCTGCCGCGCCTGCTCCATCTCCCCCACTCGCTTGAACCCCTGCGCCCGCGCACGCACCGCGAAAGAGGACTCGGGATGTTCGATCGCAAGCGTATTCAGCATCGTAAACGTGTCCAACCACGTCGGGTTTCTCGTAACGGTGCGCACGCTCATGGCTGCGAGAGCCACGCCGACAAGCGCCATGAGTGCCCGTTGCCTCGAGACCGGGATCAACGGTGCCAGCTCGTGCGCGAGGCCAGCAAGCACGAGCGCCAAGCCGACTGAGGGTAGGTAGAGTGTGCGTTCAGCGAGAAGAACGTCGGAGCGAACGATGAGATTCGAGACAGGAAGTACCGTAACGACAAACCATACGAGTCCTAAAGCCGGCGTTGGTAAGCGATCTCGCAGTAGCCAAGCTCCGACTACAGATCCGAGCAACAGGCTCGCTCCCACGACGACCTCCAGCGTGAGCGAAGTCGTGACCAGGAAGACCCCCGGCGCATAATCGGCGCTCAGATCAAGGGGAAAGATCATGAGCCTCAGGTACTGCGGCCACACCGTGAGCGCAGTCAGTAGCCGCTCTCCCAGGGAAAGGCTGGCGAGGCCCGCAGCCGGGCTCGCACCGGTCAAACCACCGATGACTGTACCGCGCACGAGCAAGTAGATCCCGAGCATACCGGCCAGCGCCAGGTACGTGGGGAACTCGGCTCTCAACCTGGCCGGGAGACCGACCTCACTGCGACGGCTCAGCTCGAGCACGAAGAGAAGCCCCGGAAGCGTAATCGCGATCTCCTTCCCGCCCAGAGCCAGCAGGAAGAGGGCAATGAGGCCGAGCAATCGCACAGCGGACCGCGGACCTTTGGCGCCTCCCCCGTCGAGGTAGAGAAGGCAGGCCCCGAGGTACGCCAGAGTAGCGTAGAGCTCCGCACGTCCCACAACATTGGCCACAGCCTCTACGTGCACAGGGTGCACCGCGAAGAGAAGAGCTCCGACAAACGCCGCGGCAATCGGGACGAAACGCGTCAGCAAGGCGAGCACGAGCAGGCAAGCGAGCGCATGCGCGAGTACGCTCACCACATGAAAGCCGAAAGCGCCCCCATCGAAGGCAGCCCACTCGAGTCCGAAGCTCGACAGCATGACCGGACGATAGTTTCCGGTTCCAAAACTCGCGCCGCGCCAGTACGGAGCCAGGAATGCCTCCGCGAGCCTACCCTCCGTGACCACCGGATTCTCGACGATGATCCAGTTGTCGTCCAAGGCGAACCCATTACCCAGCGAGTTCGTATACACCAAGACAGCGACGAACAGCAGGAGGACTCGCGCCCTCGGAAGCGTCGTCGGCACTGGCTTTCTAGCTTTGCTGGCGTGACTCGGGGACGCCAGAGTCAGGAGCACCAGCTCCGGGGTCAGCTGCCTCGGCGGAACTAGCCGAGATGCGAGCCGGCTCGTTCCACGGATCGGTCAACGGCGGACTCCACTTCGGCACCCGGGGTGGGACAACGTTGTACTTGAGGATCGACCAGAATGCGGACACGCCATCCTTCCACCCAATCTTCTTGCCCTCAGCATAGGAGCGTCCGTGGTAGCTGATCGGAAGCTCGTAGATGCGGGCACCCGCCTGCGCGAGCCTCGCGGTCAACTCGGGTTCGATGCCGAACCGGCAGGCTGAAAGTGGCAAGGACTGAAGGAGCTCGGCGCGCACCATCTTATAGCACGTCTCCATATCCGTAAGATTGACGTCGGTGAGCATATTCGAGAGAAGCGTGAGCAAGCGATTGCCCACAGAGTGCCAGAAAAAGAGCACCCGGTGCGGTCCACCCAGAAAACGGGAACCGTACACCGCGTCGGCTCGCCCGCTCAAGATCGGCTCCAGCAAGATAGGGAGCTCGTAGGGGTCGTATTCGAGGTCCGCGTCCTGGACGACGACGACGTCTCCGGTCGCTCTCGCAAAGCCCGTGCGCAGCGCTGCGCCCTTGCCTGCATTCTTCTCATGGAAGATCAGCTGGTCGATCAACTCATGCTCGAGCTCTTTCAGCAGGTCGCGCGTCCCATCCACAGAGCCATCGTCCACGACGATCACTTCGAGATTGAGCGGCACTTCACGCACACGGCGCAAAAGGCTCTCGACGGTCGCAGTCTCGTTGTACGCGGGAATCACGACGGAAAGTGTGACTCTGTCCCAGGGGAGTTCTACTACCGGTGCGCCGGGAAACTTGACGCCTGGGGCTTGATGATTGGACATGTCAGTCGAGTTGGTTGGAGTTCGAGGAGATCAATCGTCGATCCCGTACCGGCTGAGCTTCCTGTACAACGTCGATGGGTCGATGCCCAAGAGTTCAGCAGCGCGCTTCTTGTTTCCGCCCTCCGATTGCAGGACCCAGAGAATGTAGGCGCGCTCCACGACCTCCATCGTCGGATTTTGTGTGTGCTCCTCCGAACCCAAGCGCTGAGGCGGAGTTTCACGGACCCGCTCCGGCAACGAGGCTGGCGTGATCTCCCCACCCCCGGTCACGACAGCCGCACGTTCCAGCGCGTTTTGGAGTTCCCTCACATTTCCGGGCCAGTCATGCCCAACCAAGAGGTCCATCGTCTGCTCAGTGATGGGAGGCGCAGTTCCGTCGACGTCGACACGAGACTCGAGGAAGTGTTGCGCAAGGATGGGCACGTCTCCAAGGCGCTCACGAAGAGGCGGAAGGCGGAGCTGGATCACGTTCAAGCGGTAGTACAGGTCGCTGCGAAAGTTTCCTCTTTCGATCTCCTGCTCGAGCTCCTGATTCGTTGCCGCGAGGACCCGCACGTCGATGGCAAGGGCTTTGGTGGCACCCACCGGGGTTACCTCTCGTTCCTGCAACGCCCGCAACAACTTCACCTGCGTCGCCGGGCTCATTTCGCCGATTTCGTCCATGAAGAAGGTGCCGCCAGCTGCTGCGGTGAGCAGTCCTTCCTTGTCCTTGACGGCGCCCGTGAACGACCCCTTCACGTGTCCGAAGAGTTCGCTCTCCAATAGGCCCTCGGGTAGCGCACCACAGTTGATCGACAAGAACGGTCCCTCGGCGCGATCAGAGAGACGGTGGATATAGCGAGCCACAACCTCCTTGCCGGTACCACTCTCACCGGAGAGCAGCACGGTGGAGTCGGTCGGCGCGACCGTTTCCGCGAGTTCGAGCACCTCGACGAAACTAGGTGCGATTCCGACGGGTCGACCCTCGGCTGAGGTGCTGCGTTTCCGGATCTCCTTCTTCAGCGCCTTGTTCTCAACCCTCAGTTGGCGGGCTTCAGCAGCTCGTTGGCAGATCGCGAGCAGCTCATTGTTCGCGAACGGCTTCTGCAGGTAGTAGTACGCCCCCTCGTTCACCGCGCGTACTGCGGACTGAAGAGAAGCTTGCGCAGTCATGAGGATCACGGGGATCTCGGCGTCCACCTCACGCGCCTTGGCGAGCACTTCGAGCCCTGTGGCACCGGGCATGCGAATGTCGGTGAGCACGATGTCCGGTTTCTCTTCACTCAACGCGATCAGTGCCTTGGCACCAGAGTTCGCGACACTGACGTTGTACCCGGCTCCGCGGAAGAGTATGCCGAGGGTCTCGAGGATGGCTGTCTCGTCGTCGACCACGAGGATCTTCACCTGTTCACTCACGTCTCTTCCTCAGACTGCTCTCCCGGGATCCCTGGGAGAAAGATGACGAACCGTGCGCCCCCCTCGGGAGCCCGATCCACAAACGTCACACCCTGGTGCGCCTCGACCGCGCGGTGGACCACCGCGAGACCAAGTCCACTTCCCGACTCCTTGGTCGTATAGAACGGATCGAAGACCCGGCTCGCGTCTTCGGCATCGATGCCCGGGCCGCTATCGCGGATTGCGAGGCGCACTGGATACTCGAAGCCGATCCCAAATGGGTGGCCGGCCTCCACCGTCGCGGCGAGCGACACGACAACTCTGCCACCAGCTCCGGCGGACTGTGCACCATTCAGCAATAGGTTGAACAGGGCGCGATGCAGTAGATCTCCATCTCCCATGACCCGCACTGGGCCCTCGTGGAGCTCAGCGACCAAATCGACCGCGGCAAAGTCCGGATGTAGCTTGCTCAGCGAAATGCAGTCGTTGACCAGCGATCTGAGGTCTACCGCCTCCTTGGCCCCAATCTTCATGACAGAATAGTCTAAGAACTCGGACAAGAGCCGGCTCAAGCGATCGGATTCCGCCAGAACCAGTCGCTCCAGGGTACCACGATCGTCGAGCGCCAGAGAGTGGCCACTGAGTTGTTCAACCGAGCTCCGAATCGACGCAAGGGGATTCTTGATCTCGTGCGCCAGCGAAGCCGAAAGTGCGGCCACAGCCTCGAAGCGCTGAGTACGGATATGCAGTTCATCGATCCGCTCGAGATCGGTGATGTCCTGAAAAATCGCCGTCGCCGAGTTGGCCTGCTTGCCGGAGCGCTCCAGGACAGCGGTGCTCACGCCTAGCCGCACCTTCCGAGAATCGGGAAGCGTCGCGGTCGTTCGGAAACGCCCGACGGACTTCCCGTGGTGTATCGATCCTTCCAGCACACCGCTCAGGCCCGGCGCGATGCGCTCTACCTCGGCGAGGACGGGCCTTCCCATGAAGGCGTCGCGATCGAGTCCAAGAAGCTCTTCTGCCGCCAGATTGGCATACGCCAGTCGGCCCTCCCCGTCCACCGTCAAAACACCGGTGGCGAGATTGGCCAGAATGTCGCTCGTATCCAACCGCAGCTGCTCGAGTTCGGACTGCATCGCACCCAGCACGAGTCCCGTGTGCCGGAGCCGGTCCCCAAGCTGTCCGGTGATGAGGGCCACCAACGTGAAGAGTCCGATCTGGAGCACCACACTTAGACTCAGAGTCTCCTGGAAGCCCCACACCAGGTCGGCAAAGTATGAGATGCTGGCCAGCGCGCCGATCAACACACCCCCCGGCAGGGGCAGCATGAGGGCCCCCACGCTGATGACGAGGATATAGAGCGGGGCGAACGTGCTCTCCGGCCCCAGCGTCACATGCACGATGGCCGTAACCAAGATTACATCGAACACCACCTGCGCGTAGAGGAAGTTCTCCCCGGCTTCGGCTCCTTTCAGATGCGTATACCAAAAGGAGGCTGAAGTGACGAACAGGGCGACCAAGAACATCACGACCGTTACGAGCAGGACATCCGGCCGAGCCTCGAACCACGCCCAAAACGCGCCCGCCAGGATGCCCGTGACGAGCGTGAGCCGCCCTGTATACAGCCATCGCAGCACATCGATGTGCGGGACTTGGTGATCTCCCGTCCTCAGGCGTGTGGACGTCTCTTCAGCCACAGCGTGCGTCTCCGGTGGTCCGCGGGGAGCCTGGACGCGTCACCCGCCCCTTACTGGCTGACGGAACGTACACCGAGATTTGCAATCTGCAAACACAATCTGATCGCATAATGCGACAGCTCACGCTGGATTGCCGCGGTCTGGTACCATCGAGGGTGTGGCCGCGCCCTCACAAACACTAACTAGACGCGGGGCGGCCTCAGGTGAGACGTGGACGTGACGAGATAGCGCATCCGTCGGAGCTGACTCTGTATGACCTCCAACGACTCGCGGAGCTCCTCGTCGGTTGCGTCGAAGAGAAGCAGTTGCACCTCTGCGAGTGCCGCCGTCAACGGATTGTTCAGGTCGTGCCGAACTTTGGCGACCTCCACCAAGGCCCGTTGCAGGTCCATCAGAACTCCGGGGTTGTCCGCTGCCTCTCGCGAAAAAGAAGCAACCTCCTCACTCGAGTTGGGAAGCCCGAATCCGAGCGTGCGCACGGTCGGATCGTCCTGCCCCTCGATCACGGCAAGAAGCCATGGTGCGACTGCGGCAGCGACGAGGCCGGTGAGTCTCAAGAGCTGCGCTTCGTCAACGGAGTCGCGATCGACGAGAACGATGCCGGGCTCCAGGTCCCCCAAGACTCCCAAAGCCTCGGCCGAAGCGAGGCGGTGCACCACGTCGCCCAACTCGGGCGCAGAAAGCGTGTCGACGCGGGCGCCTGGCTGGGCCACGAAGTAGATCGGGAGCGGCATTACGTTCTCGAGGGTCTAGACATGCTGGCCGGGAAGTTGCGTCCTGGACAGATTGTCATCCATGCACAATCGAGTGCCCGAACTAGAGGCCTCCGCGCCCCCCCGGGCAGTGGCACTGGGGCGAATGCGCCTAATCGCGATGCGAGCGCTCGGCGTAGCGCTGTTGTTGCTCGCCTACCTACCGATCCACCGACTGCTCGATCCGAGCTTCGCCGGACCTGCCGGTGCCTACACACGTGCCGCCGCTGAAGCCGCCTGGCAGGTGGGCCTCTTGGGCACACTCATCGTCATCGGGCTGGCCCTCGTGATGTCCCGCCTCGTGCCGGTCGATCGACTCACGTGGATGGTTCGGCCGCTCGCCGGAGTTCTGGAGAGGCCCAGTCGCTCCGCGTTCTCCCTTTCTCTGGGTTTCGCATCATTCGGGCTTTCGACCTGGATCGCGGTATCACTGTTCGGGATGCTGCCCACGTCTGTCGACGAAATGGTTCAGTTGCTGCACGCGGGAAGCCTGGCCGGTGGACGGCTCGCGCGCCCGCTCGGGGGCCTCGAAGCAGCGTGGGCCGTGCAAAACGGGCTCTTGACCCCGTCCGGGTGGACCTCCGTGTACCCACCCGGACATACAGGCTTACTCGCCCTCGGACTCATCGCAGGCGTACCGTGGCTCGTGGGTCCGATCGCGGTCGGGGCTGGTACGGCAGCATTCGCGGTAGCGCTCGAGCGGCTGCTCGACAGCGTGTTTGTCGCTCGTCTAGCGGCACTGCTGGTCGGGTTCTCACCCTTCTGGCTCCTGCTCGGAGGCTCACACCTAAGTCACACGAGCGCGGCAGCGGGCGGCGCGCTCGTACTGTGGACGGCACTCCTGGCGCGGGACGGCTCGCCGAAGTGGGGACTGGCCGCGGGCGCGTCGATCGGGCTCTTCGTGCTCGCTCGCCCTTGGGTCGGCATCGTCGTATCGACGGTCGTGGTACTGGCCGTGTGGTTGCCCCCCATCCTGACCGGACTCCGGACTCACAGTTGGGGGCTCAGCCGCGTTGCTGCGACTCTAGTGGGCGGGGCTCCGTTCGCTCTCTTCCTGTTGGCTTGGAATCAGAGGCTCTTCGGCCACGTGTCCGCGATGGGCTACACGGCGGCGTTCGGCCCCGCGCACCGGCTGGGATTACACGTCGACCCCTGGGGCAACCGCTACGGTTGGCTCGAGGCATTCGCGTATACTGGCGCGGACGCAGTGCAATTGAGCGCGCACTTGCTGGAGACGCCCCTGCCCGCGCTCGCCCTCATCGGGGTCTGGCTTCTGCTCAGCAGAGTTCCCCGAGGTGCCGGCGTACTGTGCCTGTGGGCGGGCTCGGCTTTGGTGGCGAATTCGTTGTACTGGCACCACGGCGTGCATATGGGGCCGCGCATGCTCTACAACAGCGCCCCCGCTTGGGCATCTCTGTTCGCGATCGCAGCAGTCTCCTTGGTTCGGTCGGAGGTAGCGATTCTACGGCGCTATCGGAACTTCACGGTTTGGCTCGTGGTCCTGGCGCTGCTAGGGGGCATGGTGCTGGCACCGGGAGTCGTCTTGAGTCACCGGTCGGCCTCGGCCGCTGCCGCCGCGCTGCCCAGCCCCCCGGGTGCGTCGAGCGTGGTGTTCGTGCACGGCAGCTGGGGATCCCGCGTCAGCGCACGGCTTGCCAGCGACGGCATGCGCAGGGATTCGATCGAGACCGCGCTGCGCCGCAACGACATCTGCGCGGTGGACGAGTACTCGAAGGGTAGGACTCAGGGTCTTGCTCAGTCCTTAGGCGGGCTCGACTTCGACCCCCTACCCGGCACACCAAGCTCGCTCGAACGTCGGGAGATCTCGCCGGGGAACGTGATTCGAGTCTCGCCACCCCGTGCGCCCACGCCATCCTGCCTACGTGAGGCGCGCGCGGATCGTCTGGGTATGATCGAGCTGGAGCCCCTGTTGTGGCAGGCTCCCCCGGTGCCAGGCACACGTGTCCTGGTAGCACGGGACCTGGGGCCGCTCGAGAACGCCAGATTGATCAACGAGCTGCGCCGCACGCCGTACCTGTACGTCGACTTGGAGGGCGAGCCCCGGCTCATGGACTACGCAGACGGCATGGAACTGATTTGGGGTGGTGCCGTGGACCTCAGCAGCCCGAGGTAGCGGCGCGTTAGTCTGGCCGGGACATCAGCGTCAGCGCTCCTGCAGCGTCACCGGCTCTCGGGTAGATCCAGAACCTGTCCCTCGTAGATCCTGCTCCCCCGGATTCCATTGGCCTGCTTGAGCACGTCGACCGTGGTGCCGTGCTTGCGAGCAATGGTCCAGAGCGAATCACCCGACCTCACAGTATAGGCCACTTGTTGGACCTGCTGGGCGGATCGGGCTCCGATCCGCTTCACGTAGGCCGCGTAAGGTTCCGGAAACAGGGCGATATGGTAGTGCGCCGGGTAACGCTCCCGGGTCGCCTCGAGCACCCCGGCCCCTTCCAAGGACGTGAGCACACCCTCCAACCAGGCACGGCAATTGCGGTTACGACTGTACCGCAGGTCGACCGCCATACCGGTCGGATGAACGGACCGCGAAGACGCATTGCGCGGCTGCCTCGTAGTCGGCCGCGTGAGGCTCGTCACGACCAACTGCTCGCCGCAACCGGCCCGGTATTGGGCGGAAAGACGCTCTACGAAGAGCGCGACCTCCGGTCTCGCGTACGGAAACGAGACCGAGTGCAGCTGGAAGTCTCGGCCCGGGCGAACACGCACTAACCAACCTTCAGACGCGAAGTGCCGCACGCGGTCACCCGTATCAATGAAGGTGAAGTCGTGCTGACGGGCGACTCGGTTCTGAAGGTCGAGGGACGAGGCAGAGCCCCTGAGGCTCTGGCTCGACGCGGGCACGAACGAGAGCGCGACCAGCAAGGTCCCCATTACGAGGCCTCGCACGATCGAACCGCCAATATGCTGAGTCACTCCGGCTCTCGTCATCCCCTTCCTATGCTCAACAGCAACGCGCGACCGGATGTTCGGGCGACACCCATAGCACATATGTAAACATATGTTTTCCACCGCACAAGCACTCATCCCAGTCGAAAAGCCACTTAGCCTCGCGCCGCATCGTAACGTGCAGCAACGATGTCCCAGTTTACGACGTTCCAGAATGCTGCGAGGTAGTCGGGGCGCCGGTTCTGGTAGTTCAGATAGTACGCATGCTCCCATACGTCGACGCCCAGAATGGGTGTCAGACCCTGCATCACGGGACTGTCCTGGTTGGCCGTGGAGAAACACTGCAAGCCACCCTCTCCATCGACACAGAACCAGCCCCACCCGGAGCCGAACTGGCCGCCTGCGTTCCCTTGGAACTTGGCTTTGAAGTCGTCAAAGGAGCCAAACGCCGCGTCGATCGCGGCCGCTAAACCGCCCGTGGGCGCGCTCGCACCACCCGGCGTCATGACGTTCCAGAAGAGCGCGTGGTTCACATATCCGCCGCCATTGTTGCGGACGGCGCCCCGGATTCCCTCGGGCAGCGAGTCGAGCCCGGCAAGCAGCTCCTCGGCGGACTTGCCATGAAGGTCCGCGTGCGACTCCAGCGCGGCATTCAGCTTACTGGTATACCCGGCGTGGTGCTTGCCGTGATGGATCTCCATCGTGCGTGAATCGATATGGGGCTCGAGCGCGTCATGCGCGTAGCCGAGATCAGGGAGAGCAAAAGGATAGGCCATGTGCCGGGCTCCTTGGCATTGTTGTTGTGGTCGCGGAGATTGTACACCCCATGATTGCCATCAGCAATCGGACCACAACCGAACACGATCTTGCCGGAATCCGCGCCTGTCAAACGCATCCTACTCGTGGACTGCGACGCCTTCTTCGTGCAGGTCGCTCGCCTAGAGGATCCGCAGGGGGCGGGTAAGGCGCCACTTCTTATCGTAGGGGGCTCCGCGACAGGAAGAGGCGTCGTCACGTCCGCCTCGTACGAGGCTCGTGCCTACGGCGTGCGCTCCGCCATGCCGACAGCTCACGCGCTGCGACTTTGCCCAAAGGCCACGGTCGTCGGCGTGCCGCGTGGTGCGGTCAGTGCCAGGAGTAAGTCGGTGAAGGAGGCTCTCTTGGATCTCGCTCCGGTCGTGCAAGCCGCTTCGGTCGACGAGTTCTATCTCGACCTGACAGGCACAGAACGCCTCTTCCAGCGGGAGACCTTTTCCGAAACCGCATGGCGGATACGCGAGACAGTGCTCGAGCGCACGCAGATCTCGGTATCGCTCGGAGGTGGGACGCGCAGGGTGATCGCCAAGTTGGCCACCAACTTGGCGAAACCCGCTGGGGTGCACATCGTGCCTCCCGGTGAGGAGGAGGCTTTCATGCGTGGGCTGGACTTGGCCGACGTGCCCGGTATCGGGCCCTCGCTGGTCGCCGCGCTCGAGAAGCGGGGCCTGGTTCGCGTGGAGGATGCCTATGGCGTGCAGATCGAGTGGCTTCAACGCTGGTTCGGGGAGACGCGAGGGGCGTGGTTGTACCGCCGTATCCGGGGGGTCGACTCGAGCGAGGTGGACCCGCGTGAGCGCCGAAAGTCGATCTCTTCGGAGCGCACCTTCTTCGAGGATATCGACGACGACCAGGAATTGGAGCGGCACTTGATGCGACAGGCCGGGTCCGTGGCAGGTACCTTGCGCCACAAATCGTTTCGGGCGAAGACCGTCACGATCAAGCTGCGTGACCACGACTTCAAGACTCGTCAGCACAGTCGCTCCGTGCCGGAACCCATCGAATCGGACCAGGCGATCTACGGCGTCGCGAAGACGTTGCTAAGGGAGCTTCGGAAAAAGAGACGCGCGCCCGCCCGATTGCTTGGAGTGGGCCTCAGCGGGCTCGTGCCCTCGAACGATGCCTCCCAGCTGGGGCTGTTCGCTGAGCCCGTCGCAGGGGAAACGGAGCGGGAGCGCACGGTCTCTCGTACCGTCGACGAACTCAGGAGTCGCTTTGGGCGAGAAGCGGTGATGCCGGGACGGCTGGTGGAAGACGAGCACGCGCCGAGGGCACCCAAGCGTGAGGTCGGCAGAACCACCAAGGGCGAGCACAAGTAACGCACGACGGCCCGGCGCCGGAATCCATCCGGGCCGGACCGCCACCATCATGGAGCCTTCGAGGAGCCGAGGCCTCAGTCGCCTCCGCCGGCACCCCGGGCCTGGATCGCTTCCCAAGGCTTCCGTTCGAAGTAGCTCTTCGTCTCTTCTACTACGACCGGCGCCAGAAGCAGCAGCGCAATCAGGTTCGGCCAGATGACGATCGCGAGAGCGACATCACCCAGCGCCCAGATCACGGCCAGCGGGAGCACAGCACCCACGTAGTGCGCAGCGAGGAAGACGATCTTGTACGGCGTGAGTGCACGTTGCCCGAATAGGTAGTGCACACATCGATCGCCGTAGTAGCTCCACGAAATCGCGGTCGAGATACCGAAGAGCAGCACCCCGAATACCACGATGTAGTGACCCCAATCCCCGAGCGGTTGCAATCCCCGACGGAAGGCGGCCGATGTGAGTGGAGCACCGCTCTCCACGGCGTCGCCATACAGTGAGGTATAGGTGTTGCCGTCCGCCCCTACGGCCTCCGAGCGGCCAGGGAACACCGACCCTGTAAAGAGCTGGCTTTGGGCTTCGTCCGTATACAACAGCTCGACACTCGCCTCATGCCAGGAGACGAGCGCGGCGCCGACACCGAAGTCGGCGTGCCGCCCCTGGGTGAAGACGATCTCGGCAGGGGGCGTCACACCCTCTGACCGGTTATTCGCGGTCATCGCGGTATACGTGATGTCGCCGCCGCCCAGCGTCACCTCGGTGGGAAATCGGTCCTCATAAACTCCGGTCATGATGATGACGAGACCGGTGAACGAGCAGATCACGATCGTGTCGATGAACGGCTCGAGGAGCGCCACAACGCCCTCGGATACCGGCTCGTCGGTCTTCGCCGCCGCGTGCGCAATCGGCGCGGAACCCTGTCCGGCCTCGTTGGAGAACAGACCCCGTCGGACCCCCCACATGAGCGTGATGAGGAAGACGCCAACGCCCACGCCCGCGACACCCGCCTGCGGGTTGAAGGCCTCCGTGAAGATCGTCGCTACCGCAGCCGGGAGGGCCCCGATGTTGAGCACAATGATGACGAGCGCACCGAATACGTAGATCGCAGCCATGATCGGCGCTAAGACCGCCGTCACTTTCCCGATCCGTCCGATGCCACCCATGATGACCGCCCCGACGACCACCATCGTGAACGCGCCCGTGACCAGATTCGGGATGGAGAGCGAGGCGGACATCTGGTCAGCGACCGTATTCGCCTGCACCGCGTTACCCGTGAGGAAGGCGGTGAAGCCCAACATGATGGCGAAGAAGATGGCCATCGGCTTCCACCGGGGACCCAGGCCCTTTTCGATGTAGTACATCGGTCCACCAGCAACCTTCCCTACTTCGTCCTCGACGCGGTATTTCTGGGCGAGCGTCACCTCGGAAAACTTGGTGGCCATCCCCAGGATCGCAGTCACCCACATCCAGAAGAGCGCGCCTGGACCGCCGAAGTGAATCGCGATCGCGACGCCGGCGATGTTCCCGATTCCCACGGTGGCCGAAAGCGCTGTGGTCAGCGCCTGGAAGTGGGAAACGTCGCCAGGGTCATTCGGATCATCGTACTTCCCGGAAGTTACTCCGAAGCCATGCCCCAGCCGGGAGAACTGCACGAAGCCGGTTCTCACGGTGAGATAGAATCCGGTACCGAGAAGGAGGATCACCATCAGCGGGATCTGCTCGTCCCCAACGCGGGGACCGATGTTGATGATGTAGGTGTTGGCGAAGTCGACTACGGCCTGTAGCCAGTCCATGCGCGTATCCGAGTTGGGCTGTTTGCGTCCCGGGCCTGAGCGTCCCGAGTACTAGGGCGACGAAGAATGAGCCGTGCCGGCTACAGGGGCAAGCCGAGCAGGGCTACCAAGCATGGAGAAGCGCCCTTGCCACGATGCGGTATTCATATATGTTCGCATCCGACTATATGAATACATTATCGAAATCCATCCTGGACCACCTGAGTGCGCTCGGCGACGAGACTCGCATGCGCATACTCGCTCTGTTGGAGCAGAGCGAGCTCACCGTTTCCGAGCTCTGCACCGTGCTTCAGATCCCACAGCCCAACGTCAGTCGTCACTTAAAGACGCTCACGTCTGAGGGGTGGCTGCAAGCACGCGCGGACGGTCGCAGCCGCCACTACCGACTCAGCCCGACGCTGGACCGCACGGCAGCCGATCTCTGGGCGCTCGTCCGGACCGAAGTCGCTGGGCAGGGCATTTACGCGGTCGACGCCGAGCGCGCCGCCACGGTTTTGGACGTTCGGCGCCGCCGATCGGCCGCCTTCTTCGCCGATGCCGCTGGGCGATGGGACGACATTCGCACAGAGCTGTTCGGCCACTCCGCGTCCTTCGCGCCGCTACTTGGGCTCCTTAACCCCGACTCGGTCGTCGGCGACCTAGGCGTAGGCACCGGTGCGTTCTCGGAGATGCTCGCTCCCTTCGTATGCCACGTCGTCGGCATTGATCGCTCTGCCGAAATGCTCGAGGCTGCCAAACTGCGACTGGAGGGCGTCGACAACGTCGACCTTCGGCAGGGAGACCTCGAGAAGCTACCGGTCGAGGACTGCGAGCTCGACGTCGCGGTGCTCGCGCTGGTCCTGCACTACGTCGTCGATCCCGCACTCGTCTTTGCCGAGGTACACCGTGCGCTCAAGCCCGGGGGCCAGGTGATCGCCGTCGATATGCGTGCCCACGAGCGCGGCCACGGCTACGCTGAGGAGATGGGCCACGTGTGGTCGGGTTTCGAGCTCGAACAAGTCGAGCATTGGCTCGCAGACGCCGGCTTCGAGGCTTCACGGACGCTACCACTTCGACCCGACCCCGTTGCCTCGGGTCCCCTGCTCTTTCTCGCATCCGCCGTGCGCTCATCACACAACTCGCTCGACCGATACTGAACCCCTAGAACACCCTTGCCGAAGCCAGAGGAACCCATGACTGATACTGCAGTGCTGCCCAATGAACAGGAGCGCGTGGTCCGCCCCGACTACAAGGTGAAGGACATCTCGCTCGCAGAATGGGGACGCAGCGAGCTCCGCCTAGCGGAGCACGAGATGCCAGGCCTTATGGCTGCCCGCGCCGAGTACGGCCCCAAGCAGTCGCTCGCGGGACTAAAAGTGGCAGGCTCACTGCACATGACCGTGCAAACCGGCGTGCTCATCGAGACGCTCGTGGATCTCGGAGCCGACGTTCGCTGGGCCTCGTGCAACATCTTTTCGACACAGGACCACGCGGCTGCGGCGATCGTCGTCGGCCGTGATGGTACGCCTGAGGATCCCCGCGGTGTCCCTGTCTTTGCCTGGAAGGGCGAGACACTCGAAGAGTACTGGTGGTGCGCCGACCGGATGCTCACGTGGCCGGACGGTTCGGGGCCGGACCTCATCGTGGATGACGGTGGTGACGCCACACTACTCCTGCACAAGGGCAAGGAATACGGCACCGCTGAGAACGTGCCCGAGTTCGACGCCGACTCAGATCCGTCCGAGTGGGGAGTCATTCTGAACCTATTGCGCACCACCCTCTCCGAAGATCCAGGCAAGTGGGCGCGCATCGCTTCTACGGTTCGCGGCGTCTCGGAAGAGACCACGACGGGCGTGCACCGCCTGTACGAGATGGAGGAGGCAGGAACGCTTCTCTTCCCTGCGATCAACGTCAACGACTCCGTCACGAAGTCGAAGTTCGACAACCTGTATGGATGCCGCCACTCGGTCATCGACGGTCTCAACCGAGCTACCGACGTCATGCTCTCCGGAAAGTCGGCAATGGTGGTCGGATACGGTGACGTCGGTAAGGGCTGCGCGCAGGCGCTCAAGTCACAGGGTGCTCGCGTCACCATCGCCGAAGTCGACCCGATATGTGCGCTGCAGGCGACGATGGAGGGCTACACGGTTCGGACCCTGGACGACGTGCTCGGGACCACGGATGTCTTCATCACGGCTACCGGGAACCGAGACATCATCACGGCCGAACACATGTCCAAGATGAAGGACAAGGCGATCGTCGCGAACATCGGGCACTTCGACAACGAGATCGACATGGCCGGTCTCGAGAAGTTCCCCGGCGTAATCAAGAACGAGATCAAGCCGCAGTACCACGAGTGGACGTTCCCGGATGGACATTCTGTCCTGATCCTCGCCGAGGGCCGCCTGATGAACCTCGGCTGCGCGACGGGCCACCCAAGCTTCGTCATGTCTGCGAGCTTCACGAATCAGGTTCTGGCACAGATCGAGCTCGCGCACAACGAGAGCTACGAGAACAAGGTGTATGTGCTGCCCAAGCACCTCGATGAGAAGGTCGCGCGCCTGCACCTCGACAAGCTCGACGTGCGACTCAGCGTGCTCAGCGACGAACAGGCCGCGTATATCAACGTGCCGAAGGACGGTCCGTATAAGCCGGAGTACTACCGGTACTAGCGGGGACGATGAGGCGGCTGAGATAGCGCCGCAGCAACAGTGGTAGACGGGCGCGTCGGAAACGGCGTCCCCGTCTGTTTTCAGCCTGCTACGAGCAGCCGGATGGCGAAGGCCACAAGCTGCCGAGACCGACCCCATGAGCTATGGCGTCCCTTCATGAGTGGAGACGGAGAGCGTCTCCTAGAAGCGCTTCGCCTGGGTCAACGTCGGGCGGACGCCACCTTGCCGAGCACGTCGACCAGCGCGTCCCTGTCGACCGGCTTCGACAGGTAGTCCGTCATTCCCGCCGCGAGATACTTCTCTCGATCACCCTTCATCGCGTTCGCGGTGAGCGCAACGATCGGCAAAGCACCAACTTCACCAGGCAAATCGCGGATCAAACGAGTCGCCTCGACCCCATCCATCTCGGGCATGTGAATGTCCATCAGCACCAAGTCGTAGGGCGTCTGTCGTAGGGCCTTGACCGCCTCGCGGCCATCAGCGACGATGTCCACGTGATGGCCGAGGTGGCCTAATATGCCACGGATCACCTGCTGGTTCACGTTGTTGTCTTCGGCGACGAGGATACGCAACAACTGGTCGGGGTCGGGTGAGTTCGTCATGTCGATCCCATCCGCCCGGCTCGTCTCGCCCGGGTCCTTGACGACGCTAGGATCACCGGAACCGCACCGGGCCGTGAACCAGAACGTCGTTCCCACGCCCGGGGTGCTCTCGAAATCGATTTCACCTCCGAGCAGTTCGGTGAGGGCCTTGGAAATCACGAGGCCGAGTCCCGTGCCACCGTACTTCCGCGTCGTCGACGCGTCCGCCTGGCTGAATCTCCTGAAGATGTGGGAGCGGGCCTCGACCGGAATGCCGATGCCGGTATCCGTCACGGCGAAGCGCAGCTGGTATTCATCGCCCGGGAGAGGGCGCTGGGAGACGTCGAGCGTAACCCCGCCCGCCTCGGTGAACTTGCTGGCGTTGCCAATCAGGTTGAATAGGACCTGACGGATGCGGGTCGGATCCGACTTCACGGCCGAAGGAACATCAGCAGCGATCTCGACACGGTAGGTCAGACCCTGGCCCTGGAGGCGCGAACCCCAAAGCGCGGTGACACTATCGATCAGTCCCCGAAGATCGAAATCCATCACCTCGAGGGTCACGGCGCCCGCCTCGACCTTCGACAAGTCGAGGATATCATTGAGAAGCCAGAGCAAGGACTCGCCGGAATCTCTGATGGTCTGCGCGTCCTTGCGCTGGTGCGGAGACAGGTCAGAATCCAGCAGAAGTCCGGCCATGCCGATCACCCCATTCATGGGTGTACGGAGTTCGTGGCTCATCGTGGCCAGAAACTCGGACTTGGCCCGGTCAGCGCCTTCTGCCACCTCCCGTGCCTCGACGAGTTGGTCCAAGGTCTCGTTGACCCCCATGGCGAGGGCGCCGAACTCGTCCGCGGGGCCGGGATCGACGCGGTACATGAGGTCGCCGCCGGTGACTCGTCGGGCACCATCCAACAGTCTCTTCACGGAGCCAACGATGCCGCGTGCCATCAGCATCATGAGGGCCATGGTGACCAGGAATAGGCCCGTGGTGAAGAAGAACAACCTACGCTGGAACACTCTCAGCGGACGTATGACTTCGTCGATGGGCGCCACAGCGAGGATGTTCCAGTCCATGCTGCTGTTGTCGCCGAATTCAGCCAGGTCGGCGTAGCCCGCCATCACGAGGTCGCCCCGTGCGTCCTCGTACGTCGTGTTGCCACTTCGCCCTGACTCTCGAGTCGCTCGAGCAAATCGGGTTGCACTTCGAGATCTGGAAGCGGTGACAGGACCTGGGTCGATGGATCATCGGTCACCAGAACGCGGCCCTCGTTGTCCAGCAGATAGACGTATTTGCGGCCGACCACCCGCTCGTCGAATTCGGTGACGATCGCCGTGACGGCGTCGAGATTGACTTCGACGAGCAGGACGCTGACGACTGTCTGGTTGGATTCGTCGGTGACCGGCGTCAGGAACGCCAATCCAGGGCCGTGGTCCAATTCGAGTACGTGCGAAACGAACACCTCACCCTGAGAAGCCGATCGAGCTGCTCTGAACAACGACTCCAGGGTCGGACGCTGGGTCAGGATATACTGGCCCCGCTCATTCTGGTCGCCTGAGCTGGCGACGATGAGGCCGTCGGTGTCGATGACGTCGATGTCATCCAGATACGGCGTTTCCTCGGTGATCTCCGTCAGATACTGGATCATGGCATCCAAGTCTGACCCCTCGAGCACATCAGCCTGGGAGAGGATTCGAGTATCCCCTTCGCGCTGGCTAAAGAACCGGTTGATACCGGCGCCTACCAAGAACGACCTTTCCTCAAGGCTGGTGCTGCCGGCCCCAAAGAGCTCAGTCGAAGCAGTCCTGGAGGCGACCAGGTAGATCATGACCTGTGGAGCCAGAGATAAGAACACAGCCATGGCTACGAACTTCGTTACCAGTCTCCGATGCAGAGCGATCTTATATTGCGTCATCCAGTGGTGGCCCCTGAATCACCTAGCTGTTCGAACAAAGCACGGTTGTCTCCAAAGTATCGGCGGGACGTGGTGGGGACTGCAACAGCCGCCCCCCATTGTCTGAGCATACGGCCTCTGGAATACGGGGCAACTACCGCCTGATCGGGGATCGGGAGATCGACCTTGAGCATCTCTACCAACGCCTCACCCAGCGAGGCGCCATCCCATCGGCTGGTCTTCATGCCACCGGCCTGGTACGATGCGATGTACCCGGTTCCACCGGAGGATGCAATGAGACGAACGCGACTTTCAGACGTCTGAGGTCACTCGGGACGATGACGATGGACACCCCGGCGGCACCGAGCCGCCACGACGTCACCCGGATTCTCGACGGCGCAGACGGCCTCACGCGCGAACACGTATTCGCGCGGCTTGCTCCGATCGTGTACGACGAGCTCCGTGTGCTCGCGGCTGCTCAGCTTCGCGGTGAGCGCTCGGACCACTCTCTACAGTCGACCGCCCTAGTCAACGAAGCGTACTTGGGGCTCGTCGGAACGCATCACCCGCCTTGGGAGGATCGCGCCGAACCGGAACGCAGCAGACTGCTCGACGATTTGTGTGGCGAAGACGAAGCGCTTCGTGCACGCGTCCGAGTCCCCCTCGTTGCAGAGCCCTTGCTCAGTGCCCGCCGGGGCGTCGGAGACGGCGCGCCGGCTATTTCACCCGGCTAGTAGCAACCGAATCGCAAAAGCAACAACAGTCACAGTCAGCACCCCGCGTACCCACTTCTGGCCCTTGAGCACCTGTAGCTTCACACCGAGCAATGCACCAATGAACGTGCCGCCCGCGAGCACAAAACCCGTGATCCAGTCCACCCGTCCGTTGTAGGCGAAGATCGCTAGCGCCAGCGGAGTGAACGCCAGAACAAGGGTGACCTTCACCGCGTTCGAGCGAATGAGGTCCAACCCGAAACCGGTGGTCACCGCCAGCACGATGAAGCCCATGCCTGCCTGAATGAATCCACCATAGAATCCGAGGCCACAGAAAAGGACCCGCAGCAGCCAACCCCTCCTCCCCTCGGGCGGGGGCGTATTCACCTCGGTCACCGAGGGCATCGGACGCCACACCATCCAACCCGCCGCGAGGACGAGCACAAACGCCAGGATTCTCTCAAACGCGACGTCCCCGATGTGCAGCGCGGCCCACGTGCCCAAGGCCGCACCGACCAGCGCGGGCGGCACCCCGAGTCGAAGCCACGGGCCCGAGACCAGGCCCAGCCGCTGAAAGCTCCACGTGGCGCCCACGTTCTGCGCGAGGATCGCCACGCGGTTGGTTCCGTTGGCAACGCCAGGAGGCAGACCGAGCATGATCAGCACAGGAAGCGTGATCATCGAACCGCCGCCCGCAATCACGTTCATCGTACCGGACAGCAAGCCAACCGCAAAAAGAATGAGGACGGTGGTGAAGTCGTGAGTCAGGACTCAGCTCTCTGGGAAGGGCCCGACCACCCGAGGGTGACCGGGGCGACGAATCGACAAGTAAAACAGGCCACTCGGAAGAACTTGCAACTCGGGAACCCTTCCTCCCGTAGTGGTGGCCACTGAACGGAAGTCAAAACCGTTTCCGAACGAGACTAGAATGACCCGAAAAAAGACTATCCTCCGTGAACTCTCGCGACAGCACGAGGCCACAGGGGGAGAATATACGCGCCGGGGATCGATCCCCGGCTTCTCGCAACAGCCAGAAAAGTATCAAAAGGCTGTCAACGAGCTCCTCACGGCACGTCTGGTGAGCGGGCACAAAGACGATGACGGCCACATGACAATCGCGTTGAACGGCGGACGCCTCAAAGAGGTAAAGCGGGAGCTACGCCCCGTGTGGGCGCACCCCGCGGTATGGGTCGCGGTCGTGCTCGCGCTCGTACTAACCGCGGTCACCACGGGCATCGTCTAGCTCGACCTGGCCCGACCGCAATGCGACACTCAGTGCCGCGCCGTCTAGACGCCTAAGTCCCGCCCCCTCAAGGAGGGGGCGGGACTTTTGCACGCCTTCCTACGACTCCGAGCGCAAGGAGTCCACTCCGTTGCTGCCCGAGAGCCTCAGTTACCTCCGAGGATCGCATTCGCCTCGCGAGTGATTTCATCCAGCTCGCCGCGAAGGATTCCGTGACGGGTGATCGCGTCGCGGCCGATCTTCATGTCGACTCGGGCCGTCATCCCCCGTAGGTACGTGATGTGATCGCGCAGCCCCGGACTGCTGTAACGGATCGGCGCCGTGATGAGCTTCTCCGCAACCGGAGCAATGCGACGCTCCATACCAGCGTCGCCACTGTCCTGCGCGGTCCGGACCCGCTCGATCAGCGCATCCACTTCCTCCACCATCGCGTTCATCTTCGTGTTGTGCTCGTACTGCTCCCGAAGGTCCGCGACCGTCACACCCATCTCTTCGATACGCGGGTCAATAAGCACATTGAAGCGCTGCGTCTGAGCGTCACCGCGCACGGTCAGTCGCGCCTGATACTGTCCCGGCGGCACGGACAGACCTGCGGCGTCACGGACGTTCCACACCATGCGGTTGAATCCCGCGTTGGTCGTCACCGACGGCGGAGGCGCCCCCCCACGTCGACCAAACCCGCCACCACCGCGGCCACCGCCAGAAACGGGCCGAGCGTCACTGCTGTACGAGTTCACCACTCTACCGGCCTGGGCCAAGATGTCGACAGTCACCGTGCCTGAAGCGGGGGTCGGCAGATAGTAGTCAATGTTGGGTCCGAGAATCTGAGCCGCTGTCGCCGTGCGATACCCATCCCTCGGCGCGAACAGGTGAGTCTCCGAGAGTCTCGTCTGCGGCGTGACTTGATGCAGCACCGACAGGTTGTCCAGACTCCACATCGCACGACCCTGAGTCGCGATCAGCAGGTCCTTGTTCTTTATCTGAATGTCGTTGATCGGCACGTTGGCCATGTTCAACTGAAACGGCTGCCAATTGCCACCGTCGTCGAACGAGATGAAGAGGCCGAACTCCGTGCCGGCGTAAAGCAGCCCCTCACGGTCCGGATCTTCACGCACGACCCTCGTCGGCCAGTCCGACGGGATGCCGTTGTCACCCGTCGTGAGGCGCGTCCAGCTCTCACCGTAGTCGTCGGTCTTGTAGATGTACGGCGCGTAGTCGCCGAGCAGGTACCGATAGACCGCAAAGTACGCTGAGCCCGGTCGATGCGGTGACGCGTCGATCCACGCCACGCGCCCACCCTCGGGAAGGTCGGACGGCGTGATGTCCGTCCAAGTGTTGCCGTCATCCCGTGTGATGTGGAACGGACCATCATTGGAGCCTGTCCAAATGACGCCCGCCTGATGCGGCGACTCTTCGATCGCGTATAGTGTGCTGTAGAACTCTTCACCCGTGACGTCCCGCGTGATCGGCGTGCCACTGGCACCCTGACCATGCGGTGGGAACGCCGTGAGATCTGGGGAGATCGTCTCCCACGTGACGCCCATGTCACGCGAACGGTGAAGGTGCTGCGAGCCGTAATAGATGATGTTGGGATCGTGCGGCGAGGGCTCCATCGGAGCCACGCGCTGGAAGCGCAAGATCAGGTCGAAGCCTGAGTTCCCGTAAAGCGATTCCGCGCCAACCCAATACGGCTTGGTCTGGCCCGTCTCCCGGTCCTGGACCGCGAACTGACCTTTGCAGGCCCCATAGACGATGTTCGGGTACGTCGGATGCGGCACGACCGGGCCGGTCTCACATCCAGGGCCGGACCACCAGTCGACGTTCCGCTCTCCCCCGTCCGCGACACTCGAGATGATGTGCGTTCCGTCATCCTGCTGGGCAGCGTACAGCCGATACGGGAACCTGTTGTCCGTATGGATGCCGTAGATCTCCGAAGTCGGCTGGTTGTACTGCGTGGACCAGGTCTGGCCGCCATCGTACGATACGTTGGCGCCGCCGTCGTTCGCCTGGACCATCGTATTGCTGTTGTTCGGGTTGACCCAGATGTCGTGGTTGTCCCCGTGCGGCGTGGACATCCTTGTCACCGATACGCCACCGTCCGTCGACTTCCAAAAACCCTCCGCTCCGGTATAGACCACATCAGCGTTCGACGGGTCCGTGCCAATCGTCGTGTAGTAGAAGGGCCGCTGGATCATCGCAGGCGTGTCGTTCACCAGCATCCAGCTCTCACCCGCATCGTCAGAGCGATACAAACCTCCACCGGGCTTGGCCTCGACCAGAGCATAAATGCGCTGGGGGTTCGCGGCCGTCACACCCATGTTCGCCTTACCGATCAACTCACCCGGCAGGCCGTTCATCATGTGCTCGAAGCTCTCACCGCCGTCGGTGCTCTTGTAGAAACCACCCACACGTGAGCCACTGATGATCGTCCACGGCTTACGCTCGATCCGGTTCATCCACGCGTACACCACGCTCGGATTGCCCGGCTGGATCTCCACGTCCATCGCACCCACGCTGTCCGATACGAAGAGCGTATTGTTCCACGTCAGGCCGCCGTCAGTCGTCTTGTAGATGCCGCGATCGGAGGTCGGCTTGAACATGTCACCGTTCGCCGCGACCCAGGCCGTGTTCGGATCAGTCGGGTGAATTCTCACTTGGCCGATCTGCCCCACGTCGTAAAGCCCCGCGAACGACCACGTGTCACCACCGTCCGTTGACCTGTACACGCCACGCCCGGTCGAGACGTTGCTACGCGCACCATCCGAGCCGGTTGCGTAGTAGATGACGTCGGGGTCGGAGTCAGCAACGGCAATGGCACCGCTCGATCCCACCGGAACCTGCCCGTCGGTGATCGGCTGCCAGCTCTCACCCCCGTCGGTCGTCCGCCACAGACCGCCCGAAGCCGTGCCCATATAGAAGGTGTTGGGCTGGGACGGCACACCCGTGACGGCGGTCGCCCGTCCGCCCTGTGTCGGGCCTATCTGACGGTATTGCATGCCATCGAAGAACGCGGAATTGACCTCGCTCATCATGGGCGCGCTTTGCGCGAATAGGGCGGCGGGGGCGGTCATGAGTGCTAGTGCTGCCAGAGTCGCGGTAGCTGTCTTGTGCATATGTTCTCCGCTCCGAAAAAAGGAGGGTCGGGTGGTTGTGGCTCGTAGCCGGTACAGTATTGCATTTTGACTTTGATGGGGCGTGGAGGCAAGGCGGGGTGGAAGTGGGGCGATGATTGGGGCACCCGCCAAGGAGATGTCTCGAAACGCGAGTCCGTGGCGTTACCGCTGAAAGAGGTACATTCAGGGGCCTGGACCATTCGTGCGGACTCCACTCGGGAGGGCGCGAGTCGAATACCTGGAGAGGGACCGTGGCGAAACGCACGAACTACGGCTTCGAGAAGCGGCAGCGAGAGCTGAGGAAGCAGAAGAAGAAGGAGGAGAAGGCCGAACGCCGCCGTGAAGAAGCAGACGGCCAAGCGCCGGACGATGGTGAAGCCTCAGACGAGACGGCGCCAGAGTCAGGAGCGCCCGATAACGGCTGACGAAGAGTCCGATCTCGACCGGGAGCTCGGCGCACGCATCGATGCACTGTGCGAGGAAGGTCGTGCGTTCTGGCACCGCTTCGACGCCGAGGTCCGCCAGGATGACTGGCACCCCTTCGTTCCCGCCGACTACGACTCTGTCCGGACCGCCCTCATGTCGGTCCGTAGGCCGGGGCGACGGTTCCTCGAGTGGGGCTCGGCCACGGGCGTCATCACGATCATGGCCGATTTGCTCGGCTTCGACTCCTGCGGTATAGAGCTCGACTCGTCTCTCGTCGACGTGGGGCGGGATCTTGCCTCGCGATGGGATTCGAATGCGCGGTTCGCCGCGGGGAGCTTCATCCCGATGGGATGGGAGTGGCAGCGCTCCGAGGGCGACGGCCGCCATGGAACTATCGGTCAAGGGCCGTCCGGATACTTGGAGCTCGGGCATGCGCTCGAAGACTTCGATGTCGTCTACGGATTCCCGTGGATGGGAGAGGAACCGATGATGCTCGACCTCATGCACTGCCACGGCCGCAAAGACGCTCACCTGCTGCTTCAGACGACCCAGAACGGAACGAGGATCTACCAGGACGGCCGGATCGTGTAGCAGCCGTATTCAACGCATGAACTCGGAGCGATCCGTTCCTCCCGACACACGAGGCAGAGAACCGTCGTGAGCAGCCCCACCGCCTTCCTCGACCAGCCACCTGCCGGCACCATCGACCTAGGTATCGGCCAGCCTTCCGCCGACTCGCTACCTCTCGACCTCATTCGCGAGGCCACTGAGTCGTTCCTCACGGAAGCCCATCCGTTCGACCTTACCTACGGCGCCACGCAGGGCGACCAGCGATTCCTGGAATCGTTGGCGGGATACCTGAGCGAGGCCTACGACACCCCGGTGCCACCGGAGTCACTTTGCCTAACCGCAGGCAACTCCCAGGCATTGGATCTGATCTCGACGATGTTCACGAAGCATGGCGAGACCGTGTTCGTCGAAGAGCCGAGCTACTACCTGGCCCACCAGATCTTCCGTGACCATGGATTGAACATCGTCGGCATACCGATCGATGAGAACGGCTTGAACATCGACGCACTGGAGGCGGCGCTCGCGGAGCAGGTCCCGGCGTTCGTATACGTCATCCCCAGCTATCACAATCCCGGCGGCCACTGCATGAGCACCGAGCGCCGCACGCGCCTCATCGAGCTCAGCCAACGGCACGGCTTCCTGATCGTTGCGGACGAGGTGTATCACCTTCTGCACTACGGCGACCCACCGCCACCCGCGTTCGGTACGATGATCGAGAGCGACACTGTTCTCTCGCTGGGCTCATTCGCGAAGATATTCCTGCCGGCGATGCGCCTCGGCTGGATACAGACCGGCCCCGGTCTGCTGCGAAGAGTGCTTGAAAACGGCTACATCAACAGCGGTGGCAGCATCAATCACTACGCATCGCACGTCGTGAGATGCGCGATCGATCTCGGCCTGCAACAGGCACATCTCGCGAAATTGAGACGCACCTACCGCGGTCGTGTAGAGGCCATGCAGGCAGCGCTCGACACACACTTCCGAGATCTGGCCACCTGGCAACGCCCTCAAGGTGGCTTCTTCTTCTGGTTGCGCTTCGACGACCACATCGACACTGGACGCCTACTCGACCGAGCGGCATCGCTCGAGACCGGGTTTACGCCCGGGTCGGCATTCTCCCACGACGGTGGGCTGAAAAACTGCATGCGCCTCTGTTTTACCCACTACGGCGAAGACGACATCCGGGAGGGAATCGCGCGCTTGCGGACAGTCTTCGAGCAGTAGTTGACCTAGGCCGCCCGAGCACGACCCACCCGCAGTCACCGTAGCCCCCAAGCCCCGTACCCCCTGAGCCCTTAAATCGGGGGCCCCGTGCGGGGGGCGTGCTGCAAGGGGTATTCGACGCGACGCTCCCCCAGTCTCACTTACCGGAAAGTCCCAGCGTCGCGTCGCTAAGCGAGCCCACAAACAAAAGGAACCCCGCGCAGGCGAGCGGCCCCTGGGAGCGCGCGCGCCGCATGGGGCCCCACACTAAAGCAGCGAATACCCTCTAACTAACCACCCGCCGGTTCTGAATCACCTTCTGCATGTACTTCTCGAAGAAGAACTTCTGAATGTCCATCATGTCGATCTCGCGGCCCTGGATGTAGGACTGCTCGATATCGCTCGTCATGTCCAGCGGGGTCCCGGTCGTGATCAGGAGCGTCGCTTGCTTGCCGGGCTCCAGTGAGCCGACCAGGTCGCTGATCCCCATGAACTCCGCCGCGTTGATCGTCACGGCCTTGAGCGCTTCTTCTTCGGGGAGCCCGAAGGCCACGGCGACGCCCGCTTCCCAAGGCAGTCGGTTCGTGTAGAGCGTTCCCGAGCCGCCGGAAATGGCGAACTTCACCCCCGCTTCGTAGAGGCGGGCCGGCATGGAGTATGCTCCGTCGTACGCCTCGTAGTCCCTGCCTGGCGCTGCCATGGTCGACGTGAGGATCACCGGGATATCGTTAGCTACCAACCGGTCGGCCACGTGAATGGCGTCGCCCCCTCCACGGATCACGAGTCGCAATCCCTCTTCCTGGGCCCAGGTGATGGCATCGTTAATCTGGGCCGCACCGTCCGCGGACACTACGACCGGGATCTCCCCATCGATGGCGGGAATCATGGCGGCATACCGTGAGTCGGTCCGCACCTCTTCACCCGCCGCGGTAGCGTCACGATACGCCCGCGCTTCCGCAAAGAAGTCCTTGAGCTGCTGAACCTGCTCGGCGTAGGTGGGAGGTGGGCCCTCCGCGCCGCCACGACCCCCACGACCACCACCCGGGCGCCCACGGCCCCCGGGGTTCGGGTTGGGCCAGTTCACGTTCAGGGCCGCCGCCGACTTCATGGACATCTCCTCCCAATCCCACCCCTCGAGGCTCATCGCCGAAGACATGCCGGAGATGAGGCCACCGCCCGGTGTCGTGAGGGTCACGAGCACGCCGGCGGAGCGCGAGGTGCCGATATGGCGGCTCTCTGCGTTGACGGCGACGTCGGCTCGCACGTTGGGGTTGAAGTCGCCCAGCTCATTCACATCACTCGAGACGCCGACCGCGCCGATCTCGCTGATCCCCACCGTGCTATAAGCGTCGATGAGGCCGGGGTAAACGTGTTTGCCGGTGAGGTCCACCACACGGGTCCCCGCAGGGATCTGTACGTCGGTGCCGATGGCAGTGATTATCCCGTTCGCGAACAAGATCGTGCCGTTCTCAATCACACCGTTCGTCACGGTGTGGATGGTCGCCCCTCGCAAAGCCACGGCTTGGGACTGGGGCGGGACGGTCATCCGCACCTGCGCCCTCGCCGAAGTGGGCGACAACAGGGGAACGGCCACCGCTGCCATTGCTACGACCAGGGTCATTGCGGTGACACTACCGGCGCGGGACAAATAGCCCGTCATGGCTCCTCGCTTCATCATAGTGATGGTCATAATCAGTTGCTCCCGCGCTGCGGGCGATTGTCTCCGTCACCGTTACCCGCGACGGAAAGGATGGCCTGTATGAGCTGAGTGCGCTCTCGATCGATCTCTTCCCGCAGGACCGCGTCCTCCTCCAAAGAGAAGTACCGCCGGCCGTCCACCCAGGTCTGCTCGGCCCGCGTGAACTGAGACAAGGGGTTGCCGCTCCAGACGACGAAGTCGCCGTCCTTGCCTGCCTCGAGAGAGCCCACACGACCGTCGATAGCTACGGCCTTCGCCGCTTGGTTGGTCACCGTCGAAAGCGCCTGCTCCTGGGTGAGGCCAGTGCGGAGCAGCTTGCCCGCCTCCCAGTTCATGCGGCTGGAGATCTGGTTGTCGTCGGAGTGGAGCGACGTAACAACCCCCGCCTCGATCAGGATGCGAGCGTTGTAAACGGAGGCGTCGTACGCCTCGAGCTTGAACGCGCCCCAGTCGCTCCACACAACTGCAGCCACGCCAGAGGCGGCCAGCTCGGGGGCGATCTTGTAGGCCTCGACTCCGTGCTGCAGGGTCTGCACTCGGAAGCCGAACTCCTCGGCCAGTCGGACCAGAGCCAGGAATTCGTCAGCCCGGTAGCCGTGTGAGGAGATGAGCAGCTCCTGGTTCAGGATGTCGAGGATTGCCTCCATGCGCAGGTCGCGACGCGGAGGAATCCCCTCCCCGCTGGCATCCCAGCGCTGCCATGCGCGCTCGTAGTCACGGGCGGCCAGGAAGTGGTCACGGATGATCTCCTGCGTTCCCATTCGCGTGTCCGGGTAACGCCCCTGACGCCGCTTCGGGTTCTCCCCCAACGCGAATTTCACCGTCCGGGGCGCGCCCTCCAGCTTGAGGTCCTCAGGCAGAGAGCCCCACCGGAGCTTCACGAAGACATTCTCTCCTCCGATGGGGTTCGCGGAGCCGTGCTTGATGTGAGCGGTCGTCAGCCCACCGGCGAGCTGGCGGTACATCCAGATGTTGTTGTGCGTCACCACATCACCCATCTGGACTTCGGGAACGATGGCGAAACCGCTCTCGTTGATCGCGCTGACCCCGGCATGGATGTGTGGGTCGATGAGCCCAGGCGTCACGTGCTTGCCTGTGGCGTCGATCTCTATCGCACCTCTCGGCGCGTCGAGATCAACGCCCACCGCCACCACTTTGCCGGCTTGGACCAAGAGATCAGCGTTCTCCATCTGCCCCAAGGGGCCCTGGCTCCACACGGTGGCGTTGCGCACCACCACGGCAGCGGGCTGGTCGGGGATGGAACTCCGCCCGTACTCCATCATGGGACGGATGAACGGCAGGTCGATCTCGGGCACATTCATGGCCACCGTGCCCCGTGCCGCCCCCTCGTAGGCCTCTGTGCGGGACCCGCGGAACGACGGGTCTGCCCCGTTGGGGAGGGAGGTCCAGCCGTAGAACTCCTCACCCCGTACCGAACCGGCCAGGAGGACGACTCCCTCGTATCCCAGGTCCTCCCCGTCGAAGCGAACCTCGATGCGGCCAGTCTCGGCCACGACATCTGCCGAGGCCAGGTCGATAGTGGTGCCACCGGGGCCCACGATATCGATGGACCCGCGCAGGCGATTCAACGGCCCCTCGAGACGGAGCGCCGCCTCGAAGCCCCACTCGTCGTCAGACGCGATGCTCCAGGTGCCCCGGGGGTCGATCTCAGGCGGGCGAGTGACCCCGTAGACCTGCCCGTGCACCCAGACGTCGCGAACGGTGGCTTCTTCCGTGAAGAGGTCGCCCTCGCTCACGACCAGGTTGGCGACCTTGCCCTCCGCGATGGTCCCGTGGGTGTTCTCGAGTCCCAGCCATGCCGCCGGGGTAGTGGTGAGCGCCGCCAGAGCGTCATCCGTTGAGAGCCCCCGGGCCACCGCGATCCGCAGGTTGGGCAGGAACTCGTTCAGTGACGAAAGTCCGTCGGATGTGATGGCGAAGCGGACGCCGGCGCGGGCCAACTGGGCTGGGCTGGTGGGCGCCAGATACCAATCGCGCAAGTCGGCCAAGCTGGCGTTCAGCGCCGACTCCGGGTCATCGACATCGGG
>Ga0114996_10001653_pt1 | contig 29731 bp, 30 predicted proteins | sample ArcticOcean_MG_C_4_FD_87039 | JGI IMG/M metagenome (GOLD analysis project Ga0114996, IMG submission 87039) | Marine microbial communities from western Arctic Ocean - ArcticOcean_MG_CB4_134 | ecosystem: Environmental > Aquatic > Marine > Oceanic | place: Arctic Ocean: Canada Basin | collected... | reverse complement strand
GTGTCCGCCAGACGGTAGGTCACGGCCAGACACTCGGCGGGGTCCGGTCCGACCATGCCCCTGGCCAGCACGTCGAGCGCGGTTCGCCCGTAAAAGTCGTCGGCGTTCACGACCGCGAACGGCCCGTGGACAACGTCCCGGACGGTCCACGCCGCGTGCCCGGTCCCCCAAGGCTTAGTGCGCCCCTCCACCGGTGGTTCGCCAACCGGAATGTCGTCCAGTCTCTGACACACGAAACGAACCGGCCAGGAGCGGGATGTCAGCTCACCGACGTGTCGGGCCACGTCGCTCTTGATCTCCTCTCGCACCACTACGACCGCTCCGCCGAATCCTGAGCGTGCGGCATCGAAGAGGGCGTAGTCGATCAAGGCTTCGCCGCCGGGACCGACTTGGGCCAGGGGTTTCACCCCGCCATACCGTGTCGATAGGCCTGCAGCCAGGACTACCAATGTGGGGGTCGGCGTCGATCCCGAGGGCCCCAGGTCGCGCGGAACGAGTGCTGGGCTCAAGGCCTTGGCCGGACTAGGGTGTGGAGAATCGGAGTCATTGGTCGTTACGGGAGACTATCCGATGCCTAGGTCCCGTGCCACAACGAGTTACGGTGATATCGTGTCCTAGCTGTTTGATGGCGGAGCGTTCGGATGCGGGAACACGTGTCCCGAAAGCTGGACGGTTAGGTCAACGGGTACTCGGCGCGTCTGAGATGGCTCGGGACCGGACGTTGGAACTCAGCGGGGAGGCCCAGCGAGGGACGCCGTCAATACCGGTTGGCTACTGTTCGTCGAGCTCACCGAGAAGCTGAGTCCCGATGTGATCACGATGGATATCCATATACCGATCATGGACGGCTTCCAAGCCACCAAAGAAAGGAGCCCGAACGTATCTCGTCAAGCCGCTGGACGTGGACTTTCTGGGGCGGGCCGTCCCGGACGCCCTCATGGTTCGTGAGCTTCTCGTAGAGCGAAACCGGATGAATGGGGTGCAGGAGTGAACATCGGCTTGACGTGACCGGAGCAGGTCCGTAGCGCTATGGGCCTTGCCCCCCCCCACTCTTCTACTCTGCCCCCGAAGCGATGGTCGTGGTCCGTGTTTTTGAGGGCCCCAAACGCCCCGCCTGTGGCGGAGATCATCCGTAGGATCGGCCTGAACATGCTTTTCGGTTGAAGCTGGTAACGTTAGGTTTTGTACCGCTAATTACGTTATTTGGGATTGGCCGGGATGGTGGAATTGGTAGACGCACCGGACTCAAAATCCGGCGGGCTTCGGCCCTTGGGGGTTCGAGTCCCCCTCCCGGCACTAGGGGAGCGGCAATGTGATGTACCGGCCGCTCCTGAGGAGACGATGATGCGCGCACTAGCAATCTTCGTGCTGGTCACCTGCCTTTGCGGCAACGGTGCCGAGGCCCAGGAGCGCGTACAGGAGGGAGAGCGCGTCCGGGTAGAACACCGCTTGGGAGGTGGAGAGCCCGAGATGCTCGAAGGATGGCTCGTCCGGATCCACCCTGGTGATTCTATAGTCATGGCTACCAGGGTCAGTAGGGATCGCGTGTCCTTCCGTACTCCTGAGGTGGACCGGTTTCAAGCCTACCGTGTCGACACCCGAAGTGGTCGTTTCGGGGTCATCGGGACCCTCGCGGGAGCGGTAGCCGTCTACCCGTTCACGGAGGCCGAGTGCTCCCCCACCCGGACCGAGGTTTGCCTAGGACGGATAACGACCCTTTATGCGGCGGCCGGAGGCTTGCTCCTGGGATCCCTCATCGGATCGTTATTCGAGGCTCCGACGTGGAAGGACATCGCGCCCGACTCGTTTCGCGTCCCGATCGTGAGTCCGGCCCTGACGTTTGATGGGGGCTTTGGTTTCACAGCCCGGGTAGCGCTGAAGTTTTAGGAGCTGCCGGCGTGCCGTATCACGACCGACGTCCTCATGGTTGTGTGACGGGATGAGCGTCGCGATAAGCGAGCTGAACCTTGGGCAAAGAAAGGCGGGCGTCGTAGAGGTGACGCGTGAAGACGAGTTGCTTCCGGTGGCACTGACGCTCGCACATCAGCCCCCGGCCGCAGCCGGGGGCATCGCGATCCTCTCCGACGAGGGTGGGCAGAACGCCTTGGCGTGTGATCTCTTCGACGAAATGGGCTATCCCATCGCGGTGCTGGAGTCCGGGACCCAGGAAAGGCTCCGCGAGCTACTCGGCCCGGCAGCGGCCGTTCGGAACCCGGTAGATGTGGCCGGGGCGGCCGATTCCGATCTAGGCGTCTTCGGGGAGGCCTTACGGATTATCGTCGCCGACCTCGACGTGGCCGGCGTTCTTCTGGTCGGGTTGTTCGGCGGGTATCACCTTCGATTCTCGAGGACGTTCGAGGCCGTTGAGGTCGAGGCAGCCGAACGCATGTTGCGTGACTCAGCGGCGGCCGAAAAGCTGGTGGTCGTGCACTCCGTGTACGCGCAGGAGGATAGCCCCGCTCTCTCGCTCCTGAGAGAGGGGGGTGTGCCGGTGACTCCCTCGCTGGATATCGCGTGCCGGTGCGTGGAGGTAGCGGTGCGTCGGCGCGATCTGTCGTCCCGATCTCCAGTTTGGCGGAGCGGAGATCTGCCGAGCCCGACCCACCATGAGGTGCGGGAGGGCTCCTCCCCCCAGCTGGATTCCCTCACGGAATGGCAAGTCCGCGAGAAGTTGGCCCTCCACGGTGTGGAGTTCCCAGAGGGACTGTTCGTCCGCGAGGTCGGGGATCTACACGGTCGGTCGTGGGAGTCGCCCGCCGCCCTGAAGGTCATTTCGCCCGGGATTCCCCTTAAGACAGAGGCAGACGGTGTGTTGCTGAACGTGTGAAGTCTGCCGGAGGCCGAAGCGGGGTTCGAGCGCCTGTGTGCGTCAGCTCGGCGCTACCTCCAAGGCCAAAACAGCGAAGCCTCGATCGATGGTGTGTTGGTCACCGAGATGATGCCGCCTCCCCTCGCCGAGGTGCTCGTCGGTGTCCGCCGAATGCCCTGAATCGGCTGCGTGCTCACCGTTGGGGCAGGGGGCGCCGGTACGGAGCACCTGGGTGATGTGTCGCACCGTGTGCTCCCGGTGGCACCGGAGGAGATCCTCGAGATGCTCGGGGAGCTACGCATGTCCCCGGTGCTTGGGGGTACTCGAGGCAGGCCAATGATCGATTACGCCTCGGTGGTGAAGTTGGCTTCGGCGCTGGCCCGACACGTGGTGGAAGACCCGTCGATCGTGGAGCTGTAACTCAACCCGGTCTTCGCCTACGCGGAGCGGGCGGTCGCCGTCGATGCACTCATGGTCCGACGGGTTTTCGCTGGCTCCTGAGCCGGGCATTGGGCTGAATCTGGCTTTTTCCAGCCGAATTAGATGGGTATGCACTTCATCGGAGGTGCATATTTTTGTATTTTTAAGATCTACCCCTCGTATTGAGGCACGTCCGGAAATCCACGAAACACACGCGTTTCCGGGCCCGATTGTCGAAACAGGTCTGTATCGGAGAACAAATGGGTGACAACGGAAGTAGCGACAACGGATCCCTGACGGTCCGGGACAACCGCACGGGGCGTGACTACGAGATCGATATTCAGGACGGCGACGTCATCAGCGCCATGGACCTCCGTCAAATCAAGGTGAACGACGACGACTTCGGAATGATGTCGTACGACCCAGCCTTCTCGAACACGGCTTCGACCCGCAGTTCGGTGACCTTCATCGACGGTGGTAAGGGCATCCTTGAGTACCGCGGCTATCCGATCGAGCAGCTGGCAGAGCGCAGCTCCTTCCTCGAGGTGGCGTACCTGCTCTTGAAGGGTGAACTCCCCAACAAGGACGAGTTGGACGGGTTCACTGAGAGTATTACGACCCACACATACGTGCACGAGAACTTCCGCCGGCTGATGCAGCAGTTCCGTTACGACGCCCACGCCATGAGCATGGTCATCAGCGGGGTAGCGGCGCTCAACACCTTCTATCCAGACGGTAACAACGTCCGCGACGCGGATCACCGATGGCTTCAGATCCAGCGTCTCGTCGCCAAGATGCCGACGCTGGCTGCCTATGCGTACCGACACCATCGGGGACTGCCCGCCGTCTATCCGGAAAATGAACTGTCGTACACGGCCAATTTTCTCAACATGCTCTTCCGCATTGGAGGACGTGAGTACAAGCCGAATCCGGTGGTGGAGCGCGCCCTCGACGTCCTCTTCATTTTGCACGCCGATCACGAGCAGAACTGCTCAGCGACCACCATGCGCGTCATCGGGAGCGCTGAGGCAGACCCCTATTCCGCACTCGCAGGAGCGATGGGCGCCCTCTCCGGTCCGTTACATGGTGGAGCGAACGAGGCGGTCCTCAGGATGCTCAACCGCATCGGCTCCGTCGACAAGATTCCGGCGTTCATAGACGGCGTGAAGAATCGAGAAGAACGGCTCATGGGCTTCGGTCACCGGGTCTACAAGGCTTATGACCCCCGGGCCAGCATCATCAAGCGCACGGCAGACGAGGTGTTCGAGATCACCGGACGTAACCCACTTCTGGATATCGCCCTCGAGTTGGAGCGGATCGCGCTGGAGGACGAGTTTTTCGTCTCGCGGAATCTATATCCCAACGTCGATTTCTATTCAGGGCTCATCTATCAGGCTCTGGGCTTCCCAGTCGAGATGTTTCCGGTGCTCTTCGCCATCCCCCGCACGGTCGGGTGGTTGGCTCAGTGGCAGGAGATGATCCAGGACAAGGAGCAGCGTATCGCTCGTCCGAGGCAGATCTTCACGGGAAATGCCAAGAGAGACTTCGTGCCGATGGAAGACCGGTAGTCCACCGAGTTCAGTCCACCTAGTTCAGAGCCCGTTCCGGAGAGATACCTGTGTCGATCGTCCCCGTTGATGTGGTACACCTCGGACGTACTGGAGCCATCTGTTCATACTGGATCGACGGGGCCGAACCGGCCGTGGTCGATCCGGGGCCGACGACGTCGCTCGGGGGTCTGGAAGCGGGCTTAGAGGCGGAGGGGCTGGCACTGGCCGATCTTCGCCACGTTCTGCTGACGCATGTGCACCTAGACCACGCAGGGGGTACGGGGCACCTGGTCCAGCGTTTCCCCGACCTTCAGGTACATGTGCACGTCGATGGTGCGACTCACCTTGTGGAGCCGGACAAACTCGTGTCGAGCACTAGGCGCACCTTCGGTGATCGGCACGATCGGCTCTGGGGTGAGGTGTTACCCGTTCCCAAGGATCGCATCAGAGCTTGGGAGCCCGGCACACCGCTTCCGGGTCCCGGTGTGCGAGTATTTCCCACGCCCGGCCACATCGGGCACCATGTGTCGTATCTGTCCGAAGATGACGGAGTGCTACTGACGGGTGACGCCATGGGTGTCATCCTGGCTCCAGGTGCACCCACGCACCCCTCGGGGCCGCCGCCCAGTGTCGATGTGGCCGAGTGGCTCCAGACCATGGATACGATTGCTTCGATCGATCCCGACCTCTTCGGTCCCACGCACTTCGGGCTGCACGACGACACTCCGGGGCGGATTGGTCAGTTACGGACTAACCTACTGGCGCTGAGAGATCGTGTGCAGGCGGCCATCGACGACGACGATGACGGCGATCGGGCGGTGTTCGAGTCCGAGGTACGCGAAGAGGTGGCTCGATTCTGTGCGAAAGAAGAGGTCGAGGATTATTTCAATGCGTTCAACCCGACGATGGACTGGGACGGAATGAAGCACCACCTAGAACGCGTGGACCGGTAGTCTTGGGACAGTCTAGATCGGTGGACGTTGGACACCAGTGACGTTGGATCCCATCCGGCGATCAACCGAAGCTCTTCACCCCCGGGGGAGACTGCCGAAGCGCCGTCAGATACCGGAACGGAGTCCGGACACCATGCTCCGGATCGGCCCATCCCTCCAGCACACCCGGTAGGGTAGGGTGGAGGCTTCCGTGACGTGCGACTTCACGCACCCGCAAGGCCTTTACCTCGAACGCGATCACGTTGGTGGTCAGCCCATCCTTCTGTAGACGCCCCCGCACGACCAGGAACGGTTCCATGCGTACTGTGATTCTGCAGGTTTCGTAGATTTTAGGCTTCACAATCACGTTCATATAACCGTACTCATCTTCCATAAGGACAAAGACATAGCCGTTCGCAGTCGAAGGCCTTTGGCGCGCCACTACAATGCCTGCCACGGTCACGGTGGAGTGGTTGGGAAGGTCGGCGAAGCGGTCACTGCAAACGGTTTCGGAGGGCAGTTCGTCCCGGAGTAGAGCCAGGGGATGCAGCTTGGTGGAGAAGCGCAGCATGCGGTACTCCGCGACCATCTGTTCGGTGTCCTTGAGGTCGGGGAATGCGAGGTGAGCGTAAGGTTCATCGAGGCCCAATTCGGCCTGCGGATGGTCATCCCGACCACCGCTCCGTTTCGTATCTTCTTCCAGGCCCAACCAAAGTCCGGCCTGCCACAGGAGTTGCCTCCTTGTGAGCCCGAAGCTCTCGAAGCCGCCCACCCAGATCAGGTTCTCCACGGCCGGCCGTTTCAGGGTTGCCGGGGTCCTCCGAAGGAAGTCGGACAGGGAGGCGAACGGCCCGTGTTGCTCTCGCTCTTCCACGACCTGTTCGGCTATGTCGGTGCCCCATCCTCTGACGAAGCCCAACCCAACCCGGATATCGCTTTCTTCGGCCGAACACTTAACCCCGCTGCGATTCACGTCGGGAAGGCGGATTCCGATCCCGTGACGTCGGGCATCCCGACCCAAAGCGTCCAAGGAGTAGAAACCCATGGGTTGATTGTTGAAGAGACCCACGTAGAACTCGGTGCCGTAGTAGTAGCGCAGCCAAGCCGACTGATACGCCAGGAGACCGAACGCCGCCGCGTGGGACTTCGGAAAGCCGAACTCGCTGAATGCAGTCACTTGCTGGAAGACCTTTTGGGCCGTGATGTCGTCGACACCTAGTGCCTGTGCACCACCGCGAAAGTCGTCCCAATGCGAGTCCATAGCCTGCTTAGAGCGTTTACGGCTCATGGAGCGCCTCAGGCTTTCGGCCTGGCCGTCGGAAAAGCCCGCCAAGGCCTGACAGACCTGAAGCACCTGATCCTGGAAAATGATGACTCCTAGCGTCTCTCCGAGGGCCTCTTCCAAGAGGGGATGGTCGTACGGTACCTGGAAGTCGGGATTTTCCCGCAAGAGCTCTCTCCGGCGTACATAAGGATTGACCGCGCCCCCCACGATCGGCCCGGGGCGTACGATAGCCACCTGGACCGCTAGGTCCTCCAGGTTTCGGGGCTGAACACTCCGAAGCATCTGTATCTGCGCCCTGCTCTCGACCTGAAACATGCCGATGGTGTCACCGGTGCAGATGCGCTCGTAGACCTGCTCGTCTGCGAAGTCGATGCGCGAGAGGTCGGGCGCTTTGCCGTGGCGCTCCGAGATGAGGTCTACCGCTTCTTCGACCAACGACAACATTCCCAGTGCCAGAAAGTCGATCTTGATGAATCCGGCGTCGTCGCAGGAATCCTTGTCCCACTGGCAGAGTACACGGCCCTCCCAAGCTGCCGGTTCCAGGGGAACGATCTCGACGAGCGGTCGGCTGGAGATGATCATTCCGCCCACATGTTGGGAGATGTGGCGGGGAAGGCCTTTGATGTCGTCGGCCAGTTCGCAGAGAGCCTGCCAGGCGGGTGAGTCGGCCTTCTCCCGGAACTCGGGCAACCGGCGCAGTTCCTCCATGAGCCCTCCGCCCGAGTGTCGTTCTGCCAGCTTGGAGAGCTTTTCCAGATCCCCCATGGGCAGGTCCAACGCTTTGCCGATCTCCGAGAGTGTGGAGCGGATTCGGTAGGTGGGAAACGTGCACACCAGGCCGGCGTGCTCATTCCCGTATCGTTTGTAGACCCTCAGGATCAGTTCTTCGCGGATGTTGCGTGGAAAGTCGAGGTCGATGTCCGGAACGCTACACATGGCGTCATTGAGGAAGCGACCCAGATACAGGTTCGTCTTCACCGGGTCTACGTGCGAGAGCCCGATCAGGTAGCAGATAATGGACGACACCGACGATCCCCGGCCCCGCCCAGGCGGTAGGCCGGCGTTGGCGCGAGGCGCCGCCCCCCGAATATCAGCGGCGACCTCTGTAGCCAACTCCATGATGTCGCGGTAGACGAGAAAGAACCCACCCAGGCCGTGGAGATCTACGAGCGCGAGTTCCTGATGAAGTCGGGATCTGGCCTCGTCTTCCAGCTTCGAACCAGCGTAACGTTCGTCCAGCTTGGCCAAGCACACGGCTGCCAGGGTCTCCAGCGCTCCACCCCGGTCGCTTCCCTCGAAATCGGGGAAGGTGTAACCCAGATCTTTGGTGAGGTCGAAGGCGCTGCACCGCTCCGCGATTTCCAACGTGTGCGCCAGGGCGTCGGGGCGCCCCTCGAAGCGGCTCGCCATCTCCTGTGGGGACGCAAGGTAGAAATGGGCGTTGGGTCGCCTTTGTATGTGGGAGCCATTAAGCGTAGTCCGGTTCCGGATCGACACGAAAACGTCCTGAAGCCGATGCCGTTCGGGGCGGTGATAGTGGACGTTCCCGGTGGCTACAACGGGAATCCCGAGACGATCGGCCAGGCGACCCAGGCTCCGGTTCCGGTAGCCGTCGCCTTTCTCTTGGTTGTCCTGAAGCTCGACGAAGAGATTTCCGTGTCCGAAAGCGCTCTGGAGGCGTCGCGCTAATAGCTCAGCCGTAGCCACGCTGTCCTCTAGAGCGACCAGAAGGGGACCCTGCCGGCACCCGGTCAGGGCGATGATGCCCTCTGTGCGGGCGAAGAGGGAGGAGAGCGGAAGGGTAGGGCGGCCCCGGTCACTCTCAAGGTGCGCCTCACTCAGGAGCCGGCAGAGGTTGGCGTATCCGATCGGGGTCTCGGCCAGGAGGGTCATATGACAGCCGCGGGCCAGCGCATCACCGTCCGGGTCGGCTGCCTCGAGTCCGTCTAGGCCCTGGGGGACTCCGGGAATATCAAGGGCCACGGTGACCTCGGCACCCGTGATGGGCTGAAGCCCCTCACTGCGAGCCGACTGGGCGAACTCCATCGAGCCGTAGAGACCGTTGTGGTCGGTCAGGGCCAGTGCCGGATAACCCAATTCCAGAGCCCTTAACACCAGCTCCTCAGGATGCGAAGCTCCGTCCAAAAAGGAGAAGCCGGAGTGGCAATGAAGCTCGATATATGGAGGTGTAGACACGAGTTTCGGTTTTTATTCGGGGAAAGGAGCCGAATATAAGCCGAAGGTCGTCGGGGTGCAAGGCGAGGAAGCCGTCCAGCACGCCACGATCGTGTTGGAGGACATGCCCTTCACGCGAGATGCGGTAGCGGCAGTGGGTTATCACTACCAGGCGGCGGGATCGGTCGTCCAGTCGCTTGAAGACCAGCTCAAGTCTGCTACCGAACGCCTGACGCAAGCTGAGGAGCAATCGGCCAAGGTGGGGAGTCGCGCCGAGCTACTCGAAGCTCGCGCCGGCAGCTTGCGGTTCGCCGAGAAGCGCATCACTCAATTCGAGGAGAAGCTTGCCCAGTTGGACAAAGTCGAGGAGGAACTCGGTCGTTCGATCGAGACATTGATTGCCCGGTAGGGCAGTATCGACTAGGTACGCGACGAGGTTCAGGACCTCTTTGCTCGTGCCGAGAGCACGCTGAAGGACGTACGCGCTATTTCGGCGGCTAGCGATGAGGTACAGACCGCGAGCGAGAACCTGATCGTGCTCAGGGCCAAGGCCGAGGAAATGACGAAGATGCTCGAGACCATCGACGCGCGGCAGGAGCAGATCGAAGTTGCCGAGGGGCGCCTAACTCGTGCTGATGGCCTGCTCATGGACGTACGGGCCGGGATGGAGTCATTGCGGCAGTCAGAAGGCGGTCGTCGACCAGGTCATCGTGACTTCGGGGCAGCTCACCTACGAGGCCAAGGAGGCAGAGCGGCTACTTGTCTCGCTCCGTCAGGAGCGTGATCTCACGCAGGGGATTCGGGACGCGCTGCAGGAGATGTGCGACGAAGACTCATATGCGAGGGCTGGCTAAGGCCGCTCCTCGACTGGCTTAGACGCCAGACGTGCAGAGATCCGCAGCCCTGTCCAGGGCTGCGGCAAGGGCAGAACTGACCGCACTAGGTGCGAATCCTCGCCGGCCCAGAAAAGCATGAAGGCGTCGTCTGCCCTTCTCGCGCTCCGGAGAGAAGTCTTTGATCGCGAGCGCTTTCGTCATCTCAGGGTTTTGCCGTTCGACCCATTTTATCGCGACTGCCGTAGCGAGCGTTTCCTCGGAGGTCTCTTCGTCGATGAAGGCACTCTCGATCGCCTGTTCGGCGACTGCACCGGGGACCCCCTTCTGGAGAAGCTCCTGCATGAGGCGGAAGCGACCTCGTGGACGGATGCGGATGCGGCTTCGGGCGAACGCAGAAGAAAAAGCCGCGTCGTCCAGGAATCCCTGTTCCCGGAGCAAGTCGATGCACCATTCAACCAGTGCAGGGGGGAAGTCCTTGGTTCGCAGCTTGGACCGGAGCTCCTGTTCGGCACGCGGTCGGTACGAGAGGAAATGAAGGGCCGCCTGGCGGATGCGCCACTTGGTGTCGTCCTCTTTCAGACGGGCCAGATCCACAGGCTTGAGCTCGGTGCCTACGTGGATTCCGGATCGATCCATGACGTCCAGTGCGATCTCGAACGGCTCCTGGCCTTCGACGTGCACCAGAACGCGGTATCGCTTCCGCGGGGCGAGGTGGATTCGAAGGATCTTCACTGTCCGTACCATCCTCCGGCCACGAGGTCTCGAAAGAGAATGAAGGGCCGCCCGTCTTCTAGGACCAGAGCGAAGTATTCTCGCGAAATCGGGGTGCGCCACCACTCGTCGTCGATTCTCCATCGTTCCCGCACCGCCACTACCCGAAACCGTTTACCGCGCCTATATAGCTCGGCGGGCAGTCCATCGTCGTCCGTATGAACCTGAACAGGGGAAGGGGACTTCAGTGGGCGAAGCCTCTGCCTCCGAAGCCTAATGGGTCGCCCGTTTCTGGCGTCGCTGGAGGTTGGATTTGGAAGGCTCATAACGGTCTCGGTCGGGCGGTTTTAATGGAAACCGAAGATAAACCGAAAGTGTGGGCGACGCAATTCTTTAATGGGACTGGTGATGCCCGATCGCGCCCGGTCTACTCCCCTGGCCCTTCTTCGCTCGGAGGGATCTCAGCACGGGTACCACCCGTGAGTTCACGGGTACGCCCCGCGAGTTGGAAGAAGCGAACGCCGAACGCCCGTAGCGTCTCGGTGTCTGGAAAAGCCGAGGAAGGGATCGTCAGGAAGGAATTGGCACCCAAATAGATGAGGAAGGACCCGTCCGACATCCTTGATGTCCTCTATGGCGTTCCACTTCACCAGCCAGTCATATCCGGATGTGGAGTTCAGGATGCCTTCTTCGCGCAACTCCGCTCGGTGGTGTCCAAAGATGCCATTGATGAGACCGACGTCAGCGACCTTCTTGAGTTGGCGTTTCTGCGAATGACGCACCAGAGGCTTGAGCGAGCCCACCAGCAGTGCCCCCGTCAACACCATAGCCAGCGCACCGATCACCGACGTTCCGCCGATTAGCAGCAGCAGACTCATGAGCCCGACAATCACGGCGAACAGGATCTATATCTGGGTGAGCGCCTTCTTGGTCAGTTCGGAGTTCCAGGAGTGGGTGGTGTTGGCTCGTGCCCAGTCCTCGGGTGTGAACTCGAATTCGAACTCGACCGCGATGGGATCGGCATCTGTCATGGTCTAGTCCTCGACCGATTGGGCAGTCTATCATCAAGGTGATGTGTCCAATTTGTGCGCGTAGTGCACTAGTTGCGATGATCGCTGTTTCGGGCTCTTGCTTCACCGGTTCACTTTTACTTCGAGAGGGGCTAGGAGGAGCTCGTCCCTAGACCGACCTCACGGCTCGAAGCTCAGCAGCGCATGCCTCCGTTCAGGGATCCGTGACCAGGGATCCACTTCTACAACCCGGTACAGTGGGGAGTAGCCGAGCTTCAGCTTGAGTTCCTGAACGGCCTCCCGGAGAGCGGAAGGGACGATGCCCCCCGATAACTCCCGGCCGCTCTCTTCCCGGCCGGTGGTTTCCCCGCGGTCGAAGAGGTCGTTCTGGGACGTGGCCGGACCGAACTGGAAAAATTCGACGGTCAAAGCCTCCACGGCACGAGGCGGAGGGGACAGAGCCATCCGCGCCCGCAAGACAAACGCGATGCGCTCGCGATGCGCTGTGGATTCTCGAAGGACCGTCTCCATGGACCAGGAGCCTGCACCCTCTAGGCGAGCGGACAAGACGACACCCTGAATGCCCCGACCCTGACGTTCCGGACGAGCCAGCGCACGCTCCAGAAGACGGTCCAAGGCGCCGTGGAGTGTCTGCACCTGCCCCACGGGAGTGTGGAAGTCTAGGGAAGAGCGAATGGGCTGGGGTCGATGATTTGGCTGTACGTAATCGATTCGTGCGCCGGTGGCCCATTCCCGAGCCTTACGACCGTCCGATCCGAATTGGCCGACGAGGGCCGGAGTTGGTAGACGGACCAGATCCTCCAGAGTTTCGACACCGAGTCGCTCGAGTCGCTCGATCACCACCGAATCCACCGGGAGTACGGAGACAGGGCAGGGGCCCAAGAAAGATAGGAATTCCTCGTCTCTTACGATCACCGGTTGTCCGGGGCCTGCTCCGGCCGCGGCCACCCACGCTCCGAACTTTCCCGGAGCCCACCCCATTCTCATGGCGGCTACCAGTGGACGAGGGAAGATGGCGAGGAGTGCTCCGAGGACTCTATCTATTTGGCGCGGCGGCGATCCGTAGAGTCGCCCTAACCCGTCCATACCAACAAAGACCCTTCCACGGCCAGCTGGCTCAACGATGGGACTCAGGTTCGACAGCGTCTCGAGGAGTTCTTCCTGGGCCGCGTCATAATGGGCTGGATCGGGTTCGAGAAGGGTGAGGGGGGGACATAGACCGACGGCTTGAGAGACGAGCTGTCCAGGACGTACGCCCGCTATTGAGGCTCGCTCGGATACTTGCCACACCGTTCTTCGGGTGTTCTCACCGAGGGAGAGTAGAGCTACGGATGTGGTATCCAATCCGGGGCTTCGAACCAACTCCAGCCGAAGTTCGAAGGTTGGTAGCCAGGCGCAGAGTGCTTGGCGGCTTCCGCGGCGGGGGGTGGTAGTTGTGCCCCTAGTCTCCCACCCGCGAACGGCCGGGTGGGTGGGACCACTATGCACTCGAGGACGGGGCTCTGACATAGACAAAACGGCCTTGGATAAATACCCGAAGAAAAACCGAAAGTCCAAAATACTTCGAGGACAAAAGAAGAGCAAGCAAGACTGATTGTTGTTGGATGGATTCCGGGAGAATCCCGCGCTATTCCCCGGCCGAACCGCCTTCGTCTTCGGCGGTACCGAGCGCCGTCGGCTCGGAGCGCTCCTCCTCCAACGCGTCCTCTGCGGTCCGCGACGCTTCTTCCATGATCGCTCCCAACCTCCGCTGGAACGATGCACCCGTACGGCTCCAGAGTGCCCGGGACACGATGGCCGCGCTTCCGAAAACGCTTCCGAAAATTCCGAAAACACCAAGCGCGGTGGTAGGCTCGATGACCTTACTGACAAGGATCAGCGAGCCCATGAAACTCCCGATGATCGGGAGGAGGACCGTGAGGGCGCCTGCCGTTCTTCGATCGCCCACCACCTCGATTGCGGTACCGCTGTCTCGTGCGCTGACGTTTACAAAAATCTGGCTGGGCTCATCCACGGTTTGCCATTCCAGGGAATCCATGACGTGTTCAGTCTTCCCTTGGCGGGATGCCGTTCGGCGGACGATTTTAAGGATTTTACTCAGGCCTGCTTCCGAGATTTTCCCAGGCAGCGTCCGCTCGTGACGATACATGAGGGGTCCCCCGATGATCGCCGCCACCTTGTCGCGACTCTGTTCGGGTAGGCCCGCGGCAGCCCGAGCAATGGCCGACGAGTCGATTCCCGCTTCCGCAGCGATCTGCTGGATCTCGGATAGGGATAGGGATAGGCCGTCCGGGTGGCTACCGTCGCCAACCTCACTGATCTCAGAGGCTTTCCGGAGGATCAGCGCGAACTCTTCATCTGAGTATCGGCGGCCCACGTCCTCACCTGCGCTCATGATTGCTCCCCTGCGGTGGTCACGACGACGGGCCGTCCCGTCCGATAAGCTTGTTCAGCACGATCACCGGCACCAGACCTACAGCGATGATCAGAAGGGCCGGCATCGCGGACTGGGTCAACTGCTCATCGGTGGCGAGCTGGAAGGCGCGGGTCGCCAGAGTGTCGAAGTTGAAGGGGCGTAGAATGAGCGTGAGCGGAAGCTCCTTAAGGACATCCACGAAGACGAGAAGGGCCGCACTCAAGATGGTCCCGCGGAGCAGAGGTAGGTCCACCTTCCAAAGGGTCTTTAGCGGCGGCACACCGAGAGACCGCGACGTCTCGTCCAAGTTTCCGCAAAGGCGTTTGAAACCCGATTCGAGGGGGTTCAGTGCCACCGCCAGAAATCGCACCACGTATGCAAAGACGAGGGCGATCAAAGTGCCGCTCAACAGGAGCCCGGTAGGAAAATCGAACGAAGCCCGCATGAAGGTGTCGACCCGTCGGTCCATCCAAACGAACGGGATGAACACACCCACTGCAATGACGGCTCCGGGAATCGAATATCCGAGGAGCGCCACCTTCGATGCGGCCCGTAGGAGCGGGGTAGGGCTGAGCCGAGCCGCATAAGAGATAAGTAGAGCTGCGAATACTGCTGAGACAGCAGCGCCCAGGGCCAGCGAGAAACTGTGCAGCGTGAGTTCCACGAAACGCGTATCCAGCGATCCAAGGCCGGCCTTGGTAGCCCATCCGAGGAGCTGGAGAACCGGAACTAGGAATCCGAGCGCGAGCGGAATGAAGCAGACTGAGAACGAGAGCCAGCGGCCTCGAGTGCCGAGGGCGCGCCGGGTGGTCGGCCTGTGGCCCCGAGCACCGTCGTCGAAGCGGGCCCGTCCCCGTTGCACCCGCTCGAAGACGATTAGCGAGAAAACGAAAAGGAGCAGAATGCCCGATAGGCGCATGGCAGACATCGGGTCGTTCAAAGGAAACCAGGCCCGGAAGATGCCGGTGGTGAACGTCGGAACGCCGAAGTACTTCACTGCACCGTACTCGTTCAGTACTTCCATCAGGACGAGTGTTAGTCCACCCACCACGGCCGGCCTGGCCATGGGAAGGGCCACCTTGAAGAAGGTGTTCCACGGGCCCCGTCCAAGACTACGCGCGGTCTCGAGGACTGCGCCGGACTGGCGGACAAAGGAGGCGCGAGCGATCACGTAGACGTACGGGTAGAGCACCAGAGCCATCATGACCATGGCCCCCTCTCGGGACATCAGCGCCGCACGCACTCGCCAAGTCTCGGCGCCGGGCCAGAGCGTGTCCAGAAGGCCTGACATCGGGCTCCCGTATTCGAACACACCAGCGTAGGTATAGGCGATGATGTAGGTGGGGATGGCGAGCGGTAGGACCAAGCTCCACTCGAAGATCCGGCGTCCGGGAAAATCGTACGCGGAGACCAGCCAGGCCGGGGCTAGCCCGAACACGAGGGCCAGAGCACCGACTCCTACCATGAGGAGGGCCGAGTTCCCGATGTACACCCGCAGGACCGTACTCGCCAGGTGTTGCCAGATCTCCGTCGAGGGCTTGAACACACCTCCCGCGATGACGAGCAACGGAAGCGTCGTTAGCGTCACCAAGACGAGAGCAGAAACGCTCCATGGAGTCAGTCCTCCACGAAAATCACCTCGGAATCGACGCCAGAAAGCCCGAAGCGCATAGAAGGCGCCCCGGGCTTTCGGACGAGTGGTCGTAGCCATATCGCGTTTCAGTCGACGCTGTGCTCTAGCGCCATCCGGCCCGGTCGAAGACCATGACCGCGCGGGCGTTAAGCTCTCCGAGCACGGACAGGTTGAGCGTGTCGGGGCTGAATTCTCCCCACCCGTGCAGGGTCTCGGCCCACCCGATTCCGGCCTTCACCGGATACTCAAAGTTGGCCTCGGCGTAGCCGGTTTGGGCTTCCGTATCGGTCAGAAACTCCAAGAGTCTCAAGGCGTTCTCCGGATTTGGCGAATGAGCCGTGATGCCGGCGCCACTGACGTTCACGTGTGCACCACGATCGCCCTGATTGGGGAAGAACATCCCGATCTTGTCGGCCAGCGCCCGGTCCCCCTCATCGTCTCCGTTGAAGAGCTGTCCCACGTAGTACGTGTTGGTGATAGCCACGTCACCGACCCCGGCCGCCACGTCCTTCACCTGGTCTCGGTCTCCGCCTTGGGGCGCGCGGGCCATGTTTTGCACCACACCCTCTGCCCACTCTTCCGCCGCATCCTCGCCGTTGACCGCAATGATCGAGGCTAGGAGGGACTGGTTGTAGATGTTCTCGGAGCTGCGTACGAGCACACGACCGCGCCACTTGGGATTGGCCAAGTCCTCATACGTGGAAAGCTCCTCGGGGGACACGCGGTCCAGCGAGTAGGCGATCACTCGAGCCCTTTGTGTCAGCCCATACCAGTACCCGTCCGGGTCTCGCAGATGTTCGGGCACGTTGGCCTCAAGGGCCTCGGACGAGGTAGCCCGTAGCAGTTCGCGGGTCTTGGCCCTCTGCAGGCGGCCGGCGTCTACTGTGACGAGGAGATCGGCCTTCGTATTCGCGCCTTCGGTCTCGAGACGGGTGATCAGCTCATCGGCAGATGCCGTTTGGACGTTGACTTCTATGCCCGTCAGCTCTGTGAAGCGGCGAAAGAGCTCTTGATCCGTATCGTAATGGCGATGGCTATAGACATTGACGACGCCGGCGTCGTCCGAGGGGGCCTCTCGCTGTCCGTCTCCTGCGCAGGCGGCTAGCAAAGCTACTCCCATCAAAGTAACGAGGCCCGATATGTAAAACTGCTTCATGTACAGCTCTCCGTGAGATGATGCCGGACCAAGAGCGGGAGGGGTTTGTCCCCTGATCCACAAGTTAGTTGAGAACGACTCTCAACCAGTTGCCGGAAAGATCAACCCAACAGGCGTAGCAGGCAAGACACGGCATCGGAACAGGCTCCTGGGGTGAATGGCGCCCATCCCGGCACCTAGGTATGTTTCGGGCTCCACTAGGTCGCCTTATTCTGGGGCCGGACCTACCCGATCGACACTTCATGACACTGCAGCGGAGCGCCATGTGACCGAATACAGCCACGCCACTGTGCCGTCCGATGGCGATAGGATCACGATTGAAGCAGGCAAGCCAGCGGTACCGGATCAGCCGATCATTCCGTTCATCGAAGGAGACGGGATCGGGCCGGACATCTGGCGCGCGACACAAGCCGTGGTCGACGCCTCGGTGGCGAAGGCCTACGAGGGTGAGCGCGGGATTGCCTGGATGGAGGTCTACGCGGGAGAGAAGGCCTACGAGAAGACCGGAGAGTGGCTTCCGGAGGAGACGTTTGAGGCGCTACGTGAGTTCAAGGTGGGCATCAAGGGCCCCCTCACCACGCCTGTCGGTGGCGGAATTCGGTCACTCAATGTCACGATCCGCCAGGTGCTTGATCTCTACTCCTGCGTGCGCCCGGTTCGCTGGATCAAGGGCGTGCCGTCGCCGATGAAGGAGCCCGAGAAGCTCGATGTCATCATATACCGTGAGAACACCGAGGACGTGTACGCGGGTATCGAATGGGAATCCGGTACAGCTGAGGCGGACCGAGTGCGCTCCTTCCTGGTCGACGAAATGGGTGCCTCCATCCGAGAGGGGAGCGGTATCGGGATCAAGCCGATCAGTCCCTTCGGGACGAAGCGGCACGTGGCGGCGGCGATCCGATATTCCCTCGAGCGGAGCCGGCGGTCGGTAACCCTGGTCCACAAAGGGAACATCATGAAGTTCACCGAGGGGTCCTTCAGAGACTGGGGGTACGAAGTCGCCGAGGAGCAGTTCCCGGATACCACCGTTGCTGAACCGGCCGTCTGGGAAGGTGCCGATCCAGCGGGCAAGCTTCTGATCAACGACCGCATCGCTGACGCCATGTTCCAGCAGGTGCTGTTGCGGCCGGACGAGTACGACGTGCTGGCCACGCCGAATCTGAACGGCGACTACCTCTCTGATGCTTGCGCCGCGCAGGTCGGCGGTCTGGGCATGGCGCCGGGTGCCAATATCGGCGACGAGATCGCCGTATTCGAGGCGACGCATGGCACGGCTCCCAAGTACACCAACCTCGACAAGGTGAATCCCGGCTCACTGATTCTGTCGGCCGTCATGATGCTCAAGCATCTCGGTTGGAACGAAGCGGCCGAAGCGGTGAACAGAGGTGTGGAGGGGGCTATCGACGCCAAGACGGTGACATACGATTTGGAGCGTCAAATGGAGGGAGCCACCACCGTCACGACCTCGGAGTTCGGACAGGCCATCATCTCGCACATGTAATTCGAAAGAACCGATGAACATACATCTCGTCTCCTCGGTCGGTGCCGTCGGCCATGCGATACAACTGTTGGCCGTCCCCATTTTCGAGACGGATGCGGGGGTGGAGTCAGTGCTTCCGGCAGATCTGGTCAAAGCCACCACCGGCTCCTATCTCGCGGAGGATCTGAACAGCAAACTGGGCGAATCTGTCGTTTCGTATCGTATAGGCGAGACGGGTCCGGAGCGGGTGCTCCTATTGGGTGCTGGAAAGGCCTCGGACCTCGACACCGAGACGCTGCGGCGTTGGGCGGGACACGCGGTGCGGGCGGCCGAATCGATCGGCGTCGGAGCCGTCGGCGTGTACCTAGGTGGCTTGGGCGGGATCGACGTGGAGACCGCTTCTCAGGCCGTGACCGAGGGTGCGGTATTGGCGTCATGGCGGTTCACCGAGATGAAGCGACTGGATGAGGATGCTCCGCCTGAGGTCACGGAGTTCACCGTGATGGCTGAAGCCGAGCATGTCGATGAGGCCGGCCGGGGAGCGGTGGCAGGACAAGCGATCGGTCGCGCAGCCAACTTCACTCGAACACTGCAGTCGAGACCCGGCAACGTGGCGACGCCGACGCACCTCGCCGAGGAGGCAACTCGCATGGCTGGGGAACGGGGTCTCGGAGTGACCGTGCTCGGTCCAGACCAGCTCAAGGAGGAGCGCATGCATGCACTCCTCGCCGTCGCTCAAGGATCGGACGAGGAACCCAGGCTGATCATCCTGCGACACGACGGAGGCGAGGAGGGCGCGCCGCCGCTGGTATTGGTGGGGAAGGGGCTCACGTTCGATGCGGGTGGGATATCGATCAAGCCGTCTGCGGGTATGGAAGACATGATTTTTGACATGTCTGGGGGCGCAGCGGTCATCGGCACGATGCAGGCAGTCGCCGAGTTGGAGGTGCCACTAAATGTGATCGGAATCGTGCCGTCTTCCGAGAACCTCCTCAACGGCAGTGCCATGAAGCCGGGCGATATCATCCAGTCCCGTGAGGGCAAGACCATCGAAGTCGTCAATACGGACGCTGAGGGGCGCCTGATACTGGCCGATGCTCTGTCCTATGCCCAAAGCCTGGAGCCCGAGGCGATCGTCGACTGTGCGACGCTGACGGGTTCCGTTGTCATTGCCCTTGGGCACCATGCGGCGGCGGTGATGGGCACGGACAACGATTTGGTCGGGGAGCTCCAGGAAGCCGGCGACCTTTCTGGGGAGCGTTGTTGGCCCATGCCGTTATGGGACGAGTACCGTCGGCAGATCGACAGCGATGTGGCTGATGTCGTAAACGTGGGTGGGCGCCCAGGCGGGAGCATAACCGCTGCCGCCTTCCTCAGGGAATTTGTGGGAGATTGCAAGTGGGCCCACCTCGACATCGCCGGCACCGCCTACGGTGAGGGCAAGCTTCCGTACCAACGGAAGGGGGCCGCCGGATTCCCCACGCGGCTGCTTGTGCAGTGGGTTCGAGGCCGCGCGGCGTGACGTTGGTCTCCCATCGCTCAATCGCGCCCCGGGCCCTGACGGCCGGGGCGTTGCGCGTTCGGTTTCTCGTCCTCGGGTTGGCCTTCTTGGGTCTGGCGGCTCCGAAGGCGCTGAGCGCGCAGATTCCGGACACCATCCCGGCCGCCGACAGCGCTCAGGTCCAGGACGTATCGCCGGCACCCTTGGACTCGCTTCTGGCTCTGCCCGATTCGCTTCGGCCTGTGATCTCCGATTCGGTCCAGGCGTCGCTCGACTCGCTAGCCGCTGTCGTCGACTCTTTGGTCGACCACGTCGATACCTTCCCCCGTTTTCCCGCTGGCGTGATGCCGTCGTGGGAGGCCGGGGTGTGGAGTTGGGATCGCACGGCCTTGGCTGCCGACCGGGCCCTGACACTGGCCGAATTAGTCAGCCAGATTCCGGGTGTGATCCCTCTGAGGGGCGGTGACTACGGGACGCCCACCGCTACGGTCAGCTTCGGCGGGGCCGGCGGCCGCGTGCGGGTCATGTTGGACGGGTTCGAGTGGCTTCCGCTGGAGGGAGGTGTCGCCGATCTCTCTCGCATCGGCCTCGGGGGTCTGGAGGAGGTACGCGTCGAGCGTCATCCGGGTGAGCTTCGAATCGAGATCCGAAGCCTGGAGCCTACGGATCCGCAGCCGGTGACGACCGTGAACGTCGGGACGGGTGATCTGGGGACGAATGTTCTTCGTGGCGTGCTGGCCCATCCTACCGCAATGGGTGGAGCCTTCACCTTCACATTGGATCGACTCGAGACGCGCGGGCCCGGACTCGACGCGACGGGCTCCCTAGGGGGTTTTGGACTCAGGTACGCGCTCGCCCGTGGCAACAGGGGCGGATTGTCAGCAGAACTTCGACGATCCTAGACTAAGACGGAAATCGCGGACTTCCCGACCAATCTCATTCGCAGTGACTGGAACGTAAGGGGACGGTGGAAATTCACCGAAGACCTGATTGGTGAAGCTCTGTGGGGCGCATCGTCCCTTACGGGAGACCCGGACGATCCGGTGTTCAGTGCGGTCGATACGCGACGCTCGCAGATGGCTCTCCGCGCCGGATACGAGCGAGGAGCGGTATGGGGAAACGCCTCAGCTCGCTTCCTCGGTGCGGCTGGCGTTCCGACCAGCGCGTATCAGGTGGAAGCGGGCGTGTCGGATCCGCGGGCGATTTCGGTCGATGGATCCGTGCGGTTGGAGCGCTGGTCCGAGGAGAGTGCCTCCACGTGGAGGGTTCGGGCCGTGACTGCTCCCGTGCTGGGGTTCTCCTTGTTTGCTTCTCACGGAGACGGCAAAACCGGAACGCCCTTTGTGTCTCAATTCGAGGAATACCTACAGTCGCTCAAGCCGGAGCCGGTGGACTCGCTCGCGGTGGATCCCGATCTGGAGCCGCAGGACAGCGTGCCGCCGCTGGAGAAGCCAGTCGCCCGGTTTACCGAGCGTACGGGTACACGTGTCGGAGCGGCGTTCTCGTGGCGAAGCCTCAGTCTATCGGGGGCATGGCTTTCGATGGAAGCGGACTCTCTTCACCCACTCGGCCTCCTCCTCGATCAGGGTGCCGTGGTGTTGGAGGGTGCAGAACGTACGGGGTATGAAGTGGCGGCAAGCCTGCCGTTGCCCATCACCGGTTTCAGGGTGGACGGGGCACTGCAAACATGGGATGACGAGCTGCCGTACATGCCCAAGCAGACCTGGGACGGGTCGATCACGTACCACCGGGTCTTCAAGGAGTCTAGGAATCTTGAACTGTGGGGAACGTTGGGGGTGACCGGTCACGAGGGCATGCTGTTGCCGATCGTGGATCCGGATCCACCTGTGCCAGATCCCATATACTCGGCGGACCCGGGCGAGGGCGACCCGGTAGTCGAGCCGGACGCTGGGCCGGACCCGGGCCCGGACTGGCCCGCTCTTCTTCGCATGCCGGTCTACCGGGACATCTTCATGCAGATTCAGGTCCGTATCGTCACCCTCAACATCTTCCTCCGCTGGGAAAACCTTGCAGCCAAGGAAGACAATTTCGACTTCCCCGGTCGCGAGCAGCCCCGTTTTCGCACTCTGTACGGAGTGCGTTGGACGCTGAATAATTAGATGGTCTTGGTTGCCATACATTCGACGGAGGCGTACTGACATGATTCGGAGTATGACCGGGTTCGGCGAGGCCGAAGAGTCCACGTCAGCCGGCTTGGTGCGTGTCGAAATCAAGAGCGTCAACCACCGGTTTTTTAACGCGAGTATTCGCACGCCGCCCGGCTTCAACCGACTTGAGGGAGAGATCCAGTCATGGCTGCGCACCTTTGTCGGCCGTGGCCATGTGACCTACAGCCTCGCAGTGGATCGTGGGCTTGCCGCGCGTGAAGAGGAACTTCCCCAACTCGATCTGGCCAAGGCCACGCGCTACAAGGAGCTGATGGAGACGCTCCGGAGTGAACTCGACCTTGAGGGAGCGGTCGAGCTGGCCCATATCGCTCGGTTCGGCGAGATCTTCAAGGCGCCGCCAACCGACCCCTCGACGGCGGTGGACGACGCGGTGGTCCGGCGGCTTACCGAGCAGGCGGCGTCAGCACTCGTTGGACTCCGCGAGGTCGAAGGGGCGCGGCTTCAAGAGGACCTCGAGGAGCGGTTGCTCACTATCAACGCGCAGCTCGACCGGATTGAGCAGCGCGCGCCCGAGCGGCTTGTTGAGGAGAGGAACCGACTTCGTGAGGCCGTGGCCGAACTCATAGAGGGCCATGCGGGAGACGAGGACAGATTGGCCCGAGAGATCGCCTACCTTGCCGAGAAGTGGGACGTCAACGAGGAACTGGTCCGCTTTCGATCTCACGTCACTCTCTTTTCCGAGACCTTGGCGACGGAGCCTGAGGAGCCCGTCGGAAAACGCTTGGGGTTCGTCATACAGGAGATGAACCGGGAGGCAAATACAATCGGGTCCAAGGCCAACGACTCCGAGATCAGTCAAGCGGCGGTCTCACTTAAGGAGGAAATCGAGCGGTTGCGCGAGCAATTGGAGAACGTCGAATGAGCCCGAACGTTCCTGGGGCACCGGCGGGCGCACCGGCGCTCGTCCTGTCTGCACCGAGTGGTGCCGGGAAGACGTCAATATCGAAGGCGCTCGTTCAGACCTGGGATGACTGCTTGTTCTCGGTATCTGCCACTACTCGTCCGGCGAGGGAGCATGAGACGGAGGGACTGCACTATCACTTCATGAGTGAGCCCGATTTCGTGGCCATGCGCGACGCTGGACAGCTCTTGGAGTGGGCTGAGGTCCACGGCCACATGTACGGGACGCCGCAAAGCAATCTGGACGCTGCTCGTCAGCGCGGACTTCACCTCATCCTAGACATCGATGTCCAAGGGGCCGAGCAGCTTCGAGCCAAGGTCTCGGATGCGGTCTTCGTTTTCGTGCTCCCGCCTTCGGCCGAGACGTTGGTGGGCCGTCTACGTGGAAGGGGGACCGAGGCAGATGAGGTGGTAGAGCGCAGGCTGCGAAACGCGCGCGGTGAGATGGAGCAGGCCTTCGATTTCGACTATGTCGTCGTCAATGATGACCTCGATCGAGCCGTCGCCGAGGTCCGAGCCATCACGGTAGGAAATGTGGAGTTTTCTCTCCGAGCCGTCGACATGTCCGGGACGATTAGGCAGCTTCAAACGCGAATCGATGACATCTTATCGGAAGGATTTTCCGCCTAATTCGATGCCTCGCCGGGTCGCGAGCCATCGACTTATCCGGTAGGATTGGCGAGTTTCAAAGGCGAATCGATGAAACACTCGCGGCGGGCTTCACGTCCACCACGAGCTATAATATCTTAAGTCCTTGTAATTATTGTACATACGAGGGCGCTGCATAGGAGCAGGCGAATGCGCGTATTCACACCCGACGAGTCGGCCAAGCACACCCAGAGCAAGTATCTCGGCGTGCTTGTCGCAGCGAAGTACGCTCGGGAGCTCAACGCACTGCCGAGGGAAACGCTTCCTCTTGGTGAAGAGAAGAAGCTCACCACCAAGTCGCTGGAGGCCCTTACCTCCGGTCAGATCGAATTCCGCCTAGTAGGACGCCGTAAGCGGGAGGATTAACCTCCGCCCACGGTAGCCGGGTCAGCGCTACCAGAGAGAGCGAGGGACCTTGCCCGGAAGTGGATTGGGTCCGCGGCGTCCCTGGGACGGCCGCCGTATCGTCTTGGGTGTGACCGGCGGCATCGCCGCCTATAAGTCCGTCCAGCTCGCCCGCGACCTCACGCGCCTTGGTGCCACGGTGGATGTAGCCCTCACCCGCGGCGCTCAGAATTTTGTACAGCCTCTCTCGTTTGAAGGCATCACAGGCCGTCCTGCCCTGACCGAGCTCTTCTCCACCGACGGCGCGGCGCTACATCTCAAGCTTGGCCAGGAAGCGGACGTCGTGTGTGTGGCTCCGGCCACGGCAGATTTCCTGGCGCGCGCGGCCCAGGGGAGGGCAAACGACTTGCTGACGACTACGCTCCTGGCCACTCGGGCCCCGATCGTGCTGTGTCCAGCTATGAACGATCGGATGTACGCGCACCCGCAGACCCAGGCGAACATCGCTCATCTCCGCGAGGCTTTGTCGTATCGAATAGCCGGCCCCGCAGTCGGGCCGTTGGCCTTCGGCGAAGGTGAGGGACCCGGTCGCATGCTGGAGCCCGGCGACATCATACAAGAGGTGGGACGTGCGCTCGCGCCGTCCTCCAGCCTCTCGGGCACACATGTGCTCGTGACCGCGGGGCCCACACGCGAAGCGATCGATCCGGTACGCTATGTCGGGAACCGGTCCTCCGGACGTATGGGGTTCGCCCTTGCGACGGCGGCCTGGCGGCGAGGTGCACGGGTGACCCTGGTGAGCGGACCCGTGGCGCTAGAGGACCCATACGGGGTCGAGATCGTCCGGGTCGAGACGGCACGAGAAATGTTCGACGCGGTGTCTAACAGCATACCAAAGGTCGACGTTTCGATCTTTGCCGCCGCCGTTGCGGACTTTCGTCCCGATCATGTGTCAGAGAGCAAGCTGAAAAGAGCCGAGTTAGGACCAGAGACGACCGTCAGCTTGGTCCAGAACCCTGATGTCGCGCGCGACACGATGGAGTTCAGAAGGGGAGGGTCGATCGCTGTGGGGTTTGCTCTCGAAACCGCCGACTTGGTGGAAAACAGCTGGAAGAAACTCGAGTCCAAGCGCTTTGACCTCATAGTTGCAAACGACGCGAATGAGGCCGGGGTAGGATTCGAAGTAGAGACGAATCGTGTAACATTGCTGACCGCCGGAGGCGCCGCCGAGGACGTCCCGTTGTCTAGCAAGCACGAGGTAGCCGAAATCATTCTGGACCGAATCGCCCTTCTCTCCGGGAGTGGGCAGTGAGCGCCAGTTTCCGTGAAATCGAGCGGGTCGCGCGGTTCTTGGGGCAGCAGAAGGAGTTGGGGATACCCGAGCTCTTCCTGGATGGCCTGTCGAGGTCCGAAGTGCTAGCGGCAACGGCCAAGGCCTTGGCAACGTCTCGGTCGCACGGAGCGGATCAGGCGGCCGTGCCGCCCGACCGGAGTCGAGACCGCAAAGATACACCCGCCGGCGCGGACGCCGCCACAACCGCGGCGGTCCCAGACCTGGGTGGAGCCGACTACGACACACTGAAGGCAGCCGCAGAGGCTTGCCAGCTCTGTCGCCTGTCCAGCACGCGGTCCAACGTTGTCTTCTCGGACGGGAATCCGAACGCTCGCCTGATGGTCGTGGGAGAAGCTCCAGGCGCCAATGAAGACAAGACCAGCATTCCGTTCGTGGGCCAAGCGGGAAGGCTCCTCGACCTTCTGCTCGCGGCTGTGGATCTATCGCGAAAAGAATCGGTCTACATCTGCAATGTCCTGAAGTGTCGCCCGCCGGGGAATCGCGATCCAATGACGGATGAGATCGAGCTCTGCGCTCCCTACTTGAAGCGCCAGATTGCGCTGGTCGCGCCGGAGGTTATTCTGGCCGTGGGTACCTTCGCCGCTCAGCTCCTGACGGCGACCAATCGACCACTGGGGAAGTTGCGAGGCTCCGTGTATAGCTACGAAGGCGTCCCCTTGGTGGTGACCTATCATCCGGCCGCTTTACTCCGGAATTCGGGATGGACGCGTTCCACCTGGAGCGACCTCCAACTGCTCAGAGAAGTGATGGACCGAGGCTGATGGAGGCCGCATCGATTCCCGCAGCAGTCCCCGAGTTCGACCGTCAACCGCCTTACTCTCTAGAGGCGGAAGTGTCGGTGCTCGGCGGCATGCTCATCGATAACGACGCGGTTGCGCGTGCCATCGAGGTCGTGGACGACTCGATGTTCTACCGCGAAGCCAACCGCCGTCTGTTCCGGTCCATGTCGCGCATCTTCGAGCGTGGAGGTGTCGTCGACGTCATCACCCTCAATGAAGAGCTCAAGAAAACGAACGAGCTCGAATCGTCTGGGGGCGCCGGCTATCTAGCCGAATTGCTCGACGCCGTACCGACAGCGGCGAACATCGAGTACCACGCGCGTATCGTGCGGGAGAAGGCCCTTCTTCGGCGCCTCATCGAGGCGGCCTCCGACATCATCCGCGACGTCTATGACCAGGGTGAGCGCGATGTGGAACAGGTGCTCGACGAGGCCGAGCAGCGGGTCTTCCGCGTTGCGGAAAGTCATGAGCGCGAAGGGTTCGTCTGGATCAAAGAAATCTTGTGGCCGACCTTCGAACACATCGAAAAGCTGCAGGAGTCCGCCGGCGGCATCACGGGCGTGCCCACTGGGTTCAAGGACTTGGACCGCATGACCACGGGCCTGCAGAAGGGTGACCTGATCATCGTCGCTGCCCGTCCGTCTATGGGAAAGACGTCTTGGGCACTCAATATGGCGCAGACCGCCGCCATCGAGCACAATACTACCGTGGCCATGTTCTCCCTCGAGATGTCGAAGGAGCAGCTCGTACAGCGATTCCTGTGTGCCGAGGGACGTGTGGACGCCCAGCGGCTGCGCCAGGGCAAGATGAGCCCGGACGAATACCAGCGCCTTGCGGCGGCGGCGGGTCACCTGAACACCGCCCCCCTCTGGATCGACGACTCGCCGGGAAGCACCGTCCTGGAAATGCGAGCCAAGGCACGGCGTCTCAAGTCCGAGACCGACCTCGGCCTCTTGGTGATCGACTACATGCAGCTCATGTCGGGTGGCAAGCGGTCCGAGAGCCGAGTCCAGGAGGTGAGCGAGATATCACGTGGGCTCAAGGCGTTGGCTCGGGAGCTCGACGTGCCGGTGATCGCGCTCAGTCAACTCAGCCGTGCCCCGGAACAACGGACCGATCACCGACCTCAGCTCTCTGACCTACGTGACTCTGGATCCATCGAGCAGGATGCCGATCTGGTCATGTTTCTGTACCGTCCCGAGTACTACTTTGGCCCAGTGGACAAAGACGGCAACTCCGTGGAAGGGAAGACTGAGCTGATCGTGGCGAAGCAACGAAATGGGCCCACAGGTGTGGTCAATCTCTTCTTCCACAAGGCGTACACACGCTTCGACTCCGTGGCCAGCGAGCAGGGGAATCAAGGTCCTCCGGGAGCGGGTGGGTACAACGGTCCGTGAAGCCTGTAGTAGCCCCGCGGGTAGGTGTCGTAGTGCCCGCGGCGGGAATGGCCCGGCGCATGAGAGGCGAGAGCAAGCAGTTTCTCGACCTCGCCGGACAGCCGGTTCTTCTTCGGGCGTTGCGACCTTTCCTAGAGCACGAGGCGGTTCGCTCCGTTGTCGTCGCGCTTCCGGCCGCTGAGGTGGAGGAGACACCCTCCTGGCTTACCGAGCTCGACGAACGGGTCGCGATCGTCGTTGGCGGGGACAACCGGCGCGATTCGGTCTGGGCAGGGATTCAGATCTTGGCGCAGGACCTCGACGTCGTCGTGGTGCATGATGGCGCTCGGCCGTTGGTGTCTTCCGCCGTAATTTCAAGGTGCATCCAACTCGCGGCAGGAGGGGTGGGCGCTATCGCCGGGTTTCCCGCCACCGACACCATCAAGGAGGTCGATGACTCGGGGAGCGTCACGAGGACGCCGGAGCGCGAGCGGTTGTGGCACGCGCAAACCCCTCAGGCGTTTCCGGCCGCACAGATTGTCGCCGCTTACATCAGGGCCGTGCAGGAAGATTGGCCGGCCACCGATGATGCCGGTCTGGTCGAGCGGAACGGCGGAGCGGTCACCATGGTCGAGTCGCCATCGACCAACCTCAAGATCACTCGACCGGAAGACGTAGCCGTGGCCGAATTGATCTTGGAGAGAGAGACCCTCGAGCAGTGAGTGGCCCCCGTCTCTTGGATGTGCGCACGACACCGGTCGAGGACCTCGACGTGAAGCCGATCGTGGAGCACCTGCGAGGGGGTGGCCTGCTTGCGTACCCTACCGAGACCGTTTACGGGTTCGGGGGTGTTGCGACTGATAGTGTCGTGAACCGGCTTGCCGCTCTGAAGGGCCGCGGTGCCAAGCCGATGCTGATGTTGGTTCAGGGAATGGGAGCAGTGGGCGATCTCATCTGGACGCAGGAGGCGACTGATCTCGCAGATGTCTTTTGGCCCGGTTCCGTGACACTGATCCTTTCTGATCCGAGTGAGAGATACCCCGCTGGTCTCCGTGGGGACTCGGGGGGGGTCGCCGTCCGAGTAAGCCCCCATCCTTTGGTGGCGGCTCTGCTGGAGGGACTGGACGTACCGCTTGTCTCGACCAGTGCGAATCAGTCGGGCCAGCCTCCTGCTTTGGACGCACAACGGGCGATGGAGTCGGCGGCGTCTCTGGGGGCCGATGATAATCTCTGGGTCCTGGACGGCGGCACTCTCCCCGAGTCACCGCCATCGACCATCGTCGACTGCTCGGAACCGACCCCTGTCGTCGTGCGGCAGGGTACCATTCCGCTTGCACGGGTGCGCTGCGTTCTTCCAGAGATACAGGTAGCGGCTCATGAGTGAGAAGGGTCATCTGAACCTCTTGTTCGTGTGCACAGGGAACACGTGTCGAAGCCCCATGGCCCAGGTGCTGGCCGAGCGATCGCTCGCTAGTGCAGGGTGGGACGACGCGAACGTTCGGTCTGCGGGGGTCTCCGCGATGCCGGGATCGGCCGCTAGCGAGGGAGCGATCCAGGCCGCCGCCGAGAATGGCCTCGATCTCGAAGGACACCGGAGCTCCCCGGTGACGGAAGATACGGTCCGGTGGGCGGATCTGATCCTCACGATGGGTGCGCACCACTTGATGGCGGTCGAAGCACTGGGTGGCGGCGGAAAGACATCGATGCTTTTGGCTTTCGCCGAGGGGCGAGAGGATGGAAGAGGTTGGGGAGTACCCGACCCGTTCGCCGGGGACCTGGAAGTCTATCGCGATAGCTTCCGAGTGTTGGAAGAATTGGTCGAGACCGCGGTGGCGAAACTCGGATACGGCCTGAACACGAAGACAGGGAACGACACATGATGTCGCTCACCTCCAATACACGAGTGCTGGCGCTCCTGGGCGATCCGGTAGAGCACTCGTTATCCCCTGTGATTCAGAATGCGGCTTTCCGCGAAGCCGGAGTAGACGGCGTCTATGTCTCTCTCCGGTGTGAGGCCTCTGATCTGGTCGGTTTCATGCACGGCCTTGGTCGCGCGGGAGCGGGGGGCAACATCACCCTTCCGCACAAGGAGAAGGCGGCTTCGTTCTTGGACGAGCGTTCAGAGGCCGTGAGACGGACGGGGGCGTGTAATACTTTTTGGGGAATCGATGGTCGGGTTTTCGGAGATAACACCGATGTCGAAGG
>Ga0114996_10001645_pt1 | contig 29850 bp, 24 predicted proteins | sample ArcticOcean_MG_C_4_FD_87039 | JGI IMG/M metagenome (GOLD analysis project Ga0114996, IMG submission 87039) | Marine microbial communities from western Arctic Ocean - ArcticOcean_MG_CB4_134 | ecosystem: Environmental > Aquatic > Marine > Oceanic | place: Arctic Ocean: Canada Basin | collected... | reverse complement strand
AGGACTGTGCCTCGCCCACTGGCGTGACGATCTCCACCAGTCCAGCTGCCTGGCACCAGGCCGCATCTTTGGCGTCACCTGGTGCGAGCAGCGCAAAAGCCTTGGCGTAGCCGATCTTACGGGCAAGTTTAAGAGGGATGTCGACGGCGTTGATTCCGATCCGGGCCTCTGACACGGCGACTTTGGCCGTCTCATCAGCAACCACCAGGTCGCAGGCCAGCATGAGATTCACGCCTTCTCCAATACAGTGCCCATGGACTGCAGCAATGAGTGGTTTTGCGGTCACCATGTCATCGTCGCTGATCAGAGGGCCGTAACCTTCAAAGGTGCCGGCCTTCATGTCTGTCGCGATCGCTTTGACGTCGGCACCCGCAGAAAATGCGCGATCTCCAGCAGCCTGTAAAACACCGACGTATGCAGTAGTGTCGTCACGGAAAAGTTGCAGCGCCTGATTAACACCATCATACATATAACGATCAAACGCATTCAGCACTTCAGGCCTGTTTAGCGTGATTACACCGACGTGGTCACGGCACTCATAAAGCACTCGATTCAGGTTATTCATTGTGTTGTTTTTATCGGTGAAGTCTGTTGTCGGTAAATTTGTCCGCGGGGATGGTATTTAGTCTTGTGACTGCTTACCGGTCTAGCGGGTGTTGTTTGCCATTGAACGACTTTTCGTTAGCGTTCTTTACGATGCTGTCGAAGTCATCGAGACAACGCACATTTACGGTATATCGACTCGGGTCCATTCGTGGCCTGCCGAAAGTATGGATGCCGCAGTTATTGCAGAACCAGTGACTCGCTTCGTGTGTGCCGAATTGGTAAAGAGAAAGGCTCTCTTTGCCTTCTAGTAGCGTGAAGTGTTTGTCCTGGACGGGGTAATGCAGAATGCCTTTCTTGCAGCATATCGAGCAGTCGCAAACGGATACCTGGTCGATCTCGGCTTCGATCTGGAATACGACACTGCCGCAGTGGCAGCTTCCTCTGTAGGTCTGCATGAGATGTTCCTTTGTTCATCGCCTCGACTTAGTGGTCTGTGCTATTTGCCTATTTATTCAACCAGGTGGGTTTTTCCGGTCGCACCTTTTAATAGCTCGAACTCGCCTTCATCGATCAACTCGAATGTAGCCCGAAATCGAAGCTGGTGATGGATGGCATTGCCGAGATCACCCGCAAGCGCCTGTTTTGTTTGATCGGGCAAGCCAGCTTTGACTTCGACTTTTACCAGTACCGGTGCCGGTACTACCGGACCTGGGCCGGATTTCACGATACGAATATTACCGGTTGTAAGATCGGAGGTTTTATTGATGACATCGCGAACGGCGTTTGGAAATACGTTGACACCCTTAACCAGCAGCATGTCGTCGACACGGCCCTTGAACAGCATACGGGGTCCAGGTCGACCGCAACGGCATGGTTCGGTAGTCACCTGAATGATATCTTTGTCTCGCCAGCGGATCAGCGGTCCGCACTCCCGCTCTAGACCCGTAAAGACGATCTCTCCTTCAACACCATCCTCAATGGGCAGGGACTGAAGCGATTCAGGGTCGCAGATCTCGAACATGGCATTGTCCTCGGCATAGAAATGAATACCGTTGTGCTCTTCGCAGGAAATGCCGGTCGGACTGTGGCAACCGGTTGCACCCATGATGTCGTGCACCATCGCACCGCCAAACCTTTTTTCCAGAGGCTCGTAGATCTCCGGTATTGAGCCGCCCGGTTCCCCAAAAACCACGACTTTTTCAAGACCAAGTGTCGCGGGATCAATACCGGTGCGCTCTTCCATGTGTTTGGCCAGATACTGGGCAAAGGAAACCGTGCATTTGATCGATTTGGGCCGGGTATCGCGAGCGATCTGCGCGACCCGTTCCACACCACTGAGGGCACCCACTGGTACCAGGCAAACGCCATAGGCCATCATTGAATCAACACCTGGGATACCGGCGATCCACATCGAGAGTACACTGGCGTGCATGACCACATCACCGGGCACTATGCCGAGGCGAACCAGGGCACGGGCCTGGTTGTCATTGGTGATTTCACGATCTTTCAGGGTAAAGCCGCTGTAAGTTGGTGAACCGGTGGTTCCGGAGGAAGATGACACGCGGTTGACAGATCTTGGATTGCAGGTGATGTGCAGACCGAACGTGTGTCGTGCTGTCTCCCTGGAAGCCTCCTGGCTGGCACGCTCTTCGTCTTTATCGAAAAACGGGTACTCCTGATAGTGCTCCAGGCTTTTCAGGTTCTGCGGATTAACACCGGCTCTATCGAACTTATCCCGATAATAGGGTGATTGTTCATAGACCCGATTGAGGAGGGACTTGAGCTTGATAAGCTGTAGTGCTCGCGTTTCAGAGCGCGACATCAGTTCCTTTTCCGGATTCCACAGGCGCGGACTCATGGGTTTAGGTATTCCCGTGTTTCAGTCAGTGATCAAGATACCTGGTATCTCGATCGTAATCCAGGGTCGCCGAATAAGATGGAATGATATTCTTCTGCTTAACCGGAGACACTTCAGAAGGGACAAATCTGATGAGCGATAACACTATGATGGGTCAGGTGGCCATAGTGACGGGGGCTGCCAGAGGCTTTGGGCTGGCGATTTCCGAGCGTCTAATGCAACGGGGTGTTCGCGTGTTTGGTTGGGATCAGGAACCGTCCCCAATCGTGGGTGACAAAAGGTTTCTCGGTGTGCAACGGATCGACGTCACCGACCAGGATGCGATTCAATCAGCTGTCGAGTCGGCACAGGCAACGGCGGGGCAGATTCATATACTGGTCAACAATGCGGGAATCAACGGTCCCCAGGTACCAGTTGAGGACTACCCACTGGAAAACTGGGAGAGGGTAATTGCGGTCGATCTGACCGCAGTCTTTCTATGTACGCGTGCCATTGTGCCACATATGAAACAAGCTGGATACGGACGTATTGTCAGCATTGCCAGCCAGGCCGGTAAAGAAGGGATCGCCAACGTGAGCGCCTATAATGCAGCCAAGGCCGGTGTCATTGGATTTATGAAGGGCATTTCTGGCGAGTTGGCATCATTTGGTATCACTGCCAACAGTATTACCCCAACCCTTGCCGATACAGATCTCATGAAAGAGATGAGTGACGACTATATCGCCGGGATCAAGGAAAGGACTCTGATGGGTCGTCTATGCCGGGTGGATGAGGTGGCCGACATGGTGGCCTTCGTGGCGAGTCCAGCCTGCAGTTATTCGTCCGGCGCCTGTTTTGATGTATCAGGCGGTAGAGCACAGTACTAAGAGCAACTATTTATTGTGCCGGAAATTCACTGGATTCTTCTGCATTTTGTCGTTTTCTGTGCTGCTCTGGTCCAGGCTGCAACCGGATTTGGTTTTGGCTTAATTGCTGTATCAGTGCTTCTGATTGTGTTGAACAGCAGTGCTGCGATTCAAGTTTCTATTATGCTGAGTCTGCTGATTGCTCTGATTCTCGTGCCATCGCTGCGATCATTCGTGGACCGGCGCCTGCTCAGATTATTTGTGATCGGGGCAGGTGTGGGTGTGCCTCTGGGCGTCGTGATTTTTCTAGTTATTGACCTGATTCTGCTGAAAGTTCTGACTGGACTGGTTGTAATAATATCTGTCTTGTTTATAACGGGCCGGGTCGGTGGTCGTGCGAACATGCTATCTACTCCTTCGAGTAGAGTGAGGGACTTGACAGTCGGCATACTGGCCGGAATCATGAATGCGAGTCTCGCGATACCGGGCCCACTGCCAGTCGCCCGAATGGTTCGTTTAGGAGCTACACCGGAAACCATCCGGGCGACAATCCTGGCCCTTTTTGTGTTTTCCTATCCGGTGGCAATTACATTACAGGCTTTGATGGCCGGGGTGAGCCCTGCTACATTAAAAGTCACCGCTGCGCTCATACCGGCGACATTAGTCGGAATACTGACGGGCCGAATACTGGCGTCGCGAATCACGGAGCGCATGTTCATCAGAATCACGGTTGTTTTACTCACCGCTACCTCGCTGGGTCTTTTTGTTAACGCGGGGTATGTTCTAGTCAGGACCTGATCGTGGGAAATGGCCTGGAAAAGCTCGAAAAACTGCCTCGTGTAATTCTGGCCCATACGCCAACGCCTATAGAGCATCTTCCGAACCTAAGTGTGAAAATCGGAGGTGCGGCGCTGTATGTTAAGCGTGATGATTGCACTGGTCTTGCTCTTGGCGGTAACAAGGCACGCCAACTCGAGTACTACGTTGGTGATGCGCTTTCACAAGATGCCGATACGATTCTGATTACTGGTGCAGTGCAATCGAACTTCGTACGTGCGGCGGCAGCAGCAGCTCGATATGGGCTGACCTGCCACATTCAGCTCGAAGAACGGGTAAAGAGTGCGGATGCTCTATATCGGAATTCAGGAAACGTTCTTCTCAATCAGTTGCTTGGTGCAACTATTCACAGTTATCCAGATGGTGAGGACGAGTCAGGCGCCGACCTGAGACTTCACGAGATCGCAGATGTTCTCAGGGCCCAGGGGTGTCGACCGTATGTTATTCCTCTGGCCCCTGGTCATCCGCCACTTGGTGCGTTGGGTTATGTGGTTGCGGCACAGGAAATAGTCTCGCAACTGACTGCGATGGATCAAGCAGTCAGTGAGATCGTAGTGGCATCCGGCAGCGGGCTCACACATGCTGGTTTACTGTTTGGGCTGCGGATGCTGGGCTCGTCGATTCGTGTGCTGGGAATCTGTGTACGCCGGGATTCCGGTACCCAGGCACTTAGAATTCGAGCGCGATGCCGCGAGATCTCAGAACTGCTGGAAGTGCAGTCCCGGGTCACAGACGCAGATATTAATCTACGGGATGACTTTCTTGCGCCTGGTTATGGCCAGTTGAATTCCCCGACCCGTGAGGCGATCAAGCTGGGAGCGCGCCACGAAGCACTCCTGCTCGACCCTGTTTATACTGGAAAAGCGTTCGCTGGTTGTCTGCAGCGAGCACAGGAGCTTGATTCCCAGGATACTCTTCTGTTTGTTCATACTGGCGGGACCCCGGGAATCTTTGCTTACGGTGCACAGTTGTTGGAGGGACAATAACGGTGGTTAAGGATCTGGAACGGCTTACCCGCACCCCTGAGGGGACTACGACATTTATTGAACGGCCTGACGGTACCCGTCTGCATTGTATTGCAGTGGGAGAGGGACCAGTGGTGGTGCTGGCGCACGGAATCTTTAACGAACTGCGGTGCTTTAACCTTGTGCTAGAGCAACTGCTCACCAGACATGTTCGAATCATTCTTTTCGATCAGCGGGGGCACGGGCAGTCGAGCATTGGTGGCGACGGTCTCGGGTCGCTTCAGATGGCAGGTGACTATAGGGCGGTACTTGAATATTTCGACGTTACAGACGGCATACTGGTGGGACACTCGATGGGCGCTTTTCTGGCCGTGGTACTGGCTGAACACTATCCACAGGTGGTGGAGGCAAGACTGCGGGCAATGTTGCTGGTCAGTGGGCATGCCGGGATCGCCGCTAAGGGCAGTCTTCAGAACCAACTGCAGATTCCGCTGATCAGAGTCGGGCTGATGCCGCTGATCCTGTCCTCGAAGTGGCTGGGGCGGTTATTCATTCGTACGCTCTTTGGACAAGTTGCCCAGGAAGAACATGTTGAGGTCACCCGCGCGATACTGGCTGCAAATAGTACAAAGGACCGGGTAGCGCTGGTTGATTTTCAGATCAGGGAGGATCATTACCCGGCTTTACGGCAGATTAAAGTGCCGACAATCGTTGTTTGCGGTGAGCAGGATAGAACCTGTCCACGGTGGCATTCGGAAAGACTGGGTGCTGAGATTTCAGATGCCCGGAATGTTTGGTTGCCTGACGTAGGGCATGCAGTGGTCTACGAGGCACCGGAGATCATTGACCGGGAGGTGGGATCACTGGTCTGTTGATGCACAGCCTAAAATATCAATTAGCCGTTATTAAAGGGGAAAGAGATATGAATTCAGTAGAAAGCGGTCACGCGGTACGCACCGCGCCAGTCTACGAAGTACTGGCAGCCGATATCAAATCGCTCGGCGTTGAAGCAGTGTTTGGCTTGATGAGTGATGACACAGCGTTGTTCGTGACCGCGCTCGACATGGTCGGTATCACCTTTCACGGTGGCCGGCATGAAAATGCCGCCATATCGATGGCCGAGGGTTATGCGTATGCGTCCGGTTCGTTGGGCATTGCGGTAGTTGGGCGCGGACCGGCTACGGCCAATGGTCTGCATGCTGCCGTTTACGCTGCCCGCACTGGCTCACGTGTACTGATTATTTATGGAGATGCTGCCTTTGGAACATCATCGACCAACGCGCTGGGTCCTGACTACAAAGCGTTCAATGCCCTGGGCGTGTTGACTGCCGCTGGATTGCAGGTACTTCGCGCGACGAGCGCAGCCGGTGCACGCACGACGCTGGCGGATGCTGCTGGGCTGGCTATGCAGGGCAATGCAGTTGCTCTGCTGCTACCGACCAGCATCCAGCTCTCAAAACTCGAGTGGGACGATGCTGATCCAGCACCATCTGTCGTGGTAGCGGAAACCCGGGCAGAATCTGCGCGACCCGAGGCAGTTCAATCGGCTGTTGATTGTCTGGGCCGGAGTCAACGGCCCTTGATTATCGCTGGCCTGGGCGCACACCGCGCTGGTGCGAGAGAAGCTTTGGAACAACTTGCTGATCGGATCGGCGCCATGCTTCTCACCACGGCACGGGCCAAGGAGATGTTCCGTGGGCACCCTTATCAAATCGGGATTATCGGTTCTTTCACTCACTCGGTGGGGCGACGTTTCATCGATCAGGCAGACAGCATCATAGTTTTCGGTGCCAGTCTCAATTTCTGGACAACCAGTTTTGGTGCTGCGATCCCGGCTGTGCCCTTGATCCAGGTCGATAGTGAACGAACCCATATTGGTCAGTGGTACTCGGCTGACGTTGCACTGGTGGGCGACGCGAAGGAGGTTTGCCAACAACTGATGACGTTGTTGCCAACGCGGCCACCGGAAGACAAACCCTTTCATACCCCTGAAACGCGTCAGCGCATCGCAGAATTCGACCCGGCAGGTGATTTCGTAGCCGCACATACGGCCCGTACTATTGATCCCAGATCATTGGCAATCGCACTGGATCGAATACTGCCAGAACAACGCAACCTGGTTTACGATGCGGGTAATTTTCTCGGCATCGTGCCTTACATTTCGGTACCAGGCCCGGATCAATTCAAGTTCACTACAAATTTTGCGTCGATCGGCCTTGGGTTTGGTACGGCGTTGGGTGTCGCCCGTGCGCGGTCTGATAGCACGACCGTGCTGATTGTGGGTGATGGCGGGTTTCTAATGACCATGAGCGAACTGGAAACGGTCGTTCGCGAAGATCTGCCGTTGATTATCGTAGTGATGAACGATTGTGCCTATGGTGCCGAGTTGCACTTCTTAAAGATGCACCAGCGTCCCGTTGGGACGTCGGTATTTCCGGATGTGGACTTTGCGCCCATCGCGGAAGGGTTTGCTTTTGAGGCATTTACGATCCGGACTATGGACGACCTAGAGCAGGTAGCGCCTTCGATACGTTCACCCGAAGGGCCTATCTTGCTCGACTGCAAGATCAATGCGGATATTGCAGGATCGTTCATGAGCGAACTGGCAGCGTTTGAAGGAGGCGAAGAGTGACTCCACTTGCGTTGCCAGTGTTACGAGGCGATCTTGCACCTCGTTGAAGGGCCGACCCGGCAGGTTAGTCTGAAACTCTGCCGGAGAAACAAGCGGAATCAACCCTACGAGTACAGATACCCGGCTAAGGGTCAGTACAGGGCGGATTACCGGTTATCGCCAGAATGTCTGGTTGTAGGCAAGCCAGGTCTGAAATTCCAGCGGCGACTGAAACTGGTTCGTTCGGGTCTGCAACCGAATCGGCGGTTCTATGCCGATGTCCCGTAGCAGGTGATCGGGTAGGGATCGAATCAACCCATCTTGGTAACGAGAGGTACGGATTCCGCGTTTTTGGTCAGACAAGGTTGCCCATATCGCGTTCAGTACGCGGCCGATAGCGTGACCCAACTGACCGATGAGCAGGCGTATTTCTTGGGCCTGGGCTTTCCGGGCACGCCGCATGACGATGTCGTAGTCGAGAAAACTGAATTCTTTTGAATCCAGTACGGTCAGCAGTGCCGCTTCAGGTCCTTTGAGGACGTGATCATCGTTTGCGACGGCCCACTTTGCGACTGTCTGGTCAAGGTAGCGGGGAGGTGATTTAGACATATTAGTATTATTAATCCTTTAAATTGAGAGCGAAAAGACTTGAACGACTAAAGCGGCCCGCAATTTATAGGATTAACAGCGAGTCGACAAATGATATATTCTTTGTTTATTGTTATAAAAACTAAATTGAATGACCATCAATTATGGCAATGTACAGTCCGACGCCAGGGTCGGTTCGCCTGATGCCCTTCCAGCAATGCAGGACATCCTGGGGTACAGGATGGGTCTAGGTCCGGGGAGTAGTGACTGGCCTATTTACGCCAAGGGGCTTTTGCAAACAGACAAAGGAAGTCCAGCGCCAGTGTTGCCCCGGCTAGCGCGGTAATCTCAGCGTGGTCGTAAGGCGGTGCCACTTCCACCAGGTCCGCTCCCACGATGTTGATACCTGCTAAACCTTTGACAATTTCTCTCGCCTGGCTGGTGGTGAGCCCACCACAGACGGGTGTGCCGGTACCCGGGGCATAGGCGGGATCCAGGCAGTCGATGTCAAAAGTCAGGTAGGTTTTGTTGTTTCCGACGATTTTGCGGATTTGTTCGATTGCGGCATCCGTCCCGTGACGTTGTATCCACGGGCCATCAAGGATATTGAAACCCAGCGTGTCCTGATTGTCGGTCCGCAGGCCGATCTGAACAGATGTCGCAGGATCGAGGAATCCCTGTTGTGTTGCGTGCCAGAACATGGTGCCGTGATTGACACCATCATCATGCTCATCAGGCCAGGTGTCACTGTGCGCGTCGAAGTGGATTAGAGAGATCGGGTTACCGTGTTTTCCAGCATAGGCTTTGATCACTGGCAAGGTGATGAAATGATCGCCACCCAGTGACAGCACCATGACATCCTGGTTCAGCATCCAGGAGATGTACTCTTCGATTTGCTGTGGGACCTTTGCGGGTTGTGCAAAGTCGAACGGCAGATCACCGTGGTCACAGATTCTCATTTCCTGGATCGGGTGAAAATCCCAGCCGTAAATGCGGGTGCCGAATGCCAGGCTTACCGATGCGTTCCGGATTCCACGAGGTCCAAAGCGGGCACCCGGGCGGTTAGTCGTTGCCGTGTCGAAGGGGATACCGACTATGGCAGCGTCCATATTACTGAGATCTTTCTCATAGGGCCGGCGGAGGAAACTGGTCACGCCAGCGTAAGTGGATTCTTCCGGGAGTGAGTGGATATCCACCGTCGTCAGTGCACCGTCTGTTGTCATCCCGATTTTATCTGTCATAGCGTGTACTCAGTAAAAGTGTCGTAAGTGATGGACTCAATAGTCAGGGATCTTTATGGCGAGACCGTAGATTCAAAAGTTGGCATCGGATCTTTATGAGTCCTGGAGCCCGGCAATGCTATTTCGGTCCGTGTTGGTCAGGTAGATCTGACCCTGGAGGTCAGCCACATGTTCGTGGAAGGCAATAGCATCAGAAGACATAGTGAACTCTGGGGCGATCTCCTCTTTGAAGTGGCCAAAGCGATCTTCTCCACTGACCAATGTCGCATAGTCCACATCGATGCGGGTCTGACGGGCCGCGGGCGTGATATAGCGGATAGCGACTCCAACTCGTCTTTGCCCCGAACGATTCGGTGTTGACGCGTGAAACATATCCACATGATGGATTGATACCTCGCCGGCTTTGAGTTTGACCCAGACAGTTTTCCCTTCGTCGATCCTGTCCACTATGGTTTGGCCGCGAGTCAGGATATTGTTTGGGTTTTGTGTGTCCTGGTGCGCCACCTGGCCGTTGTGTTGGCTGCCTGGTAGCATTCGCATGCACCCGTTTTCTTGGGTCGCATCCGTCAGAGCCAACCAGATCGTTAGAACTTTGTCGCTGTCGAGCCCCCAGTGGGCGCTGTCTTGATGCCAGGATACGAAACGGCTATCCAGGGGTTCCTTGGGATAGATATGGGTGGTCCAGACCATCAGGTCATTCCCTAGAATGGGACGTATCAGGTTGAGTATTGCCGGGCGCCGCATAAGACGGTTAAACCAGGGAAATACCAGGTGTGACTTGTAGCGCCATTTGCCGTTGATTGGGCCGCCTGACTCGTTTTCGTAGGCTTCGAGTTCAGCAAGGTAGTCAGTAGCATCGGAGACACTCATGACACGGTGCGGGAAACTCAGGCCCGTATCGTGGAATCGCGTGATCTCATCAGCCGAAAGTGCCATGTCATCCTCTATCGATGAACAGGTCAAGTGACGTACGGGCTATGTTAGGAAATGCCATCGGGTAGTGTGGTCGCTTTTCTGGGTTCTTCGGAGGTGATCACTTCCAGAACCGCTGGCACGCCCTCAGCGTTTTGCGCAAATGCGCGAATCAAAGCGGGTATGATCTGAGATGGCTCAGTGACGCGTTCTCCATGTCCACCCAAGGCTTTGGCGATATCTGCATAATCCCCCCCGAGTTCGTGAATGCCATATTGTTCAGATGCAACTGGATGATATTCGGTGTAGCCGCCCATGACAGAATTCTTTAGCACGATCGTCGTCGTGCCGATTTCGTTGCGCACAGCAGTTTCCAGCTCCATGCCTACCATGCCAAACGCGGCTTCTCCCATCAGGTTCACGCAGGTCCAGTCGGGTTTGGCCAACTTTGCCCCCTGAATTAGGCCAAGCCCGGTGCCGAGTTGCGTGGTTTTCCCCCAACCCAGGTACCCATGGGGGACCAATGTTTCGTAAAAGGCTGTGCTCTGGTCACGCGGAGAGCCCGCATCGTGAGTGACGATCGTTCGGTGTCGGTCTACGCTGTGCATCAAATCCCAGATCACGCGGTAAGGATTAATGGGAACCTGGTCAGATTCCAGTAAAGGCTGCCATGTTTTTAGAAAAGTCTGTTTTGCGGCCAGCGCTTCGTCTCTGGTTGAGGAATTTCCCCGACGACCGTTTGTACCCAGTCTTTCGCAGAGTTCCTTGACCGCGGCTGCCAAGGTGGGCTTCGCATCGCCGATGACGGCGAAATCGATGGGGTAGTCCTTGGCGATATCGCCCTCCCAGTTGGTCAGCTGTGCATACGTCCGTCCGGTGAGGGGAAATGGCGTGATGTATTCTGATCGGGTAAAGCTGGTACCCAGACCCACGACCAAATCGGCTTTGTTCAGGAACTGAACGACCCCATCGGGTCGTGAAAAGCCAGCGCAGCCCAGCGACAGGGGGTGGCTTTCCGGAAAGCAGCCCTTGCCGTTCAGGGTTGAGATCACGGGAATCTGAGCAAGTTCTGCCAGTTGGATCAATTCGTCTGTGGCGTCGGCATAAAGAATACCCTGGCCAGCAATGATGACCGGTGCGTTGGCTTCGAGCAGTCGGTCCACGAGTTTTGAGATATCAGCCACATCGGCACACGGCGTTGATCGACGCTGCAGTCGGTACTGGTCGATCAGTCCAGGATTAGCTTCTTGTGTGTACAAGTCGTGCGGTACTTCTAGGACGACAGGCCCCGGCCTTCCATTTTTCAATTGTGCGAACGCGTTCTGCATCATCTGTGGAATTCGCTCCACGCGGTGGACGGACTCACACCACTTGCTGATGTGCTGAAAATTGCGCGCTGCACTGAAATTTGGAGAGACGCCCTGATCAGTCGTTGCATAACCGCCGGGCAGATGTAGCAGGGGCACGTTGTCAGCAAAGCACTGTGCCAGCGCACCCGCTGCGTTTTCGGACCCGGGTCCATACTGAACGGTCGTGGCACACGCAGACTGTCCACCGGTCGTGCGCAGATAGCCATCGGCAATGTGCAGTGCCTGGCGTTCCTGACGCACGATGATTGGCCGCACACCGACCTTGGCAGCCGCTTCAATAAGGTCGCTGTGTGGAAATGCAGGAAGGATTTTGACACCTTCGCGCTTCAGTATCTCTGCAATCAGGTCAGCGCCATTCATAGTTTTAATCAGTCACTCCTGACGGAATAGTACTTTACTTGGCCTTGATTTTCTGCACAATTACTACCGGCTTCAAAGTCGGATCTATATCAAGAGCAATGAACAAAGACAATAGTGCAGGACAGAATAAGACCCCCTGGAATTATCAACCGTCGATACCAATTGAAGGGGTGCCAGTGTTTGTTTGGCCCTCGCGACCGGTTGCAGCGATTAAATACTTACTCTCCCGAGCTTATCTGTTTTCAGTTGTCATGCCATTCGGGTTGTTTGCGCTGATTACCTGGGCTTACCTGCAGCCTGCGATTGCGCGTTGTGCCACATTCGAGTTCAGTTGGATCGCCCAGATGTATGTGCGAAATCTGATGCTTTTCGTGCTGATTGTGGGCGGCCTCCACCTCTATTTTTTTACCTTCAAACGTCAGAGCAAACAACTCAAGTTCAGTGGCCAGGCGCTCGGCCGGGATGCCCGAAAGTTTTTTGCGCGTCACCAAGTGTGGGACAACGTCTTTTGGAGTTGTGTCAGTGGTGTGACGTTGTGGACAGCCTATGAAGTGTTTTTTATGTGGAGTTATGCGAACGACCTTCTGCCTTTCTATCTTGACTGGCGCGAGCATCCCATCTGGTTTGTGCTGATATTATTTGCGATCCCGTTTTGGGACTCGGTCCACTTCTACTTCATACATCGATTACTCCATTGGAAGCCGCTCTACCGGGTCGCCCATGCGGTACATCACCGCAACGTGAGCACCGGCCCTTGGTCCGGTTTTTCAATGCACCCGCTGGAGCATCTGATCTATCTGAGCAATGTGCTGATCCACGTGCTATTTGCTTCCCATCCCATCCATATCTTCTTCCACTTGCAATGGAACGCAATCGGTGCGGGTGTGAGTCACACTGGCTACGAATCGTTGACAGTCCGCGGGAAGCCTATGATTTATCTGAGTCCGTTCCACCATCAACTGCACCATCGACTGTACAACTGCAACTATGGCAACAGCCTGGTACCCATGGACAAATTATTTGGTTCTGACCACGATGGTACCGACGAGGCCTGGAGTGAAATTCGAAGTCGTCAACGGGAAAAGACTGCCAAGGTTTGATACTCAAGCAAGATTAGTTTGGCTTGTCCTGTCGGCGGTGATACAAATGCCACATCCCTAGAGTTTCTGCCATTTCGTGAAAATTAAGGAGATCATGGTTTGGGATAGCGTGGCGCGTTTTCGGCGTGGCGCGTATGTAAATTCTAAGGTCAGTCGTGAGACAGTTCGTAGTCGAATAATGGTTTTCCATACGACTGGTGGATGGTTCGGATCGGGGGAAATTGTATTCCCTTTATCTTTGCCACTAGATCAACAACGGCGGATGGTCTCGGAAGAGCAGTACTATTTGTCTGCTTTAATCGGCCAAGATTTGGACAGTCTGATGTACGCTGCAGAGAGATACCGTGGTTGGGGAAGATCTTGGTCGAGTGTTGCATTTGCAATTGAGACAGCTTGGTATGACTTATCCGGAAAGGTGAAAGGAGTGCCTCTGTATGAATTGCTCGGCGGTAGTGTTAGGTTGAGTGTAGATGATTATCTTTCGGTTTCAGAACCAAGTATCAAACACGTTCGAGACCGTCTCAAAGCCGGGGATCTAAGTCGTAAGGTTATTCAGCTGAAACTGGGTATTGGTTCGCTGAGTGATGATGTTGAGCAAGTTGCATTAGTTTTGAATCATTTGACAAATACACAAACGCTCTTAGCGGATGCAAATGGAAAATGGTCAGTGGGTCAGGCCTGTGAAGTGATTTCAAAGTTTGATGACCCAAGAGTAATATGGGAGGAGCCATGTTCAGTTTATGAAGAAAATACTGAAGTTGCAGACCTGACCGGCAAGGCGGTGATGGTTGATCAGTGCGTTGGTGAGGTCGTTTTGGCAAAACGGGCTGCTGTCGATGGGGTAGTGTCGTCGCTCACGATAAAGCCGGCATATCTTGGAGGATTAAGCGTAGCGCATGACGTTCGAAATTATTGTGTCTCTTTGGGGATGAAAATGAGAATCGACGGACCTTGGTGTGGGGATATTGCAGCAGCTGCTATTTTGCATCTCGCCGTGGGAGTCCCCGCTGAGCTTCTTATTGCAAGTTGCGATTTGCGGGAGCCTTTGAATCACAGAGTAGATTTAAAAGGTGTAATCCAACTCGGCGATAATCTAATCAGTCCCCCTCGGGGTTCGGGTTTGGGCATCGACCCATTAGACAGTGTCATGGGTGACCCGGAAGTGACATATTCGATATGATTGGTTTTCTGGATTTGAGACAAGCTGTTCCGATTGTGTGCCCAGTTTAGATGTCCGAATGTACCCTTAGGCTATTGTTGCTATGAAAATTACTGGATGTGAAATTGTTGTTATAGGTGATGGTCGGGAGGTCGATCCGGATTTAGGTGGGGTTGAGCCGCTGCCGATTCTGACCGTGCAGACTGATGAAGGAATAACGGGTCTGAGTGAGATGTTTAGGGTACCACCGGGTGTTGCTCGTAGTGCACTTGTGGGAATGGACTCATTTTTTGGATCTCAAATTATTGGTGCTAAGTTTGTAACCCCAGAGGCAATCTGGAATCGCCTCTACGAAAATATGCTGCATTCAAATAGACGGGGATGGGCGATGCGATGTTTAGGCGCGCTTGATATTGCGCTGTGGGACATTTTCGGAAAATTGATTGAGCAGCCGGTCTATGAGTTGTTGGGTGGCGCCGAAAGAAATCCATTTCAAACCGATAGCAGCAAACGTCATCGTGCATCGGATCTAACTCCATATGCAACCATAGTCTCGGACACATGGGAGCGTAAAGTTGTACTCAATCAACAGATTGAACGATGTGAAACTCTCGCTCAAGAAGGATATCGTGCATTCAAAGTAGAGGCGATGCACTCCTCACTACAGACGGCCGTTGACCTTGTTCGAGAGGCACGTAGAACGTTAGGCCCCGACGCTGTACTGGCACTCGATGTTGGATACGGCTACAACGATCATGCCTCTGCCTTATGGGTTTCTGAGAGAATTGAGCAGTTTGACGTTTACTTTTTTGAAACACCATTCGCGGTTGACAGTCCCGTTCCCTACGCCCGTTTGGCGGACAAGACGTCCATTCCACTTGCGATGGGTGAGCACGCGTGTTGTCGTTGGGAATTCGTGGAAATGATGGATCAGGGTGGCGTTACAGTTTGTCAGCCTTACTCGAGTAACAGTGGCGGCTTAACGGAATGCAAGAGAATCGTTGAATTGGTAAGGTCTCGTGGAGCTTTACTCATCCCAGGAAATTGGTCGACCCAAATACTTGGAATGGCGAACAACCATTTAGCTGCTTATTCACCAGTCAGTCCCTATATGGAGTATTCACCGGCCCAGGTTTATGCATCGCCATTACGTGCAGAATTGCAGGCATTGGCAACTCCTGTTGTTGATGGAAAAATTGCGCTGCCCAATAAACCCGGCATAGGAATCGAGATTCCGGATGACCTTATTGATCGATTCCGACTCGATATGTGAAATCCATTGCCCTGTAAAGAATACAATCAATGATATCGAAGTTAAGTCAAGATCAGCGGGTGCACTACAGTCGTAATGGCTTTGTTTTTCCGTTAAAGGCTATAACAGTAGAACACGCTAATCGCTGTAACGATTATCTGCAATCGTATGCTGCCGAAGAATTGGCTCAGCGTACTTATCCCTGGCAGTACAAGTCTTACCTATTGTTTACCTGGGTATATGACTTGGTGACTCATCCGCGAATTCTTGATGCTGTTGAAAGCGTACTCGGGCCCGACTTGCGGGTACTTAGTGCCGATATCTGGGATAAACCACCCAGTAAAACCAGGTACATCTCCTGGCACCAGGATGCGAGTTACTGGTTAATGAAACCGCTTGAAATCACTACAGTATGGATAGCGTTGACGCAGGCAACACCTAAAAATGGTTGCATGCAGTTTATCCCGGGCAGTCATATGAATGGTCTACAGGTTCACGTGAAATCAGATGCCGATGAAAACATACTCTCAAAGGGTCAATCAATAGGCCATTTAATTGACAAAGATACCGCAGTTTGCTGTGAGCTAAAACCCGGCGAGTTTTCCATGCACTCACCGCTACTTGCTCATGCATCGGGGCCAAACCATACCTTCGCTCCACGAATAGGTATCGCTATTCGGTATTTGTCAGCTTCGGTTACCCAGATAGACGGCCCACCGCTCTCATGTCTTCTCGTGCGGGGGAACGATCCTGGATTGTGTCCTCTCGAAAACCGACCAGATCAAGATTTATCAGATAGGGCCAAACGTGAACATCATAAATGGTTAAAACCACATGCCGCGACTCAGTTTGTGTGCATGTAGTCGCATTTGCCTTTAGAACAATCTAGACACGGACACATAGATTGCCAATAAATCATACGTAATTCAATCAAGGACTCAACCAATATGAGATTCGCAAAAAAAAATTCACTCGTGACAGGTGGTGGAGGAGGAATTGGTTCAGCGACAGTTGAACGCTTAGCCTTGGAAGGCGCAACGGTCTATCTTATGGACAAGAGTGTCAGCAGCGTTGCCGAGACCGAGAGTGTTTTGAAAGACAAGGGTATAGTTGTTAATACTTTCGTTGGAGATGTTACCCAATTAGAGGATCTCGAAAAAATATATGGGCTAATCGATCGAGAGTGTGGAGGAGTTGACATTGTTGTTAACGTTGCTGGCGGTAGTCGAGCAGGTTATGTGACAACGCTTGATCCCGACGAGTGGGACGAATTGTATGCGTTGAATATGAAAAGCACGATTAACAGCTGCCGGCTTGCCGTGAAGCAGATGACCCGGAAGGGTCAAGGCAGCATCGTTAATATGTCGTCTATCTCCGGCCTTCGTGGCGATCCGGGATGGGGAGCTTACAATTCACAAAAAGCCGCGATCATTAATTTTACAGAGTGCTTGGCCTGGGAAGTGGGTCAGCACGGTATTCGCGTTAACGCTGTGTGTCCCGGACCAATTGCATCAAAGCGTATGATCGGTACGCTGCCTGCTGGTGGTGGATTTCAAGATGCTTATGATCAGGCTTGTGCAATCGGTCGCATGGGGCGGCCTGATGAAGTTGCTTCAAGTATTGCCTTTTTGGCGTCAGAAGATGCTTCATTTGTTACCGGAGTTCATCTGGTTGTTGATGGCGGCCTTACGGCCCGTACTGGTCAGCCAATTGTTCCGCCGGTTGGGGAAAATTGAACAATGCATAGATATATTACATGTTAAGATTCCAGCTTGATTAAGTTTTAGTCAAACCAAAAGGAGATGACATGGATATAGGAAAAAAATTTAGCGTCTTCATCGCAGCTGTGTTTGCAGCCTTCACATTGAGTTCGACGACGTCAATAGCGAGCCAATGTGTACGAATTGCGAGTCCCGAGTCCAGTGGTGAAAAGCTTTCTACGGATCCGGCAGACCAGCTTTCGGCCCATGACGCAGCGCTTGTTTATGCTATTTATGATCGATTTATTGACTTAGATGATTCGTTTGAACCAGTTCCAGCTCTGGCGACATCCTGGGAACCGAGCGACGCAGGTAAAACCTGGACATTCAAGATTCAAGAAGGCGTCAAGTTTCATGATGGCAGTGATTTAAATGCAGCGGATGTTGTCTGGACATTTCGCCGGCTACTTAACCCTGAGGTTGGTAGTGGTGCTGGCGCATCCATACTTGACTTTCTAACTCCTGAAGGAATTCAGGTAGTGAACGATCATACCGTTAGTTTCACAGCGAAAGATCCCGTGGCAGAAATGCCATTGCTTTTGACAACAAAATTAAATCTTGTTGTGCCCGAAGGCAAAACTGGAGATGATTTGCGCCACAATGGTGTCGGATCTGGTCCGTTTAAATTGGTCGGCAGTCTGGATCCGTCTGCTCCGATCTGGAAACTCGAGGCAAATGCTGACTACTGGGGCGGTCCGGCCAAGGCTAAATGTCTTGATCACAGTGTTATTGCTGAAGCTTTGACGCTGGTTTCGGCATTGAAAGCCGGTGATATAGATGTTGCATTATCAATAGACCCTGCAGTTCTTGGAGCGGTTAAGGATGATTCCAATATTAAGTTGGTGGAAACCGGCGCGGGTACGTCGCAACTACTGGCAATGGATGTAAGAAAGCCACCTTTTGACAACGTTAAAGTGCGACAGGCGATGAAGGCTGTCGTCGATCGACAGGCGATTCTAAATACCGCGTTGTTAGGTATTGGTGAATTAGGTAACGATAATCCGGTCCCACCGGCCTGGCCTTCAGCTTATACCAGTGAGATCAAGCAGCAAGATATACCTTTGGCGAAAAAATTGCTTGCAGAAGCGGGCTATCCTGATGGTATTGACGTCGACCTTTTTACGTCGGACGCGTTACCTGGGATGTCAAAAATTGCCCAGATTTATCAGCAGATGGCCGCCGAAGCTGGGATTCGTGTCAACTTACAAATTTCCGCCGCATCGAGCTTTTGGGATGACATTTGGATGCAGAGGCCGTTTACCTCCTCGGGTTGGTCTATTCGACCGCCGGCAGTTGGGCTATCAGTTGCGTATTCGTTTGAGGGCAAATGGAACGAAACATACTGGTACGATCGACCATTTCAGGACCTTCTGGACAAAGGTAAGACTGAGATTGACGACGGGAAGCGGGCGCAGCACCTAAAGGACGCACAGCAGAGATTGAGTGAACACGGAGGTACGATTCTTCCTGTTTTTATTCATCAGGTGGCTGGAATTCGCGCAAACTGCGTAGGATTTAAGCCCCATGCTCAAAACTTTAATCTCGATTACCGCGAGTTGATCTGTAATTAGATTCCTGCAATCGCGTTAGCGACGGCTTCATCTCAATATGAGGTGAAGCCGTTTTCTAATGGCATGATGTTGTAGCATACAACGCGATGAGCGTTACAACTAAAGGACAAATGGCTTGACGGTCTGGCGTCTTGTTATTGGCCGTGTTTTCACAGCCTTGCTGACGCTATGGTTGGTGTCGATCATTGTCTTTGCAGCTGTAGAGGTGTTGCCTGGCGACGTCGCGGGTCGAATTCTTGGCCGTAATGCGACACCAGAAAGTTTGGCTGCCTTGAGGCTCAAACTAAATCTAGACGCGCCAGCAATCGAACGATATTGGGACTGGTTCCGGGGCGTTCTACAGGGCGACTTCGGTTCAGCCCTGACCAGTAAACGCCCAGTTAGTCAAATTTTAGCTGATCGAGTTGTGAATACTCTGATCCTTTCTGGTGCGGCATTTTTGTTGTATATACCTCTCGCATTAATACCGGCTTTGATTCAGGCGGTTCGACGTGATCGACCTGTCGATCACGGCCTCTCAATCGTAACATTGCTTTTGCTATCAACGCCTGATTTTTTATTGGCAACATTTTTGTTGATCACTTTTGTCATTTTCATTCCTGTGTTCCCGGCCGTGTCTGTAGTGACTGCTGCATCGACCCTTTTTCAGTGGATGTCGGCCCTTGCTCTACCTGCCGTGACGCTGGCTGTGGTGATGGCTGTCTATGCAGTAAGGATGCTTAGAGATAATCTCATTGAGGTTCTCGACTCGGACTACATACGAATGGCAGAACTAAAAGGAATGTCAGCACGACGAGTTCTTTTGCGACATGCTTTGCCTAATTCACTAATTCCAACTCTAAATATTACAGCACTTAACCTCGGATATCTGATAGGTGGTGTGGTGATTATTGAGCGAGTGTTTGCATTTCCAGGGTTCGGTGGCTTGTTAGTCGATTCTGTCCAAGTACTGGACATACCCATGATTGAGGCAACAGTTCTACTTTCGGCTGTGGTCTATATTATTGCGAACTTGTTCGCCGATGTAGGCGCCATTTTGCTCAACCCACGACTAAGAAAAGGTTAAAACTCTCGTGGCATCCCGAGGAGTGAATAGGAAAGAAATGAATTTGGCACACTGGTTCAGTCTCTGGCGGCTATCGCCTCAATCATTAAAGATTGGCTCAGTGATTTTATTGTTCTGGTTGCTTGTTGCTGTTGTGGGAGCTGTCTGGACACCCTACGGTTACTCACAGTTAGGTGCTGGATTGCCACTTAGTGGTGTGAGCTGGGACCATCCATTTGGTATTGACCAGTTGGGTCGAGACGTTTTATCGAGAGTGCTCTACGGCGCGCACATTGTTATTCTTTTAGCATTGGCTGGGACGTCATTGGGAGTAGTTGTCGGTGCGCTGATAGGACTGGTAACAGCGTATATCGGTGGCTGGCTTGATGAGGTTGTTCAGCGATTTGCTGAGGCGTTTATTTCTATCCCATTTCTGGTACTTGCGCTGCTCGTCATTGCGCTAGCGGGCCCAGACTTATCGGGTGATCCTATTCTTATTGTTATCGTAGTTGCTTTTGTTTATACACCGCGTATCGCGCGTATGGCCAGAGCTGCGGCACTGGATATTATTACTCGCGACTTTGTAACCATCGCAAAATTGCGTGGTGAAAGTGCTTGGTCAGTTGTCTGGCGCGAGCTGTTGCCAAATACGACTGGGACATTACTTGTTGAATTTTCCCTGCGTGCTGGCTATGCGCCAGCACTGGTTGGATCACTTGGATTCCTAGGCTTTGGAATCAAACCGCCGATTCCTGAATGGGGCTTGATGATTAGTGAAAATAGGGCGTTGATTTTGGCTCAGCCAATCACTGTGATTGGCCCTGGCATGGCACTCGCGTCTTTGATTGTGGGTCTCAATATGTTCACTGAAGGACTCGCGAGAATACTCGGTCGTACCGTACGGTTGGGTGAACAGTGATTCCGACCACAAATTCTGTTATCGCAGTTGAGCAACTTGATTTTTCCTATAGGACTTCAGGCCAGTGGATCAGTGTTCTCAAAGGGGTGTCCATCCATATCAATAAAGGGGAAGTGCTCGGGCTAGTTGGCGAATCTGGGTGTGGTAAATCCACTCTGGCCTATACGCTGCTCAGTTATTTACGCTCCAATGCCAGAATTGATAACGGTAAAGTTTTCTTTGGCAGCAAGAACTTACTTGCTTTGGAGAGATCAGAACTGGATCAGTTGCGCGGGGTGCAAATTAGTTTTGTTCCGCAGAATCCGACAACTGCGCTGTCTCCTCATATCCGTGTTGGCCAGCAGATCTCTGAGGTCTTGGTGCAGCATAAATTTCTCACGGACGCGAAAGTAATTGATGAGCGTGTTCAAGAACTATTTTCTTTAGTTGAATTGCCGGATTCCGGTGCATTGATGCTTCGCTATCCACACCAGCTGTCTGGTGGCCAGCAACAACGGGTCTGCATTGCGATGGCGCTTGCATGTGATCCAAACCTTCTCATTTTGGATGAGCCTACAACTGGTCTCGACGTCACAACCCAGAGCCAGATAATTGCATTGTTGATTCGATTGCGGAAGCAAATAGGTATGGCCATGCTGTATGTAACGCATGACCTGGGTGTGCTTGCACAGATTGCAGACCGTGTTGGTGTAATGTACGCGGGTCATATGGTTGAGGTTGCGCCAGTCGATACCTTATTTGAAGGTCCTAGACATCCTTACACTCAGGGCTTGATTGGCTCAGTCCCAGATGTCGATGTTCGCAAAAATTTGTCCCAATCGTTGCGTGGTCTTCTAGAGCGAGACAAGCTCCCAGAGGGATGTCCGTTTCAACCTCGTTGTGAGCATGCAGACGTAACTTGTCAGAACACTGTCCAGTATCTGGAAAATGTATCTGATAATCATCAAGTCGCGTGTCAGCACTGGAAATCAATCGATCCAGGTGTTCCAGTTGATTCGACTGATTTAGCCCGTTTATCTGTGGTTGGAGATCGACAATTGTTGAAGTTTGACAATGTTTCACTCAGTTATACGACTAAATCTCTGCTGAATGCAGTTTTGGGATCGCCTGTAATTCCAGTTGTGCGTCGAGTGTCACTATCGTTACAAACATCTGAGACTCTGGCACTCGTTGGCGAATCAGGTAGCGGTAAATCGACAATTGTAAAAGCCGCGGCAGGAATTCTGTCGCCTATAACAGGATCAATTGAATTTGATGAAAGTGGACTTTCTGGTGATGTTAAACACCGAACTTCGGAGCAACGAAAGAATATTCAGTTTATTTTTCAAAATCCAGATGCATCATTGAATCCCAGATCATCTATTGAGCAGATTTTGTCTCGGCCATTAGCGATGTTCTTTGGCTATACAGGGTCTGAACTGCAAAAAGCAATCGATAATTCGCTCGATTCTGTCAGGCTAGATTCGAGCTACCGCACTCGTTATCCCGACGAATTATCGGGTGGGGAAAGACAGCGCGTAGCAATTGCACGCGCGTTGGTGGCTAAACCTAAGTTATTGTTGTGCGACGAAATTCTTTCGGCGCTAGACGTATCTGTTCAAGCCAATATTATTGCATTGCTTAGACAGTTGCAGTCTGAAAATGAAATTGCGATGCTGTTTATCAGTCATGATTTGGCCGTAGTTCGGAATCTTGCTCATAAAGTAGCTGTTTTATACGACGGTGAATTGATGGAAACGGGTCAAGTAGAGGCGCTTTTCTCTCCACCGTTTCATCCCTATACCCATGTCCTGTTACTGGCAGTCCCTAGTATTTACAATCGGCACACCACCAGCGTTCCCGCGCGTACAGAGATCGTCGGGACTGCTGCTGGGAAAGGTTGCTCATTTGCCGGTCGGTGTCCATGGCAGTTAGGTGAATTGTGCACGCAGGAGGATCCCCCGTGGCGCGAAAATGGTCAATCAAACTGGATTCGATGCCATCATCCTCTCGATGAGTTGTTGAGACGATCGACGTGGCACGTGCAGCCACAACCGCCGGAAAAATTAGGATGAGTTACGCGCCTTTTCGGGGCCGTATGGTCGGCACTCGGCACATGGTGTCCGCCGGTCACTACCTGGCTACAAATGCAGCTTTCCAAATTCTTGAGGCAGGCGGTAATGCTATTGATGCAGGCGTTAGTGGAAGCATTGTACTCAGTGTGGTTCAGTGTGACTTTGTTGGATTTGGTGGTGTTGCCCCAATTATGGTCAAACCAGCTAACGAGGATCAGGTAGTTACCGTGACAGGTTTGGGATGTTGGCCAAGAAGAGCGTCCGTTGATGTATTTAAAAAGGAGTATGACGGCTCGATTCCACATGGTCTCCTTCGGACTGTGGTTCCCGCTGCTCCCGATTCCTGGTTAACGACTTTGATGCGTTGGGGATCAATGTCTTTTGCCGAAGTCAGTAGTGTCGCGGTCACCCTGGCAGATAAAGGGTTCGCGGCATCAGATTTTTTTTGTGCGATGCTAGCCGAGTGTGAGGACGATATACGTCAGTGGCCGGAGAATGAAAAAATATATTTTCCGAACGGTCGTTTGCCTAAACCAGGTGAACTGTTTCGGCAAGAAGACTTGGCCCGAACGATCCAGCACATGGTGGACCAGGAGCAAGCGGTCGCTGCAAAACATGGCCGCGTAAAAGGATTACAAGCTGCTCGAGATGCGTTTTATCAAGGTGACATCGCAAATACAATTGTGTCTTACCATCGAAATAATGGCGGGTGGCTTAGAGAGGATGATTTAGCCGAATTTGCTGTGGAAATTCTGCCGCCTTTGGTTGTGTCATATAAAGATATCGATGTTTATACTTGTGGTCCTTGGTGTCAGGGGCCTGTTCTGGCACAGTCCTTGCGATTGTTGGATGGGCTCAATATTGAATCTTATGAACACAATTCTGCCGATTATATTCATCTGATTGTCGAGGCGTTAAAACTCAGTTTCAGCGACCGGCACCATTATGTTGGAGATCCAAATTTTGTCGACGTTCCAATGGATCAGTTGCTTGCTGACGACTATCTTGATACTCGCAGACAACTCATTAAGTTAAGTGAGGCCATCCCAGGCATGCCGCCCCCAGGCTGTGTTTCTAGAGTACCAGCAGTTAGCGAATCTCTCAGTAGTTCTTGCCAAGATGACGTGAAAGAATCGACACAAATTGACACTTCGTACATCTGTGTGGTGGATCAACACGGAAACATGTTTTCTTCAACGCCCAGTGATGGTATGTCGTCTGCTCCGGTGATACCAGGCCTAGGATTTGTGCCATCTTCCAGGGGTGCCCAGTCTTGGACGAATCCCAATGTGCCTGCAGTGATGGCGCCAGGAAAAAGACCAAGGCTGACACCGAATCCAGCGATCGCGGTCAAAGGAAACCGACAGTGGATGCCCTTTGGATCGCCAGGTAATGATGTCCAGCCTCAAGCCATGCTGCAGGTGCTACTCAACGTGTTTGTTTCTGACATTAGTCTGCTTGATGCGTTGGAACGACCACGCTTTGCGACCTATAGTTTCCCTCGTTCGTCGGAACCACATCCATATACACCGGATTTATTGAAATTGGAGGGTCGTATTTCTGACAGTGTTTTGATGAAACTTAAAGATAAGGGGCACGACGTATCGTGGTGGCCTGACTGGGATTGGCGTGCTGGGGCGGTATGCGCAATCCTGTTCGATACTGAAACTGGCATGCTGGAGGGAGCGGCCGACCCCCGCAGACCAGGTTCAGCAGTTGGGTGGTAGATCTCGCTACATCGGACCAATGTTGATATCGGAATATAAGTCAGATGAATCTAGATCACGTTAATATTCGCGTCCAGAACTTGCAGCAAATGTGTTGGTTTTATCAGGACGTTCTAGGTCTGAAAGTGGGTTACCGACCCCCATTCCCAGGCTCGCCCGGGGCTTGGTTATACGATAGAGCAGGGAATCCCATCGTGCATTTATCGACGTCTACCACACAAATTGATCAAACTGACGACAGTTTAGGCCACATTGCGTTCCGCACGAGTAAGCTCTCTACAGTTGTAGATCGATTAAAGTCAAACGGGATCGAGTTTCAGATCGAAGAAGTCCCAGAGATGGAATTGATCCAGATATTTTTCACTGATCCTGAAGGTGGTCGCGTAGAAGTCGCTAGTGCTGGACAACTGTCAGATTTAGAAGAATAGCCGAGAGATCCGAGCAGATTTTCTGAAGCTATCCTTAGTTTGTCTTTCCAAGAATATGGTCAGAAGCTTTTTCTGCCAGCATGACGACAGTCGCATGAGTATTGCTATTGACGATCTCCGGCATAATAGAAGCGTCGACGATTCGCAGTCCCTCGATTCCGATGACGCGGCATTCCGGATCGACCACACTGTTCTGATTATCAGCTGGGCCCATTCGGCAGCTTGCCGACACGTGGTGAGCACAACCAGCATGGCTCTCTAACCATCTACTGAGATCACTGTCTGAAACAATCGACGGACCAGGTAGCAGTTCTTCGCCACAGAATTTCGAGAATGCTGGTTGTTTGAATACCTCACGAAAGTGTCGAATCGCATGAACCAGTCTAGTCCTATCATCTTGCTGCTCGAGTAGATTAAACCGTATTTCGGGTGGTTGCTCGGATTGGTTGCATTTTGGTGTAACTGATCCTTTGGAGGTGTACTTTTGTAAGCCAATATGGGCTTGAAAACCATGAGATGTTTTTGGTCTTTGAGTAGTAGGCTCGGTAGCAAGCGGGGTAAAGATGACCTGAATATCGGGATAAGGTTGTGTGTCACTACTCTTTATAAACGCGCCTGCAACGAAAGGACAGGTACTATAGTACCCGCCAAATTTTGTAAACCAGTACATGCCCTGTATTGCACGGTTCCAAGGGCGAGTCATATTGAGAATGCTAACCGGCTCTTTGCACGCATATTGCAGTACAACGTCAATGTGATTTTGAAGGCCATTCCCAACCGATGCCAGGTGGTGATGTACCTTAATACCGGCGGCACGTAGTTGGTCAGCGTCACCGATGCCTGATTGTTGAAGAAGGTGTGGAGACCAGATAGCACCGCCAGAGAGAATAATTTCCCGGTTAGCGAAGACTTTATGGGAACCAATAGAATCTTCGTATTCGACAGCGGTGGCTTTAAGGTTATCTAGTTGAACTCGTTTGACTCTGGTCTGTGACTTGACCATTAAATTAGATCGATAGCTAATCGGATCCAGGTAAGCAGTCGCAGTACTCACTCGCTGTCCCTTATCAATGGTGTGATCGTACGATCCGAAACCCTCTTGTTGATGGCCGTTAAAATCTTCCGTAATACCATATCCAGCTTGTTCTCCAGATTGGATGAATGCTTGATCTAGAGGATTGGTCGGACTTGTCTTGTGAACTATTAAGGGCCCTTCTGTGCCCCTAAAGCCATCCCCTTGTCCTTGGTACGATTCTGATTTCTTGAAGTAAGGAAGAACGCTCTCAAAGTCCCAGCCATGACATCCATGCTTAGCCCAAGCGTCGAATTCTTTGGAGTTACCGCGAACATGGACCATTCCGTTGATGCTTGACGAGCCTCCTATAACTTTGCCACCGGGAACAAATAAGCGTCGTAGTTTAAGTTGAGGTTCTGCTTCTGACCAATTGTTCCAACTAAACTTGGTTGATTGACTGAGCCCGTCCAGTGCAGCCATGGGCATACGAAGTTGCCAGCTACGGCTTGCAGTTCCGGCCTCTAATAGTAGAACAGTCTGTGTTTGATCTGATGATAAACGATTAGCAAGGACGCAGCCGGCAGCACCCGCACCGACAATGATGTAGTCATACTGTTTTTCTACGGTCATAAAATCGAAACTTTTCCATGATAATTCAGATCTGAAAACAGTTAGCCGACAAAACTACACAGAAGGTAATGTCACCAAAGAGCTTGTTCTTTTGATTTACAAAAAAATCGAAAACTAGACTCAGCAGTTTAAGACTCAGTGTCTGGGTGATAGTACTTGTTTTGTCCTTCGCGTTGAAGCGTAAAGATTGATGTTTTGTACCTATCTACAGGTGGTTCAGGTTGAGGCATTCGGACGGGGACATTTGTCATTCTTGGTGTGGTGGTTTGTTCTCCAATAATTATGTGTGCCACCATATCGTCCCAATCTTGAAAGTGGGATGAGCAACCGGCAAGTGGCCATGCGTCTGCCGCCATTGCCTCATATAGAAAAAAACGGCGTGGAGTCAGGGATGTATTCATTCTTGATCCATGGAGCAGACGAACGTGGTGAAAAGTGACACTACCTGCAGGACCTGTTACGACTGCCGATTTGTCGGAAATAGATTTAGCAATATCTTCTGTTACGGCTCCACAGAAATAACCATTAGAGAGATGGTCATAAATCGGTCCTTTGTGAGAACCGGGTACGAACATGATCGGTCCGTTCTCTTCGGTCATGTCGTCGATCATCACTCCTATAGCGAGCACATCATCGTTTGTATGCGGGTAAAAAGCCCAGTCTTGATGCCATTCAACGGGTGCACTACCTCCTGGTAATTTCAGATTCAGTTTGCTGTTCTGCATTCGAATGTTGGGTCCAAGCAGTTCCCGAAGTACATTTGTAATTTCTTTCCGCCGGATCAGGTTATTAAAAGCGGAATCTATCGTATGGGGGTGATTAATTCGTTCGATTCTAGGTTCATTGGTTTCGAAATCTTCAAGTATTTCGTATATGTCGTTGGAGTGTTTTAGTGATGATCCATCTGATACTAATTGATCAATGACTCGCCTTAGTTCCTCGATCACACTGTTGGGCAAAAGATTTTCGCAGACTACGTACCCGAGTTCGTCATAACTTGACTTTAAGTTAGATGAGGAAGTCATAAAATTGATGAGGGGCAATCAAATGAGAGTGATATAAATTTATTTTTGTATTCTCCTGAGAAAGGACAAAATGTCAACAAACAAGGACTGGTTTAATATACATTTAGTTTTTTTGACAAGAGTTGCAAGACGAACAAATAGTTAATTCAATAGGATTAGGTGATGAGGATTAATGATGTTGAAGCTTATGTGCTCCGATTACCCAATGTGACTGATGCTTGTGACGGCACTCAGGACACCGCTCTCATAAAGATTACAACAAACGATGGTTATATTGGATGGGGAGAGGTTGATTCATGTCCTAGTGTCGTTAAGGCCATAGTTGATGCACCACTATCACACCAATTGTGTAACGGGTTATCGAATATATTGCGGGGTAAAAATGCCGCTGACATTGATGATTGTATGCAATCGATGTATGAAGGGGCTAACTATTATGGGCGTAGTGGTGTCGGCGCGCACGCCATGGCAGGTGTGAATATAGCTTTATGGGATATTAAATCTAAAGCCAGTAATCAACCCCTCTATCAGTTACTTGGTGTCAAGGAGGGAAGAAAATTTCGAGCATATTGCTCTGTTCTATTTGGTGATACTCCTGCAGCAACGTATGAATTGGCACGACGCTTTGCTGATATGGGTTTTACTGCAATTAAGTTTGGCTGGGGCCCGATGGGCAAGAATGAAAAGAATGATATTGACTTGGTCAGGCAAGCTAAAAAGGGTGTAGGTGACGACGTTGACATACTTATAGACGCGGGGCAGGTTTGGGACTGGAAAACTGCTTTATTGCGTGCAGAACAGTTTGAAGAATTTGCACCGCTATGGATTGAAGAGCCTCTTAGCCCAGATGACATTGATGGTTATGCCCAACTTACTGCACGCAGTCCAGTACCAATTGCAACTGGGGAAGCGGAGTCAGACCTTCGAAAATTTAAGCGTCTGGTTTTAGATGGAGGACTCCACTGGATACAGCCAGACCCAGGAAGGTGTGGGATAACAACGTTTATCGAAGCAGGAGAGTATGCGTATAAGAATGGATGCCGAGTTGTTAATCACAGTTTCAAAAGTGGTATAACAATTGCGGCGTCGCTGCATGCTCTTGCGACTGTACCCGATTCAGATTTGTTCGAATACTCAATGTCCGATTCACCGATTCGGCAAAATTTGACCAACGAAACATTTAAGCTCGTTGATGGCTACATCGATTTGCCGGATACTCCAGGACTCGGAGTAACAATAGATGAGGGTACATTTCGAAATTATCTCGTCCATTAGCTTGTATTAAAGTAATCAAATTTACTTTATTGATCTGTAGGTTTAGGTACAATTATGTATCTCTGTTGCAGACATAGATCACAAGAATGGTGAATAGTATGCTGATACAGCTACAAATTAATCACCATTGATTTGCCAATGCAAGTTAGAAATAGAAGGCGTGCAAATGTATTTCCGATCTCTACAGCCGTATTGTTTGAAATCTTAAATTGGCGCTAGTCAAATGTTTTAAATTGTAATCTTATGACTGATCTAAATACCTCAAAACAAGCTGCTCTACAACAATTCGGACGAGCACTGAACAGTAACGATATCGTTGCCGGTAGAACAATTGTTACAGATGATTTCTTCTGGGCATATTACGAGGGTCCAGACGAACCAGATGGTCGCATTGTTCGTGGATTTGAAGCAGCATGCCAAGTTGTAATCGAGCGCAATGAACGACTTAAGGAATCTATAGTCTGGAGCGAATCTAAGGAATATTTTTGTACAGACAAGGTATTTGCTACATCTAGGGCCACAGGAGAATTTATAGATACTGGGCCGTTTGATGTCCGAGTGATTGATATCTTCTCGTTTCGTTCTAACAAACTATGTTCCAAAGATACATACTGGAAAATCATAAGAGATTAAAAATGGCTAGAATATTTGGTGCCCAATGGTTGGGCACCAAACAGTCAATATGCAACCGATTTGGTGTTTTACATGTGTCGGATGAAATTCTATTCGCACGATAAATCTTACGAGCCTAGCCTCT
>Ga0114996_10001642_pt1 | contig 29906 bp, 30 predicted proteins | sample ArcticOcean_MG_C_4_FD_87039 | JGI IMG/M metagenome (GOLD analysis project Ga0114996, IMG submission 87039) | Marine microbial communities from western Arctic Ocean - ArcticOcean_MG_CB4_134 | ecosystem: Environmental > Aquatic > Marine > Oceanic | place: Arctic Ocean: Canada Basin | collected... | reverse complement strand
CGAGCGATGTGAGAAGGCGATGAAGATCTACGAGGCCCGGCTTCGTTCCCGGGAGCGTGCGATGGACGAGGCCCGGATCGCACTCGACGCTGAAAAGGATCGCGTTCAATCCGTGCAGGCGGTGGTGGAGGATCGCTGGAAGGCGGCGCTCGACACTTGGGATGTCGCACGGATTCTCGGCGATCGCGCCGCAGAGAACTGCGCGGGTTCGCCGCCTCCGCCGGGTTCGCTTCGTGGAATCGATCTCGGCCTCGACAAGGTGAGCGCGGAAGATCGGGTGGCGCAGGTCGTTCAGATCATCAAGGCCATGAAGCCCAAGGCGGCTGCGCGGGTCATCGAACGATGGAAGCACCCGCTGGCGACCACCGCGCTCTCCCGGCTCTCGCCGCGAGTGTCTTCCAAGATCATGGCCGCGTTGCCCGAAGATGTCGCCCGCCGTCTGACGGTGGACCTCATTCGTGGCAAGGGACTGAAATCGACTGAGTAGTGTCCTACTGCACACCTGCCGTGATCACGAATCCTTCGTCTGCGATCGTCGTCAGCTCCACCATCGTCGCGCTCACGCCGAGAGGCTGATTGACGAGGATCGTCGCGGGTTCACCGTCGCTGATGTCCGTCAGCAGGGAAAATTCCAGCCAGAACAGTTCTGGAGCGCTCGAGGGCTCTCCTCCATCGAGGTAGACGTCCGTGAGCAGCGAAGGGGGATTGGTCGGGTGATGGAGGATCATGGAGAGGTATCCCTGACCGGGCGTGCTGGGCAAGGTGTCTGGATACGCTGTCATGGCGTGTCCGGATGGCAGGAGGTCGGCTCCTGCCCCGATGAGCGGCGGCAGCAGACAGTCCCAGGTTGCGGGGCAGGGGACATGGAATACCGCCGTCAGCGCGACGAGCGACGGATCCCAGAGCAGGTTCATTTGGAGAGCGGCAGCGGGTGGGTCCGCCATTTCATTGCGGACGAGGCGTAGCGGACACGTCATGGCGGTCCCGGCTGTGCCCGCGATCACACAGAGCGTGAGGTTTGGTTCGGGGATCGGGGCGTAGCCATCCACGCCATCGCAGTTCTCGTCGATCTCATTGCCCCCGACGTCCGGCACTCCTGGATGGATGTGTGGGTCCGTGTCGTCGCAATCCGTTCCGCCGCTGGCGATCGACGCGCTCCCGTCGCCGTCCTGATCCACGCCATCTTTCAAGTCGCAGTCCTGATCGATGTTGTCCCCGACCATGTCCAGGGCGCCCGGATGAATGCTGGGATCGTCGTCAGCGCAATCGTCGCCGCCCATGCCGATCGCAGCGTATCCATCGGCATCGGCATCGTCATCGGGTGTGTCGGCATCGCAATCGTTGTCCTGGCCGTCATAGGGGATCTCTGGCATCCCCGGGTTTTGCAGAGGGTTGGACTCGTTGCAATCCACCCCCACGGGGTACCCGTCGCTGTCCTGATCCTCCAGGCAGCCCCCCTCCACGCATACGGTCGCGTCCGGACACAGCCCGCAATTTCCCCCGCACCCATCGTCGCCGCAGACAGCCGCCTCCGGACAGCTGGGCTCACAGGGCGTGATGCAGGCGCCTTCATCGCAGACGGTGTTCGCGGGACAGGTTGAAGGGGTCCACAACAGGCAGCCGTCACCCCCGTCTTCACAGGTTTCGAGGATGTTCGCCGTGTCCGCGCATCGAGTGGATCCGGGGTCGTCGCAGATTTCCAGCGCGTCTCCGCATGTCACGAGACATTCGCCGTCCACGCATTCGTTGGATTCGGGGCAGTCTCCGCAGGACCCGCCGCATCCATCAGGCCCACAAAGAGCGTCGGTGCATTCAGGCTCGCAGATGTCTTCGAAGGGGGTGTCGGGAGACGCGTCGAAGGGGGTGTCTTCGGTGTCGTCGTCGGGCGTGTCGGTGGTATCCAGGCTGATGTCGGGCGGGACGATGTCCCCCGTCGCGTCGATGCTCGTGTCGTCGGTCACGTCCGCATCTGGTGCTGACGGTGCGTCTTCGCCGGATTCGGCGTCGAACGTCTTCTGGGGAGCTGGCGCACATGCGGCGATGGATCCGGCCAGCAGGATCGGCCACCAGCGGCTGAGTTCAAGGTTGCGCATCGAGGATGATGTCCTTGAGGTTCTGGTAGCCCTCATCGGTGGAGAGATCGGTCGAGATCGCCCCCAGGTGAGGTAGAAACGCGTGGAGGATGCCCTCCGAGTCGTAGACGAACATATCGTCCTTGCCAGCTCCCTGGAGCTCCCATGCATTGACGTCCTGCGTGTCCTGAAACACGGGAAACTCGGTATCGTCCGTGAGGTTGTTCGCGGCGACGGTGGCCGACCATTTGTTGACCGCGACGAAGGTCACAGGAACACCCTCGTAGCCGAGTTCGTCTTTCATGTCCTCCATCTGCCCAGCCTGGGCTTTGCAGAACGTTCAGCCGCCGTCGAGGAGCACGATCACGGTGACGCCCGAGATTTGACCCGGTCCGTAGACGGTGTCGAATCCCGGGCTCTCGGGCTGATAATCCAGCAACTGCCAGAGGATTTCCGGCATGCCGATCTCGGTCGCAGGGGCGTCGCAGAGCGTGGGACATCCGTTGCCGTTGGAGTCCGTTGGAAAGGGGAGCGGGGCTCCGAGCGCCTTGGAGACCGTGACGAGGACGTCCACGATGTTGGTCTTGTCGTCGCAATTGACGTCCGCGAGGGTCGCGTCACCATCCACGCAGTCAAGCAGCGATGGAGCGGGCGCTGGACTGAGCGCCGCGAGGGCGACGAGCAGAGCGCATTGGACGTCTGTTACGTCGACTGCGCTGGATCCATCGAGATCTCCGACGGGCTCCGTGCATTGCGCGTTCGCGGAGAGGGGCCAGGCCAACGTCATCGCGAGGATGACCGCCGTGATGCCGATTAAGCGGGGGAGTGGTTCTGGGATCTGTCTCTCCATGGGAAGCGTCTCCACCCCAGTATGGTGATGGGGTGGCGCTCCGTCCAGGGATCCCGTGGAAGTATCAGGAGGCCTGTGAGGCGATCGGTTCCGCTGGCGCGGAGGCTCCATCCGTGGGGAAGAGCGAGAGGCTCAGGTCCGTGTTCACTTCCACGCGGCTCGGGATTTCCCGTTGGGAGAGAATGTTGACCCCTGGGCAGAATCGAATCGCGAATTGCTGTACCGGATAGCGCAGGTCTGCAGGCAGCACCGCGACTGGCTCCACGCCGGCGCGCTGATGGGTCTCGAGGGTGCGTCGAAGCTGAAGCACGAGGTTCTGCGCGTTGTTGAGGTCCAGCGCGAGAGTGGTGTCCAGCTCCGTGCGCACGACCGACGCCCGCATCGTCTCTTCGCTCTGGGCGTCAAACATGGCTGCGTGGAGGACGTCTTTCGAGTCCAGCATATCCTGAACGATGGCGGCTCCGAGGCGCTCGCGAACGCGGTCGACCAGCCATGGAATGGCCTTGCTCTGCACGGCGGCCTCAGTGATGACCTCGAGAATGGTGCGCATGTCCCGAATGCTGACGCCCTCCTTGAGGATGGCGCGCACGAGCGCGAGGAGCTCTGCATGGGAGATCACGTTCGGGATGAGTTCGTCGACAGCCTTGGGGCTTCGGCGCGCCACGATTTCGAGGAGCTGTTGGAGCTCCTCGCGTCCTACGAGCTCGAAGGTGTGTCGTCGCAGGGCTTCGCTGATGTGGGTCACGATGACCGTTGCAGGCTCGACCACCGTGTATCCGGCGATCTCCGCGCGCGTCTTCTGGCTCGTGCGGATCCAGAGCGCCGGGAGACCAAACGCAGGCTCTGTCGTGGCGATGCCATCGATATCCTCTTTGGAGTCGCCGGGATCCATGGCGAGCAGGCGGTCGCTCATCAGACTTCCGCGTGCGAGCTCGACGCCGTGGATCAGGAGCCGGTATTCGCCAGGCTTCAGCTCCAGATTGTCGCGGACGTGGACGGGCGGAAGAATGACACCGAGGTCCCGTGCGAAGTTCTTACGGAGTCCCCCGATCCGTTTGATGACCTCGCCGTCTTTGCGGGCATCCACCAGCTGCACGAGGGCGTATCCGACCTCGAGTTCGAGGGTCTCGACCGGGAGCATTCGTTCGATTTGTTCTTCTTCGGTCAACTCGGGTTTATTGGCCAGGGACTTCTCTTCATCATCCTCATCATCGGGTCCCTTCCATGCGAGGTACATCAGGCCCGCGATCAGCAGAACGAAGGGCATCAGAGGCATATTGGGCACCAGGGCCAGCGCCCCGAGAATCGCGGCACCGGGGATCAGGGTCCGAGGATTGGTCATGAGCTGGCCAGCGACCTGCTTTCCGAGTCCTCGACTGTCCGCGACCCGGGTGATCACCATACCCGCGGCCGTCGAGATGAAGAGCGCGGGTACCTGGCTGACGAGGGCGTCTCCAATGGTGAGGACCGTGTAGGCCTCTGCCGCGTCTCCGAAGGTCATGTCCGCTTGGAGTACGCCGATGCAGAGTCCTCCGATGATGTTGATCGCCGTGATGATCAGTCCGGCGATCGCGTCTCCTCGAACGAACTTCGAAGAACCGTCCATCGCGCCGTAGAACTCGGTCTCAAGCGCGAGAGTCTCGCGGCGTTCGCGGGCCTCGTCCTGGGTGACGAGCCCGCTCGCGAGATCCGAGTCGATGCTCATCTGCTTTCCGGGCAACGCATCCAACGTGAAGCGGGCGGTGACCTCTGCGATTCGTCCAGAACCCTTCGTGATGACGATGAAGTTGATCAACGTCAAGATGAGAAAGACCACGATCCCGACGACGTAGCTTCCGCCGACGATGAAGACCCCGAAGGTCTTGATGATCTCTCCAGCCGCCTCGGTACCCGAGGAACCATCGAGAAGAATCAATCGCGTGGACGCGACGTTGAGGGAGAGGCGGAAGAGGGTCGTCATCAGAAGCAGGGATGGGAAGACCGAGAACTCGAGCGAGTTCTTCACCTGCAACGCTGTCAGGAGCATCAAGAGGGAGATCGTGATGTTGATCGCGATGAGAATGTCGAGGATGAGCGGCGGCAGCGGCAGGATCATCAACGCGAGGACGCCCACCACGAGCAATGGCATCATCAACTCAGTCCCAGCGTCCTTTTTCAGGAATCCCAGCATGCCGTCGTTTTTCATGGCGTGTGTCCTCGCTCGTCGTGGCCTGGTTCAGCGCGTGCGCTAGCTACCGAGTCCTTCGCGGCGGTAGCTCTCCAGTCGCTCCAAGATGGCGCGGCGATCGTGGTCCGTGCTCGGAATCTTGGTGCTGGCGGAGTTCTGATTTCGGTGCGTCAGGTTCAGGATTTCGTCGAGCACCGCGGCGCTCTCTTTTGCCGCAACGACCGTTTCCTCGACGGGTTCCTGCGCACTGTTCTCCACGATGGTCATCGCAGCGGGCACGTCCACGGGCATGGAGGGCATGTCTTCGATCTCCGAGAGCGTGCTGAGTCCCTTGTCGGTCACGCCCAGCACGAGGGTCTTGCCAGGCACACGCACGAGGGAGACCTGCCACTTTCCGCCAATTCGAGCAGAGTGAAGCACTTCAATCACAGGGCGTGAGGGGTCGCTGGTCGTCTGGCGGCGTCGAAGCAACACCATCGTTCCGAATGCTGCGCCTCCCAGGAGAATCAGGGCGAGCCACGTCATCACTCCCCGTCCGTCTTCCTCGCGAAGTGAAATGGGCTCCTCCGTGGGAGCGATCACGGGGGCGGTGACGGTCTGTGTAGACTCGACAACCGTGTCGCCCGTCTTCGTGGTGGCCACAGGAGCTGTGTTCTTCAGCTCCCAGGTCGTGGAAGGGTTCTCGATGGCCTCCAACGCGTTGGCGGCCAACGCTGTGGTGGCAGTCGTCGTCAGCGCCAATGCTGCGATGAGCGCGAGAGTGAAGCGAGTGGTGGATTGAGTGCGTTGCATATCCGTGTTCCTCCTGTTGGCGGCCCCAGATTGGAAGAGGCCTCGCCGTCCCTCCTCTACAAAGCAATGCGCGTGCCAGCTTCATGAAAGGTCGAAAACCGATGTGCTGCGCCATGGCGTGAGAGAGGGGAGGAGAATTTGCGTCAAGCCCCTGACGATGAGGCGGGAATTGACGTCAATCGCTTGACGCCTTCCGGAGCGGGTTGGTTCCGAACCGGCGCACTGGATGAGATCTGCCGGGATTATTGAAAGTCGGCCCGCTCTTTGCAAACTCATGGGAAGGGTCCCCACGAACAAGGGGCCCACGAATTGACAGCCACTCGCCGAAGGGTGGCCTGGGAGGTTCCCGTGCGCGGAACGATGAAATGGACTGTGACGCTGTCGCTCGTGATGTGGATCGGCGGGTGCGCCGCTCTCACGGATGACGAAGAGGGCGGTGGTGTAGCCGCGGAATGTCAGACGAACGCGGACTGTACGACTGCGCTCATCTGCAAGGTTTCGGAGTGCAATTCGGGCGTGTGTGAAGTCAAGAACGCCACGAGCGGCAGCGCGTGCGATGATGGGGACATCTGCACCATCGTGGACAAATGCTCCACCAAGGGATGCGAGGGAACCGCCAACGATTGCGACGATGGAAATGAATGCACGGATGATTCGTGTCTCCTGACCTCCGGCTGTCAAAATCTCCCCAATTCTTCGCCCTGTGATGACGGGGACAAATGCACGACAGGCGATGCCTGTGCCACTGGAATCTGCGTGGTGCAGGTGGTGAATTGCGATGATGACAACAGCTGTACCGACGATACCTGTGAGCCCTCCAATGGATGCGAGAACGTGGCGAATGTCGATGCGTGCAGTGATGATGATGCCTGCACCGGGGACGATGTCTGCGTGAACAAGAAGTGTGAGGGGACGGCGCTCGACTGCGATGACGGCAACCTCTGCACGACCGACACCTGCGATGTCGATCTTGGATGTGCGCAGGAGAACAACTCCATCCCCTGCAATGATGGCGACGCGTGCACGGTAAATGACGCGTGCAATGAAGGCGTGTGCGTCGTCCATGTGCTCGATTGTGATGATGACAACGTCTGCACCATCGATTCGTGTGATTCGGATACGGGCTGTGTCCAGGAAGCCGCGAACTCCGTGTGCGATGACGGCGACAAATGCACTCTCTACGATCATTGCGAAACGTTCGTGTGCGTGGGGCAGCAGATCGAGTGTGGTGATAGCAACATCTGTACGGACGATTCCTGTGATGCCGATTCCGGCCAGTGTCTGAACGACCCCAACGCAGAACCCTGCGATGACGGGCTCGCGTGCACGATCGGAGACAGCTGTGCAGCGGGAGTCTGCGTCGTGGCGCAACTCGAATGTGATGACGCCAACGACTGTACGGATGACACGTGCGACGAGAGCGGCTGCAACAACATTCCCAATGAGAACGCATGCACGGATGATGATGAATGCACGTCGGATGATGCCTGCACGGAAGCCGAATGCGTGGGTGCGGTCAAGGACTGCGATGATGGCAACATCTGCACGGACGACTCGTGTGATGTGCTCCTCGGGTGTGTCTATGCGCTCAATACCGAACCCTGTGACGACGGGAGCGAATGCACCACGGGAGACACTTGCGCTGCGGGTGTGTGCACGACCACCCAGACCGACTGCGAGGACGGAAACGTCTGCACTTCAGATGACTGCGATCCCGCGACGGGGTGTGAGAACGTTCCCGTCGGCGGACCCTGCACGGACGGGGATCTCTGTACCATCGGCGATCAGTGTCAGGCGGGTTCCTGTCTTGGAATCCTCCTGGACTGTGACGACGGCAATGTGTGCACGGATGACAGCTGTGACATCGCGCTCGGCTGTGCTCATGTGGAGAACGTCTTCCCCTGTCCCGACAACAGCCTCTGCACGATCAACGAGTTCTGTGATCTGGGCCAGTGCACCGTCACTGTCGTGGATTGCAATGACAACAACGACTGCACGTCGGACACGTGTGATGATACGACGGGTTGCGCGAACGAGCTCGCCTTCGGTCCCTGTAGCGATGGCAGCGCGTGCACTTCGAATGACCAATGCACGCAGAACGGATGCGTCGGGCAGGACGTGGTCTGCGCGGATGGAAATCCATGCACCACGGATCTCTGCAACCCCGCCACGGGGTGTTTCACGCTGCCCGCTTCAGACGACTGCGATGATAACGACGCCTGCACGGTGGGGGATGCCTGCGTGGGCGGCCTCTGTCTCGGGACGATCACGGACTGCAATGACGACGATCCGTGCACGAACGCCACCTGCACGGATCCCGCCGTGGGGTGCGAGTTCACAAGCACCGATCCAACGTGCGGGACGTGCACGCCCTTGTCGATCGTGGCGTGCGGGAGCTCCGTCTCCTCTGCTCTCGGAGGTCCCGGCGGGAACATCGATGGCTACCCCTGCATCCCCGGGTCGGTTTTCGGCGCGACGGAGCAGGTCTTCACGATCGTGGCGCCAGCCGACGGCGAGGGCGTGGCCGTCCTTGTCGGCAACAGCTCGGGGTTGGTCGTTAGCGTGATGGAGGAGATCAACGGCCAGTGTCAGGCCTCCAATTGTCTCGCCGGCGGTTCGACTGCAGCGGTCTTCCCGATGTCTTCGGGACAGATCTACTTCGTCGCCGTGGATGGTCCTGTGGGCGCCGATCCGAACTTTACGCTCGACATCAACTGCGGCAGCAATTGATCCACAAGAACTCGGAGAACGGTCCCCATGCGTCGACGCCATCTCGCCAAACGACTCGAACGAATCGCTGGGCTCAAGGAGCAGCAGGCGCGGGTCGCTCGTGCCAGAGCCGAGCGACGGTTGCGGGAGTGCGAAGAGGAGATCGTGAGGCTTGAACAGGCGCAGGCGAACGCGGAGCTGGAGATCCTCCAAAGGTCCCAAATCGCGGGTTTCTCGCCCCTGGCCCTGATCGAGACCAGCCGAGAGGCCACCCATCTCGCGGTAGAACGCCAGCGTGAGATGGCGATCGCCCGTCGAGAAGAGCTCGACGGCGAGGTGGTGAGGCATGTGAAGACCTTGGCGGAGAGACACTCGGCGGAGAAGGTCCGGGAGCGCGTCGTCCAACGATGGCGTGCCGAAAGCGACCGACGCGAGCGAATCGAGCTCGACGATTTGGCGGGCGTCCATCACGGCCGGAAATAGAACGGCAGCTGGTTTGGAAGTCCCTCACCAGCCCTTTTCAGCAGGAGAAACGACCATGCATCTTTGTCCCCCGTCCATCGAAAGAGCGTCTCGGCGGACACCGGCTCATCGTGTGTCTCCTGGAGTCGTGGCATCGAGTTTCGAGGTCGTCGACGCGTCGGACGAGACCTCAACGTTCAGGACGTGCCTCCCTGCAAGACATGCCGGGCAGAATCTGCCGCTTCTCGGTGAAGCCCTTCGGGGTGTTGCCGAGAAACTTGCTGAAATTGCAGGGAAAAACAGATTTTCACAAGTTCGGCACGGCGCTTGCTCTTCTTATTCTGGCAAGACGCCCGCGGTGGGCGTTCCCGGCGAACACCCGGGGCATTGGAAGGAGTAGGGCCATGGCAAATGGAATCTACGTGGCCGCGTCCGGAGCGATAGCCAAGCTGAGACAGCTGGACATCGTTGCGAACAATCTGGCCAATGCCTCCACGCCCGGGTTCAAGAGCGATGCGGTGACGTTTCGGGAGGTCCTCGGCGACACGACGCTGAATGCGAATGCCCAGGATCGCTCTTTCGTGCAGATCGACAGGTCCAGCGCGTACATGAAGACAGGCGCGATGCGCGCGACGGGGAATGCGCTCGATCTCGGAATTCAGGGGGAGGGCTTCTTGAAGGTGCAGACCGACAAGGGCGTTCGACTCCTCCGCGACGGTCGCCTTCGCATGGATACGAACGGTGGGCTTCTCACCTTCACCGGGGACAAGGTCCTCGGGCGAGAAGGCAAGCCGGTCATCATTCCGACGACCTCGACTCCCGTCATCGATGGGCAGGGACAGATCTGGTCCAGCGGTGAGAACGTCGGCGCATTGACGATCGTCACGGTGGAAGACACCACGACGCTCCGCAAGGATCGCGATGGGCTCTATATCGCAGACGAGGCAGCCATCGTGCCGGCCGAAGACTATGAGATGCTCCAGGGATTTACCGAGGAATCAAACGCCAACGCCATCGAGATGATGGTTGAATTGGTGGAAGTCCAGCGCAACTTCGAAGCGATGCAAAAGGCCATCAGCGCGTACCGCGACATGGATGCTAGCGTGGTTCGGATTGCCCGATAGCCACGCCAAAAAGGAGAGGCGAACATGATCCGCAGCTTGAACACATCGGCCTCTGGAATGGAGGCCCAGCAGTTTCGAATCGACGTCATCGCCAACAACATGGCGAACGTGAACACGGTTGGATTCAAGAAATCACGGGCGGAGTTCCAGGATCTCTTCTACCAGCAGGTGCGTGCGGCGACGGAGGGAAGCGGTGAAAACCGCGGAAACCCGGCTCCTCTCGAGGTAGGACTGGGCGTTCGCCCGACGACCACGCAGAAGATGTTCTCGGCGGGCGATTTGTTGACGACGAACAACCCCCTCGATCTGGCGATTGAGGGACGCGGTTTCTTCAAGCTCCGCATGCCGGACGGAACCAACGCGTTTAGTCGCGCCGGGAACTTGATGATGGATCGGGAGGGGATGGTCGTGACCGCGTCCGGAAACCCGCTCGATCCGCCGATCATCGTCCCCCCAGAGACCGTCTCTCTCACCGTGAATCGTGACGGGACCGTGAAAGCGGTTCAGCCGGGCGACACGGAGGGGATCGAGGTCGGTCGTGTCGAGCTCGTGAATTTCCCGAACGCGGCGGGTCTATCCAGCCTCGGGAACGGAATGTTCGCGAAGACCGGAGCGAGTGGTCAGGAGATCATCGGTGTTCCGGGTGAGAACGGAATGGGAACGATCGCGCAAGGGATGCTGGAGAGCTCGAACGTGAAGGTCGTCGAAGAGATGATCGACCTGATCAGCGCTCAGCGCGCCTACGAAATCAATTCAAGAGTGGTCCGTGCAGCTGATGAGATGCTGCGTGAAGCCACCAACATGCGATAACTCGGCGGAACAGAACCGCCAGGAGACTGAAATCATGAAATATTGGCTGACAACGCTCGCACTGCTATTCGCGCTTCCAGCGCCCGCAAGTGCCCAACCCGACGAGGAAACCGTGAAGGCGGCGCTCATCGAGGTTGTTCGAGAGCGTGCCGGCCTTTCGAGCGAGGCGGTGATAACCGTCCGCAATCTTCGTCCGTCCGACAGGTCGCTGTGGCGACGGGCGAAGATGCTCCTTTCCGTTGTCCTCCCGCCAGGAGAGACCGGGACCGGAAGCGTGACGGCGCGGGTCCAGGTGTCGACTGGCGGCAACGGTGGCAGTACTGCCTCGCTGTGGGTGATGGGTCGGGTAGAACACCACTTCCCTTCTGTGGTGGCTACAAGGCCCATCGCTCGCGGCACTTTGCTGACTGCCGATGACATTCGGATGGAGCTGGGCTCCAATCTACGCGGTCTGGGAGACGAACGTCTCGCAGTGGGTCGCGTGGCGAAGCGGTTGATTCGCCCAGGCGAGTACATCCAAGCGAGCATATTGCGTCTTCCCATCGTGATGAAACGAGGGGATCTGGTGAACGCATACGTGCAAGGAGAGTCCTTTGAGATCCACGCACGCGGAGAGGTTCTCTCTCGCGGTGCCGTGGGAGACACGATTCGTGTGCGGGTGATCGCGACGGGTCGAACAGTCCATGGGCGCGTGACGGATCGAGAAACCGTCGTTGTGCTGAATTGAACGAACGAGGAGGTTCGCCATGATTTGGACAGCAATCACGATGAATCGAATGGATGGAGGCACACACAACGTGGTCTTCACCGCTGCTTGGGATCGTACGCGCGCCCTGGCTCGATTCCGAACGGATTATCCGGACCTTCAAGTAGTCGCGCTCCTCGCCGGTGACCACGCCGACAACATCTACACCCCCTCTCTGACGAATTAGCCCACCCAACCCCGTTACTCCACAGTCCCACCCCAATGCCCGCCCGAACTTCGGCGTTCGGGCGGGTCCTTCCTTTTGGGGGCTCCGCCTCGGGTGATTTCCCGGGGCTTTTCGACATCTGATGGCCATCGTCGTGGGCTCTAGAGCAGACGACCGGCGCTCTCGAGGGCGAGGATCTTCGCCTTGAGAGAGGCGCCTCCCTCGGCTGAAAAGCCGCCAAGCTTTCCATTCGACGCGATAATACGATGACAGGGAACGAGGAGGGGGACGGGGTTCGCGCCGAGCGCACGGCCGACCGCTCGGGCAGCTCCCGGCGCGTTCAAGGCGCGGGCGAGATCTCGATAGGATCGGGTCTCTCCCATGGGGATTGTTCGCGCCTCTCGCCACACTGCCTGAGAGAATGCGCTCGCCTCTGCGATCCCGATGGGATGGTCTTCGAGCGGTTGAAGGTCTCCGTTGAGATGACGGGTGATCGCCGCGATGGCTTCGCGCACGAAGTCGGGGATCGGGTGCTTGTCCCTGTTCAACCCACCCGACGACGTTTCGAACGCGCTGGCGGGAGGCAGGACCACGCGCACGATCGCCGCGGCATTCCATCCGATGGCGCAGGGGCCAAAGGCGGTGTGAAAGAGAGTCGTGTTTGAAAACGCCATGCGCGGTGGGTCGAGTGCATGCTCGGAGGAGCATCGTCTCGACAGAATCCAGGCTAGCAGCAAATCTGCGGGGTCACCAGCGCACGTGAAGGAAGAAAAAAAGGGTCCCGGGAATTCGAGCAATCCCCGGGACCCCGTGACTCAACGCTTGAGGTTCAAGGTCTCGACGAGCATCTGATCGGCCGTCGTGATCAGCTTCGACGCTGCCTGGTAACCACGTTGACTCACGATGAGTTGCGTGAATTCACTGGTGAGGTCAACGTTCGACTGCTCTAGCGAGCCGTCGAACACCTCTCCGCGACCCCCAGAATCGGCACCACCGATCAGGGGTTCTCCACTCAACTCAGACTCTGCGTACATGTTCTGTCCGACGCTCCGAAGATCGGAGTCGTTCTTGAAGGTGGCCAGGGCGATCCGCCCCAGGGTCTTGACCTGTCCATTGCTGAAGGTGCCTTCGAGGGTCCCATCCTGTTGGACTTTCAGGAACTGAAAGAGGCCCACTTGGCTTCCATCCTGCTGGAGGAAATCCACGGTGCTCTCGCCTCCAAAACCGGTCGATCCGTTCCCGGCTCCGCCGTCTGCGAGCGCATCCCCGAACGAGATCTCAATGCCCTGGGACTCGGCGCCCGCGAAAGTCACGGTGTTCGTGGCCTGGGTATGCGATGCCAGCTGACCGCTGGTGTTGAAGGTCAGGGTTCCGGTCATGATCTCTGTCAATTCGCCGCTCGTGCCGCCTTCGACCTCTTCTCCCTGCGTGAGGATGTGATATTCCCACTCGCCCGCGGCCGTCTTCTGGAAGTAGACGTCGAGCTGATGGGCGTTCCCGAGGGAGTCGTAGGTTGTCACCGACGAGGAGAACGCGCTGGTCGCCTCGGGGGCTGCCACGTCGAAGGACTCGGTTTGGACCTCGGCCTGCGCGTCGAGGTTGACGTGTATGTCGAGGGCCGTGGTGGGCGCCGGCGGGGTCGTCACCGTTCCGACCTGGAGATCACCGAGCGAGGTGCCCACGCCGCCAGTCGAGTTGCTGTTGAACCCCTGCAGCCGAAACGATCCGGGAGCGACGAGGAATCCTCCCTTGTCGAGCGTAAACGAGCCAGCTCGGGTGTAGAAGTCGCTCTCCACGCCGCTGACGGATCCCTTCGCGATGAAGTATCCGTTTCCAGCGATCGCCATGTCGGTCGCGATACCCGTTCCGAGCAGGGCGCCTTGGAGGTTGATGCGCTGAGAGCCAGTGACCATGGCGCCCTGACCAACCTCGAACGTTCCTGCGGACCCGATCAGTTGATGGCTGAGCATGTCCGAGAAAGACCAGCGATTGGATTTGAACCCGATCGTGTTCATGTTCGCGATGTTGTCACCGATGACGGTAATGGCGTGCTCATTCGTACGCATTCCGCTCATTCCGATGTACATGGAAGAGTAGATGCTCATCGTTTGTCTCCTTCACTGCAGGGCCACTGCAACTGCGGTGGCCAGTTTCAATTCATGCTCGTGCGCTAGAAATATCCCTGCCCGCTGTCGCCCATTCCGACGAGGGCGTCCATGGCGCTCTCACTGGAGAGGTCATCCGATGTCAGCGTGTCGAGGGCCTTGTCCGTCGCGGAAGACTGGGCAGAGGCTGCGATCGCCGCAGCTTCCGAGCTGCCATCCACGCCGTCTTCAAACACCTTGAAGACCTGGCTCAAGAGAACCCTGCGTCCGTCTTCGAGGAGAAGCTGGGGGTACCCCTGGTCAAAGACCACGGACTGCACGGTTCCCTGGGAACGCGTGGTCGCGTTCACCTCGGCTCCTTCGGAGTCTTTCGCGACGATGGCGAAGGAGTAGGTGCCAGCGGGCACGCTGTTTCCATCCTCGTCAAGCCCATCGAAGGCGATGCTGTGTTCGCCGCTCATCATGGAGTCGAGCTCCATCGTGCGAACGACCTCTCCTGCTTCGTTCTTCACGAAGATGTTCACGGACTCCGCCGGGCTGTTCATGGAGAAGCTCATCGTCGCCTCTTCGCCCTGCTGGTCGAGCACAAAGGACTCGGCGTCGAACTCGACCTCCTTGCCGATGAAGCTCACCATCTGGGCGCTCGTGCCCGCGGTCTGGGTGATCGCGAGGATGTCGAGACCCTCCTCCAGGTTGTTCAATGCCTCCAAGCTGGAGAACTGAGCCAATTGGCCCATGAACGCCGTGGAGTCGCTGGGATTCATCGGGTCCTGATGCGCGAGCTGCGTCGTGAGCAGCTTCATGAAGTCGTGCTTCCCGAGCTCTTCTTTGGGTTTTCCAACTCCCGAGTTCACGCCGTTGGGCGAGTAGGGCGCAGATGCTACTTGTCCGAGATTGCTGGCTTCCATCGGTTTACCTCCAGTCCACAACGTCTAGGCGACGACGTGGAAGCGTCCATTCGCGAGCCCGCCCGTGGGCTCGTTGAAATCTTGTGTTGTCGGAAAGGGCCTGTTCTCGGGAGGAGATTTGATGGGGGCGTCGTTCTCCCCGTCCTCCGTTTCTGCCTGGCCGTCGCTCGAGCGGGCGAGGTTGTCCTCTGCGACGTCCACGCGTCCCTCGACGAGCCCTTCGGCGGTCAGCGCCTGTTCCAGCGCGGCCAGCGACTCCAACATACGCTCCCGAAGAGTGACGTCCTGCGCGTGAACTCGGACGATCAGGTCTTGGCCGTTCGTGCTCACCCGCACTTCGAGTTCGCCAGCATCCTTGTCCTGCACACGAAGCACGGATTCTCCGGAGTTCGTCTCCTTGACCTGCGCGAGGAGCTCTTCGAAGCGCGCCTGGGCTCCGGCGCGCGTTGAATTCGCGGTGGACGCGTCCACGGCTTTCGCCGCCTGGGATCGCGCTCCGCCTTCACCGCTCATCGCGATGGAGCCGAAGGAGTCGATGGAAACCGGGCGCTCAGCGCCCTGTCCCTGCTCGGACAGGGCGCGAGCGATACCGGTGACGGCCGTCACAGCGGCCGTCTTCTGGGCGTCTCCTCCCAAATTTGCTTGCTTCACCCGCTTGGCGATGCCGGACATCCGCTCCGCGCTGGTGGTGTCGCCGGACGACTTGCGGCGATTCGCTCCCGCCTTCCGGAGCTGGTCCATGGCGCGCTCGTCGAGTCCCTCCATGAGGTTGTCGACGCCATTTTTCAGGCCAGCCTTCTGCGCATTGCGCAGGGTTTGCTGAAAGCGTGCATGGTCGTTCGTGCTCAGCTTTTCCGTCGTGGCCTCGTTCCCGGCGCCCTCGCGGGAGCGGCTGGCGTCGTCAGCGCTGTGGGCGTTTCGTGTTCCGCTCTCCGCGTCATCTCCCCGTGTGGTCTGGGCGCTGCGGCCGTCTCCGCTTCCATCCAGTCGATGGGCTTGAGAGGAGTCGTTCGTCGACGAGGTGCTCGTGCCGTATCCGGAGGGCTGGCTCGTATCCATGGGGCCGTGCGGACCCATTCCCGTCATCCAGGCGCTGTCTGCGCTCTCGAGAGCATTGGGGTCGAGGGGGAAGAGCGCGTCGACTGGATCAGCACCCTGGGGCATCTCCAGTTCGCTGATCCTGGGCGTTCCAATCAAGGGAATCATGAAGCCTCCTTTCCAGCTATTTGTCGTCTCTCGGCGCGAGTCGCGCTGTCAGACGACCCGCTGCGGGAGCGGGCATCGCGGAGACGATCTTTGATGCGATGCGTGCGGGCAGCCGCATCAGAGTCGTCGCCGCCAGTTCCTCATCCAGACCTTGCAGGATGCGTGCCGCTGGTTTGGCTTTCATGGTTTTCATGATGCGTACCACCTTTTCGATGCGTTCCTCGAGGAGCTTGGAGTGGGCATCATCTGCCGGATCGGCATTCTCTGCCGGGGCGTTTTTGTCCCTGGAGAGGGCGGACGTTCCCCATTCGGTACAGACGACCTCCGCTTCGACCTGGGAGACCTCGGCTGCCTCGAGCATCTGCATGGTGTCTCTCCATTTACGCTGCACCTGCGCTTGGATCACTTCGACGCGCTCCATCTCTTCTAGAAGCGCCGCCCGTGCCTCTGCGAGCCCTTGTTCGCGCTCGAACATCTCCTGGTTCTTCACCTTTCCGCAGGCCCGTCGGACGAGATCGGAGTCAATGTAGGGTTTCGGCGCGACCGTGGGGTCGATGGGCCTCTCGTGTTGTGCGCGGAGCTTGTCTTTCCACTGTCGCAGCTCCATGGACCGGATCTGGAGATGCGGCGCCCCGTCAGGAGTCGTCAGATGAGCGTTTCCGCTGCCTGTGATGGGCATGGCCTGCGCGAGCATCACCGGAGCAGCGGGCATCCCTGCGAAGGAAGGCTGGGAGACGGCGTCTTTCTGGGAGAAGACGAGGGCTCCCGCGATCAATGCGATCAGGAGGCACAGTCGAACGATGAGGCGAAGTGAAAGCCGGTTCATGCGTTCGCTCCTTCGGCCATGATCGCGGAGACGAGCGAGGACAGCTGGGACAAGGCGTCTTCATGGGTGCAGTGCTCGTCCAGAGACTGTTGCAAGAGAGCGCGGAGCCCCTCTTGATGCTTCATCGCTCGATCGAGCCGCGGAACATTGCCCTGTTCATAGGCGCCGAGTTCCTGGAGCTCCTGGGCCTCTTGGAGATCCGCGAGGCTTCTCCGGATCACGAGCGCTGCCTGTCGGTGCTCGGCGCTCGTGACCTCGCTCATCACGCGGCTTGTGGAGGAGAGGATGTCGATGGCTGGATAGCGTCCCCGGTTCGCGAGCCCCCGGTCGAGAACGATGTGGCCATCGGTCACTGCGCGTACGGCGTCTCCGATGGGATCGTTTTGGTCGTCTCCTTCTAGAAAGACCGTGTAGAAGCCGGTGATGGAACCGCCAATGGGTCCCGTTCCCGCCCGCTCGAGGAGCGTCGGGATGATCGCGAAGGCGGAGGGCGGATACCCGCGGGTCGTCGGGGGTTCTCCCGTGGAGAGGCCGAGTTCACGCTGCGCCATGCAGACACGGGTCAACGAGTCCATCAGCAGGAGCACGGTCAATCCCTGGTCTCGGTAGAATTCCGCGATGGCTGTGGCCGTCTTGGCTGCGCGGATTCGTAGGGCGGCCGCCATGTTGCTCGTGGCGGCGACCACGACCGAGTTGCGCAGACCCTCGACCCCGAGATCCGCGTCCACGAAGTGACGGACTTCCCGGGACCGTTCGCCGATCAGCGCGATCACTTTCACGTCTGCATTCGAATAGCGGGCCATCATGCCGAGCAGGGTGCTCTTCCCGACCCCAGAACCCGCCATGATGGAGAGTCGTTGGCCCCGTCCGACGGCCAGCATCGTGTCGATGGCGCGGATCCCGACGTGCTGTGCCTGTGTCACTCGCGGTCGAATCATGGGATTGATCGCGTCCGGCTCCAGCGGATAGCGTTGGATGCATGTCAGGGGGCCTTTGCCGTCGATGGGATTGCCCCAGCCATCGAGTACGCGGCCCAACATCTCTCGGTGCACGCCCACGGTCGGTCGCGTGTTTCCAGCTCGGATTTCAGTTCCCGCGGCGATCCCCGAGACGCCCTTCAAGGGCATGAGGCTCACGCCATTCTCCCGGACAGAGACGACTTCGGCGGGTACGGGCCGTCCTGGGATCAGGATGTCGCAGAGCATTCCGAGCTGAGCGCCCGGGAGTGTTCCGTCCACGAGGAGCCCGCGCATGCTCTGGACCATGCCTGTCGCCCGGATCGTCGGGGCGCTCTCCAGGGCGAAGCCCAGCGTTTGGGAATCCAGCCCGATCATGATGTCTGCTCCGAATCCCGGGGGCGATTCAGGATGAGATCCCGAACGCTGCTGCCGAGGCCCGCCAGCTGGGTGCTGAATCGAGCATCCACTCCGCCGTCTTCAAAGCGGAGGACGCAGTCTCCGGGATGAAGCGTCTCGTCGGGCTCCAGGTGGACTTCGACGGGTCGGTCAGCGATGGCCTCGGTCAGGGCCGGGGCAGTCTCCGCGATGATCCCATGGTCGTCCGGATGCATCCGAATGACCACGCTCTCCAGCGTTCCGGCGGCCGCGAGGGCGCGCTCGAGGTTCTCCTGGACCAGTTCGCGATTGAGTTCAATGGAACGATGCAGGATTTTCTCTGCGAGCTGAATGGCGAGGGCCACGGTGTCGAGGTGAATGCGTTGAGTCAGCTCAAATCGTGCATCCGAGAGCCGCTCTGCGGCGACAAGCATGGGGGTCTGAAGCTCCCGGGTCAGGGTCTCCATGGACGCCGTGTTTTCGACCTCCATCTGGGCGCGGGTGGTGGCGATGGTCTCCGTGATCAGGCTCTCCTGGGCCAGTCGGGCGACTTCTTCATCATCTGGGCCGGGGTCTTTCGCCTCGATCACGATGGAGGCGCCGACCTCACGAGGAGTCCAGTCGCTGACCGAAAAACCTCCTGTGGCGAAGGCGGCTGGTTCAGGCGTTGCGTACGAGGAGGAAGCGAACACGGCCGACCGGACTGTGCTCGTATTCTCTCGTTCGGTGGAGCTTGTGGGTTCGTTGGTCATGACGGTCTCCGGAGCCTCTCTTAGGCGTTGCCTTCAATCCAGCGTCGCAGAACAGTCGCCGTGCGTCGCACATCGGATTGGGTCTGCTCCACGGCGCGACGGCGGATCTCTTCTACTCGATCGGCCAGATTGCGTCCGACCTTGACCCTTCCGAAGTCTTCCGCTGCAGCAGCCTGCTGACGGCGCTCTTCTTCGACCTGGCTCTTTCGTCGGCGAAGGAGCAGGAAAGTCATGACGCCGGCGATGAGCAGGATCCCTCCGGCTCCGCCGAGAATGGCGGGGTTGCTCAGGGTCAGCCCCTCCTCCAGCGGGTCTCCGAGATCCGCTGGAATCGCGGGCTGGACAAAGAGGACGTGTGCGACTTCGATCTGGTCTCCGCGTGCCTTGTCGAATCCAATGGCCTTGGCGACGATCCGTCGGTAGCTCTCCATCTCCTCTTCTGTACGGGGCGTGCGTACCACGTCGCCGTTCTCGTCGAGGCTTCGCGCTCCGTCGACGACGACCGCAACAGAGAGTCGATCGACCCGCGGAGTTGGGTTCTCGACCCGGCGCGTGATGCGGTCGATTTCGTAGTTCACCACCCGGTCATTGTTCTCGCTGTTGGCGGTCTTCGCCAGGCTATTGGAGCCAGCGGAGCGATCCGGCAGGTTCGCGGCGCCTCCAGGGGCTCCCTCGGACGGGCGGCTGTCGCTTTCGTTCTTTTCGTTCTTCTCCCGCTCGCTTCGGGCGACCTGGCTATCCGGGTCGAATTTTTCCTCGGTCTCCACCGTTCGGGAGAAGTCGAGTCGTGCGGACACCTGGGCGCGGACGCCGCCGACGCCTACAACCGGCTCCAGGAGCTTGACGATGCGCCGCTCCAACCCTCGCTCCAACTGCGCTTGACGCTCGAAGGACCCCTCCATGGCGAGCTCGTCGTCTTCTGGACGGGCGAGCATGGCTCCAGTCTCGTCAATGACCGCCACCTTGCGTGGGGAGAGGCGCTCGACGCCAGCGGAGACCAGGTGGCGAATCGCCTTGACCTGCGCTGGCGAGAGGGACTTTCCGGGCATCAACGCGACCATGACGGACGCGCTGGGATCCACGACATCGTCTTCGAAGAGCGCTCGGTCGGGCATCACGAGATGGACTCGTGCGCGCTTCACAGGCTGTAGATGCGCGATCGTTCGCTCAAGTTCACCCTCGAGGGCCCGGTGGAAGTTCACCTTCTCCGCGAAGGCGCTTCGCCCCAAATCGCTCTCGTTGAAGAGTTCGAAGCCTACGCTGTGTCCACTCGGCATCGCGCTGACGGCGAGCTCGAGGCGGGCGTCGTGGATCATGTCGGAAGGGACCATGATGGCCCCCATTTCACCGAGCTTGTACTCGATTCCCTTGGTGCTGAGCGCGATGATCGCGGCCTGCTGGTCCTCGGGACCCATTCCCTGGGCCACGATCTTCCAGTTGCCGGTTATGTCGCTTCCGCCGATGATCATCGCGAACGCGATGATCACTGCCAGACCCGCGCCTCCGAGCGTCATCCGCCGTGCGGGACTCATGCCCTGAACGGTCTCCATCCACTGTCCTGCAACAGAGCGTTGCGCCGTGGGTGTATTGGTCGTCTCCTCGGCCATGGCCGACCTCCTCATCACTCCAAGGGTTTATCAGACCTGCATCCGGGCGACTTCGTTGTACGCCTTGATGACCTTTTGAATCACGGTGGTCATGAGACGGAGGGAGGTCTCGGCTTTGCCGAGCTCCACCATCACATCGTGTATGGGGACGTCTTCGCCCTTCATGAATCGCTGAACCTTGGCGTCCGCATCCATTTGGATGTCGTTGACCCGGTCCACGGCGTTCTCCACATAGTCCGAGAAGTTCCGCCCATTGGCAGCGGCTCCGGGTGTGGGCGCCGCGACATTTGTCGAGACGTAGGGATCCAGAATCGGTCGGATCTCATTCATGGTCAGTCTCCTTATTTCCCGAGGTCGATGGCGCGAGCCATCATGTCGCGAAGGGTCTGGAAGGCGGTGGCGTTCGCTTCAAATGAGCGGGACGCTGTGACCATTTCGACCATCTCCTCGATGACGTTGACGTTCGGCATCTCGACGTATCCATTCTCATCCGCGTCCGGGTGTCCGGGATCGAACACCATGGGAAGCGGTGAATCATCGGACACGATGTCGGTGACTTCGACGCTGACGAGCTCGCCGTTCGCGGGGTTGTTGCTGTCGAGCCCTTCCAGAGCTATCGCGGCGAAGACGGGATCTTTTCGCCGATATGCGCCGCCCTCCTCCGAACGGGTCGTCTGTGCGTTCGCGAGATTGGAACTCGTCACGTTGAGGCGGGTCCGCTGGGCGGACATCCCGGAACTCAAAATGCGGAAACCTGTGAACATGCTCATGGCATTCCTCCGCTGTTTGCGGACGAACCGGTCTAGCCGGCCTCGCCCATCTTCATGATGCTGTAATTGAGGATCCCGACGCGGCGACGCTGCATCTCAAGGGTCGCGTTGTAGCGCATTGAGTTGTCCGCCACGCGGGCCATCTCCCGATCCAGATCCACGCCGTTTCCATCCAGGGAATTCTGGATGTCGGGGCGCTCTTCGACGGAATCTGCTCCGGCGAGCGCTTCCACGCCCATGCCCATGTGCTCACCGTCGGTTCGCTTCGTCACGGGCATCAAGGAATCATTCTCGATGATCCGGATCAATTCGCCTTCAAATTTGAGATCCCGGGGTTGATACCCAGGGGTGTCGATATTGGCCATGTTGGAGCCCAGCAATTCCTGGCGCTTCAAGCGCAGGTCCATCGCCTGTTCGAGGGCATTGGCCGTGGGGTCTACAATCAGCGACATGGTTCTCTCCTTTCTGCTCAGCGCTCTGTGAGCTCGCTGCTTCCAGCGTTCGGGGGCGCGGGGACCGGGATCCCGCTGCTCCGGTATTCTTTCAAGCGATTGCGCAGGGTACGGATGCTGATCCCCAGCCGATCGGAGGCGTGAGTGCGATTTCCTTCGCACAGCGCCAACGTTCGGAGGATCGCCGTCCGCTCCAGCTCGCGCAGGGTGACGTGGGTCTCGAGCCACTCGGTGGCTTCGCTGTGATAGGAGCTGCCGCCATGAGGATGTTCGCTTCCATCGTCGAGATGAATGTGCGTTGCCTCAATCGGTTCGCCGCTTGCGAGGATCAGGGCCCTCTCGAGGATGTTGTTGAGCTCCCGGATGTTGCCGGGATAGGTCCAGGAGCGCAGCTTCGCGATCGCATCCGACGCGATTCTCGGCGCCGGTCGGTTCAGTCGTGACGCCAGACGATCGATCAGCGTTCCTGTCAATGGGATCAGATCCTCCATTCGCGCTCGAAGGGGCGGAACGTTCAGGGGGAAGACATTGATCCGGTAGTAGAGGTCCTCCCGAAAGGTTCCCAGGCGGACCATCTCCTTCAGATCGCGGTTGGTCGTCGCGATGAGTCGGATGTCGATGGGGATCGGACGGACTCCACCGAGTCGGTCGACCTCGTCTTCCTGGAGTACGCGCAGGAGCTTGGACTGCATCTCCAGAGGGAGCTCGCCGATCTCGTCGAGAAGCAGGGTACCGCCGTCGGCCGCTTCGAACTTTCCGATGCGACGGGCGTCAGCTCCGCTGAAGGCACCCTTCTCGTGACCGAAGAGTTCGGACTCCATCAGAGTCGCGGGGATGGCCCCACAGTTCACGGCGATGAAGGTCCGGCCTCGGCGAGGCGAGCGCGCGTGCATATACTGCGCGAGGACTTCCTTTCCTGTCCCGCTCTCTCCCGTGACGAGGACGGTCGTGGGAGTCGCCGCGACCCCTCGAGCCAGGTCCAGGGTTCTCTGCATCACGGGGTTCTGGCTGGCCAGATGAAATTCCGTGTTTCGGGGCGGGCTATGGCCCACGTCGGTCGGTTGAACAGCAACCATTACTGGTCCCTCCCTGCATTGCGGGTCTCGGCCGCGGGAACTTTGTCGAAGAAGGCCGCTGTCGCTACAGCGTGATTGCGCAGCGCCTTCACGATGGGGTCTTCGTCGTCTTGTGCGTCGGCGATCACGGCGGCGGCGTTCTCTGCTTCGCCGCGAGCGAGGAAGCAGAGGCTTGCCTCGGTCCGGGCGCCTCCGACGGCCGCGATTCGTTCACATTGTCCCGAACCCAGGAGCACCGTGGCCCGGGCGTGGGCGAGCACACCGCTCGGATCCTGGAGACCTTCGCTCTTGTCACAGAGCTCAAGGGCCTTCTGGATGCCCTCGTTCTCCCAGGTTCGAAGCAGCCAGGTCGCGAGTATGCTCGAGGTGGTTGGACTCAGTGTTTCGCTGCTTCCGACCAGCGTCTGGAATGCCTGGTTCGTGGGGAGGAGCGGCGCGATGCGGGTGATGTTTGCGAAGCTTCCCGTCTTTGCGAGGGCGGCGAGGAGCGTCTTCGCGAGTCGATTGTCAACGACCGCTGCCTCGCGCTCGAGGAGCGGGAGGGCGATCTCTGCGGCCTCGTCCGTCCGTCCGGCGTTCATCAACGCGAACGCGGTGATTCGCCGGGTCTGCGCGGACGCGGGGTGATCGGTGGGGGGCATCGCGAATCCATCGATGATCGCGATCAGATCTTCGGTGTTGCCCGCGGAGACCGCATGGGGAAGGACACGTGCACGTAGATTGTGGGCGGCGTTTAAAAGCGTGGCCTCCACCTCTCCTTGCACGGTCTTCATCCAGGTGATCGCGGACGCATGATTGTTCTTCCGCAGCGCGTAGCGCGTCTGACGAAGGGCGATCTCCTGGGCGATGCCCCGGGGAAGTTGATTCGCCGTCTCGGGGTTCACCCGGGCATTCACGGGGAGCGGGCGTTGTCGGGGCCATTCGTTGAGACGGAGCGCTGTGAGCAGAGCGACAGGGGCCGGAGTGGTCGAGCGACGAATCAGACGGATCGCACGCTCGCGTGCCGCCTTGTACTGGCGCTTCCACTGAAGGCAGTCCACGAGCTTCAGCTCGATCCAGGGTCCTCCCTGAACCTTCTCCTCCAACATTGCTTCCAACACCTCACATCCCGGATTGCTGGTTTGGAGAGTGGACTCGACCTCTTCGAGGACGAGCTTCTCAAATTGCAGCGGGAGCATCGAGGTGTAGGAGGGAGACGGGATGGCGTAGTTCGAGCGGAGCGACACCATGATCAGCGAGTTCTTCCGCATGTACTTCTTCCGCGTGACCTTGGCTGCACGGCGCGTGAGCGTGAGTCGAACCTCGGCTCCCTTTCCACGGCGTGTGACCTCGGCGTGGGCGAACACGGTTCGCTTGCGCTCGGTCAACTCTCGGTTCAATGAGACGAGCGGATTCTTTGGCGCCCTCCGAAATCGGAGCGTGATTGTGCGATCGTCCCGGCTCTTCTTGATGGACGGGGCGCTCCATCCGTCGCGATCCCGAAAGCGAAGCACGTTCGCGAGCTCGCCGGTCGAGGCACCGCTTGCGTGTACTTCTGGAGCGGGGACACCGATCAGCATCGCGCCGACCAGAAGGGAAACAAGCATGTTCATCAGCTTCGTCACAATGGACCTCCATCAATTCGAGCCTTCAGGTTGCACGGGTCATGCCAGAACGTTGGGATCGCCGTCAGTGCGCGCTTTTTGCCCAGTATTTCTTGCCGGGTTCAGCGGCAAATCGGGTCCCCTGGGCGCCCTCTGCACGGGCCGGGGCCGCGTCATCGCCCGGGAGAACGCCTCGAAATGTGGACTAGCAGTCCGTTTCCAGGAGAGATCCGTGGGGGGCTCCCTGGTGCGCCAAGGAATTGACAAGAGCTCTCCAGAGGCGTCAATACGCTGACGCGAACTCAGGGATGTTTGACGCAAAACGATGGACTGCGGATGGGCGGAAGGAATGGCACACCGATTGCTACTTAAAGGAGAGGATTGAAACAGGAGGGCCATTTTTCGTGAAGCAGCACATCCCATCTTTGAAGCGCGCTCTTTGGCACCCGCTGACACGGGTCATGCTGATGGGGTGCGCGCTTGTGGGTGCGTTGCTGGTCACGGGTTCTGCCTTCGGTGCGGAGGATACGGCGGCTCGTCTCTCCCTGGAGCTGGACTCCGCGGAAGGGGGCTATGTCAACGCGATCAAGATCGCAGTTCTGTTGGCGGCGTTGACGTTTGCACCCTCGGTCATCCTCGCGGCGACCTCGTTCACGCGTATCATCATCGTCCTCTCGCTTCTGCGGCAGGCGGTGGGTGTTGTGCAGCTTCCTCCGACGCGCGTTCTCGTGGGAATCGCGCTATTTCTGACGATGTTCACGATGTCTCCTGTGTTGTCCCAGATCAATGAAGTGGCATTGGAGCCCTACGAAGAGGGCAAACTGGATGAAATGGCCGCATTGAAGTCGGCCGCGGGACCGCTCCGAGCGTTCATGTTGCGCCAGACGCGGGAGGAGGACCTCGCGCTCTTCTTGCGGGTCTCGGGCGCGCCCAAACCGAAGAGCGTGGCGGAGCTCAGCATGACGACGGTGATCCCATCGTTCATGTTGAGTGAGCTGAAGACGGCCTTTCAAATGGGAGCGCTGCTCTTTCTCCCTTTTCTCGTCATCGACATGGTCGTGGCGTCCATTCTCATGTCGATGGGGATGATGATGCTTCCGCCCATGACGATTTCACTCCCCTTGAAGCTGATGGTCTTTGTCCTCGTCGATGGATGGGGTCTGGTCATTCGCTCTCTCGCCGAGAGCATTACGGTTTAATTGGGGATTGGAGGAACACGATGATCACGCAAACCTACGTTGCAGCGACCATGGGCGAAGCCATGCGCAAGGTAGCTCGGGAGCTGGGTGAGGACGCGATCATCGTCAGCACCCGGCAATTGCGTGGGCGTCGCGACGGATCGCATGGGTTCTCGGTGACGGCCAGTCTCGATCGTTCCAATCGTTCGAGTTGCTCACCTCGGCCGAATCGAAGCGGATCGGAACGTCCGGTGATGCAACCGAACCCACTCTCCGTTCAAGGGCATTCCCCCGACCCGTTGCACTCTTTGGCTCCATCGCTGGAGTCTTCCCCGGAGAGTGGCGAGATGGAGGCGAGAGTTCGTGCGCTGGAAGCCGAACTGAAAGCTACGCGCAGCGCCAACGAGCAGCTCACGCGGGATGCGGATCTCCACGCGAGCCTTCTCCACGAACTGGGCGCGATTGGGCGCGCTGTCTCCCGCATGGGCTCGGATGAAGAGGCCGTTTTGTTGGATCCGGAGATCCGCGAGCTCGTGGAATGTGGAATCGACCTCGAGATCGCCCGCTCTCTCGCAGAGCGCGCCCGAGGCCGCAGCGATATCGACCCGAAGGCTGGATTTGATCTCATGACGGAGCTGGCCTGTGCCATCCCTGTCGCGCCGCCGCTTTGGAGTGGTTCAGGGCGCAAGATGGCGTTGATTGGCTCGAACGGCGCGGGGAAGACGAGCACGATCGCGAAGATCGCAGCCGAGGCCTCCTGCGGGCGGGGACTCTCGGTGGGGATCATCTCGGTGGATGCGTTTCGTCCCGGCCGCTCTGAGCAGGTCGCCTGCATCGCTGAGGATCTTGGGCTCCCCTTTGTCATCGCGACGAATCGAGCGGAGCTGGAGGAGGGCATTGCCTGTTTTGAGGGAATGGACCTGACCCTGGTGGACACCTGGGGATTGAATCCATGGCGAGCGGAGGAGCGGGATGCGTTGGATGCGCTCCTCTCGGGCATGGCGCTTGAAAAACATCTGGTGGTTTCAGGGACCTGGCGCCCTTCCGAGTTGCGGGCGCTGATCGCTCGTCAAGAGGGCATCGATTCGCTCGTTGTGACAAAGGTGGATGAGGCTCGCGGCCCCTCTGTCGTTTTGGCAGCGACATGGAATTCAGGGTACGCTGTTAGTCATGTATGTACGGGGCCGGAGTTTCTGGGCGACATTGTCGCCGCGGATGGGGTCGAGATCGCTCGTCAAATCATGGCGCGGGCCGCCTAGAGAAACGAAAGGAGCGCACGGAGACGTGCGAGAACTGTGATGGTAGAAGAGGCTCAAATTCCCACCTCCCATTCTGTTGGGGGACAGCGTTCCTTGCGGGTGATTGCGGTCACTAGCGGCAAGGGCGGTGTGGGGAAGTCCAGCATCATCATCAATTTGGGCATCGCCTTCGCCCAGTCGGGGAGGAAAGTGCTCCTCATCGATGGTGATCTGGGTCTCGGGAACGTCGATATTCTCATGCATGAGACGCCTCAATTCACGCTGCACCATGTGCTCGAGGGCAAGAAGACGATGGACGATGTTCTCCTCCACAGCCGCTACGGAGTGACAGTGCTCCCTGCGACCTCGGGTGTGGCCGAAATGGCCTCTCTCTCCGAGGAACAGCGGATGCGTCTGGTGAACGCCATGGATGATCTCGAGGCGGATATCGATACCGTTCTCGTGGACACGGCGGCAGGCATCGGCTCGAACGCCCTGTTTTTTGCCTCGGCCGCGCAGGAGGTGCTCGTGGTGGTGACACCGGAGCCGACCTCCCTCGCCGATGCCTACGCGATGATCAAGCTCCTGTCGCTTCGCTGTGGGGTGAAGCGGGTCGGCATCGTGGTGAACCAGACGGCCAACTCCGAGGAGGCGCATGGGATCTTCCAGCGATTGAGCACATTGGCGACTCGCTTTCTGCCGGTGATGCTCGAGCTGGTGGGCACCGTTCCCCTGGACTCGGTTGTTCGTTCAGCGGTTCGGGAGCAGCGTCCCTTTACGATCGAAGCGCCACAAGCGAAGGCGAGCATGGCTGTTCAGCGGCTCGCAAACAGTCTTTTGATGAGGCCCAGTCGCCCTGGCGCGACGACGGGTCGAGTGCAACTCTTCTGGCGACGGCTGCTGGATGTTTCCATGGAAGCGCCTGAGACGCTCAATCGATAGGGTGATGATGTGACCACGCAACCGAACGAGCAAATGCGGCAGCAGCTGGAGAGGGCCTACACGGGCTTGGATACCACTCCAGAGCAGCAGCACATGCGCGACCAAGAGCGCATCGTACGTGAACACGCGGGGCTCGTGCGTCGCGTGGCGCGTCGGTTTGCCCGCGCCTCAGGCGGCGCTGTGGACGTCGAGGATCTCACCTCCGTCGGGATGATGGGATTGCTGGATGCACATGGGAAATACGATCCCGCGGGGGGGCGCAGCTTCGAAGTGTATGCGGAGTTCCGAGTGCGCGGCGCCATCATTGATGAGATGCGTCGAATGGACCCGATGACACAGCCGATGCGTCGCAAGGCCCGTGCGTTGGCCCGTGCGCGAGACGCGGCCGCACAGGAGTTGGGGTGTCAGCCCACGGAAGAGGAGCTCGCGGCGCACATGCACATGGAGTTGGACGCGCTGCAATCCATGCGTCGGGACGTGCAACCGCAGATTTTTGTCAGCGATGATGGGGTGGTCGACATTTGCGATGATCTCGTGATGTCCGCCCTCGATCGGGTGAGCATGCATTCGATGGTGTCGAAGTCCATCGAGAGTCTTCCCGAGCGCCTGCAGCAGGTCCTCGCTCTCTATTACTTTGAAGATTTGACCCTGCGGGAGATCGGCCTCGTGCTCGAACTCACCGAAGCGCGGGTGTGTCAGCTCCACAAGGAAGCTGTGGTGAAGATGCAGAAGTACCTCCATTCTGAGGGCATTCTGAATCGTTAGAGCCGATCAACGGCTGCTTCCGACCCCCGAAATCAATCACGGTCTCTCCCATTCATCCCGGTATGAACCTCCCGGTTCACGCCCGCTCTCTAAACACGTTGGCGTGGGGCGCCATGAAATTGACGCCCGGGCGAGGCCCCGTCAACGTTTTGACGCGCCCGAAAGCCAAGAAACACCTTTAATTTCAATGTCATACGAATCTTTCAGATTTGGCACGGCGGTTGCTTTTAAGGAGGGCAACAAGGAGTGAAAGCCATGTTGCTCGAACGACTCAAGATCCAGACAACGGCGGATGTCCCTCGACACTGGGCGCCAAGTTCGCGTGCTTCCCGGGCATCGGGGATAGGGCTCACTCTGGGCGTGGGCATCATGCTGGTCGTGTCACCTGCGTTGGCCCGTGCGGATGGCCTGGTCGCAGTCCAGACTCTCCAGCGGGACATGTTCTTCTTCCTCGGCGCGGTGGCTTGTCTCCCCGCCATTTTGCTGGTGAGCGCCTGTCTGTTTCGGGTCGGAACGACGGCCCTCCTGAAGCGATGGAGTCCGATGTTCGCAGCGAATCTGCCGACTATTCCTCGGAACTGGCGTGCGAGTCGCGCGTTTGTGAACGTCCCGGCGCTGCCCACGGGTCCGAAGGCGTATCACGTGTCCCTGCCGGACTTGAATACCACTCCCATTGGAAGCGCTGCGATGCATGGTCGCGAGCAGGAAATGAGCCCTGAGCGCGTGGCGCTCGAGCTGGAACGAGCTCTTCGGGCGGCTTCATGAAACGTGTTGTCCCCTTCGTTGTCCTCTTGATGCTCCTGGCGGATTCGTCCTCCGCCAGGAGCATTTCTTCGGGGACCGCGCAATCGGGTCGACTCATCAACGGATTTGAGATCCCGCTGATGAACCAGTGGATTCAATTCTACGGTCCGGTGGCCGATCGAAGGACCAATTTTTCCACCTTGGAGATGGCGGCATTGCTCGTCCGTGTCGCCCGCGTGGTCCGAAACCATGCGGGGGGTCTGCGCATGGGCGTTGGGGATTGCAGCGTTGAGAGCGGGGGAGATCTCGCCCGCCATGCGAGCCATAATTCCGGTCGCGATGCGGACATTCTCTTTTATCGGACGGATCAATGGGGCCGACCCGTGATCGCCCGGGATTTTGAATCCTTTAACGGGAAGGGACGCTGTCGTTCGAAGGGATGTCAGACGCGATTTGATGCGGAGAGAAACTGGTGGGTCGTCCGAACGCTCGTCAGCAGCCAGCGCCCAGCGGTTCAGCATAT
>Ga0114996_10001641_pt1 | contig 29937 bp, 26 predicted proteins | sample ArcticOcean_MG_C_4_FD_87039 | JGI IMG/M metagenome (GOLD analysis project Ga0114996, IMG submission 87039) | Marine microbial communities from western Arctic Ocean - ArcticOcean_MG_CB4_134 | ecosystem: Environmental > Aquatic > Marine > Oceanic | place: Arctic Ocean: Canada Basin | collected... | reverse complement strand
CAGTAGTCCATTCCCCAACTCCGTCAACAGTTAAGATTGCCGCCTCATCAAATGGTGAAGTAAAAAAAGCATGTGCAGCATGAGACATATGGTGTTCAGGAAAAATTATTTCACCATTGAAATCCTTCAAATGTTTAGATATCTCGTCTTTAATCCAGAGTCTTTTATGTAACCACTTTGGAATTACATCTAAAAAACTATAGAGACCTCTTGGTGCTACTGCAATGTAATTATCTAACAGACGTTCAAACTTTAAGACTGGTTTATCATAAAATGCAACAGAATCTAGATTTTTTGAACTAATTCCAGATTCCTTTAAGCACCAATTGATTGCTTGCTTTGGAAAATCATCATCAAACTTTTTTCTGGAAAAACGCTCCTCCTCAACTGCAGCAATCACCTTTCCATCTTTTAGTATGGCTGCAGATGAATCATGATAATAACAGGAAATTCCTAAAGTGTACATTTAGTATTGATTCACCGATGTGGACTGTTTTATTTTATCAATTTCAAGCCAATAGCTCGTTCCCTGTTTTTTTAATCTAAAAAGATCAATTCTCAACACTCTGAAAAATACTCCATAAAGTGAAACTACACAAATAAACAAAATTCCTAAAAATATTTTTGTGTTAATTATTGCAAAAATGTCTAATGCTTTTGAAAGTTTTAATGCAAAAATTTGTGTTATGGTTATAATCAATACAAGAAAAATCACCAGTGCTTCAATAGAAAATAAGCCAGAGGCTGATGTGATTATAAAAAACCAGAGAGAAAATCCCGCTGTAACTGCCAGCGCTTTGAATCTTGGTGAAGATAATTCCATTTTAAATTGGATAAATGAATGCTACAAGACCGCTTTGTGCTAGTGTCGTTACTCCAATTAACGCAATTAATAAAATAATAATTGGAAACATGTGAAATTTTCTTTTATGGATAAATAATGCAAAAATCTCTTTAATTGTGGAAAACTTGTACATGTGATAATTGACAATAAATCTATTAATTAACGTTGTATAATTATAACAATTGTAAGTCTTTGATATTTGCAGTTATTTCATCTGTAGTTAATGCTTGAGCTTTATTTGAGGAATAAGCATCAAGATTCTCATATTTTTTTATTCCTGGATATATTTTTTCTAAATTTTTACTATCATGTAATTCATTGAGAAGCATGAACATATTTTCGTATGACCAAGCATAACGTACCTCATCAGAATTTATCAGTAATTCATGTTGTTTTTCACCAGCACGCATACCAATTATCTCATAATCCTTAGCATTAGTTAAGTTTGATAAAATATCATAAATTTGTTGAATGGAATAAGCTTTTAGTTTTGGTATGAATATTTCTGCTCCATGACCTTTTTCAGTTGCGCTTAAAATAAAATCTAGTGCTTGATTCATTGTTATACTAAATCTAGTCATTTTAGGTTCCGTGATTGTAATTTTTTTATTATCATTTATCTGCTCAATAAATTTTGGAACCACTGAACCGCTACTACCAAAAACATTTCCATACCTAACCGCAAAGAATTTTGTTCGATGTTTTTTTGGATTAGAATAACGCTTTGCTGTGATAAATAATTTTTCCATTAGTAATTTAGTGGCGCCATACGTGTTTAATGGAGAAACTGCTTTGTCAGTTCCTATACATATTGCTCGTTCAACATTATTCTCAATACAGGCATCAATTACATTCTGTGATCCTTGTACATTGGTTTTTATTGCTTCAAATGGATTGTACTCAACTTTTGGAACATGTTTTAATGCAGCTGCATGAAAAACAATATCAATATCTTCAAGTGCTCTAACTAATCTATCCTTATCACGTACATCACCAATTAAAAATCTGAGACGTTTATCTGGCAGTTTTGATTCCATAGAAACTTGTTTAAACTCATTTCTGCTCAAAATTCTTATCTGCTCTACATCTGAATTTAGGATTCTCTCTGTTAATGCTTGTCCAAGCGAACCAGTTCCTCCAGTAATGAGAACTTTTTTTCCAGTGAATATTGATAGTAAATTATTTGTCATAGATTAGTCATCTCAGAAATTTCTAATATTTGGACTTAACTACTAATTAATGCAAAATAAGCTTTACATATATGAAAAAAGTTTTTTCAACAGTGTCTAAACCTAATATTTTACTAATAGTAGTTGATTCGCTTAAATCTGATAAATGCATCGGTGAGAATTCAAGCTCAATTACACCTAATATTGATTTTTTAATTAAAAATGGTACTGCATTTCCACAAACAATTAGTCCCGCAGCAGTTTCGCCTGTAGCAATGAGTAGCATCTTCACAGGATTATTTCCATTTAGAACTGGAATGAGTACTGATAAATTCCATAAATTTGATGCAACCATAACAACATACGTAAAAATTTTAAAAAATCATGGATACAGTACTTTTGCCACTGCTCCATCCATCACAAAAGATTTTGGACTTACAAATGATTTTCAAAATTCAGATTCAACATATGAAAACTCTGTTTCGTTGTTTGACGGATTAGGAAATAAAATTGTTCAAACACTGTCATCTATTAGTACACAGACTCCTTGGTTTTTTTATATTCATATTTTCGATTTGCATTCTCCAATAATTGTACCAAAAAAATTTTCAGCAGAAAAATTTGGAAAAAGCAAATATGAAAAGATGATTTCAGCAATAGATTATTGGATTGGAGAAATTATCAAAAACATTGATCTTGAAAATACTTTGATAATATTAACTGCGGATCATGGAGATTACATACCAGTTATAGAACTTGATAATGAAATGATTGATTTAGAAGCTTCAGATGGTCAAGCAAAAATTGATTATATTATGTGGAAATTAGGACATAAAGTTCCTGCTAAATTACAACCACTAAAGGGGAAGATAAGACATATTTTAAGAGATTCGAGAATCAAATCCAACGAAAAGAAAATGAATGGGTTAAAGTTATCGCCGTATCAAAAACGCGTAATGGTAGAAACTAGAATGGTAGGGGGACACAGACTATACGATGATCTAATTAAAGTACCATTGATTTTTTCTGGTGTAAATATTCCATCTAATAAAAAAATCACACAACAAGTACGTCATGTAGATATCTTTCCTACAATTGAAGATGTAATCTCACTTCCTAAGAAAAATGACATTGATGGTGAAAGTCTTTTACCTTTAATTAATGGTAAAAAAATTCATGAGAATCCAGCATACATTGAAAGCCCACCAGCAGTAAAAGATGAACATATTAAAGAAAAAATTATCGGAGTACGAACTTCAAGTTATAAGATGTTAAAACAGGAGAATTCTGGTAATGTTGTAGAACTGTATGATCTAGTAAATGATCCTCTAGAAGAAGAAAACATAGTATCATCACATCCTGAATTGGTCAAGGAAATGGAAAGTAAACTGGGAAAAATTATGTCTAGTAAAAAGATAACAACGACTGAAAATAAAGTGGATTTGACTAAAATAGAGAGTGAACTTGAAAAATTAGGCTATAATTAGTTTTCATTAGTTAACAAATGCATTTTTCATATTTTGTAAAGCATTAAGAATTTCTTTCCTAATAAAAATTTCAGAAATCTCAGTTTTTTCCTTTATTGCTTTTCTTATTTTTGAGCCACTAACTTCTACATAGTATTTGTCGCCATAAGGACACTCATCCTTTGTGGTAATTGTTTTGGATTTTTCACAGTAAAATGGTTCACTAGAAGGAATAATTTTTATATCAATATCCTTGAAATTATCAAAGATTTTTTGAGAATCATATTTTCCGTAGAAATTCTTAACTCCAGTATGATCTCTGCCAATAATAAAATGCGTACAGCCATAATTGCGTCGAACTATAGCAGTAAAAACTGCTTCCCTTGGACCGGCATATCTTGAATAGGTTAACAATGGAGTTAAGATTGCTCTATCACTTGGCAGAAATTTTTCTAAATATATCTGATAACTATGCATGATTGCTTCTCTTGTAAAATCACCTTTCTTTTTTGAACCAATAACAGGATGTAACAATAACGCGTCGTGATTTTTTAAAACTGATTTATGAATATACTCGTGCGCACTATGTGGGGGGTTTCTAGTATGAAAACCAACTATACTCTTCCAACGTTTTTCTTTTATAATATTTTTAACATCTTGGGGCTCTAAATAATTAATATTAAGAATTTTTCCAAGTTTACTTAGACCACGTAATTTTCCAGTGATAAAAATAGATGGAGTTTTCCTACTTATTTGGACGCCTGGATGTTCTTCATCAACTGTCCCATAGAATAATCTAATTAATTTATCTAAATCATATTCAAAAGTTACAGGTTCCTCAAGAACAGCAAAATCATACCCTTGGAATTTTAATAATAACGAGTCAGTAGAATTAATTGGATTATCAAATTTTTTTGGAAATAATATTGGCATGGACCAGATCTCGCCACTAGGAAGTCTCATATTTTTTAAAACACTGTCCAGAGATCTCTTATCTAAAAAAGTTGTTAGGGGTGAAAATCCACCATTTAGAATTAATTCTATATCCATTGCTAGATCAGCATTAATTTCTATTTCCTGAGGTTTGTTATTGCTATTCATAATTACAAATTAGAGATAATTCATCACTTCTATTAGATTTCTGCTCAACCAGATGTACACTCATCAATAATTGATTGGAGTTTATCTTTTAATTTTGTTACTACAAGCGGATATTCATCAACCACATTCTTTAATTCTTGAGGATCATTTTTGAGATTATACAGTTCCCATGTATCTGGTGTTAAATTATGGATAAGTTTCCATTTTTTTGTTCTTACACATTTAATGTTTGGAGTATTTGGTGAAGGCCAAGGACCATTCACTCCACCTGTTTCTGAATATGCAATTTTTTGAAATTCAGAGTCTTCATCAGTTTTTGATTTGTTTTGATCAGTTGTTTGATTTATTAGATTTAATAGACTTTGACCTTGCATTCTCAAACAAGATTGATCTGTTGAAACTTGAAGACAATCCAAAATAGTTGGCATAACATCTATAGCCCGTACTAATTCGCTAATTTCTTTTCCTTTAGGAAATATTTTTGGCTGTATAAATAAAGCAAATGTTCGTAATGTATAATCGTAGGTAAAACTACCATATGCCCTTTCTCCAACTTTTTCTCCTATACCCATTCCATGGTCTGTCATGATAATGATAATCGAGTCATTACTTTGTTTTTTAGATAAATTATTAAAATAAATTTCATCTAAGTAGTCTGCAGCTTCTTTAAGATATTCATCGTAATTTCTAAGATTACGTTTTTTATCTTCATAATATTCTTCTGAAAAATCATCATATTTGTCAAATACACTTTCTTTGATGGAATGATGTATTTTGGGATAATGTAGATACAAAAAGTAAGGTCGTTCACCGTTTACCTCATTAATTGTTTCATCTAAAATCTCCTTATGGATTTTACTAAAATCAGGATCTGGATCATCTTCTTGAGAAGTTAATTTTGTAAATCCTTTATTGGAAACAAGACTTAATCGCATAGCATCACCTCTGGTATACCAACCGTTTTCAGTTAGATATTCTGCAAGAGTTTTGCAACCAGTTTTAGGATCCTGGAACATTTTATGATATGCATCTATCCCATTCTTGCTACCATACATTCCAGTAAAGATAGAATTCATAGCAACTAGAGTATAAGGAGCACTTGTAATCATTTCAGAGAAAAAGCAGCCTTCTTCCTTCAACTTTTTGAATATAGGAAATTGAAATAGCCTATCAATTCTTGCCCCATCTATGAGTAGTAGTATAACATTGTATTTTTTCATATCACTGTAAAGTATATCACTTGGAAATATATTATTTAATATTTCTAATAACTTCAATCTATAACTGAATAAGAATTATTAACGATTAGAATGATGAAATTGATTAGTCTAAATACTGTTAGACGTTTTTTGATGCATCTTCATATTTTCTTTTAATTTCTTGTGCAAATTCTGAACTTTGCCTTGTATATTTTGTAAAATGTGGATCAGTAGCATAATCTTCATCTTTATGCCTAGAATAATAATACAAATTTAATACTCTTCTATACTCACCGTCAGGAGTATTAAGTGGTATTGGGTGTCCATGAAAACTTTTACCACTTGTTTGAAAAACTATTAACCTATTGAATTCAGGGTAGATTGTTTGGGTAGGACTTTTTGCGTTTTCCTCAAATAATTCCAATGCTCCATTCCAATCTTTTTGCCAAGATTTAGTCAAGTAAATTAACACGTTCACTCTACGATTTGCTTGAATCATATGATTCCAATTAAAATCAACATGAACGCCCAAATAATCTCCTTTTTTGGACATGTGCACGCCGCCATTGATAAAATATGGATCAGGGATTAGTGATTCTATTCCAGTTAATGCCTCAAGAAATAACAAAAATTCTTTTGAATTAAATTCTCTTAACATCAATCGTAAAATTTTCGGTAATTTCTTGTCATCCTGCTGATATCTTTTTTTTATATTCTCTGTATCTCTAATAACCCATGAAATCTTATCATTATAATCAGGAAATCCTTCACTTAATTCTAAAGCAATATCATTGCTAAGAAAATTATCAAAATGAATGTGAGGGAAAGGCTCCGCATTTTTAAAATTTTTGCTATTATCAAAAGCTAATTTGGCATATTTTGGATTATCAAAAACCCCAGTAGGATCAATCACAGTTTATCACAAAAAGAATTAGAAATAAATCTATTGATGAAATTAAATGAAAAAGTTGAATTTAGGAAACGCCAATCATTATTATGATTACATAGTAATTGATATTAAAAAAGAACTAACTTAATTATTCAATTAATTTACAAAAAATGAATATGGAAAATGACAGTATGAAGGATGTTTATGATTTATTGGATAAATTTATAGAAATATCCAAGAAATTAGCTTTCAAGCATCCATACCTCGTAATAATTGCTATGCATGAATATTTTAGAAATATTTGGCCTAATGATCCTATCATTGAAGAAAAATTAGCAGATGATAAATTTGAATCAATTATTTTATGTTTAAAAAACTGTCTAAATTTATTGTCATCTGCAGAAAAAATTGGCTCGTATTTTACATCTAAGGAACTTTTAACTAAATTTAAGAATCTTGATGAAAAAGGAGAAAAAGATCATTCACAAACACAAACTGTTTATGGAAAATTATGGAAATCGTTAGATGATAATTATTTGATCCAAGATACAAAGAATATTCTGATAAATTTATTTGAACAAAATGGAATGAATGTTGACATATTAAAAGATAAAATAGTATTAGACATGGGATGTGGTTCTGGTAGATTTACTATTGCCTTAGCCCAATTAGGTGTGAAAAATGTCATAGGCGTTGATTTAGGAGAGGGCGGAATAAAAATTGGTGAAAAACAAAGCAAAGAACTGGATTTAAAAAATATACAATTCATGAAAGAAAGTGTTTTGTCACTTCCGTTTGAAGATGAAACATTTGATTTTGTTTTTTCAAAAGGCGTTCTACATCACACAGGTCAATTAGAAAATGGTCTAAAAGAATTTCATCGTGTTCTAAAACCAGGTGGCAACGGGTTTTTGTACCTATATGGATCTGGTGGGCTGTTTTGGAATTCAAGAAAAAAAATGAGAGAAGTTATGAAAGATATACCAATGAATTACACTTTGGGAGTTTTAGATACTATTGGAATGCCTAGCCAAAGATACGTTTTTGCAGATAGTTGGTATGTTCCAATTGAAGAACATGTTGAGAGAAAATGGTTAGAAGAATTTCTTTTGAACAAATTTTCTAAAATTACTAAAGTTGAAAATAGTGGGGAATCAACTATACAATCAATGTCAAATTTACCTTATTCAAATGAATTATGGGGCGATGGAGAATTAAGATACTTTCTTACAAAATGAGTGGTTTGATACATGAGAAAAAAAATCCAGAGAAGTGATAAATTTCCAGTTTACAAATACTCCTATAAATCAAAAAATAAATTAATTTCACGTGAAATTCTTGAAAGAAATGATACGTCTCATATTCTTGCTGTGAATAACGGTAAAATTATTGTCGTGCGGCAGAATAGATTTCCGAATGGGTTTAGTTTAGAGATACCATCAGGTTATTTGAAAAAGGGTGAAAAGCCCATTAATGGAGCAATTAGAGAATTCAACGAAGAAACTGGATACAAAGCAAAACGAATGATTCCTCTTTTAAAATTTTATCGGGATGTTGGATACAACACACAAAAAGTTCATTGTTTTATTGCAAAAGATTTTGAATTAGTTAGCAAACCTAATTTAGATGACGATGAAATTTTACATACTAAAATAATGAGTTTTAAAAAATTCATGGCGTTGATAAAGTCTGGTAAAATTGTTGATCCACCATCAATTATTGCAGTTCTAATGTATGCGATAAAAAACAAACTGGATTAATTATTGTATTTTTCTCTTATCCAAGTTCGTAAAAGTGCTCTTTTCAGATTTTCATCATCAGAGTCTTCAAAGTCTGTTCTGTCATGAATTAACCACTTGTTGTTACTATACATCATATCACCTTTTTTGAGTAGATATGAAACTGCAAGGTTTTCATTTGCAAGTAATTCATCTAGATTATCTAAAGCATTTTTCTGATATTCTGTGAGTGGTTTGTTCATTTTTTCATGACCACTATCGATTAATTCTCTTTGACAGCATCTACAGTTTAATTTTCCATTATTGTAAGTAAAAATAGGAACAAATTGTGTTGGTATTTCATCTGCTTGGTTTTCATTTCTTTTATCCATGTAAAATTTTTCATATAAAATTCTCAGCAAATTCTTATCCTCTTGGAGCTTGTTATGGATTGTATATGCACTGATGAATTTACTTACACCGCCATTTTTTGCAGGATTTAAGCAAAGTAGACCTACGTAATCTGGTGGATTTTCAAAAATATGACATCCATCTGTATGATACGAACCACCTTCTTTGGTATGATGATATCGTCCACCAGTGGATAATGTTTTTCCTAAATCTTTTACTTCAACGGTTTGTTCACCCTGTTTATTCTGAATCAATAATTCTCCAAAAATTTTAGAAATTAGAATGTGAATATTTGAGAGTTCATGTTTATCAAAAGCGGTAAAATTAGTACCATTAATTACACAAAATCCGCAACCTTGAATCAAAATAGATTGTTTGATATGCTGAATTTGTGTTTCCAAATGTGTAAAATGCTGAATATTATGTTGATCTAAAAGATCTCGTTTTTGTAATAGTTCACCAATTACATTATCATCTAAATCTACAAGAAATTCATTACTATCACTGCTAAGATTTTTTGTCCACGTTTTTTTCTTATCAATTACAAGTGTTTCTAGAAATTTTGGCATCTATCATACAAACATATGTGCTTTATATAAAAATCATAGTTATTTTGCATAGTAAAAATTATTTAGTTAATTTTGTTTTAATTCCAAGAACATCAAAATAGTGTAACAATCTGATCTTCATTCTAGATACTTCTGCTAAACTTTCATCGTAAATGTTTTGAGTTTCTTTTGGATCTTTAATTAAATCATAAAATTCCCATGTACCTGGAGTATCATTATAGATTAATTTTTTACCATTATTCCTAACACAGAATACATTATGCTTTTTTGGTGAAGGCCATGGACCATCCAATCCGCCTGTTTCGACAAAAGATTCTCTATCATTATTTTCTGTTCCATCACTCAATCTAAAAAGAGATTTGCCCAGAATATTATTACAACTTTCATCTAAGGATATTCCAGCAATTTCCATAATGGTGGGAAAAATGTCTATAGAATTACATTGGCTATGAATAATTTTTGGAGAATTGTTTGGTATATACAATAAGCAGAAAACCCTTGTGGTATAATCATAAACAAATGTACCATAAGATCTTTCACCCAGCTTTTCTCCAAAGCTAGTTCCATGATCTGCAGTAAAGATAATTATTGTTTTGCCTGATAATTGCAATTCATCTAATGTAGTAATTAGATTACCTATAATACCATCAAACTCTTTCAGATGAGATTCAAATTTATTTTCGTTAATGCTGACATTTTGATGATATTCATCATCTGTAATTTTATCTTTCACTGATAATACTTCAGAAACTAAATGCGTGTGTAATTTTGAACATTGTAAAAATAAAAAGAATTTCTTATGCTTGGATAGTTCCTTAATAATTTGTTTGTGCCGTGTGTTATAATCCACTATATTTTCATCAAAATTATTATGTTCATCAAAACCTTTTTTGGTCATTAAAGATTCAAGATGACAATCACATCTTGTAAAATAACCTTCATTTTTGAGTAGTTCTGGTAAAGTAACTACATCTTTTTTAAATCGGAACATGTGATAATACGAATCAATTCCATGTTGTGATGGATATAGCCCTGTAATTATTGAATGATGAGCAGTGAGAGTATATGGAGATGCAGATATCATATTGCTAAAATAAATTCCCTTTTCCTTTAGTGAATTAAGATTATGGCATAATTCTATTTTATCTTGCCTTAATCCATCTAGATTTACAAGAATTATGTTATAATCTGGATGTGCTGTCATTTTCTTAATATAGATCTTATTTTGAGATTGATTTCATAAAACGTGTTTTTATTTCAATTGGTGCTAATGCGATTCTTTTGTTAACATTTTTTCCTCTTGTAATTTTAACAGAAATTAGTATTGGACCTTTTTTTTGCTTGGTTTTTTCAAATACCGCTTTGAGCTGTTTCTTTGTACTCACACTAAATATTTTATAGTTTGATTCTTTTGCAATATTCTCAATCTTAATTTGTCTACTAGGAGTTGGCTGTCCACCAGTTGATTCATGGATATGATTATCAAATAGTATATGAATAAAATTCCTTACTTTCAGAGAGCCTATAGTAACTAATGAGCCAAGGTTCATGAGTACATTTCCATCTCCATCAAAAACGATAACCTGCTTTTTAGGATTTTTTAATGCGATACCTAATCCAATTGAGGAGGCTAATCCCATTGAACCAATCATGTAAAAATTTGTATTCTTATCAAGAGTTGAAAATAAATCTCTGCTAATAAAACCATTTGCTGAAACAATAACTTCATCCGTTATGCAACTGCAAATAACTTCAATTGCTTCTTCTCTATCCAAGTGTATCTCTCCTAATGATTAATGCAACAGACATGTTTTTTTTAATATTATTTAATGCCCAATCACAATTTTGTTTCCAATCAGTATCATTAATCACACGATTTTTTAGTTTAATACAAGTTAGTAATTCTGGTTGAATCTTTCCAATTTTTTCATGTTCTGGCGCATCATTTTTAAGAAAACCACGCCAACCAATAACAAAAATTAATGGGATTTGATATAAATCAATTAATGATGTTATTGTACTTAATGAATTTGCAAAACCTGCATTTTGCATAAAGACTACAGAGTTACTATTTGAAAGCGCCATTCCCGCAGCAATTCCAATCGCCTCATCTTCTCTATTTGCAATGATAGTTTTATTCATCTTTATTCCTTCGTCAATAAAAAATTTTAAAGTGGAATCTGGGACTCCAATAAAATTTTGTATGTTATTTTTTAAAAGATAATGAAAGATTTTCTGTTGTGTGATCTTTTTCAATCTATATAACCCATCTTTCTTAATTGTTCCTGTATTTCTTGTTCCTCTTTTTTTAGTCCATACATTTGCTGCATCTTGAAAATATCTTCCATTGATGACATTTCATAAGATATTTGGCTTAAATTATCAGAATTTTTTAGTTCTTCCAATAATTTTGAAATGTAGATATGTGATACTCGTAATGTTTGATTTGCATAAATTATCATCTTGATCCTATGATCTATGAATTCCTTTGTAGTAACATGACCATATGATGTTGGAATAGCAACTAATGGAACATTTCCATTCCATGAATCACAAAACTGAAAAATTTCATCAGAAGTTTTTTTATTTGAATGAATTAATATTGCATCAGCGCCTGCTTTTTCATATGCCGCGGCACGATTGAGTGCTTCCTCCATTCCTAATTCTGCTATAAGTGCTTCAATTCTTGCAATTATCATAAAACTTGGATCGCTTTTTGCTTCTCTAGCAGCTATAATTTTTGCTACAAAATCTTTTTCTGATAAAAGAGTTTGATTTCCGTTCTTTAAAAAACTATTTTGTTTTGGAAACGTCTTGTCTTCAATACATACAGCTGCTACCCCAGCTTTTTCAAATTTTTTTACCATGTGGCTAACATTACTTGGTCCGCCAAAACCTGTATCACAATCTGCAATTACAGGAAGATTGCAAGAATCAGACATGCTTGAAGTAGCAGCAAGAAATTCTGTCATTGTTAATATACTAGCGTCAGGCAAGGCATGAGTTGCAGAAATTGCAAAACTGCCAGCCCAAACTGCATCAAAATCATGAGTCTCAACTAATTTGGCTGATAAAGCATCAAATGCACCTACCACTCTAACTAAAGATTTACTTTCAATTTTTTCTCGGAGTATTTCAGATTTTAGCATTGTTACTTTCAAAAGTTGTTTTTTGAAAAGTTATAAAAAATATACTATCATAAGAAATGTAGCTGAATTAAGGTATGAATTAGTCTAAACAGATTTAATTGTAATTAAGGACTAAAAATGATGCAGGGAGTTATTTTGGCTGCTGGGCGTGGAACCAGAATGGGGAGTATGGACATGCCTAAATGTCTCCTAAAAATTGGAAATTTGTCTCTTATTCAATATCAACTATCATGTTTAAGCCAATTAGGCATTGATGATGTAATGATAATTACCGGCTATAATGAACACATGATAAAGGAACACCTAGTAACGGAACATCTAGATACAAATATCAAATACGAGTTTAATGAGAATTTTGAAAACACAAATAACCTATATTCATTATTTAAGGCAAAAAATTTTGTGAAAGACGACTTCATCTGTTTACATGCTGATTTGTTATTTCATAAAAAAATTTTAAAAAAATGCTGCGAACATGATGCCGATATATGCTTAGTAGTTGAAAAAAATACTAGGGCGGAAACGCTTAGAGTAAAAATTGAAAATGGAAAAATCCTCCAAATTAATAAAACAATGCCAATAAATTCTGCGGATGGAAATTTTATTGGTATGGTTAAATTTCAAAAAGCAATTCATAAAGCACTGTTTGATGAAATGTCAGAATATATTGAACAACAAAATCGTGATGCCTATTTTGTTGCAGCTATAGAAAAAATGATTGAAAAAGGAATTAGAACAGAATTCATTGAAACAGAAAATTTGCCATGGATTGACATAGATGAAAAGGCTGAATTTGAATCTGCTAAAAAAACTTTTTCCGCATTGGTTACTTGAGGTTTATTGAATGTGTGGTATATGTGGGATCACTTGGAATGATCAAAATTTAATCAGAAGTATGGGTCAAGGGATAAAGCATAGAGGCCCTGAGCAAGAAGGATTCTATATTGATGATTCCATTTCTATGTGTTGTGAGAGATTAAAGATACTTGATCTTTCTGAAAATGCTAAACAACCATTACATAATGAAGATAGCTCAATTTGGGTAGTTCTAAATGGTGAAATATATAATTTTCAAGAAATAAAAAAAGAATTAGAAAACAAACACAGATTTTACACAAATGCAGATACAGAGGTTATAGTACATGCCTATGAAGAATATGGTGAAGATTGCGTTCATAAATTAAATGGTATGTTTTCATTCGCTATATGGGATTCAAATAAGAAAAAATTGTTTATTGCGCGAGATAGACTTGGTGTAAAACCACTGTTTTATTGTACAACAAACAATAATCTTTTATTCTCATCAGAAATTAAATCACTTTTACAATTTGATGGTGTCAAACGAAAAATAAATTATGATGGATTATATCAATTTGTAACATATGCTTACACAATAGATGGCCAAACTATGTTAGATGGCATTCATGAGCTTTTACCTGGTCATAAATTGGTTTATTCATTTTCTGATAAATCATTTAAAATTGAAAAATATTGGGACATATCAATAACCGAATCAAAAAATGATGAGGGTTATTATTTAAAAAACTTGGAGGAACTTCTCACTAAATCTATCAGATTACGAAAAGTCAGTGATGCACCGATGGGTGCACTATTGTCTGGAGGACTAGATTCGAGTATAATGGTTGCAATTCTGAGTAAAATTTCAGATGAACCGATAAAAACATTCACAACTGGATTTGGTCACGCATTGGACGAGTTCTCTGAGGCAAAAGTTGTTGCAGAACATTGTGAAACAGATCATAAAGAAATATTACTAAATTTTGATTATCTGTCTAAATCACTTCCTACTATTCTTTGGCATATGGAGTTTCCATTTGGAAGACCATCAATTCTGTCTAACTATCTAGTTACTGAACAAGTCAAAAAGTTTGTAACTGTAGTATATACTGGAGAGGGTGCTGATGAATTATTTGGTGGTTACAATAGATATTTAATTTATTCAAAAAATGAATCAGGTGTTTCATTAGAAAAAAAACTTAATTCAATAACATCAGGGTTTTTTAAAGATGGTAATTCAACGAGAAAAATTTTTAGTGATACTGTAATGAATTATAATAATAGTACAAATAATCCTAAAAATGTATTCTTAAAGATCATTGATGAAAATAAAAATGCTAGTTTACTTAATCAAGCATTACTATTTGACATAAAAACAGAAATCCCTGGTGCTCAAACTTGGAGAATTGATAGGTGTGGTTATGCACATGCAGTTGAAATGCGAGAACCATTTCTAGATTATGAGTTAGCTCAATTTTCACTCTCTATTCCTTCAAATTTGAAGATAAATCAGGAAAATGGGATTAATAAAAAATATATTCTTCAAAAATTAGCAACAAAATTTTTGCCTGAAAAAATTGCAAAGAGAAAAAAATTTCCATGGGGTATTCCATTTCATGATTTTTTTATAAAGGAATTTTTGCCATTGGCTGAATCAGCAATTGAAAACTCCTTTAAAGAAAAAAGACCGTATTTATCTGGTTCAAAATCATATACAAATGATCTTTTCGAGAATATTCTTGCTCATAATGACAATAATATCACTAGTAAGGAAATTGAAATTAATGATAGAATTTTGCGTCAACTCCTTTTTTTGTTTAATCTTGAATTATGGACACAGATTTTTATTGAGAATGACAATTTGACTAATCCTAATCTAGAATTAAACAAATTCTTCTGAAAATTATAAAAATAGTTTTTTAATTAGTAGTTAAGGTTTAATTCTTGATATTTTGAATGTGTCTATGTCAAATAATATAGCATCAACAATCATTTTCAATGGTCCGAAGAAGCCACTGACAGAAAAAAAAATTCCGATTCCTCAGAAAATTGGTTTGTATGAAGCAATTGTAGAGATTTCTTTGACAACAATTTGTGGTTCTGATGTACACACTTGGTTAGGTCATAGACCATTCCCAACACCTGCAATTTTAGGTCACGAGATTGTTGGTAAGATTGTAAAATTAGGTAAAAACTTACGATTTGATTTTAATGGGAAAAAATTGAATGTGGGTGATAGAATTACATGGTCAATGACGGCAAGTTGTCAGAAATGTTTCTTTTGTAGAAAAGGACTGCCACAAAAATGTGTCCATTTATTCAAATACGGTCATACAAAAAGCGTTGGTAATTTAGGATTAACTGGTGGTTTTGCAAATTTTATCATTATTCGTAAAGGTAGTTTCATATTTAAAATTCCCAATCAAGTTTCTGATGAAGAAGCTGCTCCCTTAATGTGTGCTGGTGCAACTATAACCAGCGGTTTAGACGAAGCAAATTTCTCTAAATGTAATTTTGTAGTAGTCCAAGGATGTGGAGCACTTGGATTGTATGCATGTGCATTTACAAAACAATTAGGTGCAAAAAAAATAATTGCGATTGATATCTATAATGATAGACTTTCTTTAGCAAAAGAATTTGGTGCTGATTATGTAATAAATGCTAAACGAGAAAATAACATAATTAAAAAAATTGAAAAAATAACTAAGGGAGTTGGCGCAGACTATGTAATTGAGGTAACTGGAAGTCCAAAAGTTATTGATCAGGGGATTAAATTTTTGCGAATTGGTGGTAAATATATTCTACTCGGCGCAATTTATCCTGGAAGTAAATTTGTTTTAGATTCATCAGAAATTATTACAAAATGTATTCAGATAATTGGAATGCACAATTACAAGCCAGAGGCTTTGGATTTAGCTATTAAACTAATGCTAAAGACACAAAACAAATATCCATATAAAAAACTTGTAGGGACACAATGCAATCTTACATTAGATGGTATTGAAGACGCGCTAAAATCATTTCAATCTAAAAAAACCACAAGACCATCTATAAAACCAAATTTATAATTATAATGAAAGTAATAATCTTGGCTGCGGGCAGAGGTACAAGACTAGGTCATCATACTAAAGAAATTCCTAAAGGATTAGTTGATGTTAATGGAAAATCTATAATTGAAAGGCAAATTGAACTTTTTAAAAAAAATGGTATTACTGAAATTGTTATTGTTCGTGGATATAAGAAGGAAAAATTTTGTTGGAATGATGTTACATTTATTGATAATGAAGATTTTGCGAATAATAATCAATTAGCCAGTTTAGTTTTAGCGCAAAATATGGTTTCTGGTAGTGCATTAATTTTATTTGGAGATTTAATTTTTGAGCAGACTATTCTAGATCAAATACTTGCATCAAGTTCAGATATCTCTATTGCTGTAGATTTAAACTGGAAAGAACGTTATGATGAAAATAGGAACAATCAATTTCCAGCTTTGGCAGAAATAGAGAATGATAAGATTACTCGTATATCAGAAAATAAATCACTAGCCCGAAAAAAATTATCTGGTGAATTCTTTGGAATTATGAAACTATCATCAAAAGGTTCAAAAATTCTTAAAGATGTTATTGAAAAAACTAAGAATTCCAAGGGAAAATTTCATGATTCTGACTCGTTCACTATGGGTAAAATTCCAGATATTATACAAGAAATTATTGATTTAGAGTTCGTTGTTAAACCCATACTTGTTGATGGTAAATGGTTTGAAGTTGATACTATTTTGGATTTAGAAAAAGCAAAAACAATATTTCAATAAATTTAAAATACGTTCTTAGATAATAGCACATCCAAATTTAAGGAAGTCTGTATATGATTTCCAGTATGAGCTGTTCTGGAACAGTTATAGAAAAAGAACCAGAATTAATTCATTTTTTTGATAGGAGTAAAAAACAGTGATGACCGTCAGCATCCTCCTCATGAGATGATTTAAAATGATATTTGAAATAATTGAATAATTCATTTAGTTTAGCCTGATTTTTCAATCTATCCAAGTAGATATTTGGCTTAAAATTTTTGAAATCAACTAGTTTCAAACCCAATTCTTTTGTTAAATGAAGAAAATTGCTTTTACTTAGAAGGATATTCATGGCAGGCTCGAGTGGTGTAGATTCTGACTTTAGAAATACTGGAGACTCTGGGTTTTGTGTAGAGATAAATATAATTCCAGAATCATTGAGTAGTTCTGCGGCCTTTTTAATTACCAATGCTGGATTTTCCACATAATAGATCATTTGTGTTAGACAAATAAGGTCAAATTTTTTATCTGTCTGAAAAGTTTCATCAAAATAACCATGGGATAATTTTCCTGATATATCATGGCTGATCTGATTTTTATCAGCTTCAATTCCTGAGGAATTTATTCCTAAATCATTCAATCGTTTTACCAAATGACCGTATAATGCGCCAATATCTATCGCATTATTAAATTTCATATCGGTTTTTGATTTCAGATATGCAATATATTGCTGTGAAATGATATCCCAGAATCTCATTTTTACAGTGTCATGTATTATTGATGAAGATTTTAATTCATAATTATTATCAATGAATGATTTTTTCCTACTAGAAAAATTCTGATTATATATGCAATTGCAATCTTTACATAACGAAAATGTTTTGTGCAAGGTTTCTATATTATTACTTTTACAGAATTTACAATTAGCCATAAGAATCGCAGTCATTGATATAATATTAATTTAGATAAGAATTTTTGTGACTGATACTTCATTATGTTTTTTAACAAGTTTTATTCAACTTAGTTGACGATGAAAATTCTTATTACAGTAGCATGTGCTTTGTTAGTTTTAGCTGGAATTATTTTAAATTCAGATGTATTTGCAGAAAGTGCTTCCGAGTTAGCAGACAATACTACCGGATGGATATTAGAAACAACTTCATTTTTTGAGGTGAAGGTTGAGCATATTACAAAAGATCACGATGAACATCCTGAACTTTATAGTATGAATTCTGAGGGTTTCAGGGGTTCAGAATTTATCAAGAATAAACCTGACGATACTTATAGAATAATAACTGTTGGTGGTTCAACTACTTTCGGTTCAGGTGTTACAAATGAGAATACATGGCCCAAAATTCTTGAAAAAAAATTACAAAGTATTAGTGAAGGTAAAAATATTGAAGTGATTAATGCGGGAATTCCTGCCGCCGCATCTTTCATCGAAAGTAAACTTATCAAAGAAAAATTAATACATTTCAAGCCTGATTTGATAATTATTTTTGATGGAAATAATGATACAGCATGTAAAATGGTTGAACATACAACAAAATATCATAACGAACCTAAAGAAAGAAAAATAAAATTATGTGGTGCATACTTGCCAGACACTTATGATGAAATGTACGCAGAAAGATGGTCAGATATATGCAAATTTGGTACAGAAAATGGCTTTGAAACAGTGTTTATTTTACAACCTATTCCTCATTTTGGTAAAATCCTAACTGATCAAGAAATAGTTAATTCATTTTTTTTTAGGGCAGAGCATCCTCATTACTTAAATTCGCTTGAATCGTTTGCACAACAATTAAGCAATATAGAAAAACATTGTACCAAAGCTGCTGATTTTAGAGAAATTTTTGATTATTATTTAGAGCCGATTTATTTTGATTACGTCCATGTTGGAGATCGAGGAAATGAAATTATAGCTATCAACGTACTCGAGTTAATATCTCCTATATTAGATGAGAATGGAGCATCAAAAGTTATTCCAGCGCAATCTAATATTGTCAAACCTAAGCAAAATCCTGAAATTGTTTTGCAGTTATATGAATCGAATTGGGGTGATCTTTTACCAAATCAGAAAAACTTTATTGCCAAAAATCTAAGTGGAAAGGATTTTTCTAATTCCAGCTTGGAGAACGAAATTTTCTTTGGTTCAGATTTGGAAAATGCTAATTTTGAAAATTCTATCATTTCTGGAAGTGATTTTTCACTTGCTAATTTGGAAAATGCTAATTTTAAAAATGCAATTATTGATGGAATAAAACTACGACAAACTACATTAGAACAGACAGATTTTAGTAATGTTGACTTTAGACAAGTTAACCTTCTGAATGTAGACTTGACAAATACAATTCTTAAAAATTCAAATCTTTCGAATAAAGATCTTACAAAAACATTCCTTTACAAAGCTGATTTATCTGGCGCCGATCTATCTTACTCTGATCTCAGTATTATGTATCTGAAAGACACAGTGTTAGATGATGCAAATTTAACTGGAACAATACTATACGAAGCTGATCTTTCATTAACTCTTGATACTCATTTGCCTGGAACAGTGTTAATTGGTTCTACATTAACTTGGGCTAATCTAGCCAATGTTGATTTTTCAGGGAAAAATTTAGCAGGTGTTAATTTTAAGGGGTCAGACTTAACCGGTCAAAACTTTACTAACGACGTATCTTTTTTTGGGAATAATTTTAAAGGAACAGAACTTTCAAATGCTGACTTTGAGGGTGTTGATCTCTCAGCAAAATCAGTAATTGGAATTTTCGAAAATAATTCACCACTAAAAATTTTAGAAATTACCAGAATATTTCTGACGTATATTTGGTATAATATGATTATAATTTCCATGGGAGGCGATGTTATTCCTGTAGATTTTGTTGTTATCAATAATTTTGCGGATGCGAATTTGGAAAATGCTAATTTTACAAATGCTGATTTAAGGCATACCAATTTTGATTCAGCGAACCTTGCCAACGCAAATTTATCTAATGCAAATTTATCTAATGCAAATCTAGATGGCGTAAATCTACAAGGTGCGATATTAGATAATGCAATACTTTCAAATGCAAGCATAAAATGTAAAAATCACCAAATATGTTTAAACTAAATTGTAAATATCTCAGTTAATGTGATTAGTGAGTAAATACTTAATAGATTTTAATCGATATAATTACCAAAATAGATATGGATTATATTGTGATGTTAGACTATATTTTTAAAAGCAGTGATTAAATTGTCTGTACAAGTTTCCTACAAAAAACAAGCAACCTTAGGCATTATCGGTGTAATAATTCTACTTTTAGCTGTAGAAGTAATTGCTAATGTTTGGTGGCTCACGCAAATTAATTGTGAATTTGAACAAAATGAAATATTTCAGGGTATCAATGAGAAAGAGAAAAGACAGCTTTGTTTGGATTTTTATGATTTAAAAACAACAGGCGATGAATTAATCCCAAATCAAGTATTGGATTCAATAACAATTAACAGCCTAGGCTTTCGTGGATCTGAGTTTTCTGAAATAAAACAATCTAATACGTATAGAATTTTCATGGTTGGTGGTTCAACAATGTTTGGAGCTGGTGCAACATCAGATGAAACTACAATACCTGGATATCTACAACAGTTTTTGGATGAATATAATCTTGGATTTAATTTGGAAGTGATTAATGCTGGAATTCAGGGTGCAGACTCTAATGCGGAATTTAATCTTATGGAAAAAAAATTGCTAGCATTTTCACCAGACTTGGTACTAGTTTATGATGGATGGAATGATTTACGCGCTAGTAATACACCAGATGTTCTAAAAGAAAATTGGGAATCCATGTGTAAATTAGGAAACGAAAATAACTTTGATGTTATAATTGCTCTTCAGCCAATAGCTGGATTTGGAAATAAAGTTCTAACTAAACAAGAATCAAAATATGCGCAAAGTGGACTGGATTACAATAAAAGCCCACTGTCAGAATCATTTTCAGTTTATCAAGATTATGGAAAAAAACTAGAGGATGTTAATGCATGTGTAAAAACTGTTGACTTGAGAAATGTTTTCGATGCTGAATCTGAACCAATTTACTGGGATGAGGCACATGTATCAGATAGGGGAAATAATATCGTTGGAAAATCACTAAACACTGTAATTTTTCCAATTGTAACACAAAATCATCAATTAGATATTTTTGAACAAGAAAAAAATAATGAAAGAATATCCTCGTTAATTTATGATGGTAGAGAGATTACTGTGACTGTTGAATTATTGTCTTCAACCGAGTCAGAAAATAAAACACTCAAAATTATCACACATGATAATACAAACGATGAAATTATTCAAAACGTCACTTATTTCCTTTCAATATCAAAAGATAATGAAAATTTGCTAAGAAAATATTTTTTTGCTGAGGATGGTATTTTGCTCATAGACGTTCAGCCTAAAAATGATCCTCTAATCAATGTCATTGGAGAAAAACAATATGATCATGATGCATATGTCATGCCAGGCTCAAAATATAGTCCTGAAATGTCTGGAGAAAATTTAACAAGTGTTACACCGCTTCAAATGATTGGCTCAATATTTGATACTGTTGGAGTTTACACTTTTGATATTGAATTAAGAACAATTGATAATCGCCAGAATTGGGTTTTTAGTTTATCTGGTTTTAATTCTCAAATTACTGTAGAAAATGATTTGATCTTGGAAGATTCTATGCCAAATCAGCCAGATGATTTACTTCGTATAATTTTTTCAAATTACAAGACACCAATACTATTAAATGAAATATTCAAATGGTAACACAGAATATACTGATTAGTTATTTGATTTTCGTATTTCTTTTGCGATTTCAAAAGGGGATCATCAGAAATTTTCGGCGGATTTATCTCATACCTGATAGTCAGAGTTGGTTTTTGATTAGATATAACCCATTTTCTTAAGTTGTTTTTCAACCATGTTAGTCTCCTTAGTTCCTAGATCATCATCAGTAGACTTCAAACGACATCCTTTTTCAAGTGAAAATCCGCTGATCGTGGTCTTTAGAATATCTTCCATTTCTTCAACAATTTTTTTATTTCTATCTGCAATATTATCATCTTCATATGGGTCATTTTTTAAATCATAAAGATGCACATTCTTACTAGAATCGTATCTATTTCTAAAATACTTGTATTCGTCGGTACGAATACCAATCACTATTGTTGGCTGAATCAAAATCGCTGGAGAACTTTCCATGTAAGCAATCAAATCATCAATTTTTCTATTTTCTAATAATGGATACAAGCTAACCCCGTCTATTTCCTCATCTTTATCAGAAATTCCTACTATTTCACATATTGTTGGAAAAACATCAAGCAGTCGTACTTGTTGTGAAATAGTGATACCCTGATCTACATTAGGTCCAATCATGAATAAAGGAACTCGTGTTTTTTCATCAAATAGGAATCTTTCCAAATCACTTCTTTGGCTTAATAAACCACGTATTTCATGTGGTTTCAAATTAAGATCTTTAATTTTCCTTTCTTTTCTTTTTCTACTCATATTTTCACGCGCTAAAAACAGATTAAGTTTTAGTGGTTCCAGAAATTTTGGAAATTTAGTTGAAACTTTTAAAATTTTCATTTGTAATCGTGCTTTATCTTGAAAATCAATATTCAATGATTCTTTCTTTAATGACTGAATGTATGAGCCATGATCACCAGTAACTACTACCAAAGTTTTTTTCAAGTCAATTTTTTCAAGAACCTTACCTAACCAATGATCTATCGCAGAAACTTGTTTTTCATAATTATTTGAACCAAATTTTTCATCTTCAAATCCTTTTGGATTAGTTATTGGAAAATGTAAATCTCCAGCAGCCATTAAAAAAAACCATGGTTCTTCCATCTTGGAATTTAATCTGTCTAAAGTTATTCGACTTTCCTCAGTACTAATTCCGGATGTGCAAAAAGTTTCCTCATTATTTTCAAAATCTGGTATAATATCAAGGAAAGCGTTAGATTTTGGCATACATCCATATAATTTGTAACCCTGGTTTTTTAAAAATTCCAAATAACTAGTTGTATCAATAAGTTTTGTTAATTTTGAGGAACGCATACCTGTTTTGAAAGGATGTTTGCCTGAAAATAATCCAGCATATGACAATAAAGAACCATCGCTAGAACTTATAACATGATCAAAGAAAACTCCATTTTTTTTGATATAATCAAAATTAGGTGTTAAAGAATTCTTTTCTGGACCATAAACCTTGTCTGCCCTAAATGAATCAAAAAGGAGAAAAAGTATGTTAGGCTTAATCATACTGTTGTCTGATGGTGCCAATAACAAGCAAATTATGGGCAAATATCTAAAGCTTGTTTTTGATTAATTAGTAAGTAAATTCAAATATTAGATCCTCTAATTTTATAATAATCAAAAAACCCACTATTTCTGATGCTATTTTATTTTTTTACAGATGAAAACAAAGCTTATGATAGAATATTTTTTATAACTTTTCTAAAAACAACAATCTAACTTAGGATTTAATATAAAATGGAATGGAATGATATCAAAAATATACGTGGCTTGAGAAGTATTACAACAATAGGTTCTTCAAATATTATTGGTACTGCTATTACCTCGGTTTTTTGGATTTCTATTGCAGGTTTGATAGGTTCAGATTCCTATGGTGAATTAAGTTATTTTTTAGCAATTATTGGAATTAGCTCTGTAATAGCAACTATAGGTGGTGGGTACACAATGCAAGTTTATACAGCTAAAGGTGTTAAAATTGCACCTTCGCTTTATTTTCTAGGAATAATAGCAAGTACAATAACTGCAATTGTATTATTTGTAATCTTTGAAAATTTTGGTGTTAGTATTTCTGTTATAGGGATTGTGGCTTTTAATTTTATATTATTTGAGATACTAGGTAAAAAGCTCTATAAAAAATATTTTAAAATTTTTGTTGTTCATAAAATTTTATTTGTAATACTTGCGTTTGCACTTTATTCTGCATTTGGTCCTGAAGGAATACTTATTGGTTATGGAGTATCCATGCTTCTCTTTTCACAAATAATTTACAAGTCTTTTAAAAATAATAAAGTAGAGCTTTCTATAGTTAGAGAACGAATAAAATTTTTAACTCATAATTACATAGCTGATCTTAGTGGCACTGCTCGTAATCATATTGATAAATTAATTATAGCGCCACTTCTTGGTTTTGCTTTTCTAGGTAATTATTTTCTAGGATTACAAGTTTTAGCGTTGATGTTGATCATTCCTGGTATAGTATTCAAATATACATTACCTGAAGATTCTAGTGGAGAATCTACTGGAAAAATAAAAATTCTAACAGTTATAGTTTCATTTTTTATTATGCTGCTTGGAATATTTGTTGCACCATTAGTTATACCAATTGTTCTACCAGAATATGCAACCACTATTAATTTAATTCCAATTCTTAGTCTTGTGGTTATACCCAGAACAATTTCTATTATGATCACGTCAAGTTTTTTGGGTCAGGAAAATAGTAAATATGTTGTAATAGGAAATATAATCACTTTTGGTGTTCTTGTAACCTCAATATTTCCCTTAGCAGAATTATTTGAAATTACTGGAGTTGCAATTGCATATGTAATAGGATTTTCAAGTAACACTGCGTATATGGGAATAAAATATTTACAATTGAGGAACAAAAATCAATGATTTTTTTCTCGTTTCTTGATAAATTCCTGATCCTCTTTTAGTGATTTATTAAAACCCTCATTATGGTTGATATGATTATTAATTTTAATTAATTCTGGCTTCCGTGAAAATAATTCTAGTACATTTTCTAAATATATGGGGCTAGTTGATATATTATTCAGAATTTCTTTTATTAGTTTAACATCCTCTGTTCTATCAACAGTTAGTCTTAATTCTGAAATATTTGTATCATTTTCAACGTTAACTATTTTGAAATTTCCACTTTTGCGAATATATGGTGTTACATGTTCTCGTTCAGATGGTAATTCTGCATGTTTCCATGTTCTTTCTAGTGCACTAAACGAAAACACTTCAACGTCTGTTCCAATAGGAAAAGTACGAATCAGTGTATTTGTTGCATAATCATAACTTCCTGAAAAAAATTTTTCTATTACATTATCAACAATTTGTGGATCAATTAATGGACAATCGGCAGTAATCCTTACTATAGTTGAAAATGAGTGTTTTTTTGCGCACTGAAAATATCTGTCAAGTACATCTTTTTCTTTACCACGAAAAATATTGACTGAATTATTATTTGCAAATTTTTCAATTTTGTCATCCTCCTGATTTGTAGTAGTTGCTATAACCAGATTTTTGACTTTTGTACAATATTGTAATTGATTTATTACATGATACAAAAGTGGTCTTCCATCATCACTTTCCATTAAAACTTTTCCTGGTAGCCTACTTGATCCCATCCTTGCTTGTATTATGCAACCAATCATACAATATCCATCCTACATTGTTTTAATATATTCAATTAGTTTTTTAGAAGAACTTCCATGATTTGCTAAGTAGTTTTCAACAAATTTATTCTGTCTTTGGATTATCTTATTTTTAAAATTATTATCACGCATTAGTTTTTCTAAAGTAATCTGAAACTTTTCAATTGATATATTCATATCTGAATTAAAATCAAAAAGTGTTGGAATGCCTATATTATAATCTATAATAGGCAAACAAATTACTGGTCTTTGTAATAAATATGATTCTAAAATTGCTGTAGTATGATTAGTAGCAATTATGACATCACATGAATTAATTAATTCTGTAATACTACCACCAGAAATTACTTCTATGTCTGAACCACTTTTTTTGATCATATCAGTAAAATCAAAAACATGAAATGATGGATGAGTCTTTATAATTAATTTCTTTTTCATTGCATTAACTATTTTACAAATCTGTTCTAAATGATTTTCAAATTTTTTAATATTACTAATTTGATGACCTTGAATTACCATGTGTTCAGGTCCAGTTAATACCAAAAGAATAGCTCCAGAATCATTCTCTGTCGATATAGGTTTCCAAGAATCATATTTTGGATACCCAATAATTTTTAATTTTGTGGGTTCAATGATATCAATATTTTTTAAATCATTTTCTGAAACCTTACCCCAAATTAGAAACTTATCAGATTTGACAGGATAAAGTCCTTGTGACAGATTTTTTTCCTGTGCTTCTTTAGTGTCATAGTAAACACCGTGCTGTAAAAGCGCCAACTTAACACCATATTTTTTAGATTCATTAATGACAATTTGTTCGGTAATTCCTATCTCAGATGAAATGATTGCAGTTTCTATTGTAATTTTCTGAAATAATGCCTTTATTGTTTGAATATCACGTGCTATTTGCTCAATTCTGTTTTCGAATAGTTTTTGTATAATTGGTTTTATGGCTAACCAAAAAGAATAACCATCATACGAAAAATACTTAGATAAAATTCTATCCTGTTGATATAGATCTGATATTTGATTTGTTATCAGATTTTTTTGTTCTTGAATTTTTATTTTTAATTCTGAATCGATCAACGAATCAGGAGTAACTATACTGCATTTTGAATTTTTGATTATCTTAAACGTCTCCATATTCCAAATTGCCGGCCGTCTTATACCAAACTGTATAAGATTAATATCATGATTTCTTGATTCCTCTAAGAGTTTTTGATATATCTCCGTAGATAATTCAACTAGTAATACATTAGAAGAGTTTGAACTAATTTTTGGCTCGAATAAAAATTGGGTAAATTTTTCCGAAAAATGTTTTATTTTTTTGTATTTTGATGATGATAATGAAAAGTTAATATGATTTTTACCTACATTAACATCCACACGCACTTTATCATGAACAAAATCATAGTTATCCGCTTTATCAATATCAATTTGTTGTATATTGGATGAAAATATAGTACTAATTTCACACAAAATTCCTGATGAAACAAATAATGAATTAGGAAATTTTTCATAAATTTTTTTAAACTCGAAGAATTTTTTTAAGAATTTAATCATATAATCAATAAATTGTTCTTGAAGTAATTGCCCAATATTCAAACCTTCAACCATAAAAAATTTTTGAAGAGATTTTTCATTATACCATTTACTAAAAGCATAAAGATGATTTTGAATTTCATTAGTTTCTTCTTGCATGATAAACTCATCAGAAGTTTCATGTTCTATGTTTTTTAAGTTCAGATTTTTGTGTGAATCATAATCAAAACTAATTATCTTGTTACAATGAAAATCTTTTTTGGTAGTTTTAATCTTGCTTAGATTAGAATCCGAGTCGATTAATAAAATCACAGATCTACTAATATTATTAGATTTTCCATTTTTTCCAATCATAATCATCAAAAGAAATATTTTCCATCTCGTTATCGTCAGGTCTCCAAGCCAAGTCTGCTATAGCCAAGACCCTTGAAACATCATTTGAAATGTTAATGTGTGCAGATGCAGAATTTTTTGGTACTTGGATCAAGTTTGGTATTTCTGAACTTGATTCTATCTCGGTATATGTTCCATCATTTTTTTTAATTATAAAAATAATCTTACCGTGGATGCAGGTAAAATAGCTATTTCGTTTTTTATGTACATGTGGACCCTTAATTTCGCCAGGATTTATAGAACTTACATAAACCATTTTTGGAATTATAGGTAAAATTTCATCCCAATCTCTCCAAACAACAGTTAAAGAACCATTTTCATGTTTATCATTAATATCTCTTGTAATGTGTTTTTCTAGCTTTGTAAAAGTAATTTCATCAGAATTCATAGTTTTATTTGAAAATAAGCATGAATAAAAGTTTGGTATCATTGATATGCATTCATTTAATTTCTAAAATTGATATAACTTGATACAATATTTTATTAATACAAGAAAAATCTTTTTTTTATGAAAATATTAGTTACTGGTGGACTAGGATTTATTGGTAGTAATTTCATCATAAAATTACTACAGGAAAAAAATGATTTTGAAATAATCAATGTAGATGCCGAATTATTTGGTTCTAATCCATGTAATTTGGATGTAATAAAAAACTCTGAGAAATATGAATTTGTGAAGGGAAATATAACTAACAAGAATCTAATGACTGAACTGGTTTCAAAATGTGATTCGATCGTAAACTTTGCTGCAGAAACATTTGTTGATAGAAGTATTAAAGATGCAAATCCATTTCTGGTATCAAACATTAGGGGAGCATTTACATTAATGGATATAGCAGCTAAACAAAATAAACGAATTGTTCAAATATCAACAGATGAAGTGTTTGGAAGTTTAGCAACAACAACTGCAACAGAAGATTCAAAATTTAATCCATCAAGTCCATATGCTGCAACAAAAGCTGCTGCTGAGTTATTAGCAAATTCTTATTCTGTAACATATAACTCGGATATAATAATAACTAGGTGTTCAAATAATTTTGGTCCAAGACAGTTTCCAGAAAAATTAATTCCTAAAACTATAATTTTGGCAAAACAAAATAAAAAAATTCCAATATATGGTAATGGTAAAAACATTAGAGATTGGATCTATGTTGAAGATCATTGTGAAGCTGTTCTAGAATCTCTTTTGAGGGGAAAGGCTGGACAATCCTATAATATTGCTGCAGATAATGAGATTGATAACATATCTATTGTGACAAAAATTTTAGAAATCATGAATAAATCACAAGATCTAATTGAGTTTGTTGAAGATAGGCCTGGGCATGATCAACGCTACAGTATGAATTCAACGAAAATTTCAAAAAATTTGGGTTGGGCTACACAAACTAAATTTGAAGATGGATTAGAAAAAACTGTTTCATGGTATATGGAAAATCCGCAAATATGGAAAAATTTACCTTCTAACATATTTGAATCAACTCCATGGAAAGTTTCTAATTAAATACTGATGTATAAACACTGAATGAAATGAAAGGAATAATTTTACATGGCGGTCATGGAACACGTTTAAGACCTTTAACGCATACTGGTCCAAAACAGCTTTTACCAATTGCAAATAAGCCAATGTCACAATATTGTATTGAATCCATTCGTGAAGCTGGTATTACAGATATTGCTATTATAATAGGTGGATTAGGTGCAAACAAAGTTAGAGAACATTATGGAAATGGAGAGGACTTTGGTGTAAATATTACATATATTGAACAAGATGAACCTAGAGGAATTGCACATGCAATTAGATTATGTAAGGAATTTGTCAATAATGAAAAATTTCTTGTTTTTCTAGGAGATAATATTATACAAAAGCCCATTACAGATTTTGTAGAGAATTTTAACAAATCAGACAACGATGCCACAGTTTTGTTATGTGAAGTAGATAACCCAAGCAGATTTGGAATTGCAGATGTTGAAAATGAAAAGATTGTAAAAATCACAGAAAAACCAAAAAAACCTACATCAAATCTAGCCGTGACTGGCATTTACTTGTTAACGCCACTGATTTTTGAAGTCATAGATGATTTGAAACCATCTTGGCGGAATGAATTAGAGATAACAGACGCGTTAGATAATTTATTAAAACAAAATGACAATATTGGCTACGAAACAATAACGGATTACTGGAAAGATACTGGTACTCCAGAGGATATTTTAAATGCAAATAGACAAGTGTTGGAGCATATTACGCACAAGCAAAAGTGTGTTTTTGATGAATCACTAGGTAAGCTCCTGAATCTACCTAGGATAGAGACATCCATAATTGGTAAAAATTGTAAGATTGACGAATCTACTTTGATTGGTCCTCATGTAAGCATAGGTGATGATACAATAATATCATCTGATGTTGTTATAGAAAATTCCATAATAATGTCTGGTTGTAAAATAGATGGTGGT